>TARA_R110002096_G_scaffold30923_1_pt1 | contig 13373 bp, 8 predicted proteins | sample TARA_R110002096 | Tara Oceans TARA_R110002096 (sample SAMEA4397295) | marine metagenome | biome: Polar Biome; feature: [DCM] deep chlorophyll maximum layer (ENVO:01000326); material: water (ENVO:00002006), including particulate matter (ENVO:01000060) such as... | depth 35 m | reverse complement strand
AGCCGTGTATTACCTCCGTCGAGCTGGAGAAATCCTGCCGCCGCGAGCCGGTCGAGATCGATGTAAATCGTCTTCTTCGGATCGGGTGGTGGTATAAAAGGCGTCGATGGCGCAGCGACCGGCTTCGGAGCAACGACCGGGGTCGGCGCAGCGTCCGCCGCCGTGGGCGCTAAAGCCGGCGCTTCGGCTCCGGCCGAAGGTGAGGGGTCAGGCGCCGTCGGTGCAACCGGTTTTGACGGTTCAGCGTCGGCTTCCACAGGCGAGTCATCACCGCTTAGTTTGTTGATCGCGCGTTCGATGATACTCATGATCGTCTGTCGACCAGTTGCACGAGCTTCGCGTGCAGGTCGAACTCCGTTGCGTCGATCGAAAGCAGTCCGACGTAGACAAACACGAGCCCTGCCAGTACGGCACCAAAAACAGCCATTTCCATTCTCCGTTCGGATTGCTGACGGCGATTCGATGCCAGCGAAATTGCGCCGAGAATTGGCAAACGCGAAAATTCCTTCAATTCGTCCGGTGTATGAAAACGAGGATTCAGTTGTGAAAGTAAAAACGACAGCGCGACCCCGACCCCAAGCGCGCCAATGAGCACGAGGCTGATGAACTTCGGCCGGTCCGGACCTGTCGGTTTCAGCGGTACACGGGGCGGCTCAATCACTTTCAACTTGATATCATCCGCCGTCTGGTCCACCTCCTGCCCCATTCGAGCTGCCTCGCGGCGCTCCAGCAGTTCGTTATATTGCTGGCTGTTCAATGCGTAATCACGATCGAGGCGTAGCAGTTCCGCTTCGACCTCAGGGATCGTGTCGACGAGTTCTTCAAGTTCCGCAACCCGCTGTTCATACTCGGTGACGCGTGATTGCAACGCCGCCGCCGCAGCTTCGGTTTGCGCCAGCGCGAGGCGGATTTCGTTGTAAGCGGCGCTGTGACTGCCCGAATCCGACAGCAAAGGCTGCTGCTTGAATTGCTTGATGAGCAGCTCAAGCTCTTCTTCGTGCTTGCCCTTCAGGCGTTCCAACGTCGAGCGCGTGGCGATTACGTCAGGATGTTTCTCGGTGTACTGGAGCAGCAACTGGTCGAGGTTCGTTTCCAGCGATTCAATCCGCGCGGAATATTCCGTTTCTGTTGGTGCACCGGGCAGGGTATCCCCGGTCTTGCCCGCATTACCGCCGAGCTGCTTGTTCAGCTCATCGCGCCGGCGCACGGCTTCCGTCAGTTCCAGTCGCGCCTGTTTTAGCTCTGCCCGCTGCGATTCCAGCCGAGCGTAGTAACCGCCACCTTCTCCCGGCATCTTCCCGACGTTCCGCTGTTTGAATTCCTTCAGGCGGTCTTCTGCTTCGATTAATCGCTTTTCGTATTCGGCGATTTGCTCGTCGAGAAATTTCTTCGTAACAGCCGTATCCGTACGGTTGTTGCCAAGCGCATTCTCAAGGAACGTGTTTAATAGCTCATCAACAACCTGTTTGGCACGGGCCGGATCCTTACTGGTAAATTTAATTTCATAAATGTTGTCGCGCGAAGTACCTGCAACCGAGACGCGGGCAGCAAGACTCGTAATCAGATTATCGAATTGCTTTTCATTCTTCGCACTCAGGTCCAGATCCGTACGACGTGCGACGGCTTCTAGGTTCGGTCGGGTCAATAACGTACGCTTCATCAGAGCCGCCGAGGACGCAAGCGAATCAGTATTAACTGCAAGACCCTTCAATAGCGGACGCAACATGGATCGAGTATCAACAAATATTTTCGCACTCGACTCATAGGTGTTCGGCATGTAGTAGACGTAGATCCACCCGGGAATGCAGATCGCCATAGCGCACAACAGACCCGCCCAGCGGAACGGCCACACAATGCGCGCGTAACGTCTCGCTAATGCAATTTGTTCAATCAATACGAATTACTCTTCGCGTGCAAAATACGCTGGCGCTAGCCGGGCAAAGATCGGCTAGAACCAGGCCTCGGGTATTATCAGGATATCGCCGGGTTGCATTGCGACGTTCGCACTAATGTCACCATCTTTAACAAGGTCTTCGAGGCGAACGTGATACTGCTCCTGAACGCCCTCGGTAGTACGCACGATTGTCGACTTGTTACCGGCCGCAAATTCCGTCAGACCGCCTACGGCAATCATTAGATCCAGTGCGGTCATGTTTTTGCGATAAGGAATTGCGATGGGATTCGATGCCTCTCCGACCACTCGGACCTGTTCGTAGTATTCGCCGACGAAGCCGCCGACCGTCACGGTGACGAGCGGGTCGCGGATATACTCGCTGAGGGCCACTTCAATTTCGCGCGCGAGTTCCGTCGGGGTCTTGCCGCTGGCCTGAAGATCTTCGACGAGGTTCGTCGAGAACTTGCCATCGGGACGCACCGGGGTGGTGGTCGATAATTCGGGGTTGCGCCAGACGAAGATATTCAGGGAGTCGCCGGGGCCGATGATGTACAGGTAATCCTGAGCGCGCGGGGCTTGCGCCGGGGTCTCAGGGTAAGGACTTGTAAACGGATTCCAGTGCATTCCGGCACAGCCGCCAATTCCAAACAGCGCCACCACAAGCATAATCGTCCAGAGGCACCTCGACGTCGAGTTCCCACAGAATTCCGTAATCATAACAAACTCCTCACCAGCCTGATTCTTGCCGATTACTTCAAATCGGATATCTATGTCGAATTTATGTATCTTACTCAGCAGTTTATACGCTGATTCTAACCAATATTTTAATTACAAGATAGTTTCACCGGGCGGCCTCGATAGGATAAGAAACAGCTAGCCGTTCGACACCCTCCGCGACTTAAGACTAGTTCATTGTCGCGCCCGCCCGCAGCGTTATTTCTTGCATCTACCGGACAAATGCTGCACTGCCAGATTCGGTAACTTTACACCGCCTGAGTGCAACTCCTGGCAATCTTCAGCGCGACGGTGCGGATCTGCTTGTATGTCGGTGCAGGAATATTGATGGGCCACAATGGTTTATCGACGTTCATTAATGATTCCTTAAAACCCGGCGTCAAACCAGAGTTAACGTCCCCGGAAGTGGTGGAAATTAAGCTCTTATTCTTCAAAAGCTGTGTAGCGGCCCTTGCGTCTCCCCGGGATTACCCAACATTCTTTCCGTAATTTCGGTTATCCCTCAATCGCGTCTTCGAAGACGACGTAGCGTTTGTCCGCCGTCTGCTAGTCGTCGGATATCTCGATCAGTATCGCACTCACGAGGCGCCGGCAGGAGGCTTCGTTCGGGAACAGTCGTGCCACCCACGTGCGCCGTTTGATTTCTTCGTTTACGCGTCCCAGCAAGTTCGTTTTCGCAGCCGACGTTGGTGGCTCGCCGGCGAGACGAACATTGTGTAGCCCGCCAGGATGGCTTCCTCTGCCCACTGCACAAGCTTCGGCGCTGACGATTCATAGCGAGCCAAAAACTTCTCCAGCAGCAGCTCGGCTTCGTCCCTGTCCGGGGCGTTGAAGATAGCCCGGATGTCGGCAGCAACCGCTGTGCGCAGCGCCATCTTCAGCAGGTACTGCCCGGCGTATCGTCAAAGTTGCCATTGTGGTCGCCGTGGCCGGCAACCGCGAGGTCCGGCGGGAAGCGCTCGGAATCGAGATGATGCTGCGTGAGTCGGAAGTGTTCTCGAGCGAGTTCCTGCGGAGCCTGAAACGCCGTAGCCTGCGCGATGTGAAGTTGGTCGTCTCCGACGCCCACGAAAGGCTCAAGGCGGCTGGCGCAAAGTCATCGGTGCGGGCTGGCAGCGTTGCCGTGTGCACTTCATGCGCAACGCCTTACAGCGAGTGCCGAAACGCGCCCACGCGATGATGACGGCGGCATTGCCTACCACGTTCGACCAACGTGATGCACTGGCTACTCATGCACAATGGGGGCGGCTTATCAAGATGCTTGAGAGTTCGCATCCGAAGCTCGCCGAATTGATGAACGATGCCGAGCACGACGTGCTCGCTTACAAGTCCTTCCCATGTGAGCATTGGTCGCAGCTGCATTCGACGATTTCGCCGGAACGATTGGACAAAGAGATCAAACGACGAACGCGCGTCGTCGGGGTCTTCCCGAATGACCCAGCCATCGTCCGCCTGGTCGGCGCCATGATGCTCGAGCAGAACGACGAGCGGCCCCCGTCGCTACATGACGCTGGAGACCATCGGGAGTGTTGTGTATGCGACGATCATCAAAACGTCGGTGTCGCCAAGCTTGAGGCGTTGTATTTGAGCACGACCGGATTCGCGGAGACGGATTTACACCACCTACGGGGACGCTACCAAATCAGATTCGGTGCGTTTGGGGGACTAAGGAAGCGTGTAGTGTAAATAGCTCCGTCAGCGGCTGCTGCTACAAAAAAGTACTGTTGGCGGCCAGAAATCCGCCGGTCCGGATTGAGAAACGTAACTGGGTACACACTGTCGAGGGCACGCAGCGATTGCGATGAAAAAGATCAAGCTTCTTATTCGGCTACGAAAAAAATCGGCCTCCCTTGCGAGGAGGCCGATCAGCGAGACATCATCTTGTCGTAGGAGGAGGTAACGTACCTGTTACATACCTTCTTGCGTCGAGCTATGAAGTTGCTCTTTCAATCTTAGGCTCCTACTTACGTGCGACGGCGACGTTTCGCGGAAGCGAAGCCAGCAGCGGCCAGTCCAAGCCCAATCAGCGCAAGCGTCGTCGGTTCCGGAACGGGCTCGCCGTTGAAGTTTGACGTCGCCGTCAGCTGAAGCTGGATATCGCAAGGCGACGAGGTTGCGCCGAATCCACTGGCGAAACAGGTCAGGTCATTAACCGGAACGGTGTCGCCGCCGCCAAAGGCACCTGACGTGACGAACTGGGGGTCACCGTAGTCCGGGACATTCCCAACCACCTTCGCCGAGGCAGCTTCTGCAAACAGGCTACCTCCCGCGTTTTCCTCATACGGCGTTTGCGCGTTGAAGTTGACGAGGTTCAAATCAAAAGCGAATCCCGTGGAGACCATGTTGTTCACAACGTAGGAGTCATCCTGGCTCATGATGTCTATCTGTAACGTGGTCTGCGACGTGAGTGACGTAGTGCCGATACCCGGAGTGTTGTACGCCAGTCGAGTTATCGCAGAATCTGTTTGGCGAACTTCCCAAGGCCTCGGATCGCCGAATCCGTCGACGTCGACGATATCAATCGTGCCACGGATAAGCTCGACTTGGGTGCCCTCAAGCGTGGCATCGTCCAGCGACCCATAACCATCGCCTGATTTCACGTTGGTCGGAGCGGGATCGGCGGTACTCCCCGCGCGCGTCCAACCGGTCGGATCGGAGTCCCAGAACATCGCGAATATGCTGCTCGACATGTCGCGGTCCGAGAGTGTTATCGCGCCGCCACCGGCGACGTTGGCCGGGGTTATCGGCAGAATGATCTGGTAGGTGAAAACCCCTTTTGAAGGGTCGGCACCGTCAACAAACGCATGCCCTTGAGCGTACATCGTGCGATCGTCCATCATGGTAAGGTCATTGACCTCGATGGATTCGTGGACAAGCATGTTACCGGGCAGCCAGCCGACCGTGGTGAAGAGATCAGACCCGCTGATTGATCCTCCACCGCCGAAATCAATTTGGATCCCTTTGGCCAGTGCGGTTTGGGCGCCCATCCCCATCGAGAGGGCAAGGCCCGCGCAAATTAATGATTTTTTCATCTTGATGTCACCTTCTGTTCGTTCAACATATGTAACGGCAAATTGTTTTGATGTCTCTGTCGGTTCTCGATGGATGCTGATTTAGTCAGATCAACACACCGATTACCGGCTGCCTTGGCAGATGCAGTTCCCATGCCAACAACCGAGAAAATATGATAACGCTATGATTTATATTTATTTTTCCGCCTTGCTTCATCTCCGAATGAAACCAGGTCATCTAAAATTGTAAAGAATCCTGACAGTTTTCATCCGGCTTGATGAAAATCGTTTGACTGGGACCGCCACGATATCTGGACAAAGAAGCTCTCTTAACTAGATGATATTTCTATATTTTATACACTTCCCCTCTTCGTACAGCAGTGCAATCGGCATGATCCGGCACGGTGTTCCTGAATTCGCGAGCGCACGCCCTCAAAAATCACTTGATGAGCATAACCAATTGATATCTATGTATTAATCGTTTGCGCAGAAGCAGGAGCATGTTTTTTTCAGCCCGTGTAAAGAATCCCGACAGATCGACCGCTGCATGCTTCGGATCCGGGGCCTTCATGATTTCATAATGTATTGTTAAATCGGCTGAATCGCGGCGATTCAGCTCTGTCTGCTCAACTGTATTGCGAACATGTGTGGAGACATTCATCGAGCTATTCGCAGGTTTTTGTGACCAGGGGTATGCGATCAAAGACCAGTTACCATGTCCTTGGCCGCCGCTATTGAAGATTCGGGACGGGAACAGTGAGTTTTCTACCCAGTCCTCCAATCGGACCAGATGCTCCAATGGCTCCCAACGAAACGGGATGGGACGGGATGGGATGGGATGGCCGGGTCGGCCAGATTCAAGACGATATAAGGCGCCCGAGTCTCGTCGAGAAGAGACCAGAAAACAATGCACTGCAATATCAAAAAAAAAACAGGACAGAACGGGTTCGGTCGAGCCGATACCGTATTGCAGGACGGCCAAGTGAATAATGAAGCGCCCTTTTTGGTGCGATATCGGCTCGGCATCGCTAAAATTTTGTTATGAGTGAAAACATGAAATCGAAAGAAATGCTTACAACAATGATCCGCCACGGATCCTCAACTGTCTTTACCACCGTTTTCATAACCATCGTGTTAGCCGGGTGCGATTCGGGATTGACAGCTGAACAACATTTTGCGCAAGCAATGGAGTTTTCCGATCAAGGGGACTTCCAGGGAATGACGATAGAACTCAAGAACGCCCTGCTGAAGGACGAATCCTTTTTCGAAGGACGCCGTGCACTCGGCGAAGCCTACATACTTTCGGGAGACGGAAACTCTGCCGCCAAGGAACTTCGGCTGGCAAACCGCCTCCGCAGCAACGACACGGATGTGGCAATCAGCTTGGTCCGGGCAAAATTGCTGCAAAATCAGTACGAAGCCATCCCGGACCTGATCAAAAAGCTCGGCATCCCGGAGGAAGATACCACTGCGCAAATATTAGCCGCGAAAGCAGAGATCGGCCTGATGAAGCTGGAACCTGCCAGAGCCAAACTATTGGATCTTCTCAAACAGTCTCCCGAGAGCATAGAGGCATACCAGGCGCTTGCAACGATCGCCTGGCGACGACGGGACTACGCTGAAACGGAAAAGTGGGTCACCAATGCGCTCGAAATCGATCCGAAAAACGGCGAATCGTGGTTATTGCTCGGCGAAGTGCAGTTGGTACGCAACAATTACCCTGCCGCCGTCGCCTCGTTCGAAAAATGCCTCGAACTGGAAAAGTTTGCCAAATCCGCTACGTCGATCGGTGCGCACGCAGGCGCAGCAAAGGCCCTACTGGCAGAAAACAAGCATTCCGAAGCACAACGACACATATCAGCTTTAGGTCGAATCAATCTCCGAAACCCGCTCTATAACTATCTCGGCGCGGTGGCCGCAACGCAAGAAGGGGACAACGAAACCGCGAAAACAAAGCTGTTGAGCGTGTTGGAGGTCGTCGAAAATCATTATCCCAGCCTGCTTCTGCTGGCGCGAATCGAGTATGGCGACGGCAACTACAATCAGGCTGAACAGCAGCTACTCCGCTACCTCAAAGTCAACGCGAATGGCTTGTTAGGTACGAAGCTGCTGAGTGCGGTTTACATAAAGCAAAACAAGCCTGCGGAAGCTATTGCCCTGCTAAGACCGGCTGCGTCCCGATTCCCGGACGACCTCCAATTGGCCGTGATGCTTGGAAGCGCCTACACCATGACCGGGAACAACAGCGAAGGGACCCGCTATTTGGAAATCGCGAGCAGGCTGGCACCCGATGACTCCGCCATCCGCGCCCAACTGGCGTTCGGCTACCTGACCGGTGGAGGCACAGACCGGGCAATGTCCGAACTTGAGCACTCGCTCAAATTAGACCCGGATTTTGCCGCGGCCGAGCAGCTTCTGATCATCGCACAAATCAAGCAGGGAGATACCGAAAAGGCTATCGACACCGCGTCCAAACTGGCGCAAAAGCAACCCGAAAATCCAGTGCCGCTTAATTTGATTGCGACCGCTCACCTGAAAAAAGGGGATCGCGACTCGGCACGGGAATACTTTGCAAAAGCCCTTGGCGTTTCTCCAGATTTCTTTCCCGCGAAGCTGAATCTCGCCCAGATGGAGCTGGATGACGGAAACATTGCAGTAGCTAAAAAATATTACGAGGAAATATTAGCCATCAACCCGAACCACTCGGATGCTTTAATGAAGATGGCGAGCGTACTGAATCGTTCGGGGCGGCCTGGCGACGTTCTTCAATATTGGGAGCGTGCCCGACAGGCTAATCCGACCGCGTTCCTTCCTCGCCTGACACTCGCGGTGAACTACACGAATCTAGGGCGTCCCGATCTGGCACTGGCGCCGGCTTCAGAGGCCGTCGCGATTAACCCAACGGACCTGAAAGCGCTTTCGATACTGACTTTAGCGCAGATCGCGAATTCGCAATTCGAACAGGCAACCGAAACAGCGCGCAAGCACGTTGCACTCGCTCCGAAATCGTCCAATGCCCATTTCAACCTCGCACAAATCAGTATTCAAACGGGGAAATATGAAGAAGCGCGCGAATACCTTTCGCGGTCACTGGAGCTGAAGCCGAACTTCCTGCAAGCAAAACTGGCGGTTGCCGGGCTTGAGCTGAGAGCCGAAAACGCTGATGCAGCAGTGAAAATTGCCGAAGACATCCTCCGTGCTGATCCCGACTTTCTTAAAGCGAATGAGATTCTGGTAAGTGCGTACTTAATGAAAAAAGATTTCGACAATGCACTCAAAGCAGCTTTGAAATATCGGGAAGCCCGTCCGGATGCGATCGAGGCAATTCAACTTGTAGGCGCGGTCTACGAAGCACAGGGGGATACGGATTTAGCTCGTGAGGCTTTCAGGGACGCCGAAAAAGCTCAACCCGATAGCTACGGGGTAGCGATGAATCTCGCACGCATGGCGGTGGCAGCCGGTGATTTCGCCGAGGCAAGCTCACGATATGGTAAATATGCGGCTTTGGGCGATCCCGCAGCGGCTGTAGGCCTCGCGACAGTTTACGATTTAACGGGCTATCCGGATAAAGCGACATCGCTGCTCGAGGAAACTCGCAAAAAGATTCCCCAAGCGCTCGAAGCGCGTTTAACTCTGACGCGCCGTTATCTGCAAAAAGGCGATATCGGACAAGCTGAGCAGATAATACTAGAAGCCAAGCGCATTGGGCCGACCGATCCGGCTGTGCTCTATCTATCTTCGATGATACTCAATGCCGCCGGGCGGCCCACGGAGGCTCTGGCGGATATTGAAGCGTTTCTTGTCGAATCGCCAGAATCAATTGAAGGGAAATTTCAGTTAGGACAGATCAAAGAACGCCTTGGCGCCATTGACGCCGCCTATCAGGCGTATACCGATGTTGTTGCGGTGAGCCCGGATCACGCTGCCGCAAAAGAGAGACTGGGATTTATTGCACTCAGGAAACAAAACGTAGATGAAGCAATGGAAATCGCGAAACAACTTCAGCTTCAGATGCCGGACAACGCGACTGCGTATCTTCTCGCCGGAGACGCGGAACAGATTCGGGGAAACAGAGCTGACGCCGAGCAGTACTATAGGAAGGCCGGTACTCTCGCCAACTCCGCGTCGGCAACAATCTCCGCTTCTACAGCGCTCCTGAAGCTGGAACTCGGAGAAGAAGCAGTTGGAATCCTGGATAAATGGCTTTCCAAACACCCAAAGGACAAAGATGTTCTGATCTGGCGTGGAATGACAGCGGAAACACTGGGCCGTGACGAAGAAGCGACACAAGCGTATGAAAAGGTTCTGAAGTTTCAACCTGATCACCCTCTCGTACTGAATAACCTTGCATACCTGTATGACAAAGTCGGGCGCAAGGACGCACTCGAATTCGCCAGGCGCGCCTACAAGATCGCCCCGGAAAACCCCGAGATTGGCGACACGTATGGCTGGATGCTGCTTCGGCAGGAAAACGTGGCCCTAGCCACGAACGTTTTGGAGAAGGCCGTAGCGAATGGAAGCACTCGTATGCGACCGGAAGCATTGGCGAGCATTAAGTTCCATCTTGCGATTGCCTACCGAAAAAGTGGCGAGGATGCCAACGCAGCAACCATCATCAGGGAGCTTTTGGCACAAAACGTGGAGTTTCCGGAAAAAGACAAAGCAGAGGTAATCGCACGGCAACTGCAATGAACGATCTCTGCAATCGTCATAAAGCTTCCATCACGAAGAACGTTCGCGCCTTGACTGTGAACGGCTGACAAGGTCGACGCCGTGCCCCATGGAATCCGACCACAATTTCTGGATCAAGGTTTCGCATCGGCGAAAAGCGCCGCGGCAATTTCCTGGGCGGTGTTTCTCTTACCCGCGATCGTGCCTTTTGCGATTCAGCTCGGCAGTGTGGGAAGCCCTGAAGTCTACAAAACCTATTTGGCGGAAACAGGGTGTATCACGCTTCTCTGTCTGTTTTGGCTGGAAAGGAGTGTAAATCCAAGACCGATAGTGCTCACTCCATTGTTCTGGCCGATTGTCGCGCTCGTATTTTGGAGTGCAATCAGCGTGTCATGGGCAGCGAATTCACTGGCAGGTCTCAAAGCCGCTGGCCAAATATCAGGGGCGGCAGTGTACTTTTTTCTAATAGTAAATTCCGTTCATACAGCTAACGATGTGAAGCGTTTTGCGACCCTGCTTGTATTCAGCGGAATTGCTTTGAGCGCGCTGGCGTTTACACAGTATCTTTTCGATGTCGATTGGGTGGGTAAGCCGCCCGCAGGGCCGGCTGCAACATTTGGCAACCGCAACGTCCTCATGCATTACCTCGTATTGGTTATCCCCTTGGGAATGTATTTCTTGTGGGAGGCAAAAGCACGAGTTGTGACAGGTCTGCTAGTTATCGGACTATCTATTGTCGGGGTGGTCACCACTATTGTCTACGCACGAGCAGCTATCCTGGCAACCCTAATTCAAGGTTTGGTATTTGTTGCGTTCGTTGCGTTTTCGCGATCACGGACCGATGACTCAGGTAGAAAGACACGTTTTTTTATTTCGAGCGTCGCCATAGGAATTATTGTCGTGGCCGTGCTTCAAATCCCATTGCAATATCAACCGCAAACCGCCGACCACACAAATCGCGCATCGGTGAGTTCAAATGGATTAGTGCTCCAAAAAGGCAGAGGTGAGGGCGAGTTCAGAGACGCGGATTCTATAGGCCGTCGGCTAATTCAGTGGCGCGCAACTATCCGGATGATTCGGGACCAACCCTTGTTCGGCGTGGGTGCTGGCAATTGGCACATACACTTTCCTACCTATACACCGGAACTTGCCGGTGATATTCGTTCTTACCCAGTGCTGAATGCGCATAATTCTTATCTGGAGTTCGTCGCGAATTTTGGCGTAATCGGTTTGACCTTGGTCATTTGGGTGGTCGTCGTGCTCGCGCGCACGTTGCTTAAGATCGACAGGCGGAGCACGTCACACAACCACCTGCTGATTTGTCTGCTGTTGTGTTTAGTCGGCACCGCAATCAATGCGTTTTTCAGCTTCAATCTCGAGTTGATAACCCCTCAACTCATGATCGCAGCGTACATCGGCATATTATCGAAGTGGCCGACAATTTCCGGAGCCGAGATATCGCCAAAAGTCGTCCTACGTCCGAACAAAAACGTGGCCACGGTCCTCGCCCTGATCGCGGCCATGCTTATCTTTTTAGTGTACGGATTCAACGAAGCGAACCGCAACGAAGAGCGGTATTACGGCTTTGCGGCGATTTCATCGCACCAGAAAGATTGGGACCGGGCAATTCATTTTGCTGAACTGGCACGGCTGCATCAGCCGATGTCGTCGCGCGCGCTGAAGTATGTCGCGCTTGGGCAAATGATGCAGGGGCGTCTGGCCGACGCAGAAACCTCGGTACGGCGATGGCTTGCGAAAGAGCCGGACCATTACGAGGCACTCTCGATGCTGGTCTACATCCTTCCCAGGCTCGGATTGAATCAGGAGGGAGCTGAAATAGCGCGGAGATGCCTGGCGCTTCGGCCCGATGATCGCCACATGTTGAAAAATGCCGCGATCCTGAGTAGACGTTTAGACAACGGCCTAGCCGACCAATTTGAAACTCGTTTGGCAATCCTGGATAAAGCCTACAATTTACAGAATCGACTTTGTGTCGGAAAAGCGGGGCACACCGTCGATGTCACGGACGACAACGTTGCATCCTTATCACTCGGCACAACCGATGGAGTTCCGGCCACCCCCGATGTGCCACTTATCGGCGGGCGTCACGGCCCGCTTTATTGTTCTGGTGACGCACACGACACCAAGTGCTTTATCCGATGTCCGAAAAGGTAGCCAGTGAGTCGCAAGCGTACAGGTGTCGCTCGCAAGAATATCTCGCAAGTAGCAGGGATTTGCACTCGGTTGACACCTGGTGACGCGAATGTAACAAACGCATTGCTTCTGACTAAGCCATCGGGCCAACCCTGATGGTATGTTTTATTGCTTCCTTTACGATACCTATAACCTGCGGCGCCACAGTATTCGCCAGTACTCCAACGTCATATAATTCAGACACGAGGCCCTCGACCCTTAGCCAGTGAATCGCATCACCCGTCCGCAGGTCGATGACGTACACCCCGCATCTTGGCTCGGCACCGCGCGTTCGTAGCTCCGTATCCAGCTTCAATCCTCCGAACGTTTCGTCGTTCCGTGGAAGCGACAGACCGACTAGTGCGTAATCGCCGCAGAAACTTAATCCCCGAAGATATCCGGGACAGAATGCAACAGGCCGAAAGCGATTTTCGTCAATGTCGATGTAACCGAACTCGCCGGATCCTGAGTTCAAAATCCACAGGCGATCTTTGTGCCAGCGCGGCGAGTGGGGCATCGACAATCCGCGGCAAATAACCTCATTATTTTGCACATCCATTACTATGCCGCCAGCTTGACGATGGTCACGCCAGCCATCTGCGACGTCACTTTCCGATACCATTGATACGTAACGAACCTTCCCTTCCTTAAGGGCCATTCCGTTGAGATGGCAACGATCTTCCGCGGCAAGTCGGGAAATGAAGGGCGGCGCCCATAGCGGAATGAAGCTGTACTGTTCGCTGATCGTAGCGATACAGCTAAACAGCGTCGAAACGAAATTTACTCGCCCGTCGGAATCTACGGAAATGTCATGGACATCGATATCTCCCGTTGTCCACGCAACTTGCGGAACGTAGGCGCGATCGAAA
>TARA_R110002096_G_scaffold257898_1_pt1 | contig 13377 bp, 12 predicted proteins | sample TARA_R110002096 | Tara Oceans TARA_R110002096 (sample SAMEA4397295) | marine metagenome | biome: Polar Biome; feature: [DCM] deep chlorophyll maximum layer (ENVO:01000326); material: water (ENVO:00002006), including particulate matter (ENVO:01000060) such as... | depth 35 m | reverse complement strand
ATCATCCGGGTTCTGGAAAATCACCGCAAGACGCTGTTGGCTGAACGCCAACCGATAAAGCCAGGAGACCAACGCACGGCGAACCCGTGCGGCCGCCGACTGCGCGACAAAAACGGTACCCAAACCGGAAACGGCGGAGACCACAGCAGGAATTCGCGCGAGCCGCGCAGCTATGCCACCGTACAGGACCGGCTTTATGGTGATCAGATGCACAACGTCCGGCCTTAATTCCCGGAATAACCGGTACAAACCGACAATAGAACCTAATTCTGCAAGTGGGTTTTGGCCACTTCTGGCAATGGCAACGGCATGGTGCACCAAGCCCAAGCTCCGGATTTCCAGAACTGCATCTCCGTCCGCCGTTGCAACGTGCACCTCATATCCTGCATCGCGTGCGGCAAGGGCAATCGGCAACCGGTGTGACAAAAAGAATTCGGGTGCATTCACAACAAAGAGAATTTTTTTGGCTTTCAATTTACTTCCAGCCACGCCTGAAACATCAATACACTCCAGAGATGATACTGCCAGTTCTGCTTGCCACTAAGGTGTTCCGCCCACATAACCCGGATTGGTTCAGGATGAAAGAAGCCTTCCGACCGGAGCCGGCTTTCATCCAGCAATGCTTCCGCCCACTCTCGTAATGGCCCTCGCAACCAGCTGTCCAGCGGAATTCCGAAGCCCATTTTCGGTCGCTCAATCATTTCCCTGGGCACATGTTTATACAGCACCTGGCGTAACAGCCACTTGCCTTGCCCATCCCGGATTTTAAGATCAAGCGGCATGCGCCACGCCAGTTCGACCACACGATGGTCCAGCATCGGCACACGGGTTTCCAGACTGGTGGCCATGGCTGCACGGTCTACCTTGGTGAGGATGTCGTCCGCCATATAGGTTTTGGCGTCCATCGCCATCATCGCATGTTCGAGGCAGTCGGTTTCGGGCCAGGCGGACCGGGTTGTGAGCAGCGATTGTGGCTCCGTTGCGCCAATGACCACCTTGGCCGGATCCGTCCAATGGCTGGTGAGCTGTCGGTAAAAAGCATGGCCATCAGAGAGCGCCAGTACATCCGCCAGTTTGCGGGCTTTTTCGCCGGGAATAGAAAGCTGCAAGCGCGTGGGTAGCACCGGCCTTGCCCAGTCAAACAGTTTATCCCACGTGGCCGGCGAAACGCTGCGCAATAAACCGGCAGCCGCGCGGCGGGCGAACACCGGCAATCGTTGCACCGGCCCCCACACCTTCCTTGCTGCCATATAACGATTATAGCCGCCAAACAACTCGTCGCCCCCATCACCACTCAAAGCAACCGTGACGTGCTGTTTGGCCATCTGGCTGACGAGAAACGTCGGTACCTGCGAACTGTCGCTGAAAGGCTCGCAATACATCTCGGGTAGCTTCGGTATGACTGCAAGGGCGTCCTCCGGACGGACATACAACTCTGTGTGCTGCGTACCTAAATGTTCAGCGACGGCTTTTGCATGAGTCGCCTCATTATAGTCGCCTTGATCAAAACCGATGGTAAAGGTCCGGACCTGCCGCTCGCTCTGTGCCTGCATCAGGGCAACAACGGTACTGCTATCCACGCCGCCACTCAGAAACGCCCCGAGCGATACATCAGACAGCATCTGGTCCCCGACACTGGCCGAAAGCCGTGATTCCACGAGGTCTACGGCCTCATCCGGGGTGCCGGTAAACGGATTGGCCAACCCCTCCTCTACAACGTGATTAAGCTGCCAGTAAGCTTCAGGCTGTGCATCCTTAGAGCGCGTCACATCACCATGAAGCGGAATCTGCACGAAATGCCCCGGCATCAGCTTTTGAATGCCTTGATAAATGCTGTAAGGCGCCGGGATGTAGCAATGTCGCAACAGCAACGTTAGGGCGTTGCGATCAACCTTGGCATTGAACTCCGGGTGAACCTTCAACGCCTTCAACTCAGAACCGAACAGCAAAACATCGCCACACCAACCCCAGTACAAGGGTTTTTCGCCCATCCGGTCGCGAGCGAGCGTTAGCTTCTGCTCTTGCCTATCCCACAGGGCAACCGCAAACATGCCCACTGCCGATTGCAACGTTGGCTCCACACCCCACGCGGAGAAACAGGCCAGCAAGGTTTCTGTATCAGAGTGACCGCACCAGGAAACACTGCGATGCCCCAATTCGAGCTGTGACCGGAGCTTTAAATGATTGTAAATCTCTCCGTTAAAGGCAATTATGTAGCGCCCACAGGTGGACTGCATCGGCTGATGCCCCGCAGGAGACAGATCCAGGATTGAAAGGCGCCGATGCCCAAGCACAAGTGGCTCGCCCTCCTCACACCAGACGCCTTCACTGTCCGGGCCCCGGTGGGTAATTGTGCGTGTCATAGCATTTGCTGTGGCAGTTGCGTCATCGATACGCCCGCCGGACTGATGGGAAAATCCAATCAATCCGCACATAATTGTCTTCCTATGTCTTTTTCGCCTAACCATAAAACTTTATAAGCCAAAACTATATTAATAATCAAAAAGTAATTTCTATTTTTTGAAAACCTAAGCTCCAAGGAATTATACAAGCCATTGGCGCTTATCATCGATCGTTAAAACTTAAAAGTAAAATATTATTCATAAGGTCGGTAATTTACCTATAGATTCAACTCGAGGAACTTCTGACAAAAACTTCACTTATCAGACTTAGACTTAAATTGATCCGGTCTTAAAGAAAGCAATGAAAGATACAAATAACCTATCCAAACAATCTCAGGCCTTTGAATAAATGAAACCAGTATAACAGGAAAAAAATAGATAGAGGAGAACGTCTTCTTATAGAATAAAAATATAGATGCGTAGACAAAAAAAGTAGCGAATATTAGAGCCAATCCACCCTCATACCAATGAACTATCCATGAGGAAGCCCCTGGAGCTATTTCCAACGATGAGAGATAGCCATGTCCGAACACGAATTCATGTAAATCGCCATCTATAAGGGGGGTAATTAAAGGCCCTGCACCCCTCTGGAAAATCACACTATCAATACTAATCCTATCAAACAGCAAAGCAAAAAAATATTCCTTATTAATAAAAATCAAAAAAACGGAGGATAGTCCTAACAAAACAAACAAATATATAAATCTTCTGTAATTTATTAAAACGGAAGAGACAATGATTATTAAATAAAAGGCCAGTGAAAACGTAAGGATCCCCGAGATCAGAATTACTTTGTTACGCATCGGCCTAAGGTCTAGCCTATCAGAAACCAGATAAAGGGAGCAAAGGGTACCCCATAAGCCGGGTTCGTCCAGCGGACCGTTCATTCTCACGACACAAAAACCGGAATTACAGGTTTTCAAATAATCCAAATAAGACCCAAAATAAAACCCTATATAGTTTTGATCTAACAAAGATTTATTTTTATAAGGATTTATTAGAGCAAACTCACCTGGGAAATAGCCGTAAAAAAAAATGGTCAAAAACCCAAGTATAGAAAATAAACCAAAAAATGAGAGGAGCAATCCAAAATAAAATCCAGACTTGTAGATAATGTGAGTCGGCAGAAGTAAAACGAAACAGGATTTTATAAACCAACCGAAAAAACTCACCAACCCATGGTCATCGCCAAGAAATATAAAGCGCAGCCCCCCCCATATTATCAACAAAGGTAAGACTATAAAAAAATGTTTATTTACCTTTACAACAAAAAAAACGGAAAGAAAAAAAAGAACAAAAAAGGCATCAAAAAAAATTTTTAAACTGTCCGAAAAAGAAAAGCCCCATAGTACAAATGGATTGAAAGACAAGAAAACAAAAAAAGCGGACAATATGGAAACAATAGAATTCTTATCAACTCCTTTACTATGCCACCAAATATCGGACTGATTCATTTCTTTCTTAACCTATAAGATAAAGAATTGAATCTCAGTTTAAGAAAGAATAAAGGAGACAAAATAGAATTATTCAGAGAGCGGAGCAATAAAGCTAGTGACCAATTCAAGTTTTTTCCAAACAGTCCTTTCAAGAAATAAGCAAACTGACGTTCAGCCAAAGCCTCTCTTGCAACTATCTCGTACTCAGGATAGCTTTCTAATACATGATTCAGGGATTTTTCTGTTTCAATGTAAGCTAACTTAAAATTCTTCGTTGAAGTTATATTTGAAATATGACGTCTATACTTTGCTAAAACTGAGTCGATTTCTCCTAACTTACCGCCACTTGAAATTAGAACTTCAATATACCACAGCCAATCAGAAGAAAACTTAATTCTCCAATTACACTTTGGAATATTTTCAAAATTTCTTACCGCCACTGTACACCCTGTAAAAAAAGTACCATGACGAATTAGTGACTCAACAGAAAGCTCTGTAACATTGAACAAATCAGAGTATTTGAGGAGCGTGCGACCAGTGTTCGAATCAAAAATATAAGCATCATGGAACGATATAAAAACATCAGGGTTAAAATTCATGTATTCAAACTGTAATTTCATTTTATTATCTAAAAATAGATCGTCACCACCTAGCAGAAATATATATTTTCCTTTGCAGTTAGATAAGCAAGCATTGAAGTTTTCGGTAATTCCAACATTCTCTTTCCTAAATATCTTCACATAATCGTGCCTTGAACTCTCGGAAAATTTACTTATTATATCAGTAGTTGAATCAACAGATGCATCGTCACCGACAACTACCTGAATTGAATCCAGGTCCTGTATTTCTATAGAATTCAAAGTATCGAAAATGAAGTTTTCTTGGTTATAAGACAAAACTATCACTGATGCGTCATAATCATACTTATAATCAACGCCCACCGAGCAGCCTCCCAAAAAATATCTTTATTTTTCTATATGGAAATGAGAAAACAAAAGAAGATAAGATAAACGAAAGAGCAATTTTTTTTCTTCCATTCCTATAAAGTGCCATTCCCTGTGAGACAAAAAGATTGGAAATAGCTTTTGACATCAGGCCTTCGTCTATAATCCGGACATATTTTACAATAACTTCCATTCTGTATAGAAACATTAGCCAAAAATCTTTGTGATTGTTATTTTCGTGCAATCGATAACCAAACACGAAATCATTTAAAAATCCAACCTTATGCCGTTTTAGCAGGTACAACAAAACAATCCAGTCATCGGACTTAAACTCCCTTCTAATAGCGCATAGTTCCAACGCCAAATCTCTTTTGAAAAGAGCAGATTGCATCAATGGGCCGCATGTATCATCTACTGCAACCAAATTCAGTGCCGACTTCTGATCTTTCGATAGTGCTTTATCGAACTCAAGCAGATTCTGCTCTCCCAAGCTGGTACCTTCATCATCACAGATAATGCCCTTTCCATAAACCACATCAACCTCTTTTTCATTGATATAATTTATTTGTTTTTTTAAGCTATTCTGCAATAGAAAATCATCGGATGCCAGAAAAGCTACATATTCTCCATTTATATACTGCAAACCATTCTCAATGGTCTGATTTACACCTACATTTTTTGCATTTTCATAGAATTCAAAGTCATGCTCTTTTTTTAGGTTAACAATTAATTCACGCGTATTGTCGTGCGATTGATCATCAACAACTATTAGCTGTACGTCTAATTCATTTGACGCTTGATTCAGGACAGAAATAATTGCATTTTCAATAAACTCAGCATGGTTAAAACTCGGAATAATCACGCTAACTGATTGCAACGTCATAGATCAGGATCGCTTATTTTTTTCAATACATGAAAGACGGAAAATATGACAAAAATCCAATACGCCGCATAATTTATAGCATGAGCTATACCCATACCTTTAAAGCCAAACGTGCTTGATAAATATACAGCAAGAAAATAAAATAAGATTGAGAATAATACTTCAGAAACAACAAACAATTTATATAGTCCTTTACTGTGCATCAGAAATGCCACCATCCAACTTCCAAATTTCAAAACGTCGCCAAATAACTGCCAGCCCAAAGCATCCTTAATTGTTAAAAACTCTTTTGTAAAGATAGTGACAATGAGAAAATCTTGAAACACATAAATAAATAATACTAACAATATAAAGAAAGGCAATAACAAGGAATAACCTTTAAATAATTCCTTTTTAATCAATGTTATGGACTTTATCTCAGCATATTTTGGCAAAAAATAGACACTCAGCGTCGTCATAAACAACATCATGTATGCTCCGCTAAGTCTCCAAAGCGCTTCCCAATTACCCGCGACATCCCAACCCAAGGTTTCGCCTAAGTGATTACGAATCAAGATATGGCTTACGGGCACACAGGCAGCACTTGTAAGCGCCATCACTGTATATTTCCCTAGGTTTTTAGCGGCTTGTTTGTCTATTCCCCCTAAAAGGTAACGAAATTTGAACCATGGTGCTTTATAAGTCAACATAAAGGTGACAAAAAACGTTAGAGATTGGTAGATCGCCAATGCAACCAAAGCACCGTAAAGGCCCAACCGGATTGCCATTACACTGGTGACTACCAGCGAAAACACACTACCCGCTATATTAGCGACAACATATCTTCGTATTTCTTTTTTACCGTTTAGAATAGCCAACAGCAGCGTATTAAAGACAAATAACACTAAAGTAGCGGCAAACCAGATGAACACACTGCCAAGCGATTCGTCTTTTAGAAACCAACCCGCCAAAGACTGATTAAATATAATCACTAATCCCGCGGTAGCAAGTGATCCTATCAGCGCGATCATACCTGCCGTACGCCATACAACATGTTGGCTGGCTTCATCCTCGTAATATTCCGCCGTGTACTTAGTGACCCCAGTATTCAAGGCACCGCTGGCAAAAGTTGTAATCATCTGGACGGCGTTCTGAAACTGCCCCAGAGCCGCATAACCGGCCGGACCAACATAGATCGCAAGGATCTTGTTCAGGCCAAGCAACGTTAGCATCTTGATGACAACCGCAATACCGTTAAGGAGGCTGGTTTTGATCAGAGTCATCAGTTAGGTGTTGGTAAAGTCATTGCAGGCTTTGATCACCTTCTGGACCTGCTCGTCAGTCATCACCGGACTAATCGGAAGGCTCAGAATATGCTGGTGAATGGCCTCAGTGACTGGATGGATCTGTGTGTTCCAACTGCCGTAGGCTCGTTGCTGGTGCGGGGGTATAGGGTAATGAATCATTGCTTGCACACCGGCCTTAAGCAGGTGTTTTTGCAATGCGTCACGCGCAGCCGTCCTGACAACGTAAAGGTGAAAAGCATGGCTTTGCAAGCTTACCATGGCTTCATCACCGCATATTGGTTGGCTAATCAAGGGGTTTTCGATGCCCTGGGAATAAGTCAAAGCGATCTCCCTACGGCGTCGTGTCTCTGCATCGAGATAGGGGAGTTTGACTCGTAGCAATGCTGCCTGCATCTCATCCAGACGGCTGTTGACACCCTGGTAGAGGTTTTCGTATTTTTTGTCGCTACCATAGTTACTCAAGGCACGAATGGTTTGCGCCAACTCATCGTCATTAGTGGTAACGGCCCCCGCATCCCCCAGCGCACCGAGGTTTTTACCAGGATAGAAGCTGAAACCGGAGGCATCGCCCCAACTGCCTGCTTTTTTCCCCTCTACCATGGCCCCGTGTGCCTGGGCCGAATCTTCCAGAACCAATAGTTTATGGTTTTTGGCCAATGCCATAATATCCGGCATCGGCGCCAACTGACCATACAAATGCACCGCGAGTATAGCTCTGGTCCTCGGGGTAATAGCTGATGCGGTTTTTATCGGACAAAGGTTATAGCTGACTTCATCCGGCTCCACCAGTACAGGCTTGAGGCGATTCTCGGTAATGGCCAGTATGCTGGCAATATAGGTATTGGCCGGTACAATTACCTCGTCCCCTTCCTGAAGCTTACCCAATTCCTTCCATGCCCGAAACGTCAGCGTTAACGCGTCAAGACCATTGGCGACTCCTATACAATGCCCGGTGCCGCACCAGGCGGCAAACGCCTGTTCAAAGGCTTTGACTTCGCTGCCCTGAATGTACCAGCCGGAGTCGATTACTCTTGTGGCGGCTGCAACGAGTTCGTCCCTGTATTGGGCGTTTATTTCTTTCAGGTCCAGAAAACTGATCACTTACCATTTCCCTTAGTTTGACATTGCTCAATCCAGGCTTGTACAACCTCATCGGGGTAGCCCCGATGAAAGCGGTTACGCCAGGGGTAGGCTTTCTCTTTGGGGTTGCCAGGCATACGAAGAATCCGGACATCGCAAGCGGGCTTTGCAGGGTTACCGGTAGCGAGTTTCCATTCAGCAATGTCTGCTTTAACTACTGAGCCCGCTGCTATTACGGAATTGGCCGCTATTGTCACGCCCGGGAAGATCAATACTTTGGAAGCAACAACACAATAATCCTCAATGGTCGGTCCAATGAGCATCTCGCTTGGCGGCATTGGGTCGTTTGTAAGCAGAACTTCGGGGAATAGCCAGACGAACGAACCGATTCTGGACTTTTTTCCAACGTGAACATCTGCATGAAGCTTGCTGTGGTCTCCAATAGTGCAATCACCTTGCACATCGGTTCTGGAGCCCAGTTGCACACCTGCAGAAATTTCAGAGTTTTCCCTGATGCAAACGTGGTGTCCCGTATGCAGCCCAGGCCCAATCGAGGAACCGGAGTAAATTACTGTATGGCTGCGGATTACCGACCCTTCACCAATTTCAAGTGTTGCTTTCTTCGCGAGAGGATTCGGCAAGCCTATTTCACAGTATGCCCCTACTTTTGTATCTCGCTTTATCCAAACGTTTTCGTGAACGATAGAATAGGGGCCAATTTCTACACCTTCATCAACTTTAGCGGATGAGGAGACCAGCGCACTTGGATGAATCATCAGGCGGTATTTCCGGCATCGACTGTCAACACAGTTCCAGTAATGGCAGCTGCTTCCTCAGAGAGCAAATAGTTAACGGTTGCAGCGACCTCAGAAGTACTCGCCAGACGCTTAAGGGCAGATCGTCTACGTATCTGGGCAAGTTGAGTATCATTAATGCCTGATGACATATTCGTTTCCATATAGCCGGGAGCCACTGCATTAACGGTTATATTTAGCTTGCCGAGTTCCCTCGACAGGCTTTTTGTAAACCCGTTCAAGGCCGCTTTGCTTGCTGCATAAACTGATAGCCCATTGAAACCGGTGGAAGCGATAATCGAAGATATGTTCACAATACGACCCAAACGGTTTCGCAACATTGACCGGGAAATATATTTGGTCAGAAGAATAGTTGCAGTAACGTTGACGGCAATCACCTCTTCAATCTGTGACTCATGCATTGTTCCAAGCACGCCATCATGAGCAGTCGCAGCATTGTTGATTAAGGCGTAGGGCACACCGTACTTTTCTACGAAGATTTTAGACCATTGGTGGAGCCCCCTTCGGTCGTTAAGGTCCAGAACCTCGAACGCTACATTCTTATTCTGGTCGATAAGCTCTTGGAGCTGCGGGGTGCAGGACCTGGCCGCAGCCACAACCGAATAACCAGTGTCCGCAAGGCTTTGAACAATTGAGAGGCCCAAGCCCCGGTTACCGCCAGTGACCAATGCTACTTTTTCTTTTGGGATTTCCATCACAATCCTTATCTTTTGATCTTTCCGGCTGCGCCCATTGGCAGTTCGTCAACCAATCGTACAAAAGCCGGGACTTTAAATGGGGGCAGCACCTTCTTGCAATGTTGCTTGATGCTTTTCACCAGGTTGGAAGTATCTTTCCACTCTGGATCGGGAACGATCAAAGCTTCAACGAGTGATCCCGCAATAGAGCTTGATTTCGCCCTCACAGCTACCTGAAAAACGCCGGGGACTTCTGAAATTGTTGATTCGATATCTTCGGGAATGACCTTGTTTCCGCCGATATTAATAGCGCCGTTTAATCGCCCTTTAAACAGAACCCGGTCGTTGTCAATCTCAACCAGGTCCCCAGTGTCTATCCAACCCTGGGCATCAGCAATTGAACCGCCATCCCCAAGATAGGCCTGATTGACATGGGTGTTCTTGAGGCAGAGAGTTCCCTGCTCCGATATTCTCATTTCAACGCCCCGGACTCCGGATCGTAGCCATGACCGAGGGAACCCAGCTTTTCTGTCCTTGACAGAAAAGCCCACTCCCGCTTCTGTTGACGCAAAGATATGGATAATTACTGCGTTCGGGAATTGTTTTCCCAGTGAGTTAATAATTCGCTGGTCCGCTATTTCTCCCCCCAAAGTGATCTGCTTAAGATTAAGTTGACTCGAGGCCTTTGTCATCATGATCTTACGCCAAAGGGATGGCGTAGCAGAGAGTGCATCACATCCATTCGCTACCAGGTATACAATCTTGCTCTCAAAATCCAGATCCGGAGACGGCACAATCAGTTTTGCGTTTGCCAACATTGCTTGCAGTACAACCTGAAAGCCGGCAAACCGTGCCGGATCAAACAATAGCCCCCAGGAAAGATTCTGGCTTTTTGTGCCTTTGGATGTGGTGCGAGTTAACGACTCAATTGTATGTGCAACAATTTTCGGAGTACCGGTTGTACCGGAAGTTGCAAGTAGCCACTGGGTTTGTTTTTCGACGTCAGGCGCGCGATGCTGCTCTGCTGGAGAATCTAACAGTTCACCAATACTGGTTACATCTGTCTTCCAATGCTCTGCGTTAACAATGCCATCTGTTAATATCAGGTCGAGATTTAGCTTTTCCTCTACCCTGCGAGAAAACGCTTCGCATGCGTCATAAGGAACGAGTAAGACAGAGTCGGCAATGCCGTCGAGCCCCATTACAGCCTTGACCAAATTCGCCGGGTGACAGTGCAACCCAAGGCTCATTCCTTCAAGTTGGCGTAATTTCAATAGGCTTGTTGATTCTTCACCAACTGCTGCTGTACGTGAGCCGACATTAGAGATGATGTTAAGTGGCTCGCTCATGTGTGCTTTCAGCATCAAGCTTGGGCCTCTTTTTTGCTGAATTTCTCGTAAATTGCCACAAACTCACCCAAAGTATTTGGGTAAACAGGCTCCTCCATCATGACAAACGGGTCAAAACCGAGAGAACCCTCAAGATCTGCCACAAGTATTGCAAACCCCAAAGAGTCTAGGCCGCTCTCAAGCAGAACGCTTTCATCATCCAGTGTATCCGCAAGTTCCAGATCATTCTCTTTTGCTATGCGGTGTATAGATTCAACAATTACTTCTCGAACGTCAGTCATACACTTTTCCTGGCCAATTCCTGAAATTTTTCGTAATCACGAACGTAGTCTGATTCATCATAGTGCTCGCTGGCCAGCACCAACAGAACACAGTCTGGGCTAAACTCGTGCATTTCTCGCCAAATCATATCGTTGATAAACAGCCCCTTGGTAGGCGAGTCCAGCCAGACTTCCGCTTTGTCGATGCCATTGTCCAATACCATCTTACATTTTCCAGTTACACAGACCGCAACCTGCTTTAGTGCTTTATGAGCATGAAACCCGCGGGACCCGTCAGGCAGAGTGCCAAAGAGGCAATAAACGCGTTTAATGTCAAAAGGTACCGTTTCATTTCCCTCAAGCGCAACTAAAGATCCCCGGGCATCGCCGAGTTGCGGGAGGTCAATCCATTGCACCAGGTCCGATTGCTTAATGCTCATCAACCAACTCCTGGAGGTAGGTTCCGTAACTGTTCTTCCTGAGTTCGCTTGCCTGGGAAAGTAATTGGGCCTTGCTCAACCAACCATTATTGTAGGCAATCTCCTCCAGACACGCTATTTTGTAACCTTGGCGCTTCTCAATGGTTTCCACAAACTGAGCGGCTTCAAGCAGGCTTTCGTGGGTGCCAGTGTCCAGCCACGCGAAACCGCGGCCTAGTAGCTCCACGTTCAGGTCGCCCGCTTCCAGATAAGCTCTGTTCACGTCGGTGATTTCCAATTCACCCCGGTGAGAAGGGGTTACGGCCTTCGCGATGTTGATCACGCTGTTATCGTAAAAATAAAGGCCTGTCACGGCAAAATGGGATTGAGGTTTGTTGGGTTTCTCTTCAATGGAGGTGGCTTTGTGGTTCTCATCAAACGCCACCACACCAAAGCGCTCTGGGTCTTTCACCTGATAGCCAAATACGGTAGCACCCTGCACCCCCTCGATGCGCTTTACAGCGTCGCGAAGTTTAGGGGTGAAACCCTGGCCGTAGAAGATGTTGTCGCCCAGTACCAGGCACACGCTGCTGTCGCCAATGAAGTCTTCACCGATAATAAACGCTTGGGCCAAGCCATCAGGGCTTGGTTGCTGGGCGTAGCTGAGGTTAACACCAAACTGCTCGCCGCCGCCCAGACACCGTTTGAAACTTGACTCGTCTTCGGGGGTGGTGATGATCAGGATATCTCGTATTCCAGCCAGCATAAGCACGGAAAGCGGGTAATAGATCATGGGTTTGTCATATACCGGCAAGAGCTGTTTGGAGGTGCCCAAGGTAATGGGGTATAGCCGGGTGCCAGAGCCGCCGGCGAGGATAATTCCTTTCATGCGGTTACTCCAATGCGTTCTCGTTGATAGCTGCCGTCTTGTACCCGGTGACACCATTCCAAGTTGTTCAGATACCACTGCACCGTTTTGCGCAGGCCGGTCTCGAAGGTTTCTTTCGGTACCCAGCCCAGTTCTTTCTGGATTTTGCTGGCGTCTATGGCGTAGCGCAGGTCGTGGCCGGGGCGGTCGGTTACGAAGGTGATCAAGTCACGATAGTGTTCCAAACCATCGGGCTTGCGGGGTGCGAGCTCTTCCAGCAAGCTGCAAATGGTCTGAACCACGTCAACATTCTGTTTTTCGTTGTGGCCACCAATGTTGTAAGTTTCGCCGATTTTGCCTTCGGACACCACTGTATAGAGTGCCCGTGCATGGTCTTCCACAAATAGCCAGTCGCGAATTTGCTCGCCTTTGCCGTAGACAGGCAGGGGCTTGCCTTCCAGGGCGTTCAGGATGACCAACGGGATGAGCTTCTCGGGAAAGTGGTAGGGGCCGTAGTTGTTGGAGCAGTTGGTGACCAGCACGGGTAGGCCATAGGTTCGGTGCCAGGCGCGGACGAGATGATCAGAGCTGGCTTTGCTGGCGCTGTAGGGGCTGCTTGGGGCATAAGGCGTTTGTTCGGTGAACAGGTTTTCCGGGCCATCCAGATCGCCGTAGACTTCGTCGGTGCTGATGTGGTGGAAACGAAAGTTTGTGCGGCGATCGGCTTCGAGTGATTGCCAGTATTGACGGGCTGCTTCCAGCAGCGTGTAGGTGCCAACGATGTTGGTTTCTATGAAATCAGCCGGGCCATCTATGGAGCGGTCTACGTGGCTCTCGGCGGCTAGATGCATAATTACATCCGGCTGATGCTGCCTCAACACTCGATCTACTTCCGTCCGATTACATATGTCCGCTTTCTCGAAACTATAACGCCCGCTGTTACTTACCTCAGAAAGGC
>TARA_R110002096_G_scaffold151508_2_pt1 | contig 13387 bp, 14 predicted proteins | sample TARA_R110002096 | Tara Oceans TARA_R110002096 (sample SAMEA4397295) | marine metagenome | biome: Polar Biome; feature: [DCM] deep chlorophyll maximum layer (ENVO:01000326); material: water (ENVO:00002006), including particulate matter (ENVO:01000060) such as... | depth 35 m | reverse complement strand
TATGAGTACTATTAAAAATCACGTACAGTTAATTGGAAATGTTGGACAAGAGCCAACCATTACAAACCTTGAAAGTGGCAAGAAAGTAGCCCGATTCTCATTAGCTACCAATGAAAACTACAAAAACGCTAAAGGCGAAAAACAAACGGACACCAATTGGCATACGGTTATCGCATGGGGAAAAACTGCCGATATTATTGAGAAATATGTAACCAAAGGCAAAGAAATTGCTGTTGAAGGCAAATTATCGTCAAGGTCTTATGAGGATAAAGACAGTGTAAAACGCTATGTAACCGAAGTAATAGTAAGCGAAATATTATTGCTAGGTAACGCAGAATAATAAAAAACAAAGAGGGTGTTCCCTTGAGAAGTAGCACCCTCTTTTCATCATTCACATTAAAATTAGAACAATGAAATCGAAGATTCACGAATTCCAAAATAAATATTCAGCTATGAGTAAAGACAAAGTTAATGAAATACAGATAAGTTACAAAGATAAAATAAGCACTTCCAAATCGATGTCCATAAAAAGTTCAGCCGATGCAGGAAAACTCCTTTTTGATACATGGGATAAAAACACCATTGGCTTGCATGAATCCTTTAAAGTTTTACTACTCAATAACTCCAATAAAGTGAAAGGTGTTTACGAACTATCAAAAGGAGGTATCACAGGTACATTAGTAGATATACGCATCTTATTTGCAGTGATATTAAAAACCCTTGCAACAGGATGTTTATTAGTACACAACCACCCATCTGGAAAATTAAAACCCAGTGAAGCTGATAAAAATTTGACTGCAAAAATCAAAAATGCAGCTAAACTTTTTGACGTAACAGTTCTCGACCATCTGATTATTATACCCAATGGAGACTACTACAGTTTTGCAGATAACGGAGAATTATAATATTAAAACTACAATCATGGTCTATTTAAATTTTAACAATCTCGATGCAAAAACCCAAAATCATTTACTTTCAGTTTCGAAAGAAGATATTGAAAGCAAGTTTGGGGATGATATAAAAGCCTATGCCAAAGAACATTATTTGAATTATGATGATTTATTGGAAGAAGAAGCGACACGAAATCTGTACAATTATAAATATGTATTTAATATTTGAAGTACTATAAATCTTTATAGAAAACCTTTGAAATTTCAAAGGTTTTTTTATGACTTGATTTTTTTAAACTTTATTCCTAAATCTGACGTTCCAATTCTCATTTTTAATGATAATTATATTTTTTAGTACTAAAACGCACCATTTGGGAGTAAATTCAATTTTTATTTAATCAGTAAAAACAATACATTTATAAGGCTGTCAATCAGCATTTTTAAAGTATAACTATTCACTATCATTTGACTTTCGCTAGTAGTTGTACATATCAACAAAGAGATAACGGAATGTAAATTTCGTATAAAAGCAACTGACTTTTTTGGTCAGGATGTTTGGAATTTTGTCACGCTAAAGCGTGACGAAATGGAGAAGCAAGAGGGTAACACGCCAAGGCGGTGTTAACGATTGATTTTTAGTTGTAATTATATGATATTCAAATAATTACTAATTAATGAAATTGAGAAATAATAAAGTTTTACAGTAAATCCTTTTGAAACCCCTATAAAACGGCAATTTTTTACAGTAAATGAATTCAAATCATCAAAAGAAATACAGTTTTTCTGCCATTAGTATCAAACCTAATGTGGCAACTCGTTTTCGGAAATTTTCCAAAAGAATTTCACGTTCGCATACCGATACGTTGGAAACAATGATGAACTTTTTTGATTTGAACGAGTTATCCCCAAATGAATCTTTGGGTGCGAATATGCAGACCTTGGAGAATAGTTTAAAAAAACGCATCAACGCTTTAGTTGCCATTATTAGAGATATTGAAAAAAACCAGACCAAGCCCACCAATGCAATGTTGGAATTGCTTTTCCAAGAAAATCCAAATGAGGCAGCCCCACAAGAAGAAATATTTGAATTTGAACAACAAGAACTGATTACGGAAAACGAGGAACTGAACCATTACCGAAATCGGTACGAAGAAGTTCAGCAACAATTCCATTCGGTAAAATATGATTTAGAAAAAATCATTAGTAAGACCACTTATGTAAAGGGCAGTTTTGGAGGAGGCTATTTAAAAGTGGATTTGAGCAAAGATGAATTTGAAAACATTAAACAAAAAATATAAAATGTACATTACAGTAACCAAACAGACATTAGATGGCAATTATGCACAGAGCGTTTCCGATTTTATCGCGTACCTCGAAAAAGAGAATGAAGGAAAATCCATTGATGAAATGGAACATTTTTTTAACCAATATGGCGAAGAAATATCAGGTAAGGAAGTCATACAGGAAATCGATGGTAATACTGCTAAACTCAAAAAGACCGAACCCAAGTTTTATTCCATTACAGTCAATCCAAGTGCTTATGAATTGAAGCGATTACAAAATCATTCCGAAGAACTAAAACAGTACACCCGAGAAATTATGAAGGAGTATGCTAAATCTTTCAATCGTGAAATAAACGGACGGGCTGTTACCGTAGATGATATTAAATACTTCGCCAAAATTGAACATCAACGGACGTATAAGGGAACGGATAGGAAAATTCAGGAGAACCAACCGTATGCCACCAAGATACTTCAAATTAAGAACGATATCCGAAGAATCGAAAGTGGCGAATTAGAGGGGAATATCAAAAAATTACAGCAAACGATGTCCCGATTGGAGAAAGAAACACCACATCAACAAGACGGAAAACGCATTGTTAGAGGGATGCCGAAAGAAGGCTCTCAAAGCCATATTCATATTATTGTGAGCAGAAAAGATATGTCCAATAAATATAGTTTGTCCCCCGGAAGTAAATACAAAGCTTCGGAAACCGTATTTAATGGAAAACCTGTAAAACGTGGTTTTGACAGGAACAAGTTCTTTAAGGCTTCCGAGAAGACTTTTGACTCTTTATTTCAGTACAAAAGAAATTATGTTGAATCCTATAAGGCTCGCAAAACATTTTTAAAAAATCCAAAGCTGTATTTCTCTATTCTTTCGGGATTGCCAACCAACGAAAAGGCAACTGCCTTTAAATTACTTGCAAAATCAGGGATACCAATAATGAATATTCCAACAAACAAAGTGCAGTTGGCATTAAAGATTATAAACAAATTCAAAAAAGGCATTGACAGAGCTGTACAATCAGGTTCTATTGGGATATGAGTATGTCAATACCACATATCATCCTTTTTATTGTTGTTCCGGTATTGTTTATCAGTACGGTTCTTTATGTTTTTCTGCATCAAGAACAGCCTGTTGGAGGGGAGAAGAAATATAGAGTACAATTTAAACTTCGCCATGGTAAATTTCAAATAGAGAATATCAAACGAGGAGCATCGGTTATTGGTTCTGCGGGAAGTGGTAAAACTGAAAGCGTAATTTATAACTTTTTACAGCATTTTAGTACACATCAATTTTGTGGAATTCTTCACGATTACAAGGATTTTGAACTTACCGAAATTGCTTACCCACTGTTTAAGGAGAAGGACATAAAATTCTATACCATCGCTTTTGACCAAATCCATTACCGTGTAAATCCCATCGCTCCAAGATATTTACCTAATGAAGAGAGTGTCAATGAATTATCCAAAGTCCTTATTGAAAACCTTTTGGGGTTTGATGAATCCAGCACGAACAGTACTTCAAAATTCTTTAACGATGCGGTTGAGGGTTTATTGGCAGGATTGATTTGGAAATTAAAAACAAACTATCAACAATTTTGCACCTTGCCACATCTCATTGCCATTTTTCAATCGATGACTACCAAAAAGTTAGTTTCCTTTTTAAGTTCCAATCTTACATCAAAAAGTATGGCAAGTGCATTTATCAATGGAATGGATTCTGATAAACAAACGGCAGGCGTAAAAAGCACCTTGGCTAATGCTTTTAAAAAAATAAGTTCACAGAAGTTATTTATGGTTTTGTCAAAGGATGAAGTCCCATTGAACATTAATTGTAAGGACAATCCAGCAGTTATTTCCATCGTGAACCATCCAAAATACGAATCAGCTTATTCACCTGTCATTGCAGCAATTATACATACGGTCGTTAAGCAAATGAGTGTTAGGGGTCAACGTTCATCATTTTTAATGATGGAAGAAGCTCCAACCATTAAACTACTTAATATGCACCGTATACCGGCTACACTCCGAAGCTATGATATAGCCACTATCTATGTGATGCAAGACAAAGTACAGAACGATATTCTATATGGAGAAAAGATGAGTAAAGCCATTTTGAGCAATCTGTCTTATCAGTTTTTTGGCAAAGTTAATGACCCTGATACCGCCAAATATTATGAACGTTTTTTTGAATTGGTAAAAATGAAAACAACCAGTGTCAACAAAGGCTTTAACCTTAATTTTGATACCCGGATTACCAAAGGCGAAAAAGAGGTTTCCAAGCGTAGGGCGGATATTTTCTTTAGGTTGAAACAAGGAGAATTTATCGCTTTTGCAGATGGTAAGGATAAAAAGATTCAATTCAAATTACAGTCCATTCGAAAGGAAGTGCCTCCAAACAAAGACCAATATACTCATGATGACTTGCTGTTGAATTATCAAAAGATTTATAGGGATGTTCAATCAATTTTTAAATGATAATGATAAAATCTAAGTACTTTGTAAAACATACACATACAATTAAAGGAGTATGAATAAATGGTAAATTTTCATCAGCAATTTTAGCCCAACAAAAGTATCCGTAATTAAAGAAAATACTTCTTAATATTATTATCACTGAGATGTTGAAAAATAGTAATTAAATACATAGAGATGTTGATCATTATTTTTTTTGGAAAAATTAATATCTTGCAACTGTAAAAAATATAACCACAATGCGATTATACGTATGTTGGCAGCATAGAAAAAGCAGCGGAAGTATGAAGAGTTGCATTAAAAAGAATGGATAATCAATTCAAAAAGATACATCAAGTAATTTCAAGTTACATTGAAATTAATAATGAAGAATGGATTTCCTATTCTTCTAAATTTCGGGTAAAAGAAATCAAAAAAAAGGAAATAATCCTTAGCCAAGGAGATATTTGCCGTGATGTGTTTTTTGTGGTTAATGGGCTGTTAAGGGTTTTTTTTGTGGATAACAATGGAGAAGAAAAGACTTTTCATTTCTCTTTTGAAAATACTTTCTCTACCGACTATGAAAGTTTTCTAAAGAAAATTCCATCAAGCTATTCTATTCAAGCATTGGAAGATACAACTGTCGTTTTAATGTCGTTTGAAATGTTGCACGATGGTTATAAAATTCTTAGGAACGGAGAGAAACTTGGCAGGTTACTTGCCGAAGAGTATTTCTTTATTTTCAATGATAAGATTCAAGCTATTTACACCCAAAGCCCAATTGTGAGGTATAACAATCTCACTAGAAAGTTTCCGAATATTCTACAACGGATTCCCCAGCACTACATTGCATCTTATCTTAATATTAGTTCTGTACATCTCAGCAGATTAAAAAATTCTCAATAGTAAAATAAAACTGATAACATATGTTATCGTCATTGGACTATTAGCCCTTTAACTTTGTCTTTGTAATAATCAAACTTTATAGAGATGAAAAAATTGGAAGATAAAACAGTCTTAATTACAGGAGGAGCATCTGGAATTGGCAGAATAATGGTTCGTTTACTATTAGAACGAAAAGCCAAAGTTATCATCTGGGATATTAATCAAGAGAGTATTGATGACACACTATCGGAATTCTCGGACAAAGGAAAGGTTTATGGCTACAATGTAGATGTCTCCAATGTTGAACAAATACAAGAAACATCTAAAAAAGTTAAGCAGGAAATAGGTGTAGTTGACGTCCTAATCAATAACGCGGGAATAATAGTTGGTAAATATTTCAGCGAGCATACGGCATCCGATATTTCAAAAACAATGGAAATTAATGCAAATGCACCAATGTTTATAACAAAGGCATTTCTTAACGATATGTTGAATCAAAATTCAGGACATATTTGCAATATTGCTTCGTCCGGTGGAATAGTTTCAAACCCTAAAATGTCTGTTTATTCAGCGAGTAAATGGTCACTCATCGGTTGGTCAGATAGTTTGCGTTTGGAGATGAAGCAAATGGATAAAAGAGTGAATGTTACCACAATAATGCCTTACTACATCAATACGGGAATGTTTGATGGTGTAAAATCCAAAATTCCAATCCTTGAACCTGAAGCAACAGCATTAACCATTGTTAAAGCGATTGAGAAGAATAAAAAATTAATAAGTATACCAGGCTATATCTACAGATTTACACGTTTCGGTCAAGCAGTAATGTCGATAAATGTTTTTGATTGGTTCGCAGGGGATGTTCTCGGAATCTACAAAACAATGGAGCATTTCACAGGTCGTAAAAAGCAGTAACATTAAAAAAAGCATAAAAAATGGAAGAAACATCAAGAGATATTATTGTTCAGCATATTGAAAGTCAAAGAAATTTTTTCTCAACCAACAAGACAAAAGATATTAATTTCAGGCTAGAGCAACTTCGTAAACTCAAAAAGGCAATTCAAAAAAATCAAAAGAAACTTGAAGATGCTTTATGGGAAGATTTGCATAAATCGCCTGAAGAATCTTACTTAACTGAAATAAGTATTGTAACAGGTGAAATCAATAATCATATAAAACATTTAAAGGAGTGGGCAAAACCTAAAAGAGTTTCAACACCTATACATTTATGGCCTTCTTCAAGTAAAGTAATTTATGAACCACTTGGATTGTCCCTTATTGTAGCACCTTGGAATTATCCTTTTCAGTTATTAATTAATTCCTTGGTCGGTTCAATTTCGGCCGGTGGTTGTAGTATTCTTAAACCATCGCCAGATGCACCGAAAATTGCTATAGCAATGCAGGAAATGATTGAAGAAACTTTTGAGTCGAATTATATTGCAGTTGTTCAAGGCGGTAGAGAAACAAATACAATCCTGTTTAATGAACGTTTTGATATTATTTTCTTTACTGGTAGTTCAAAAGTTGGGAAAGTCGTAATGAAAGCAGCAGCAGAACACTTAACACCAGTAGTATTGGAATTAGGTGGAAAAAGCCCTTGTATTGTTGATGCAGATGCAAACATTGATGTTGCAGCAAAGCGTATTGCTTGGGGCAAATTGATAAATGCAGGTCAAACTTGTATTGCACCAGACTACCTTTTTGCTCATCATTCTATTAAAGATGAGTTATTGGATAAAATTGCCAAGAATATTAAAGAAATGTATGGAAATGATATTAAAGAAAGTCGATTCTATCCACGTATTGTAAATCAACGAGCAATGGATCGCTTAGAAAAGTTAATGAATCAGGGAGAAATACACACAGGTGGAGAGGTCGACGAAAAAGAAAAATTTATTGCACCTACAATTATTGATAATGTAAATCCTGATTTTCTGATTATGCAAGAAGAAATATTTGGACCAATTTTACCAGTATTGACTTTTGAGCATATTGATGAAACTATCGAATACATCAATAAAAATGAAAAGCCATTAGCTTTTTACTATTTTGGAAAAAATAAAGATGCCATAAATGTTTTAGCAAGAACAACATCTGGTGGTGCTTGTATTAACGATACCCTGATGCATATAACCAATCATAATTTACCTTTTGGTGGTGTTGGCAATAGTGGACTGGGAAAATATCACGGAAAAGAAAGCTTTTTAGCTTTTAGCAATCAAAAAGCAGTTGTTTCCACACCAACGTGGATAGATTTACCTTTAAAATATGCGCCTTTTAAGTATTTTAATTTAATAAAGAAAATTGTTTGAGTGGTTGAGACACTAAAATAGTTGGATAATAGGGAACGATAAAATTATGAATAAACAAGTAGAAACAACGGTAACACAGAATATTTTTAGGATTCTATTGGCACTTTTTATGATTCTTGCGGGGTTTAGTCATCTTACTTTTAATAGAATCGACTTTCAATCTCAGGTACCTGATTGGATTCCAATGAGTAAAGACTTGGTAGTCATACTGTCAGGAATAGTAGAAATGGTATTAGGTGTTGGTCTAGCTTTTTGGAAAACTGAACGAGTAAAGATCGGTTGGGTGTTGGCAATATTTTTCGTCTTGGTCTTTCCTGGTAATATTGCCCAATATATGGATAGCAAAGATGCCTTTGGAGTATTAGATTCTGATAGAGCAAGATTAGTACGATTATTTTTTCAACCGATACTTATTATATGGACTTTATGGTCAACAGGAGCACTCAGAGCCTATAGGAATAAATAATAGTTTAGAGATTAAAATAAACTTCAAGTAATAAATAGTTAATAAAAAATAAGGCACACCAATGATCAAACTATTTAGAATTATATCACCTCTCTTTTGTGTTTTTTTGTTGACCAGTTGCGCTTCCAAAAAAATAGGAAATCTATCTTATCTTAAAAGTTCTAAAGCTTTAGTGGAATCTTTTCCTGAATTAAATGTCTACCAGCCTCGTAAATCCAAAAACAACCCGGTGGTCATTTTTATTCACGGTGGTTATTGGGATGAAGGAAATAAAGATATTTATGGATTTCTGGGCCGTAATTTAGCTAAAAAGGATATTGTCACTGTTATTCCTAATTACACCTTAAGCCCTGATGGTAATTATGATACTATGGCAAAGGAGGTTGCAGCAACTATTGAATGGACTTATGATAATATTGCAAGATACAACGGAAATCCGGATCAAATATTTTTAATGGGACATTCAGCTGGAGGTCACTTGATCGCTTTGGTAGGTACGAATCCCAAGTATTTGAAAAATAACGATTTGATCAAAGGGATTATCCTTAATGATGCGGCTGGATTGGATATGTATTCCTATTTAAAAGAAAATCCTCCAACCAAAAATCATCATTATAATACTACTTGGACAGAGGATGAAGACAATTGGAAAGATGCTTCGCCTATTTATTTTTTATCCGAAAAAACACCGCCTTTCTTTATATACGTGGGCACCAAAACGTTTCCATCGATTATTTCCCAAAATAAAGATTTTATTAAAAAACTGAATAGGTATCAGCCAACTGCAGAGATAAATTTTCTATCCAGAAAGCATATACCAATGATGAGCCAATTCTTATTTCCGCGGAATACCCATTACAAAGAAATTATTGAATTTATAAACATCAATAAAATGGGAAAGTAAGATGGTTGAAAATTATTTCGATAAACAATTTGAACTAAGGTATTTTGAAATGAATGAATTTGGTGTGGCATCGCCAACCACCATCTTAACGCTATTGGAAGAAACAGCTGCTGAGCATTGTTATTCTATAGACCATAGTTTATATCAATTAGAAAAGGAAAATATTGGATGGGTTTTAATTTCAGGGATTATGCAAATGGAGCGATATCCCAGTTATAAAGAAAAAATTACAATTAGAACATGGTTGTCAAAGTACTCAACTATTAAAGGGTTTAGAGAAAATATTATTTACGATGCACAAGGTAATATAATTGGAAGAGCCAAAGGCTTATGGATTTTCTTCGATATTGAAAGAAGGAGGCCAGCCCAAATATTTGATGAAATAAAAGTAAAATGGTCAAGTTGTACTGAAGAAAGCATTGATTATAATATCTCCAAAAAAATTGAACCAATAGAGAATTCAGATTATGAATCAAAATTCAAAGTCAATAGATATGATACTGATATGAATAAGCACTTAAATAATATTAGATATTTACAATGGGTTATTGAGTCGATTCCTGACGAAATTATTGATAATTATTATTTGTACTCTATAGATGGCAGATTCATTGCAGAAGCACATTATAATCAAACAATTGTTTCTTTGACTAAAAATGACGCAATGGATACAAAGGATAAATCATTCATACACACTATAAAAATAGAAGGTACTGATATAGTTTGTGCAACTGCTAAATCAACTTGGAAGAAAATAGAAACACAAACACACAACAATACATAAACGGCATTAAAACGACCGTCAATATTAACCGTTAGCTGTAATGGAAAAAAATTCGTGCCAACCGACAAACCAAAGTCAAATATCCAATTTGGCTGACATAAAGATAGATTTGACTACATAAATATCTTGTTTCTATTTGACCTTTGTACTTCACAAATCAAATAGAAAATGAAAAATATATTAGTTACTGGAGCAACAGGAATTTTAGGTACTGCTTTTATAAAAAGCTTACTCAAACAAATGCAACCAAATCAAATTTCGGTAATAACTCGAAAAAAGGAAAAACGAGCGGAATTAGAAAAACAAGGATTTCAAGCATATTTAGGAGATTACAACGACACCACAGCACTTGAAAAGGCTATGAAAGGAGTAGATACTGTGTTATTGATTTCTTCAGGCGACCAAGGCGACAGAATGCAAGAACATAAGAATGTTGTGAATTCTGCAAAAAAAATGAAAGTAAAGAACATTGCTTATACAAGTCGTTCTTTAGTCAATAGAGAAAGACTTTCAAACAAGCTGATGGAAGAACATTTTCTCACAGAAGATTACATCAAACAAAGTGGCTTAAACTACATTATTTTTCAAAATGCCTTATATATGGATACCATTCCCGTTTTTGTTGGACAAGAAGTTTTTCAAAAAGGAATTTTTATGCCAGCAGGAAATGGTAAGGTAGCATTTGCCTTACGAGAAGAACAAGCAGAAGCAATGGCAAATGCTATGTTAAATGAGCCATTCGAAAATCAAACTTATAAATTTACAGGCAACGAAGCTTATTCATTCTATGATGTTGCCAAAGCGTTAACAGAACTGTCAGGAAAAGAAGTGAAATACAATGCTGTAGAAGTAGCTGATTTTAAAAGTAATATGATGCAAAAAGGTTTGCCTGAACCAATGGTTCAAAAAATAGTCGATTTTAATGTCGATATCAAAAATGGACAAGAAGCGACAGTAACAAACGAATTAGAAAAAAAACTTGATAGAAAACCAACAAATTTAAAAGAAGGATTAAAGCAATTATTCAACCTATAAAAACTCAAAAAATGAAAATCATCATAACAGGTTCTTTAGGCAATATAGGAAAACAACTCATTCCTTTGTTGAACTCAAAAGAACATCAAATAACAGTAATCAGTAGTAATGTCGAAAGACAAAAAGATATTGAAACCTTGGGTGCAAATGCAAAAATAGGTTCTTTAGAAGATTTGGATTTTCTAATTGAAGCATTCGCAGGTGCAGACATTGCGTATTGTATGATACCACCAAACGATTATTTTAATCAAAACCTTGACCTAATAGCCTATTACGAAAAAGTAGCAAACAACTATGCAACTGCCATTTCAAAATCTAACATAAAACAGGTTGTTTATTTAAGTAGTGTTAGTGGACATATGGAAAGTGGTAATGGTATTTTACAAGGGCATTCCAGAGGAGAGAAAATTATTAAAGCATTACCCAATGATATCCACATTAGCATTTTACGACCAGTTGAATATTACTATAATTTATTTGGGCAAATTGCAAGCATAAAAAATAATAACATAATGGCATCTATTTTTGGTGGCGATGTTGTAAATGCTTGGGTTTCGCCAAAAGATATTGCGACAGTAGTAGCAGAAGAAATAGAAAAAGGAATTGTTGACAGAAAAGTCCGCTATATTGCAGGAGAAGAAATTACATATAACGAATTAACAAAAACCATTGGAGTCGCAATCAATAAACCTAATCTTGCTTGGGTGCAAATAACACCATTAGAATTGGAACAAGGATTGAAAGTGGCAGGATTGAATCCTAATATAGCAGAAGGATTAGTTGAAATGTGTGTTGCTATAAACACAGGACTTTTGTATGAAGATTACAATAAAAATAAACCTACTACCTTTGGAAAGATAAAAGTAAAAGATTTTGCAAAGGAATTTGCAAAAGTCTATAATGCTTAAACCAACAGCAATTAAAGAAACTTTAAAAAACATAAATGTCAATACTTCATATAAAAAGCATTTCTGAATACCATAGACTAATGGAGTTGCCTAAACCGCAACATCCATTAGTTAGTGTTGTTAATTTTGAAGATATAAAACGGACGAACATAGCAACCAATTCAAGCATTACTTATGGATTTTATTCCATTGCATTAAAACAAGTTTTGAATGGGAAAATGAAATACGGACAACAAGAATACGATTTTGACGAAGGTGTTTTGGCATTCATTTCACCAAACCAAATTTTACGAATTAAGGTTGAGCAAGGTCAAGAATATAGTCATACAGGATGGTTACTTATTTTTCATCCTAATTTTTTATGGAATACAGCATTAGCAAACAAAATAAAAAAATACGACTATTTTGGTTACGAATTAAAGGAAGCATTACATCTATCTGATAAGGAAGAAACAATGCTAAAGGAAATAATACGTAATATAAATCAAGAATATAATTCGAATATTGATAAATTTAGTCAAGATGTTATTATCTCTCAATTGGAGTTGCTACTAACTTATTCCGAACGTTTTTATCAACGACAATTTATCACTCGAAAAAAATCTAATCATACCATACTTGAACAATTTGAGAAAATTTTAAATGACTATTTCAAAAATGAAAATTCAACTACAATAGGCTTGCCAACGGTTAAAAGTATTTCAAGTTCGTTAAACCTATCACCTAACTATTTGAGTAGATTGCTAAAAACATTGACAGGAAAAAGCACGCAGGAATTTATACACGAAAAGTTAATTCAACTGGCAAAAGAAAAACTATCGACAACAGAATTATCTGTCAATGAAATTGCTTACGGACTTGGTTTTGAGCATCCTCAATCGTTCGGTAAATTATTTAAGAAAAAAACCGAATTGACACCTTTGGAATTTAGGAAAGCGTTTAATTGACAAGTAATTCAGAAACCACTACAGCTAAGCCGTATATAATTTATTGCTAGTTCTCGCCTACTTACGAAAATCCTTGCGGATTTTGAACTGCTCCCAAAAAGTTAGACACTATTTGAGGGTATTATTATGGGAAGAAAAGTCAAGTATGATTACGCATTTAAACTTCGATGTGTAAAGCAAGTTTTAAAAAATCACCAAACAGTTGAAGATGTGTCTAAGTTATATGGTTGTCATCATACAACCCTTCATGATTGGATTCGATTTTATGAAAAATATGGTAAAAAAGCACTATTACCAAGAAAAACCAAAGTGTATAGCATTCCTTTTAAACTTAAAGTTTTAAAAGCTATTGACAAAGATTCATTATCTTTCAGTCAAGCTTGTTTAGAATTTAATATTCCTACTAAATCTGTAATTATGAAGTGGAAACGTAATTATAAAAAAGAGGGTATTGTAGGCTTAAACATTAAACCTAGAGGTAAACCAAAATCTATGCAATTTAAGAGAGCTAAAAAA
>TARA_R110002096_G_scaffold15071_6_pt1 | contig 13389 bp, 15 predicted proteins | sample TARA_R110002096 | Tara Oceans TARA_R110002096 (sample SAMEA4397295) | marine metagenome | biome: Polar Biome; feature: [DCM] deep chlorophyll maximum layer (ENVO:01000326); material: water (ENVO:00002006), including particulate matter (ENVO:01000060) such as... | depth 35 m | reverse complement strand
AATATTCGTGGGTGGATTTGGGGTCGAGCTATGTGATTTCCGACATTTTGGCTGCCTTTTTGTATGGGCAACTGATCCAACGTGATGTGGTGATAGCGAAGCGCAAAGCAATCTGGGATCGCTATGCAGAGGAACTTGCGGATTGGTCGACGAGTATGGGGGCTCGACTTCCGTTTGTTCCAGATGATTGCGAGCAGGGCTACCATCTATTTTATGTGATTATGCCCTCGGGTGAACGGCGGCAAGAGTTGATCGAGTTTCTGAGAAAGCGGAAAATTGCCAGTGTTTTCCATTACTTGCCTCTCAATAAATCGAAGTTTGGACAGCAATGGGGATCGCGCAAAGGTGACTGTCCGGTGACGGAGGCGCTCAGCGATCAATTGGTTCGCCTCCCGTTCTTCTACAACCTGAGCGAATCGGAGCAGTGGCGCGTGATTGATGCGATTTGTGAGTTTAAGTGAAATACGACGAAGTATCAGGTTTGCGCTCGCTAAATCAGAGCATAGGTTGGAGGTGTTTTGAAGAGAGTCGCTATTGTTCAGTCCAACTATATTCCGTGGCGTGGCTATTTTGATCTTATCAACCGGGTGGATGAATTTGTTTTGCTGGATGAGGTTCAATTCACACGGCGTGATTGGCGAAACCGTAATCTGATCAAGACGCCCCAGGGGGCCAAATGGTTGACGATTCCAGTTGCCAGCAAGGGGCAATACCTTCAAAAAATCAGCGAAGTCCGAGTGGAGGATGCCAGCTGGGCGGAAAAACACTGGAAGAGCATTATACACGCGTATTCGAAGGCTCCCTATTTCAGCCGGTATGAGAATTGGTTGAAGGCTCTCTATGAAAATGCAGCCCAAGAGACCTGCCTGTCAGCGATCAACCGCCTGTTTCTTGAAGCGATCTGCAGGGAGATCGGGATCAATACAGTTTTGAGCAATTCGTCAGACTATGCGCTTGAGGGGGCAAAAACGGAGCGCTTGCTTTCGATTTGTGTTCAGGCGGAGGCAAATTGTTACCTCTCAGGACCAGCCGCGAAGGATTATCTCGAAGAGAAGCAGTTTCAAGAACAGGGGATAACAGTGAACTGGATGGATTATGCTGATTACCCCGACTACTTTCAACTCCATGGAGACTTTGACGGCAAGGTCAGTATAGTTGACCTTTTGATGAATGTGGGTCCGGATGCTCGCGACTATATGCTGAGCTTCGACACGACATCCAAGGCATGAAAGACGAAACGTCAGATCTTAAACTGAGCATAGTTTCTCCTGTCTATGGCGCGGAGAAAATTGTTTCTGAGTTAGTACACCGAATTGTAGAGAGCGTTGCGAAGATTACGGATGACTTTGAAATTGTGCTTGTGGAAGATGGTAGCCCTGATGACTCATGGTCGGTCATTCGCGAAGAATGCAACAAGGATCCGAGAGTGAAAGGTGTTAGGCTTTCTAGAAACTTTGGCCAGCACTTTGCCATTACTGCAGGATTGGAAGCCTCAACCGGAGAGCATATGGTCGTGATGGATTGTGATTTGCAAGACAGTCCAGAGGATATTGAGAAACTCTATGCTAAGGCTTTGGAAGGTTTTGACATTGTCATGGGTGCTAAGGAAGAGCGGAATCACGCCTTTCATCGGAACTTTTTTTCCGGCGCCTTTTTTGCGGTTTTTAATTTTCTATCGGATCGTCAAAAGGGAGCTTCCTCCTATGGAAGCTTTTCGCTTATCAGTCGAAAAGCAGTTAATGCGTTTCTCCAATACGCTGATCGACATCGCCACTATTTGATGATTCTCCAGGAATTGGGGATGACGACTGCTGAGGTTGAGGTATCCCATTCCAATCGCTACGAGGGATCTAGTTCGTACACCTATAGGAAGTTGCTTTCTCATGCCGTGAGCGGAATTACCTCTCATTCGACGAGGCTCTTGAAAATTGCGATTGGATTAGGAGTTGGCTATTTCTTCGCGTCCATCGTTGGTGTGTTGTATTTGGTTGTGATGTTTTTTGTTTCCGGATTTCAGGAAGGATGGGCTTCGCTGATGGTGTTGTTGCTCGGATCTACGGGGTTGATCCTTATTGCGGTGGGTATTCTTGGAGTCTACATTTCGAATATTTATGATCAGGTCAGGATGCGGCCTCTCTACCTTGTCTACGAAAGACTCAATTTTTCGAGTGATAATAATTCAGTTGCTCTGGAGCGGGTGAAGAACGCAGAACCGATTTTATGATATGAAGTCTTACGGCATCCTCGAGCAGACCGAATCACTGAGTGCGCTGGGATTGGCGGCTGAGGAATTACGTATTCAGGGGTATACCTTCCTTAGAAATGTCCTTAATGCTGAAGAGCTGGCTGAGGCCCGTGTGCGTTTGGATCGAGTCTATTCGACTCAGGAGCAGTCGAAGGGGCCCGAATACCTGGAGGAGATCGGCGAGGCAAATCTCGCGCGGATGCCCCTGCTTTACGATGAGTGGTTTTTGAAGCTGGCAACTCAGGAGCGTCTGCTCGAACTGGTGCGGTCTGTAATCGGCAATTATGTGGTGCTGCACCTTCAGAATGGAATCATCAATCAACCGGACGAAGTTCATCATCAATCGAGTTGGCACCGGGATTTACCCTATCAGAATTGGACGTCCTCAAAGCCATTGGCTTTGGGCTCTATTTTTTGCATCGATGATTTTTCAGAGGAAACGGGAGGGACTTTGGTGCTGCCTCATTCTCATCGAGAGGAAATTTGCCCCTCGAAAGAATACCTGACGAACCACGAGCAAACGGTGAATGCCCCGGCTGGTTCCGTGATCGTATTTGATGCGATGCTGTTTCATCGGGCAGGTAGAAATTGTTCGAAAGGACCTCGTCGAGCGATCAACAACGTATTCACGGTCCCCATTTTGAAACAGCAGATTGACCTTCCTGCGGCATTGGCTGGAAAGCACCGCAGTGATCCAGAGTTGGCCCAGCTCTTAGGTTACGATTGTGCAGTGAGCGAGTCCGTCGAAGCATGGAGGGAAACCAAGCATTTAAGGAATCAAGGATGAACGAGTCAATTCTTACATCAGTCTCCGACTACTACGAGAAAAAGGTGGAGGAGTTCGGTGCGACCCCTGCCGGAGTGGACTGGAACGGGCGTGAGAGTCAGGAGTTGAGGTTTGAACAACTCCTCAAAGTAACTGACCATATTGATGGGGCCTATACGATTGATGACTACGGTTGTGGATACGGGGAGTTGTGTGCCTGGTTGAAGGCCAAAGAGCTTCCATCTGACTATTTGGGGATCGACATCGCGCCTAAGATGGTGGAGAAGGCAAAGGCTCTCCATGGCGAATTTTTCGTTGAAGGGGCGGTAAGCCCCCGGCAAGCCGATGTTGCTGTTGCGAGCGGAATCTTTAACGTAAGACTGGAAACTGAGATCGAGGCCTGGGAGGTTTATGTAAGGGAAACCCTTGAAGCTTTGAATGAACGCAGTCAAAAGGGTTTCGCGTTCAATTGTCTCACTTCGTACTCAGACAAGGAATACATGAGGGGCGATCTGTATTACGCTGATCCTGGTTTCTATTTTGATCTGTGCAAATGTGAATTTTCTCCGCAGGTAGCTCTTCTTCACGACTACGGACTCTACGAGTTCACTATTATCGTGCGGAAATTTTGACTTTGGGCTATCTTAACGGACATGAGTCGTAAGCTGGTTATATTTGGGTTGGGAGACATTGGGGAACTGGCCCATTTCTATTTCACTGAGGAAGGCAACTATGAGATCGCGGCTTTCGCGGTGGATCGGGAATACCGGAAAGCAGATGAATTCTGTGGATTACCTGTGGTGGATTTTGAGGAGGTGCAGGATCGATTTCCTCCATCGGAGTATTCGTTGTTTGTTGCTTTGGCTTACACTGAAATCAACCAACTGAGGGCTCGAAAAGTTGGAGAGGGGAAAGAAAAGGGATACGCATTAGCCAGTTACGTGAGCGACAAGGCGACGGTATTGACCAAGGAGCCAATTGGAGAAAATTGCTTCATTCTTGAGGACAACACGATTCAGCCTTTTGTGCGTATAGGGAACAACGTAACTCTATGGTCAGGAAATCACATCGGTCATCACTCGGTGGTGGAAGACCATGTTTTTATTGCGTCACATGTCGTCGTTTCCGGAGGAGTCACTGTAGGGGAATACAGCTTTATTGGAGTGAATACGACCTTGCGAGATCACATAAGAATTGGGAAAGGAAATGTTCTTGGGGCAGGGTCGCTCATCATGGCGGATACAGAGGATGATCAACTTTACACGGCTCCCTCCGCTAAACTGGCTAAGATACCAGCCTCCCGTCTCCCCAAAATTTAGGTGCTATGACATGGCGAAAATTGGGGATCGTTTATTGTCCGGATGAGAGCAATTCGAACTGGAAGAGCCATGCCTCTACGCCGACGGTCGAAGTGGTGGGAGAGAATCGTGTTAGGGTATACTATTCGTCTCGAGATTCTGAGAATCGTTCGAGTATTTTTTGCTTGGAATTGAAGTTAATTGGCGATTCCTTCGAATTGATTCATGTCGGAGAAGAGCCTGTATTGCAGCCTGGGGGAGCGGGTCTGTTTGACGACAGCGGGGTTTCAATAGGTTCCATGGTGTATAATGGGAACGACTGCTATTTGTACTATGTGGGTTGGAATCTTGGGGTGACGGTGCCTTGGCGCAACACGATCGGTTTGGCAATACGGCGTGAACGAGAGGAGACGTTTGAGAAATATTCCTCTGCGCCCATCCTGGATCGCAGTGCAGAGGATCCCTATTCATTGTCCTATCCGTGGGTAATGAAGGAGGGAGAGCGGAGTTGGAGAATGTTTTACGGTTCCAATCTGTCATGGGGGGATTCGCTCAATGAGATGGAGCACGTTATCAAGCAGTGTGTATCCAGTGACGGGATTCACTGGGAGCGCAATGAGGAAATGATTTTCCCTCCAAGCGACAAAGGCGGAACAATGATGGCGCGTCCCTGCTTGATGGAAAATTCCGGGCTTTATCGGATGTGGTATTCTTGGCGAGGGGATAACTATCAGATTGGGTATGCTGAGTCGGTTGATCTCAACCATTGGGAACGAAAAGATGCCGAAGTGGGCATTGAGGCTTCTGCTGACGGGTGGGATTCTGATTCCGTTGAATATCCCTGCGTGTTTGATTTAGGGGGCTGCCAATACATGCTCTATAATGGTAACGGCTACGGTAAAACTGGTTTCGGGATCGCGATCATTGACTAGTGCTTTGGGAGGATCTATCGGAGTGGCTGAGACACAGGGGAAATTGCGCACGCATTTGTTCGACCACCTGAGAGAAACAGAAGACCAGTGTATGGTTGGAGGCAAGGTGGACTGGGGCTATTATCTCGACTATGATAAGATCAGCACCAAATGGTGGGCTGTGTATAAAAGGCGCTGACAAATATATCCTCTCAAAATGCCTCGCAAAACGTTCCTCAGACTGGCGCTTGGTGTCGTCATTGGCATCGTACTGCTATGGATTTTATTCCGAAAAACCGATTGGGCGGAAGTAGCAACATCCATTCGAGGCATAGATCAGCGTTGGCTGGGTCTTGCTATTCTGTGCACTGTTGCGAATCAAGTCATCCGAACCCAACGATGGTCCTACATTGTAAGATCCTCGGATCAGTCACGTTTTCGCAGTCTGTTTAGTGCCACTCAAATTTCTGCGATGGTCAATTTTTTGATCCCAGCGAGAGTGGGTGAATTGATTCGAGCGTTTGTATTATCGCAATTGGAAGAAATACCATTATCGAGGTCCATTGCCCTCACCACACTGGACCGAGTTTACGATCTGTTAATAATCATCCTGATGGTTTTGGTCACTCTATTTGTGTTTCCGATAGACCAAGACGTTGTAATAGGCCCGCACACAATTGGAAACGAAGATACAATTGTTTTTTCCGGTAAAATCCTAAAACCGGCATTCATAGGGCTATCAGCCGCGTTTCTTATCGCTGTATCCGTACTAGCTTTCGTCTACTTTCGTTCGGATGTTGTTCTTTCACTATCGCGACGGGTTTTTAACGTCTTTTCGGAAAAACTGACAAGTAGACTTGAGAGCTTCTTCACCAATTTTTCCAAGGGCATGAGTATTTTTGAAACAACTAGCGCTCAAGCTAAATGTCTTTTGTTATCCCTCTTTTTGTGGGCGGGGCAGGTCGCCAGTGTAGCTTGCGTTATAGCTGCATTCGGAATCACCTTCGCTTGGTATGTCCCCCTATTTATTCTCTGCGCTACGGCACTATTCATCGCATTCCCTCTCACCCCCGGAATGATCGGTCAATTTCATCTCTCTGTAATGATTAGTCTGATGATCGCCATTCCTGAAACACAGGCCGCTGAAGCAAAAGCCGTAGCCATTGTTACCCATATGGTGGGATGTTTACCACTGATCATACTGGGAATGATATGCTCTTTTCGCGAAGGGTTCTCGATTAAGGCTCTGAAACAAGAACTGGCTTAATGACTCAAGTATTCTAAAAGGTTCTTTCCCCCGAATTCGATCGGTCAAAATCGGACAGTATTTTCTGGCATCGCATATTTCACATCGCGAAAGAATCACCAAAGCTCACTCCACCCTATCTCAATGGCTTTCCTATCTCAGAATCGCTTCCCCAGCCTCTGGAAATTTTTTCAATTTTGGATAGGAGGCACTGTCGACAAGCGCGAACTGTGCACACGTGAATATGATGGGCACAGTAGTACTCTTGAGGTTGGTTGCTCACTTGGGAATATCTCAAGTGCGTTCTTAAAGTATGAAGGAATAGAATTTACCGGAATTGACATCGATCCAGTTGTTATTGACTACGCGAATCGCGAGTTCGCCAGCCAAACCAATTTCACTTTTATTTGCGAGGACCTGGAAGCCCCATCCACCCTCAGTGGAGAACACGGATATGTATTATTTGCGGGCATATGTCATCACGTCGACGACCTTCATTGTACTCGTTTGCTCCAGGCTGCTAGAGGGTTCACGAAATCGGACGGAATACTTGTCGTCGTCGATCCGTTGTTGCCTCGAGAGGACGACCCTTGGTTTGTGAGGCAGTTTATTAGGCTCGAACAAGGTGATTACATGCGCACTGGGCGAGAGTTGGTTAGTCTGCTATCCCATGTGGAGGGATTTGAACTCAAATTTTCTGAAGAGGTCCTAGTTGGTTGTTCTCCATTTCATGTTCCAAGTTGCGCGCGCTTCGGGCTCTACAAATTGATCCCCTCGTAGAAGAAAACAGCTGAAATGCCCCATTTTCCCCAATGAGTCGATTCGAGCTCAAGTTAAAGTAGAAAAATCTCCAACTCGTGAGCCAAGTCGAACTGGTGGCACTTGCCATTCAATCCGAAAAGTGTAGCTTTTCTCCTCCGTATCAGACTGAACCTCCATTCACATAGACATCGGCCCAGCACCAGCAACTTAATATTTCGATCGAGGTGTTTACCTCTTCATTAAACGCGCCAAAATGCGAGATGTACACAGACCTCGATCGTGTGCATTCAATACCAGTCGCCCCCATTGGAGCGCATCACCTGCCATCATGATAGACCCAAATCGGATTCGGAAAGTCATCCTTGAGAGAAGCTATGCGACTGGAACCGGTCATATTGGTTGCTCCTTATCCGTCGCTGAAATTGTTGCTTCCATGATTGAAGCTTATTTCTCGCTCGACACCCTCGAAAAGCCAGATCGAAATCGAATTGTTCTCTCCAAGGGACATGCCGCCTTGGCCTACTACGCCGGGCTCAATCTCATAGGCGCTCTCGGCGACGAAGAACTCGCTGAGTATCTCGTAGACGGAACGTCGCTCGGGGTACATCCAGATCGCTCGGTGCCTGGAATTGATTTTTCGACCGGATCTCTTGGTATGGGCTTTACCTTCGCGGCGGGGGCTGCTCTCGCTGCTCGACTTGACGGCTCTGCACGACGAGTTGTAGCACTCCTCAGCGATGGAGAGTGCAATGAAGGCTCTATATGGGAGACTGCATTGTTTGCCTCCCACCGAAACCTTGGAAATCTTTTAGCTATCGTCGATCTTAATGGGCAGCAGGCTCTCGGCAATACTGAAGAGATTTTGAGTATGCATCCTTTCGCTGAAAAGTGGAGAGCCTTTGGATGGACCGTATACGAAGTGGATGGTCACGACGCAGAAGAAATTTTGCGACTGATGACCGAGCATAAAAGCGAGAGCGCCGAGGCTCCGCCAACCATTCTCATCGCCAAAACAACCTTCGGCAAAGGTGTCTCCTATATGGAAAACCAAGTGGAGTGGCACTATCGCCCGATGAATAGCAGCCAATATGAAACCGCCATCCAGGAAGTCAGTCGCTGAGCCAGACTCTCAAATCGTATGAGATCTACATTCATTCAAACCCTCACGGAATTGGCTGAGAAAGACCCACGGATTGTCTTCATGACATCTGATTTGGGATTCACTGTCGTGGAGAGATTCCAAGAACGCTTTCCTGACCGATTTTTTAACGTAGGAATTTGTGAGGAAAACATGGTCGGCATGGCGACTGGCTTGGCTGAGGCTGGCTACCTTCCTTTTGTCTATTCCATTACGCCTTTCGGAGTGATGCGTCCCTACGAATTCCTCAAAAACGGTCCGTCTAAACAGGATTTGCCTATCAGGGTCATTGGGATTGGCTCCGGATTCGACTATGGGATTAATGGATTCAGTCACTATGCTCTTGAAGACATCGCCTTGATCCGAACATTGGAAAAATTTCACGTGGTTGCACCATGTGACAATGCGCAGGCAACAAACGCCTTGAGAGCGACTTGGAACTCCTCATCCTCCATTTACTATCGCCTTTCTAAGGATGATATCCATTTAGCAACTTCCGAGTTTGACGGAAACTTCAGACTAGATGATTGCCACCATCTTTATGAAGGAGATGATTTGTTAGTTATCGCTATCGGCAGTGCTGTCAAATTGGCCGAAGATGCGATCCTTTCTCTTAGAGGTCACGGCCATTCAGCTGGGCTCCTGGCTGTCTCTACATTGGACAGCGCTCATGACTCCATTCTCAAAGTGATCCAAGGCTATCGTAGCATAATCACGGTTGAAGATCACAAAGTCACAGGCGGACTTGGTTCCTTTATCTGTGAGACAATCGCTGAAAGCGGAACAGCGGTTGGGATCAAACGCTTTGGCGCAAGCATGGACAGCAATCACCAAATTGGGAGTCGTGACTTTATGCGCCAACTCAACGGCTATTCATCAAGTGACCTGGTCAAGAACGCCCTCCGGATCCTAGAGCATTAATCATGATCGAGAAACGTAAGGTCAGCGCCATTATCGCCTGCTACATGGATGGTCAAGCCATCCCCATCATGTATCAGCGACTCAAGGATGTCTTCAAAAAGCTCGATATTGATCACCAGATTATTTTTGTCAACGACTGCAGCCCTGACAATTCCCAGGAAGTCCTCGAACAAATCGCAGAAAGTGACTCCAGGGTGGTTGTGATTCGGCACAGCCGAAATTTCGGATCTCAAAACGCGTTCACAAGCGGGATGGCAGTCGCAGATGGTGACGGAGTGGTACTACTTGACGGAGATTTGCAAGATCCACCTGAATTGATTGAAGGATTCTATCACAAATGGCTGGAGGGATTCGACGTCGTATACGGCCAGCGAGTCCGGCGCGATACCAGTTGGTGGATGCAGATCTGCTACAAAGCATTCTATCAAATCTTTAAACGTTTGTCCTACATTCGGGTTCCACTGGACGCTGGCGACTTCTCTCTAATGGATCGCAAGGTGGTCGACAATCTGAATCGCCTTCCCGAAACCAACCGTTTCATTCGGGGACTTCGTGCATGGATCGGATTCCGACAGACCGGAGTGCCCTACGAGCGGCCTGAACGCATGTTCGGAACCACAACAAACAGCCTTCTTAAGAATCTGGGATGGGCACGGAAAGCGGTCGTTTCATTTTCCTTCAAACCACTCGATGCAATCACCTGGCTGGCCATCCTCATCACAGGATTTGCCGCCCTCGGCATCGTGGCGCAAATCATACTACGGGTTTTTGCACCCGACCTCGTGCCTCCGGGGTTCTCCACTCTGGTCATCCTTATTTTGTTTATGGGGGGAGTTCAGCTCCTGTGTTTAAGCATCATCGGGGCCTATTTAGCTCACATCTACGATGAAGTGAAACATCGTTCCTCCTATATTGTCGAATCCATCATCAACGATCCAAGAGGTTCGAAGAACTGCCCAGACGATTCCAACGGCAGAGAAAAAAGGCACCGGACATGAGTGATCTCAATCTTGTTCCTACTCAATGCCCTCTCTGCAAAGATGCCGATGATGTGGAAATTTACCCGGGAACTTTCTCACCCGATTCGTTCTCCGCGGAAATTTTTTCGGCACGGCGACTGCCGGATCAGGTTCACTACCGCATTGTTCGCTGCGACGAATGCGGATTGATAAGGTCAAACCCTGTCATTGAGTTCAGTCGGCTCGACCAACTCTATGAAGAGAGTCTATTTACCTATGGAGATGAGGTCGAAAACATCACAAAAACTTACGTTCATTACCTCAAAAAACTCTTAAGCCATGGCGCGAAGAAAGGAGCTTATCTCGAAATAGGATGTGGAAATGGATTTCTACTGACCGAAGCAAAAAAGCTGGGATTCGAAAAAGTAATCGGAGTTGAGCCGAGCTGCGATGCCGCGAGCCAAGCGCCGCCAAAAACCCAAGAAAGCATCGTCCAGGAAATGTTTCGCGCCGGCCTTTTTGAGGACAACAGTTTCGACGTCATCTGTTTTTTCCAAGTTCTAGATCATATCGAAAACCCACTAGAATTTTTGGAGATTTGCTACCGTGCCCTTAAACCAGGAGGACATATTTTGGGTCTAAATCACAACGTAGATTCGGTCTCAGCCAAGATACTCAAAAACCGAAGCCCCATTTTTGACATTGAACACATCCATCTGTTCAATCCGGACACCATGGGGAAAATATTTACCCGCGCTGGATTTCGGCCACTCCAGGTGACTCCGGTTGCCAACTACTATTCCATCTCCTACCTCATCCGATTGATTCCCTTACCAGGTCGCCTGAAGGATTTCTTGGTGAGCCTTTTGCAATCCGCTAAACAACTGAGAGTATGGGTTCGCCTCGGGAATCTTATGCTGATCGGAACAAAAGATCCCATGAAGGGAAATGATGACCTGTTTTTAAATGAGTGACAAAGACCAAAAAGAATTCGGAGCCTTCGATGAAGACGCAAAAGACCGCGGAGGATATCTATACACCAAAGATCGGCTGAGTAGCAGACTCGCTAATCAACGGTTCAGTGACGCCAGTTTCGCATTAACTTCATTCGAGGGCCTACGTGTTCTTGATCTCGGCTGCGGCGACGGAACTTACACTCGCGAACTTTATGATCGAATGAACCCCAGTGAAATCGTCGCGGTGGATCCCGCTTCTTCAGCCGTCGATCTCGCCGAACGCCGTGCTGGCGAAAGGAACATTTCCTTCAGTGTATGCTCCGCCTACGAGTTGCCATTTGATGATCAGGAATTCGACATTGCCTACCTTCGGGGCGTTCTGCACCACATGGAAGAGCCGGAGCGCGCTATAGGGGAAGCTCTCCGTGTCGCAAAGTGTTTCATCGCTGTCGAACCTAACGGATATTCCCCCGTTTTGAAAATGATAGAGAAACTGTCTCCCTACCATCGAGAGCATAACGAAAAGTCATACTGGCCCCCTCAATTGGATAAATGGGTCGAACGTGCCGGCGGGAGAGTGACAGTTCGACGCTGGGCTAACCTCGTCCCGTGCTTCTGTCCCGATTGGTTTGCCAAGATCTTGAAGAAACTCGAACCCTTGGTCGAAAGTATTCCTGGAGTTCGACACATTTGCTGCGGAGTCTATGTTTTCCTTGCCGAGGCAACGAGGATTCCCGACAAGCCTGAATGAAAACCGTTCTTATCACCGGAGGAACGGGCTTCGTTGGCTCGAATCTCGCCCGACGCTGCCTCAAGGAGGGGCACAGGGTTCATCTGCTACTTCGCGATGGTTACCAGTCCTGGAGAATTCAGGAAATCGAAAAGGAAGTAAGAACCCATATCCAGATTCTGACGAATACAGATTCGATATCAAAACTTCTTAGGCACGTTGCACCCGACTGGATCTTTCATCTCGCAACTGAAGGTGCCTACCCCTGGCAAAACGACACAGCGGGAATCATTTCAACCAACCTCAACGGAACAATCTCACTGCTCGATGCCGCAATTGCGCAAGGATTTGAGTGTTTTGTCAATACCGGTTCGTCTTCAGAGTACGGCTTCAAAGATCACGCGCCATCCGAAAATGAAATTATTGAACCCAATAGCGAGTATGCCATCGCAAAAGCGGCCGCAACGCATTACTGTGAGATGTCTGCCAAGCGAGATACTCTTCCCATTGCGACCTTGCGGCTCTACTCAGTTTATGGCCCCTGGGAGGATCCTCGGCGGCTCATTCCCTCCTTAATTGAAGCGGGTCTTCAGAAAATATTTCCACCGCTCGTCGACCCTGATATTTCACGGGATTTTGTCTTCGTAGACGATGTCGTAGACGCTTATTTACAGCTGGCTGAACAATTCAGTTCCGGCTCATATTTGGGAAGAGACAATCAGATCTACAATGTTGGTTCGGGCAATCAACTTTCCTTGGGGAAAATTGTTTCGCTTTGCCAACAAGAGTTTGCGATCCAGGACGAGCCCACCTGGGGGACTATGCCAAACCGAAAATGGGACAGCGCCATTTGGTGTTCGGATCCGAAAAAAATTCAAACTGCGATTGGCTGGTCAGCGCGGACAACCTTTGTCGAAGGATTCAAAAAAACCATCGAATGGCAGGTCAGGAGCTAGGTTCTTGCAGTCGCCCAGCAAACAGCAGTCTATCTCAATTAATCGTGAGGAAGACCATAGTGAATCCGATTTCTTTTTCCTGAATTCGCCGTTGCGACACCACTGTCGTACCAATGCCATACTTCGCCAACGCTTGTTGAGCCAAGGTTACATCGCCTTCGGCGGAGGACAATACCAGGATTTTGTCCGTTCGGCGCAAACTCCTAAGCGCCCATTCGTTGGTGATCACGGTAACTTGATTACTCAAGAGCCTTGCCGCCTGCTCCCACAGGTAGGTTGATGCAATATTGTGATACAATTCGGTCAAGTCATCCTGAGATCCTGATATTGTAAAATTCAGATTACCGCACTTATTTGCCAGATCTTTCTCTGGAGCATTGAGAATGAAATGTACCCGACCTTCTGGATCGACTTCTTTGATTGCAGCCATCGCGCGAGCAACAATCTTTGGGCCCGTCGGCAAGCTATTGTCCCGTGGTTTTATCATTGCCGTCGGAACAA
>TARA_R110002096_G_scaffold436034_1_pt1 | contig 13391 bp, 14 predicted proteins | sample TARA_R110002096 | Tara Oceans TARA_R110002096 (sample SAMEA4397295) | marine metagenome | biome: Polar Biome; feature: [DCM] deep chlorophyll maximum layer (ENVO:01000326); material: water (ENVO:00002006), including particulate matter (ENVO:01000060) such as... | depth 35 m | reverse complement strand
AATCTACGTTGCTGATTTAAGGTCTTTTAGCAGTACTGTCGACACCAACATCTGAAGCCGCCTTCAAAGAAGCGTCTAGAAACTCCCATCCGGCGTCGGCTGACTGCAAGTGGACGCATCCGGCAGTGTTCGTCGCCGCGCGGGAGGCAGGAAAGTTCGAGCTTGCCAATCTTCCTCGCGATCAGAGCTGGCCCCTTTTCCAACGAGCGTACGCTATCACTGTCCGCCGAGTCTTGGAGGGGGAGGACCTCAGCGGAGAAATTCCGAAGGCCCTACCCCAAAAACCGGAACCGCGTCCGGTCGATCCAAAGGTAGCGCAGCAGCACATCGACCGCATTAAGCAGATGCTCAAACGACGTTAGTAGCCAGCCAAAACTTTCACATGTGAAAGTTTTTCTGAAAACCAACATTTGTACAAATGTTGTATTGTTGATATTGTACGCCGGTAGCTCAAAACACAGGAAACCACGATGACTGAGCATAAAATGACCGAATCCTCAGGTAGTAAACGCCTTTCGGTAGATATACCTAGCGCTTTGCATAAGCATCTCAAGCGGTTATCGATTGAGCAGGAGACCACAGTGCGAGAACTGGTTGTGCGAGCATTGGAACAGCAATATCGGCTCCCAAGCAATGCTCAAGAATCTAGCCAGATATGAAGCAAGAAGTGAAATAGGAGCCAAAAGTGTCACGATTAACTGACTTAATTGCTAGCGTAAAAGCAAAAGACCCAACCCTTGGTGCCGACCTGGATAAAGAATTCAAGGCGCTCTCAGCTCGACTTCCTTTCGGGCTGAATTTTGAGCGACATCGGCCAGAAGCTGTTGAGCTACCTCTCCGACCAATAAGAAGGGGAGATAAAGTTAGAATACTCCCGCCTCGGAAAACTAATGATAAAGGAGATCAACGTCTTTGGTCTGTTACTGCTATCAATAAATCTAAAGGTAAGGCATCTTTAAAGCTTATCAACGCGGATGCACCTGAACAAAAAGACGTGGCTCTCGAAGATTTAGTAGTTGTAGCTGAATTCAAAGATAAAATTTACCCCGGATTAGTTAGCACGGGAAGCGTGAGACGGAGCGATACGAAGCCCGCTCATACCGTCATAAATGGAGAAAACTATCATGTACTGAAGGCGCTAACATTTACGCATCGTGGGAGAATTGACGTTATCTATATCGACCCTCCGTATAACACAGGTGCTAAAGACTGGAAATACAACAATAACTACGTTGAAAGAGATGATCAGTATCGTCATAGCAAATGGTTAGCAATGATGGAACGCAGATTACTGATTGCTAAGGAGCTTTTGAAGCCTGAGGAGTCAGTATTAATAGTGACCATTGATGAGAAAGAATATCTACGCTTGGGAATGCTATTAGAACAAATTTTCCCTGAAGCTAGAATCCAAATGGTAACATCATTAATTAACCCCAAAGGTGTCGCAAGGGGTCAAGATTTTTATCGTGTAGACGAATATATTTATTTCGTTTTCTTCGGATCCGCAGCAGTTACTAAACTAAATGATCCCATGATCTTGACAGGTAAGAAGAATGACAATGTGGACAAAGCACCAAAAGCGACCGCAAAGAAAGTTCGGTGGGGTAACTTATTAAGAAGTGGCACGGATGCAAAAAGGTCGGATCGGAAACATCAATTTTATCCGGTTTTTATCGATAAGGTAACAGGGCAACTGCATAGCATTGGGGAGCCTTTGCTTCCTGTAACTGCAAACAGGAACTCTGTGAAAGCTCCTGATGGTACTGTTGCTATTTGGCCTATCCGAAAAGACGGAACTGAGGGCCGATGGCAAGTCGGTAATGTGCGACTCAGAGAGCTTTTCGGCAAAGGATATGCTTCCGTAGGTAGATTTAATGGCGGAGATCGAGTTTCGTTCAGCTATTTAACTGACAATATCATCGAACAGATTGATACAGGGGCTATATCAATTATTAATCGTGACGAAAATGGTGTTGTGATTCTTGCGTACACAGAAGAAAAAGAATCTATCGAAAACCCAAAAACGATGTGGAATAAAACATCCCATAGTGCTAGTGAATATGGCACTTCATTGCTTAGACAATTTCTACCCGGTAGGACTTTCCCGTTTCCAAAATCATTGTATGCCGTTGAAGATACTTTAAAGTTCTTCGTTGCACGGAAGCCGGAAGCTACAGTTCTTGATTTTTTCTCCGGCTCAGGAACAACGGCGCACGCAGTAATGCGTATAAATCGTCAGCTTGGCGGTAGGCGCCAATGTATTAGCGTAACCAACAACGAAGTATCGCCCAATGAGCAGGAGAATCTTTTAAAAGCCGGATATCGACCCGGCGATGAGGAATGGGAAAGACTAGGCATATGTGATCACGTCACTAAGCCGAGAATCGAAGCCGCTATTACAGGTAAAACTCCTGAAGGCGACGATGTGAAAGGAAACTATAAATTTACTGATGAATTTCCGATGAGTGAGGGCTTTGAAGAAAATGCAGAGTTCTTTACCTTAACGTATGAAGCTAAAGAGGCGGTAAACCATAATCTCGCATTTAAACAAATTGCTCCATTACTTTGGTTAAGAGCAGGTGCAATGGGATCTCGCATCAACAACCTCTCGAAAAGAGGTTGGGACGTTACCGAAACGTATGGAATTTTAAGCGACATAGACCAAGCCACTCCATTTGTACAATGTATAAACGAGGCAGAAAATCTTCGTATAGTTTACATCGTGACCGATGATGATAGACGTTTTCAGGCGATTACGCGTCGATTGCCAAAAAATGTAGAGCCAGTTCGTCTTTACGAGGCATACCTGACCAACTTTAGCTTTGCCAACGGAGAATAATTAATGAAGTTTACTCTAAAAGACTATCAAACTGATGCTGTTAGAGACGCACTGAGTAACTTAAAGAAGGCTCACAGATATTGGCATAGCGAAGCAGACAAGACAGCCTTTTCCTTAACTGCCGTTACTGGTGCCGGTAAGACTGTTATGGCGGCGGCAACTTTTGAGGCGTTGTTCCATGGCGACGATGAGCTCGATTTTGATGCAGATCCAACCGCTGTCGTAGTATGGTTCAGTGACGATCCGTCTTTGAACGAACAAACTCGATTCAGGCTTATGGAGTCAAGCGACCGTATCAATCATAGCGATATGGTTGTTGTTGAGAACACATTCAACAGGCCAAAGTTCGAACCCGGAAAGATTTATTTTTTGAATACACAAAAGCTAGGAAAAAATAGCTTGCTCGTCAGGGGCCATGATCAAGCAGAGCTAGAGGAAAAAGCGGGCGGTCTATTTCCTGAGACAAGGCCTGATCTGAGGGCATACACTATCTGGGATACCATACAAAATACTGTGGAGGACCCCGACCTTACGCTTTACCTCGTGCTAGATGAAGCGCATCGAGGTATGGGTAAACCAAACAAGGAAAAAGGAACTATTGTTCAACGTCTTATCAATGGTTTTGGCGGTGTGCCTGGTATTCCAGTTATTTGGGGTATCTCAGCTACAGTTGAGAGGTTTAACCAAGCGATAGAAAAAGCAGTTAAAAGAACCAAACTCCCTGACGTAATTGTCGATTCATCAAAGGTACAAGAGTCAGGCCTGATAAAAGACACAATATTGCTTGATATACCGGATGAGGTTGGTGATTTCGATACAGTTTTGGTGAGACGAGCATCGGATAAACTCAAGGAATGCTCGATTTTGTGGGCAGAGTACGCCAAACATCAAAAGGACGCAGAAACGGTCGTTCCGCTGATGGTTTTACAGGTTCCAAATACTCCGGATCCAAATGAAATTGGTCGAGCCCTTGAAACAGTTTTTGAGCGCTATCCCGAGCTTCCTGTAAGCTCCGTTGCGCACGTTTTTGGAGATCACACTACGCAAAGATTTGGTGACCGAGATGTGCCATACATCGAACCTCAGCGGGTTCAAGACTCGACATGGGTTCGGGTACTGATAGCTAAGGACGCGATTAGCACTGGTTGGGACTGCCCTCGGGCGGAAGTTATGATTTCATTCCGAGCAGCGAGTGACAAAACACACATCACTCAGCTACTTGGTCGAATGGTTCGCTCTCCGTTGGCTCGCAGAGTCCCAGGTAATGAGAGATTAAACTCTGTTGACTGCCTGTTACCCAAATTCAACAAGAAAACAGTGGAAAGTGTCGTAGAGGCCTTAATGAGTGGTGACGACACTCTTCCTGCTACACCTGGGCGGATTCTGGTCAACCCTGTGGAAATGCTTCCGAACCCTGAAGTAGATGATGTCATTTGGGATAAATTCGAGTCCTTACCTTCGCAAACCCGACCACAGCGAGGTGCAAAACCAGCCAAACGGTTAACGGCGTTGGCGCAAGAGTTAGCTGATGACGGCTTGCTTGAAGGCGCTGGAAGTAAAGCTCATGCTGCACTACACAAAGCACTCGACGATTTTCGGCTCCAGTATGAAGATAAAATCCAAGCTAAACGCGAATCGGTAATGACGGTTGATGGACGCACAGTAGTCGCTGACATGAAGGGTAAGAATAAGACCTTCAATCAGTTCTGGGAGGATGCTGATATGGCTGTCATCGACGACGCCTACCGACGTGCTGCCAGAGTATTTACGCCTGACGTTTCACGCACATACGTCGAGCACCTTGCAAGTCAAGTTGCAAGTGTTGAGGAAGACCCTGAAGGTTTTCTTGAGGCAATAGTGGAAGCGAGGGTAACAGTCGCCGGTTTAGGCCTTGTAATTGAAGTTCAAGACTATTTCGACGACAAGGCGAACACGCTCGTTAAAGGTTGGTTGCAGGAATACTGGCCTAAAATCAAATGCCTGTCTGACGATAGAAAAGAGTCCTATCGTCAAATAATAGAAATGAGTGAAGAGCCTCAAGATATTGAACTAATAAAGCCAGAAGCGAAGTTCGAGATGACACAGGCTAGGCATGGTGATAAGGAATATGATTTACCAACGTGGAAACGGCATTTGTTGTGCGATGAGCATGGTAACTTCCCGTCTGATTTCAATGACTGGGAGCAGCGCGTAATTGAGAAAGAATCTTCTCAGCCAGGATTTCTATTTTGGTATCGCAATCCACAGACTCCGGGGCAATCATCGCTCGGCATCGCATATCAAGATGCGGAACAGCATAAGATTATGCGGCCTGACTTTCTGTTTTTTGCTGAAGAGGAAGGGCAGGTTGTTGCAGATATAGTAGATCCTCACGGACTACATCTTGCGGATGCGCTTCCCAAGCTACAAGGTTTGGCAGTTTATGCCCAGGTTCATGCTGATTTCTATCGCCGAATTGAGTCCGTCGCAGAAGTAAAAGGAAAGCTGAGAGTTCTGGATATGACTGATGGGAAAGTTCGCGAGGCTGTTAAGCAAGCACAGGAAGCAAGCAGTGTCTTTCTGAGCCCATTAGCGGACGACTACTGACAGTTATGGGGTGCAGGCAGAGACTTTCACATGTGAAAGTCTTTGATGAATTGGAATCAACAAGTCATCCACCATCGGCGGTGGTTAACCCTTGGGGCAAGTGATGCTACAAATCTGTTCAGGAAAGCTATTTCAGCGCAACGTGGAGTATAGAAACCAGCTTAGGGGCGTAATTTATACAAATCTGAGACTTCCTCGTGATGAAACGCTTCAAACTGTTGCAGGTTCGCTATTGCCAACGTCAAGCCTCGGCCCTTCAAATGCTGTCGTTTATGAGATCGAAGAGCTTATAGAGAGCACTGGAGCTGGCAAGCAACCTGGCGTACTTGTCTCACACGGTATAGATCCTTATATAAACGATTTTTCTGCTGTCCTCTCTTTCGCGTTGAACTGTACAGCCTCTCCCAGCTATGCGTTGACAGATCGTTTACTCGGTGATCAGCGTGGCCTTTCAACATTCTCCACGCCCAAAAAGGTTGTGAAACGTACTTTTGACGCCGACGTCTATTGCAAAGCCGAAGAGTGCGAGTACCTATCGAGCTTTACAGACCAACTGATTGGCCTAAATAGGAAAACGTACTTAGGGGTCATGAGGGCTATTAGAACCTATGTCACGGGGATGCATAGAATCGCCGATGACTTCGAGCTAGCGTATACCTTGCTCGTTGCGTCCTTAGAATCCCTTGCACAAGATTTTGACGGTCACAAAGCGACTTGGCTGGACTACGACCACGGTAAAAGAAAGGTTGTTGATAATGCGTTATCTGAAGTTGATGACGAAGCTTCTGAAAAGGTAAGAGCAGCAATTCTTGAAATTGAACATACTTCGTTGGGAAGGAGGTTCAGAGACTTCTCTTCGATGTACATAAAACCTTCTTTTTACCGAGATGAGGCCGTAGGCCTCCTGAACCCAATAGGGGAAGCTGACCTAAAGAAAGCGTTATCTAAAGCGTATCATGCTCGCTCACAATATATTCATAAACTTAGGAGACTTCCAGATCAACTGACTACTACCCAGTCATACGCAGACACCTGTCGAATAGGCAAGGACACATGGCTCACTATCCAAGGGCTATCGAGGCTGGCTAGACACGTTATAGCAGAGTTTATAATGAGACAGCCGACTGTAGACGAAGAGGTATATGACTACTCTCTTGAAAGAGCCGGTGTAGCTTTACTCCCCTTGGCGCCTCAATATTGGGTGTCAAAAATTAATTTTGATAGTGGTTCAGGAGCCCGTAAGCTTGAGGGTTTTCTGTCACAGCTCGCAGATCACATGTTTCAGAATAAAGGGGCGGTTATAACCGACCTTAAAGATCTTCTAATCGAACTGGAAGACCGATTTGACAATTTAGAAAAATCCGAAAAACTCTCTTTTTCAACATTATACGTATTATTTAATAGAATTGTTTCCCCTGAACAACGAACAGAGCGATTTGAGCAGTTTGTTTCTCGCCTTGAAAAGCCGCTACATGGTCCGAGCCCTCAATCCAACCTACTGCACTTGATTTTCAACATAGTCCCTAGCTGGAACGTTGAAGATCACTATGCTTGTTTGATGGGCTATTTCAAAACCCGCGACAACAAGCTCGAAGTTCGCGCACCTAAGTTGTTCGAGGTTGGAATGCTGTTGCAACTCGCTGAGAGATACCGGGAGTCAGGCAAATACGAAACGGCTGTCCAGTTGATTGGTATGGCTGTAGATAACTATCCAGGGCATAGTGCGCTGATTGAGTTCGAAAGAGACTTTGACAAAGATGTCGAAATTAACTGGAAGGATATTATGTTGCCTAAACCAGAAGTCGAATAGAGCGCAGGTAACACATGATATTGCCCGTGCTAACAACGTGTTAAATTATCCTGTGCGGCTAGTTTTCTATAATTCCTCTCAGCCAGTCAAACTCACGACAGCATACAGTTTCGAGCTGCTTCGCTACGTATTCGTCGCTGTTGCGTTCTCCGCGCTTATGGTTGGCAATGCAGAGGTAGTAGTTTTCCCCGTTGTGCTTTGCGTAAATTAACCATTCACCTGTGAGACTTGCTCGTTCACTTCTGCTTTGGATGGGCGCTTCTACAACTTGATTAACGAAGTCGTTTAGCATTTCTGGTGTTACCTTCTCACCCTTGCTGGGATGAAATGCAGCTTCCGCAGCGCGTTTAGTGCCATGTTTTCCTAACTCGTTCAGGATGTTGTGAGCCATGCTTGATGGTGTAACCATCAGGAAATGCTTATGCCACAGCCCTTTGAGCGGTTTTCGCGTAAACTGCGTGGGAGGTTTCATATAACTCTGGCTGCCTGTCTCCAGCGATTTAATCTCTTGAACAACCTGCTCTGGAGATAAACCTATATTTTTCTCTGATAGATATAGGTCAAGAAGCAAGAGGTCGCTGTATCGCCCAGGTATTAGCTGAGGTATGCCATATAGTTCAGCATACAGCTCAAGTTGTTGCGACGTGACAACTTCATCGCTTCCGTTGTCATTGTGTACAGTAAATTCACAAAAAGGAAGTTTTCCGGCCATTACGAAACCTTTTTATTTTCTTTCACATGTGAAAGTTTTTTGGCTTGCGCCCAAAACGGACAGGAACAGATGCGTGGCCTAACTACAGCCTGACCGATAATTTCTCCTACTTAACATGTAATAACAGGAGATTATCATGGCATCAATTTATGATTCATATCCCTTGGACCAAAAAATCCCAGGATTTTTTAACGGCTACGATTCTCGCCGCGAAATGGAAGAAGCGAACCGTGAAGCAACAGAGCGGTTCATGGAAGAAATGTTCCGGCAGGACATAGTAAAAAAGCAGCGTGTGAAGGCCGGGGTCCCTGCTCTCCAGCGATTGCTTGAAGTCGCACCAGGCCACCACGGGCAAGCTCAGCACATTCGGCGGTTTCTTTTATCACTCTACAATGGATTTGAGTGGCCTATGGACATGCGTCGCCTGCGGTGTCTCGACACGGATTTACAACAAGCCGTTCTTGCGGTCATTGAGCTTGACTGGTGCGGGAGGGAAGTTCATACATATATCAAAGACGGTGATGATGTATTCCAGCGATTCTGGGAAATGGAGTCACCTGTTATTGAGGATGATTAACTAATCGTCAATTATAAAGTTTCAGCTATACAGGGGGCATCGCCCCCTTTTTTATTGCTTTGAATTTAGAGCTGGAACCTACATTACTGTAATTACGATAATTATCGTAATAATAGGTTTTACTCTCCATCCGTCTTTCACATGTGAAATTTATAAATATCACCAAAAAAATCGCTTATGCACCCAAAAAGGACAGAAACGCATGGGTGCCCCTGATGTAATCTCAGTAATAATTTCTCCTGCGTTCAGCAGTTTAATTAACAGGAGAAATAATATGAAGATCAAAACTATCCCTTTCGCTGTTGCATCTGCCATCGCTTTGACGAGCCTCTCGGGTGCAGCTATGGCCGGAACTGGTACTGCCACTGCGGAGGTGACGGCAATGCCTCCAGCTTTGAGTGTGCAAGAAATTCAGGCTTATCAAATGCAGATTGAGCGCGCCCCAGGTGCGACCATGCCAACCGGCTCTATCAACCTCAAACAATGGGCATCGAATGGCATTCTTAAAGATCCGGCAGAGAGCGTCGTCCCTGGCTGTCTGAAAGTTGCTGGTGATGTTGACAAGGCAGTCTCAATCACAATGACTGGTTTCAGCACATTGGTTGCACCAGGCGGGGCGGAAATTACCTTCATGGGAGGTGCAGGCGAGCCGAAATTTGAGGTCGCAACATCGACAGTTGACTGCTCTGATGCTGTGGCGGGTTCGTTTACTCCGACAACTCTCGCTGGAACGCCTATCCCTAGTTCAACGAGTGCAACTGGTGAATTGTATTTAGCGTGGCGCTATCAGGAACCGACGAATGCTACAGCTGGCTATATGAGCATGAGCGCATGGGAGGAAGGCGCATTCACTGGAACCGTCGATATCACTGTCGATTATCAGTGATTCCGGCAAATAAGGGCTGGCTTCGGCCAGCTCTATTTGTTGTTTGGAGGTTCCTTATGAAAATTTTCATATCATTTTTTGTTGCCCTGACGCTGGCAGCTTCCGCCCACGCCGTTCAGCTGCGGCAGCACGAGATTGTGATTTCGTCCGCTTCTGCGGTCGAGATTCCGGTTACCAACAACCATGAAAATCCAATGCTGGTCCGTGTCACACCGCCGGAGGGGGTGCAGGCTTTCCCTCGGCGTGTCCGGCTACTTCCTGGTCAACGCCAGATTATCAAAGCTCGCCTTGTGGGAGAGTTGATTGAGGGAAGTAGGATGGCGTTCAGTTACGCCGTCGAGCGACCTGAAGAGCTGGGGGCTCATGCTCGGATTACGCTGAGGATTCCGATTAGGGAGGTGCGATAGTGATTCACCTCCGACGACTTTCACATGTGAAAGTTTTAGCCCTGGTAGGGGCAGTTTCATTCACCGCAACGCCAGTACAAGCGGAAGATTACCTGATGGATTTTGTCGTAAACGGACAAAGCAAGGGCGAGTTCCTAGTTTCACGTGGTGAGTCAGAAGCTACGGCTGAAGCGGGGCTCTGGAGAGCAGCCGGAGTGAATGCCGCCAAGCCGCTCCCGCTGGAAAGGCTTCATGGGCTTGGTACAGCCAAAATTGTTTGGTCGGAACAAACTATCTATTTCTATCCATGGCAGGCGGAAACTAGCCGGAAAAACCTCAAACCTGAAGCCCGAATTGAGCCAACCGTTGCCCGTTACGATCTCAAGTCTGCCGATTATTATCTGACTCACCACAGCGAATCTGATGAATCGGTCGTGGGTAGTATCACTGCTACGGGGCGCATGGCTAGTTTTGATCTCGACGTCCGTGCCGGAATCGGAGGTAACGAGTCCTATTTTTCATCTCAGTGGCACGACGAGGACAACCGCCATGTGAAAGACATAGAGCTAGGCCGTGTTCAGCGTTACGGGCTCGACGGTATCAGTTTCACGAACGAAAGTTATCTCGCCACGGGCCGATTTTCCACTGACCAGATCGAACTTTACTGGCCTGTGGGAACTCGCGTTGATGTTTATCGTGACGGGGCGTACATCGAATCTGTTGTCTTGGATAGTGATCCCTATCCCTACGAAATCGAACTGGACTATGCCAATAATAGGTACGAGTTTCGAGCAGTCTTGCCATCTGGTCGGACAGATGAACGCATCGTGGAAAGATCTGTGTCTGGCAGACTCGCTCCAGTGGGAAAGCTCAACTACCGGATAGCTGCCGGTCAATTACCGGATTCCGGCGAGTCTCAGGCGACGGGTTACCTGGCATACGGCGTTACAAATGAGGTATCAATTTTCGCTGGTCGGGATCACCAACAGCGTGGCTACTTCTCAGCTTTGTATGCTCAGGACAATCTTTCATTTGAGCCAAGCTGGTATGGAAGCAGCGGCTACGCCGTGAACGGGTCGTGGCAGAACGATGATTTTTCTGTATTTGGTCGTGTCAGTGACCTGGATGACTACAACCAACAATCTGTGAGTCTGTCATACCGTGCTCTATTCCGACCCTCACTTCAGTATTCCTCTCGCTCGCACGATGGTTATGAAGTGCAGGACACAACGCTTCGCACCTACCACAATGCCTACATACGACCGCTTCGTTCATCGGTATCATTCTCGCCCTATCTCTCGATGCGCGAGCGCAATGGCCTCAATACCGAGGTTGTCGGGGGTAGGTTACTGGCAAACATGCCGCAGGGATGGCAGGCCGTGGCGTCCTATGAGCGCGAGAGTTACGATTCCACGCTGGATAGTATGCAGCGGTTTCGAGGGGAAATTTCCAAGCGGTTCCGTCTGGGGAGGTTAACCTACCGTCACACCGCCATGGACTATGGCCGTGGCTGGGCCACGCAGCAACAAAGCATTCGAGCGGACGTATGGAACTGGGAGTTCGCCACGTTATCTGCTGCTGTAAATCGTTCGTCCACTGGTGAGAAGAGTTTTTCGTTGTCGATCAGTGGCTCTTTTGGACGCTCTGGATTTACTCGGATTGCCCAGCGGAATCAGGCCACACTAGAGCTGACTACGTGCCGTGATGAGAACGCTGATGGCATTTGCCAAGCCGATGAACCAGAGGTTACCGGTATCACCGCTCAGGTAGGCGAACGAAGTGTAGTTACCCCGGCAATTGTGGATTCACTAACACCCTACCGTCGATACGATGTTCAGGTCTCCGGCGATTTTGGGCTGTCGCCTCGGTATAGAGCAGTGGAGTCTGGCCGGTTGGTTCGGGGTGGGGTGAATCGCCTACGGCTTCCATTGTCCGAAATTCGTGAAGTCGAGGGCCAATTAGAGAAAGATGGCATTCGCGTCGCGTTGATAGACAAATCCACTGGAAATGTTCTGAGCGAACAAACTACCAACTTTGGCGGCTGGTATCTGTTCTATGCGCCTGCACACAAAAAAGTTGAGGTTGTGCGAGCTGATGATATAAATCTTTCACATGTGAAAGAAAATGAACTTGGAGCAAAGTCATGATAGCTGCACTTACTGGATACAGTCTGTTCATTATATGTGTGCTGGCAGTTTGTGGTGCCGCGTACTTTTACTCCGAACCTCTTGAGAAGTGGTTCCGCAAAACGTTTAAGTAGTTGAGATGAATTATGAACGAAGAAAAATCGCCAGTATGCCCTAACTGCAAGTCTGAAAACCTTTCATTCGAAACGAAGCATGTCCAATACAAGGGGATAGAAATTCATTGCGTGAAAGGGTGGCATTGCCTCTGCGGAAACGTAGTGCTGGATGCCGATGAAGCAGCCCGAGTGAAAAATGAGTACCAGGATTGCCAAGCATTCTGGAACGCTGTTGATCAGATTTCTACAGGAGTATGAATATGTTGGTTACAGTGCCCAATCCCGACGACTTGCTCGATCTACAGCTCTTTTCTCTGGAAAGTCTCCGTGCGGAGCACGGCACAGAGGCTGTGACGCACCTTCAAAGGCTGGCGATACGCAAGATCTTCAAAGGACTCAGACCAGAAGAGGTGGGCTTTCGGTCGGTTCAAGGCCCCATGGTCAAGCCTGGTGTTGAGGTAGAACTTCCCGCTCACGGAATCATTGTTGGACTCGACTATCTCCGTGCCAACTATGATCAGCGAGCTGCTCCGGAGATGAAAGTTCCGTCATTCCAAGTTGAGCTTACTGCTTGGACTATCGTGAGGGGACTACTGCTTCCCGCCTACAAGTCCGCAAGTATTGAGCATATGAGGGGGTGGCTTCAGGCATCTTCCTGATCCTCATCACCTTTCTCGGCGCTCTCTATCTCTTTGAGCATTCTTTTAGCTTTGTCCTGCGCAGCCTCAACAATTTCGGGCTTTTCAGTTTCCAGAATTTCTTCTAATGTCCTCGCCATTCTATTACTCCCAGTGTATCTGCGAATGCTACATAAAATTATTTTAGCATCTGGCTCTTTGCGCCCAAAACGGACAAAAACGCCTGCGTGCCAGTCAGGCCATCCGGTTTAGAATGATAAGAACATTTGCATTTGTACTAACAACTTTCACAAGGAGATATATCATGACTTCAGAAATTATCCATCATGATGGTCGAGTAGAACCCTTTGCCATCCCCGAGGCCGAGGATTTTATTAATGTTCATGGTGAAGACCCTGTTACTCTCTACAATCCATTCCAGCCGGGTGAAGCATCCGGATATTACTATTGGAGATCAAAAGATCGTGCGTTCCGTGTCGAGCTATGGATTGACAAAGTTCAAGTGCACGAAATTGATGTCTACAATAAGCAGCCAGCCGCCTCAGACCTTGAACCAAGCTTAGATGCTGATTATCACCCCGTGAAAATTTTTGATGAGCCTGAGCGATATATTATTATTGAAAAGTTTCGTTGACTATCAATAGGGGCTAGAAATACTAGCCCTTTGTAATTTTGGGTATACGGATTTAATGGTTGATGGGGCACCTTTACCCCA
>TARA_R110002096_G_scaffold139512_20_pt1 | contig 13391 bp, 15 predicted proteins | sample TARA_R110002096 | Tara Oceans TARA_R110002096 (sample SAMEA4397295) | marine metagenome | biome: Polar Biome; feature: [DCM] deep chlorophyll maximum layer (ENVO:01000326); material: water (ENVO:00002006), including particulate matter (ENVO:01000060) such as... | depth 35 m | reverse complement strand
CGGGGGGGGGTATCTGGGGACAATGGTATGGGGAAATAAAAGTACCCATAGCGAAAGCGCGCATTTATATTTTCATGAATTGTTAAATCTGACACCAGAACAATTGGCTAAACTGGTACCGCTTGAGAAGAAGTTTTCCGAAGAGAAAATTTTCTATGAAGATCAAATCCGCCGCGCCAATATGCAACTGGGGGATATTATGAAGACGGAGAAAGCCTACACACCGGAAGTCCAGAAAGCTGTTGAGAAAGTTCATTTTGCCATGGGGCAACTTCAAAAGGTGACAATTGTCCATTTATTTGCAATGAGAGAATTGCTAAATGAGGAGCAGGCTCAGATATTTGACAATTATGTAGCGGATGCCATGCATGAACTTTGAAGATCAGGCAAGTGATGAAAATCTTGCCCGTCGGATGAAGGAGGGGAGTCACGCTGCGTTTGATGAAATAATGGGACGTTACAAGGGGCGGCTTTATTCGTTCATTTGCCGTTATGTTGCCGATCGGGAAGAAGCTTATGATCTCTTGCAGGAAAGCTTTATAAATATTTATCAAAAAATTCATCTATATGATCCAAGCAGGAAATTTTCCACATGGGCGTTTCAAATTGCCTTGAACAAATGCCGGGATTGGGGAAGAAAAAAAGCAATAACGCGCATTTTACCTTTTTCCTCATATAGCGAAGCTGATGATTCTATAGACTTTCTTGATCATATTGCCGACCTTGGGGCAGATCCGGAAAATACCCTTAACGGTAAAATGGAATTGGAAGAGCTGGCTAAAGCTGTGATGAATTTGCCTGTGAAACTCAAAGTCCCTTTGATTATGTGTGTTTTGGAAGATATGTCTCAAGAAGAATGCGCAGGAATATTAGGGGTATCCCAAAAAACCGTCGAGACAAGAATCTATCGCGCTCGAAAGAAGCTGGCTGAAATTTCGCTATAAAAACCATAATAGATATGAATGTGATGCTTCTGCTCAATTGGACATGGGGCAGTCCTTTTACTGTTAAATTTTAAGTCAGTTAACAAGAAAAACCTGAGGGATAGACAGTTTGTCATCGTATCAAGGATATCTAGATTTTACATTCCTTAAATCAAATGAAAGAGGTTTATGATGACCAATATATCTAAAATAATGTTTTTTGTTTTTCTGCTTGGCTCTTCGTCAGCGGTCTATGCGAATCCTGACGGCAAGCAACAAAAGATGCCCATGGATAATATGATGAATTGCATGAAAGGGGGCATGTCACCGATGATGGAAAAAATGCACATCCGAATGGGAGAACTGATTGAACAATTGGAAAAATCTCCGCAGCGGGACGAGATGATGAAAATGCATAAGGATATGACGGAACATATGGGAACAGTAAAAATGATGCATAAAGATAATGCACCAGATATGAAGGCGCCGAAGTCTGAAAAGAAACATGATCATAAGTATTAAGAGCCAATAAGAGGGCCAGAAATGAGGCCAAATAGGCCTTGGCAGGCGTTTTGTTTCCGGTCTTTGGCATATTGTGCGGGAGTGAAACATGGGAGTTTTACACATATCAGGTTCCGGCATTTATTCCTAAATTGTCGTTCTTATAAGACTTGCCAAATGAGGAATATCTATGGAACATAATCATTCTACAAAATATAAGAAAAATAGTTTAAGCCTTGTAGGCGCGGTCTCTATGGGTACTGCTGTTATTATAGGTGCCGGAATATTTGCCCTTACGGGACAGATTGCCGAGTTGGGCGGCCGATGGTTCCCCATGGCCTTTCTTGTTGCCGCTATCGTAACCGCATTCAGCGCCTATGCTTATGTGAAAATGTCGAACGCCTATCCGTCTGCGGGCGGTATTGCCATGTTTTTAGAAAAAGCCTATGGCCGTGGCACCATAACGGCGGCAAGCGCCTTATTGATGTATTTTTCGATGGTGATTAATGAAAGTCTCGTGGCGCGGACTTTTGGGACGTATAGCCTGCAATTATTTGATGTTGACCATATTGATTGGCTTGTACCGATGTTAGGGGTGGGACTTTTGCTCTTTGCATTGGCCATCAATATTTCCGGCAACCGTGCGATAGGGATGTTTTCTCTTGTGATGGCAACCCTTAAAATTGGGGGTATTGCCATTTTTGGCGTTATTGGTTTATGGCTGGCGGGACTTTCGTTTGATAACGATCAGGTAATGCCGGCGCCAATATCGGGATCTGGTGGTTTTCTGGCGGCGGTGGCACTGGCCATCTTGGCCTATAAGGGCTTTACCACCATTACCAATAGCGGCTCGGAAATTGTTGATCCGCACCGCAATGTTGGCCGGGCGATTATAATTTCGATTGGGATCTGTGTTGTGGTCTATTTTTTGGTAGCCCTGGCGGTTTCCATGAATTTATCTCTTCCAGATATAATTAAAGCAAAAAACTTTGCTTTGGCAGAAGCGGCCCGTCCCGCATTCGGTGAGTTTGGTCTTTGGTTCACGGTTGCGCTGGCCGTTATTGCCACGGTGTCCGGCGTCATTGCCAGCGCTTTTGCGGTCTCTCGAATGCTGGCCATGTTGACCGATATGAAACTCGTGCCGCATCGTCATTTTGGGATGTCTGGCAGTATTCAAACACATACTTTGGTATATACAATTGCACTTGCCATGTTTCTCACCGTGTTTTTTGATTTGAGTCGTATTGCATCGCTGGGGGTGATTTTTTACCTCGTTATGGATATCGTTGTCCAATGGGGCGTATTCCGATATTTACGCAAAGAAATCAAGGCCAGTAGCTTCATTCTGCTCACAGCAATCTTGATGGATATCCTCGTATTGGGCGCTTTCCTCAAGATTAAGGCACAGTCTGATATGCTGGTTATTTACGTATCAATAATTGCGATAGCGTTGGTTTTTGCCGGTGAACGGTTTTTTATGCATTGGAATTCTACAGAAGAGAAAAAACATACCAACGTTAATTCATAAGTATTAGCTATGCCAATCCGATTTTTAATTAGGCTCTTTTTAAAATTTGATTAAGGAGGTTATCATGAAGCTAAGCTTTTTAGGCGCGACAGCAACGGTCACTGGTTCAAAGTATCTTATTGAAGATGGGGAGACAAAAATACTGATTGATTGCGGTTTGTTTCAGGGTCGTAAGGAATTGAGGCAGAGGAATTGGGCCAATTTACCTTTGAATCCTGCGGCATTGGATGCGGTGATATTAACCCATGCCCATATTGATCACAGTGGCTATATTCCCCGTCTGGTTAAGCAGGGATTCCGCGGTAAAATATATTGCTCCGAAGCAACTTATGATCTCTGTTCTATCTTATTACCTGATAGTGGTTATATTCAGGAAGAAGATGCAAGGCGCGCCAACAAATATGGTTATAGCCGCCATGAAAAAGCCGAACCACTTTATAATCAGAAAGAAGCCCGAGCCGCCTTGGGTTATTTTCAGCCGGTGAAGTTTGATGAGTTTTTCAATATTGGCAATAAACTTAAAATCATCTTGAAACGGTCGGGGCATATTCTGGGCTCATCTTTCATTAAGATTGATGATGGCAAGAAAACTATTGTCTTTTCAGGAGATCTCGGACGACCAAATGATCCGGTGATGGTAGATCCTATGTCTATTGAGTCCGCTGACTATCTGGTCGTTGAATCGACTTATGGCAACAGACTGCATGATAAATCGGCCCCTGAAGATATGATTGGCGAGATTATTGTCAGCACAGCAGCAAAGGGCGGAACGGTTGTGATACCTGCCTTCGCCGTGGGACGTGTCCAAAGTTTGCTATATTATATCCAGAAGTTGAAACAAAAAGAGAAAATTCCCAATATCCCGGTCTTTCTGGACAGCCCGATGGCCATTAATGCCTCCAAGCTTTTATGTAAACATAAAAAGGAGCACCGATTTTCTGAAAAGATGTGCCACAAAGTATGCGATGTGGCGACCTACACAAGAACTGTTGAGGACTCAAAGAAATTAGACACTGCCCATGCTATGCCGTCTGTGATCATCTCAGCCAGCGGGATGGCTACGGGTGGGCGCGTCTTGCATCATCTGAAAACCTATATCGGGGACAGCAAGAATACAATTCTGTTTACTGGGTATCAGGCTGGCGGCACCCGCGGGGATCGACTTGTTCGCGGCGAAAAAGAAATCAAGATACATGGCCAGATGTGGCCGGTTCGGGCGCGTATTGAATGTATGAGCAACACCTCCGCCCATGCGGATTATCAGGAAATGCTCGATTGGCTTGGATATTTCAAGAAATCCCCGACAAAGGTTTTTGTCACCCATGGAGAAGTCGAGGCCGCTGCATCCTTGAAAGAAAAAATTGAAGAAAAATTTGGCTGGACTGTAACCGTTCCTGCATATCAGGATTGGGAAGAATTGTCATGACAGGTCAAAACCAGGCACTCATTCTAAGCAAACTTGATATTGAAAGCTATAAAGAAGCCGTTATTTATATGCGAGAGGATTGTCATGTTTGCTCATCTGAAGGCTTAACGGCTCATGCACGTGTTAGGGTTTCTCTGGGGGACAAATATGTGATTGCGACCTTGAATACCATCGGGGGCGCCCTTCTTGAAGAAGGCCATGCTGGTTTGTCAAAATTTGCCTGGAATCTGCTTGGTGCTCAAGAAAATGACAGGATCATAATTTCGCATGCTTTGCCTGTTTCATCGCTGAGCCATGTCAGGTCAAAAATATATGGTAATAACCTTTCGGCCGAACAGATACAGGAAATTATTGAAGATATTACAGCTGGGCGCTTTTCTGATATTCAAATATCGGCCTTCCTTACAGCCTGCGCTGGGGGGCGTATGGATGTTAAGGAGATTATCAGTTTAACCCGTTCGATGAGTAATACTGGAGAACGTCTTGATTGGGGCGTAGGGCTCGTCGTTGATAAACATTGTGTCGGCGGCCTACCGGGAAACAGGACGACACCGATCGTTGTTTCAATCGTGGCCGCCTATGGTTTAACAATTCCCAAAACATCATCGCGCGCCATAACCTCCCCGGCGGGAACCGCTGATACCATGGAAGTTCTCTGCCCTGTAGAGTTGGATATCAAAAAAATGCGCCAAGTGGTTGAACAAGAACAGGGTTGTATTGTATGGGGCGGGTCAGTTGCCTTAAGCCCGGCCGATGATGTTCTTATTCAGATTGAGAAGGCACTTGATTTGGATAGCGAGGCACAACTTGTGGCCTCGGTTCTTTCCAAAAAAATATCAGCCGGATCAAATCATGTTTTGATTGATATTCCCGTTGGCCCGACCGCCAAAGTCCGCACGCCCGAGATGGCAAATATACTGGAAAATTATCTGACCATGGTGGGAACAGCACTTGGAATAAATGTTCGAGTTCATACCAGTGACGGAAGCCGCCCTGTTGGCCGCGGAATAGGCCCAGCGCTTGAGGCGCGAGATTTGGTTTCTGTTTTGCGTAATGATGATTTGGCCCCCGTTGATCTGAAAGAAAGAGCCGTGGCGTTGGCAGGATATATTCTTGAATTTTCACCAGATGTGGCTGCGGGAAAAGGCCGGGAGATCGCGCAAGAAATATTAAAAAGCGGACAGGCTTGGAAGAAATTCCAGGCCATATGTGAAGCGCAAGGCGGGATGAGAGATATTCCGGAAGCCCGATTCCAACATATTGTTCATGCACCCCATAAAGGCCGGGTGGAATTAATTGATAACCGGAAGATCGCCAAAATTGCCAAGCTTGCTGGCGCGCCATATGCTGCCGCTGCTGGCGTTGATCTTCATATTCAAATTGGTGAGGCTTTAGAAAAGGACATGCCACTTTATACCATCCACGCGGAATCCCGTGGGGAATTGTCCTATACGTTAAATTATATAAATCAGGGCAATCATATCATTCAAATCACGGAGCTATAATGATGTCAGTAGTCTTTTCATTTCCTGATTTTGAAACAGTTGCAAATAGTATTGCTGCTGTTTTGAATATAAAACGTGGAGAAATGCTTGTGCGGCATTTTCCCGATGGAGAATCTTATGTAAAACTGGAAACCCCCGTAGAAGGGCAAGATGTTATCATCGTCTGTGGCCTTGATCAGCCGGACAAAAAAGTTATGGCTTTGATGTTTTTGACCAATGTCGCGAGAGAAATGGGGGCAAAATCCATTGGGCTAGTGGCACCTTACCTTGGCTATATGAGGCAAGATAAGAGATTTCAACCCGGCGAGGCCGTAACTTCTGATATCTTTGCAGCCTTCCTGGTAACCCTTGTTGACTGGTTAGTCACCATTGAGCCACATTTACATCGTCATAAAAAATTGGATGAAATCTATACTATCCCGAGCAAAGTACTTCACGCCAATAGTCTGATTGCGGAGTGGATCAGGTATAATATCAATTTCCCTGTTTTGGTCGGCCCTGACGAGGAAAGTGAACAATGGGTCTCGGAAGTAGCCAGAATGGCCGATGCTCCTTTTGTGGTTCTCAGGAAAATTAGACATGGGGACAGGGATGTAGAAGTTTCAGTGCCAGATGTAGGGAAATACCAAAACCACACACCGGTTCTGGTTGATGATATTATTTCCACCGCGCGAACGATGATTGAAACGGTGAAGCATTTAAAGGCGGTTGGTCTGAAAGCCCCAGTTTGTATCGGCGTTCACGCCGCCTTTTCTGGTAATGCTTATGAAGAATTGTTAGCTACAGGTGTTGAAAAGATTATAACCAGCAATAGTATTATTCATAAAAGCAATGGCATTAATATTGAAGATATGATTTCCGATGCGTTGGCGAAAATGAAATTGTGATATGCCATATTGATAGGTTCATCTCCATCTGCTTGTTTTGGTTTATTATGGTTAAACATATATCTTCCAGGAGGGAAGTGATAAAAAAACAAAACTTCAGGAAGGTGATATTGCTACTGCATATCAAGAGAGAATAGATTATGTTTTTTCTGAACCCGTTAGTTTTATTGCCGGTGGTGTATTAATAGCGGGCGGCACTTATGCGGCCCGTAAAGCGTTTATAATAAATATGCGATATTTTCCGGTTGCGCTTATGCCCATTCTTGCAGGCATTCAACAAATTCTGGAGGGGCATGTTTGGATGGGGCTGAATGAGTCTGATCCGTTTATGGTTTGGTGGGGGGCGATGGGTTTTATTTTCTTTTCATGGCTAATCTGGCCGATTTGGATACCTTTTAGTGTTATATCCTTGAACCCTCAACCAGCAAACGGAAAAATATTCTTCTTGTATTCGCCTTCGCTGGTTTAGGGCTTGGACTGGCTTTATTCATTCCGCATTTGACAAATCCAGATTGGGTAAAAGTCGCTATTAATAATCATTCCATTTCCTATGAAGATACGATGTTTCTCGATTATTTTATGCCGCGAGAATTGACCTATTCGATTTATGTATTGTTAATCGTAATTTCGCCATTGATATCAAAATACCTTCATATACGGTTATTTGGGCTAACACTCATTGGTGTAATAGCCGTGGTATGGTTCTTTTTGAGCTATGCCTATATTTCTTTTTTCTGCCTTCTGGCAGGCCTAGGGACATTACATCTTATTTATATCATCATAAATAATAAATGCTGCCGCGAATGTCCTGAGATAATCCGGTAAGACTGAAGTAAGAAAGTCAAAATAGGCTATGTAGTAGGGGGCACACTATTCTTAAATTTTGCGACAAATAATCGAAAAGACATGACATTTTCATTGAGGAACCGGCATATACCTTCCGCTGGTTCCTCACTTTTTTGAGGGATAGAGCTTTTCTTTTCGTACCAAGGCTTGGGAAGGACACTATGTTGGTGTGCGGGTTGGACAATTTTCAGGAGGAAATGATGGTATTTTTAGGTGACATTGCATTCATATTGGACGTCCTTTTATTAGCAGCAGGTTTAATTGTTTATCACTGGGCAACTCAAGAAAAAAGCCAACTTCTTAAGTGGGTCGCTTGGGGAATGATCATTATCGGTATTTTGGCCGTTATTTGTACGACTTATTACTGGATGTCCTATTATCAGGCGGGAGTGTTTGAAGTCCATAATATGATGCCACACAACAAATTATAAAATCTTATAAATCAAGGAAGAGGAAGTTTGTTTATGATGAAATTTAATAAAAGTACGATGGCAGCAGTCGTTTTGATAATGGGGGTTTCTGTGATTCCCTCTATAGCCTATTCGGATGGCAAGCATTCCTATGAGATGGAAGGCAAAACCACAGAAAGTGATCAACAGCACCTATCATTAGAAGCTCAGAAAATCAAACAAATCCTGATCGCATACAGCAAAGCAATCGGCAAGGGCGATATCGAAAAAATGGGTTCTTTTCTCACGGGAGAGACATTTTCAGTCGTCGAAGGAAAACATGCTAACTGGGGTTGGCAGGATTATCGCGACAATCATCTCACACCTGAATTTAACAGCTCCAAATTTAAGCTGCTGGAATATAACATTAGTGATATTCGCGTCGGCGAAGGTCATATGTTGTCCTATGCTGTTTTTGATTTCGAGCTTGTCTATGAGTGGGAAGGCGAAAGGAAAAATAAGAAAGGCATGGGAACCGCGATTTTTGAAAACAAGAAAGGAGAATGGTTCATCCGGCATATTCACACATCTTGAATAATAAATCCTTATAAAACTTTTTAGTTTTGAGAATATTATATTTTAGTTAATGTAATTTATGGTTGCATTTGGTTTATTATTTATTATTTAAAATCAATAGCTTATTGGATTTTTTTTCTTAAAAATTGACTTTTATCAATTTTATTTTCTTCAAAAAGTATATATCTTAAAAGCTGATATCACATATTTAATTGAGATTAATATCAAGCTTTAACTCAAGGTAGGAAATGAAAATGAACAGAAAATGGAAACAAAAAATACTATATGCACCATTGGTAACGGGATTAATGTTTATGAGCATTAATGTCGCGCAATCGCAAGAATCTGGTGTTGATGTCAAAGGAAAAATCACAGAGCTTGAAAAGCGGATCTCCGGGCTGGAACTTTTGAAACAGGAACTTCAGTCTTTGAAAAAAAGCTTGGAAGAAAAAGAGCAGGCGCTTGCCGTAAAAGAAGAAAAACTTGATACAGAAATCAAGTCCATTAAATCTCTTCGTAAACCAGTGTCTGTAAAAGAAGCGCGTCCTTCTACCAGTTGGCATATTGCAGGTTACGCCGATGTCGGTTTTGAAGCCATTTCCGGTGAGGAAAAAGATACTTTTGTCGCCGGAAAATTTAACCCATCATTTCATTTTCAGTTTAAAGATTGGATAATGTTTGAATCCGAATTGGAAATTGCAACATCTGAAGACGGCAAAACTAATGTTGCTTTGGAATATTCTCAACTTAATTTCTTGCTACATGATAATGCTACATTGGTGGTCGGTAAGTTTTTGAGCCCAATAGGCCAATTTCAGGAGCGTTTGCATCCGAGCTGGATCAACAGGGCCGTAAATATGCCCGCCGGTTTTGGTCATGGGGGCGTCCAGCCAACCAGTGATGTCGGCGTTATGTTGCGCGGTGGAATTTCAGCGACTGATGATTTTACTTTTACTTATTCGTTGGCAGTGGGCAATGGCCCGCGTTTTGGACATGATGAAGATGAACTGGAGCTAGAGGGATTTGGCAGAGATAATGACAGTAATAAATCCTTTGGCGGTCGTTTAGCGCTTGTCCATAAATCTTCGTTGGAATTTGGTTTTTCTTATCTCAATGCAGGGCTTAATGACGAAGGCGGCCTGAAGCCAGACGGTGACATAGAGCCGCCAAAGAAGGCGGATTATCGTCTTTGGGGGGCTGATATAGCCTATAAAAAAGGCCCTTGGGATATTCGCGCTGAGTATCTTAATGCCAAATCTTCACCTGTTGCCATTGAAGAAGCCAGACATGTTGAGGAAGAACCAGCAGAGGAAGAAGGTCACGGCGGTGCGGAACCTGTATCTTGGACGACATGGTATGCTCAGGTTGCTTATAGATTATCAGATATTACTGATAATCCCACATTAGGCAAATTCGAACCTGTTGTTCGTTACGGCGAATTCAAGGTTAAAGTTGATGACGCTCTTACTTCTTCTTCCGAGAAAAGATGGAATGTGGGTCTGAATTATTGGGCGGCACCGACTATTGTAATCAAGACGGGCATAGAACGCCGCAATTATTTTCTTGTCAGTCGTGCCGATGAAACACGTTTTCAACTCCAAATGGCTTATGGCTTTTAACCCTTGAAAGGATGAAAAATGAAAATCATTACATACATAATGGCTGCGGCCCTGCTGGCTTCCTTTTCTGCGGGGATGGTTGTTGAGGCTGCTGATAAAGCCAAGAAAGATCCCATGCAGACTATTCGGGGGGCAAAAGCATGGGCCCAGAATTGTGGTCGTTGTCACAATATTAGAGCTCCCAAAGAACTGACAGATGAGGAGTGGGAAGTATCCGCTACTCACATGCGGGTTCGGGCCAATATTCCTGGTGATGTAATCCGGGATATTATTGTCTTCTTGAAAGCTAGTAATAATGAAAAAGTTGAAGAATAGAGGAGTGGAGTTTTTATTATGACCTATCTTTCATTACGGAAAATAAAAATAGCTGGGGTTTTGGCTTCATGTTTTCTAATAATACTCCCGGTTAAGGCACAAGATGATGTGAAAAAAGGTGCTGAAGTCTATGAGGGAACCTGTATCGCGTGCCATGGCGAAAATGGTAAAGGAGAAATTCCAGGAGTTCCAGACTTCACGTCGCACAAAGGTCCTCTTGCCAAGACGGACGTCGTTTTACGGGATCATATTTTGAATGGCTTTCAAAGTCCAAATTCCGATATGGAAATGCCAGCTTTAGGCGGGAATGAAGATCTTACAAAAGAAGATATCAATGATGTTATCGCCTATTTAAGAGTTAAGTTCCAAAAAAAGAAGTAATTTTCTATTTTAATGTCAATGAGTTAATAGAATATAATATATGAATTGAATTTATGGCTTGACCTTGGAGTATACTCTAGCCTGTAGGATCTATTTTTTAAAAGGATAGTTTGATGGCAGGGCTAAAGATAGGACAATTGGCAAAAGCAAGCGGGGTTCGAACAGACACAGTCCGCTATTATGAGCAATTGGGCCTTATTTATCCAGAAGATCATTCTGAGGCCGGGTACCGCCTTTATAATAAAGACAGTATCCGTCTTGTGCAATTTATACGCCGGGCAAAGGATCTTGGATTTAAATTGGGAGAGGTTAAAACGCTTCTGACCCTAAAGGCGTCACAAACCGCAACCTGTAAGGACATGCTGGAAAATACCGAAAAGAAGCTCGCCGAAGCCAAAGATACTATCCGGCATCTTAACAAAATACATGATGCGCTAGAAGAGCTTGCGAAAGCCTGCCCGGGCGGCGATATGCCATTGAGCGAATGCCCAATCCTAGATTATTTGTATCCTAAAATATTCAAGCAAGGTGGGTGATTAATGTCTAAAAATGCACAGCAAAATAATTTTCTTCCTGAGTGCCATGAGGTACAACTTTTTTCCAGAGCCCCCTGTGTCAGGATTGATGTCATACAGGTTGAAGTTTCGAGGGAAGTATAATTACGTATCGTATAAGTAATGGCAGCTCAAAGATCAACTTGGCCATGATATGACAGAAGAACAAGAGATATCCTAACTTGTAAAGAAAAGAGAAATAGAATGAATTATGATCATGAGCATTATCATAAACCGGAAAAAAACCGGCCCTGGTGGAAGACCCCGTATGGCATGGCGGCCATATTCTTTTTTGTTGTTGCCGGATATTTCCTGATTACAGAGCACGGAGCGCATATTGGTTCTAATTGGATATGGCTGATTTTACTGCTCTGCCCATTAATGCATGTTTTTATGCATGGCGGGCATAATCATACCGATGACGAAGAGGGAAAATAATCATGGAGCATGGAATGGACTCTTATGGCCTTTGGTCGCTGGTCATTTTAAATTCAGGGATTTTTATAATTTTTGCCTTTAGCTTTGCCAAGCCGCAAACCAAAACTGATTGGCGCAGCTTTGGCGCATTTTCGGCTTTTCTAGTGGCCCTGTTTACAGAGATGTATGGTTTTCCTTTGACGATCTATCTGCTCTCCGGCTGGCTTCAGACCCGTTATCCTGACATTAACTGGCTTGCCCATGATTCCGGCCACCTTCTGGAGATGATGTTTGGGTGGGAAGGGAACCCCCATTTCGGGCCTTTCCATATTTTGAGTTTTATTTTTATCGGCGGCGGCTTCTGGATTTTATCAGCGGCCTGGAATGTGCTCTATAAAGCCCAACGCGAAGGAAAAATGGCGGTGACGGGGCTGTATGCGAAAATCCGACATCCGCAATATATAGGCTTCATCGCCATTATGTTTGGTTTTTTGTTGCAATGGCCAACTATTCCAACTTTGGTATTATTCCCAATTTTGACCTATATGTATATAAGGTTGGCAAAACGGGAAGAGAAGGACTCTAAAAATCGATTTGGTAAGGCGTGGAACAATTATGCTGCCAAAGTTCCGGCATTCATCCCCAATTTTTCATCAGCTCAAAACACGAAAGGCGTATAATTATGATAGATCACCATAATAAACAAACCGGGTGCTGTGGTGAAAAAGAGCACCGTGAACATAACCAGCCGGAAAAAGAAAAAGACGGCTGTTGCGATAATGTAGCCAAAAAATCTGACCAAAAGAAAGCAGAAAAACAAAGCGGTTGCTGCGGCGGCGGCAAATAACAAGAAAATAATAAAATGGAGAAAAGTCAATGACTTCTCATCACCATACCCATACCCAAAAGACCGAAGACCACTCCAGCTGTTCCCATCAAGGTGTTCATAAAGGCCACTCTTCTGACGGTAAGGCTGGGAAAGGTGGAAAATATGATGAAGTACCAGTGGGATTTTCCGGTACGGTTTATACCTGCCCGATGCACCCAGAGGTCCGCAAGGCTGGGCCGGGGTCATGTCCGCTTTGCGGTATGGGGCTTGAGCCGGAAATGGTCTCGGGCAGAGATGAGGGGCCTAATCCCGAACTTATGGATTTTACGCGTCGTTTCTGGGTGGCGGCTGCATTGACGGTGCCGATACTAATCCTAACGATGTCGCCTTATTTTGGATTGAGCGAAATCAGGGGTTTTTTCGGCGAACGGGCGACGCTCTGGATTGAGGTTACTTTGGGGACGCCTGTGATACTATGGTCGGGCTGGCCGTTTTTTGAACGGGGGTACCATTCCTTCCGTACCATGAATTTGAATATGTTCAGCTTGATTGGTATGGGAACCGGCGCGGCCTATATCTTCAGTGTGGTCGCCGTGTTGACGCCTGATATTTTTCCGGGTGGCTTTCGGGACGCCGAAGGACATGTTGGGGTCTATTTCGAAGCTGCTGCTGTCATTGTAACGCTCGTGCTCTTA
>TARA_R110002096_G_scaffold119038_2_pt1 | contig 13409 bp, 14 predicted proteins | sample TARA_R110002096 | Tara Oceans TARA_R110002096 (sample SAMEA4397295) | marine metagenome | biome: Polar Biome; feature: [DCM] deep chlorophyll maximum layer (ENVO:01000326); material: water (ENVO:00002006), including particulate matter (ENVO:01000060) such as... | depth 35 m | reverse complement strand
CGGTTGGGAATTGCCACAATAATCGCACTGCATCAAATCCGTCCCCGGCGCATAGCGCAGGTCAGATCCGCATGTTTGACATGGGAAGCGGGTTTCGTGTTCTGCTTGCGTGCTGTTTTCCACTATACCGCCTTAAACATTAGCCTTTGGGAACTGGGGGTGGTGAAATTGTGAACAACGTCGCCAATTCGTCCAACTCGGCAGCGGTTTTCCAGCCATCCAAGCCGACCGTCCAAACCACGGTATCGCGTTTCATTTTACCCTCTTCAACTTGGCGCGCTAATTCCGCGCGTGAATAGGGGCCCGTCGCCTTGCCCTTGATCGCTACATGCCACACTTTTTCAACTGGTGCACTTGGAACAGGTGGTGGTGCGCTCGAAAGAGCTTGGTCGGATGTTTGGGGCCCGCGACGTCCCCACGGACCCATCATCATCTGCTCGGCCATGGCCATCCCCATGCCCGCCCCCATACCTGCTGCCAATCCGCCCCCATTTCCGGGTGTCGCCGCACCCGTTGTCAGGGCTTCTGCGGTGGAATAATGGGTGAAATTGCGCAAATCGCCAACTATGCCCATGGATGTACGTTTATCCAAGGCCGCTTCCACTGCGTCTGGCAGGGAAATGTTTTCGATGAACAAATTGGGCAAACTGATGCCGAATTCCGCCAATTCTGGCGCAATGCGTTGCGATAAATGCTTGCTTAATTCTGGCATGTTGGCCGCCATATCCAGCACTGGAATACCCGCGTTGGCAATCGCAGATGAAAAACGCGACACGATTACGTTGCGAATTTGATAACTGATTTCATCCGTCGTGACTTCGCCATCAGTCCCCACAATTTCTGTCATAAATTTTGCTGGATCAGACACCCTGACCTCATACGTGCCAAACGCGCGAATACGCACTGGGCCAAATTCAGGATCGCGGCAAATCACAGGATTTTTCGTGCCCCATTTCAAATCTTGGAAACGGGTTGTATTCACGTAATAGATTTCAGATTTAAACGGGCTTTCAAATCCGTGATCCCAATAATTCAGGGATGTCAGGATCGGCATATTGTTGGTTTCCAACATATACAGCCCTGGCGAAAACACATCGGCGATTTGACCTTCGTGGACGAATACGGCCGCTTGACCTTCGCGCACAGTTAATTTCGCACCGTATTTAATTTCGTGACCTTCACGTTCAAACCGCCAAACCAACGTATCATCAGTGTCATCCGTCCAATGGATAACGTCAATTAATTCGCCTTTGATGAAATCTAATATTCCCATGGGATAGCTCCTTAAATGTCTTTTGGATCAACGGTGTCATCGGCAGATGTCGGCGTGGCACGCGCGGCGGCCAATGTGTCTTTCAACTTGCCTTCCAGCTCTTGTAACTCGGTTTCAGCAACCTTACGACGCGCTTTGCCTTCGTCCGCGATGGCCAAACTTTCCTCGATGGTGTCGATCAGATATTGATTGGCCTTCTTGATGCTTTCCATATCGAACACGCCGCGTTCCATCTGTTCGCGCACCATTTTGTTTGCGTCTTTCAGGTTCTCCGCATTGCTTTCCAACAACTCATTGGTCAAATCGGTTGCCTCTTTTACGACTTTCGCCGCTTCCGATGAACGATGGATGGTTACTGCCTGTGCCAACTGGGTTTCCCACAACGGTACAGTGTTAACCAACGTTGAATTGATTTTCGTCACCAGTGATTTATCGTTTTCCTGTACCAACCGGATGGACGGCAAGGATTGCATTGTGACCTGACGGGTCAGCTTCAAATCATGCACACGGCGTTCCAAATCATCACGCGCAGAACGCATATCGCGCAATTCCTGCGCCATTATCACGCCTTTGTCCTTGGATGCACGCTCAACGGCGGCCTCTTTGGCGGGGATTGTTTTGGCATCCATCTCGGCAATCTTCTTCTCACCAGCGGCAATATACAATGCCAACTCGTCATAAAACGCTAATGTTTTACCATACAACTTGTCCAAGGATTTGATGTCTTTCAACAAGACATGTTCGTGGTCCAACAACTCGTCGGTAATGGTATCAATCTGACCCTGCACATCTTCATAACGCGCCATGAATTTGGCCACAGGTGCCGCGCGGCCGATCAATTTCTCCCACCAGCTTAATGCACGGTTCGGATTTAACTCGTCTACTGAAAACCCGCGAATAGATGTCACCATATTGCGCAGGCTTTCACCCGCAGGGCCCACATCCTTGTTACGCACACCTGCCAACATCTCTTGGCTGATGGCTTGTAATTCTGCCTGTGCGCCGGATCCGAACCCAATGATCGACTGCGTGTCTGTGATGTCAATTTCCTTGATCCGTGCATTAATGGCACGCTTCATGTCGGGCTTCAGGTCGTCGATCACAATCAATGCGCCTGTCGGCTCTGGCAAAACTGCCGCCGTTACCTCTTGGACTTCTTTCAATGCGGTTTCTGCTTTTTTGCGGATTTCTTCGGCCATGGGGGTCTCCTTGTTAAATTAAATGCGGGCTTTGACGCCCTCTTGTTTCAATCTGTCGCGCAGGACTTCGATTTCAACATCCAAATCTGTGCGGTTATCCAACAACATCACTTCGCTTTGCGCAGCAAACGTCGCCTCTAAATCTGTTAGCAATGCCGCGTAATCGATACGCGCCGCCGTATCGCGTTTCTTGGAATACAGATCGGCAAACTTGACCGTCGCATCACGCGCACCTTTTAAATACACGCCCATAAATTTACGCGCTCCACTTAAATCACGCGGGTCTTCCTCGACCACGCGAAACATCTTTCGCGCACTGGCGGCCAGGCTTTCAACGCGGCCTTCCAATTTGCGATCATTAAAACGCTTGGATGCCTCAATCGTGTCTTTCAACAGCAACTCTGCCTTATCGACGGCCTTGGCCACACGCTGTGCGTCAAATTCGGACAGGCCTTCCATACCCTTTTTCTTCATCGGGTCAGTACCAAAGCTGAACATATGCGCCAAACCAGCGACAACACCAAAGACAACGGATGTAAATAACGCCTGACCCCATCCGAAATATGCGGCTACGGCCACGCCGGCACCGGTCAGTACCGTTGCAAACAACTTGCGTGGGATTGCGGGTGCGCGTGCCACTTTACGGGCATTATAGGCATCTTCGGCAACCAACCCATCGCGCAATAACAACGCCGCCAAGATCAGCATCACTAACGCGCCCAACTCGGCAATCATCCCATTGGCATCGCCCACACGTAATTCACCAATCGCGGCAAACAACAGGGGCAGGGGCACCAAAAACAACAACTTGGCGCGGATGTTTGAATTATATGCTTTCTGTCCACGAAAACGATTTACCTGACCTTCAATCCCATCACGGGCATTATCTGGGGTTCCTTCGGGGCTGAATTTTCCGCCATATTGTTTGGCCATTACGACACACCCAACGCGCCATAAGACACATACCAGATGACAGCGACCAGAACGAAATAGGCCAACCAATTTAGGTTCGTTGAATTCATTTTTCCCCACAGGACAGAACAGCAGATGAGTTTAATATATAAAAGAAAACCCCCGTTACTAGACGGGGGTTTATAAAAAGATGCAAGAATTAAAGGTTTTGGGCGAAAAAACTGCGTTATTCTTGTTCTAACGCGCGTTCAGCGGCCAATTTTCGCTGATAACCAGATTGAACCAGCTCAACAATCACCAAAACAACGACCGAGAAGTAGAAAGTCGTTTTCGACATCGGCAACAGCGCATAGCCAAATAATTTGATCTGCAAGCTATCATCATCCATTGCATGTGCCGCTGCCGGACCTGCTTCGCCCAACAGAACCACCCCAACAATCAGCAGTATGAACAGGCCCAAAACTTCGTACATGCGGTTTTTCTTCAGAAATTCTGTCACACCATCGGCCAACAGAACCATCGCCAAACCGGACGATAAAATCGCAATCGCCAATATTGGGAACACATCGGTGATCGCTAATGCAGACAGAATGGAATCAAAGCTGAAAATCAGGTTCATCATCACAATCATCATCACCACACGCGCGGCGGATTTGCCCGATTTATGCTCTGGATCATTTTCTAGATGCTCAATCGACAACATGTGTGTGATTTCTTTGAACGCGGTATACATAATGAAAATGCCACCAATAACGAAGACCAATGTGGAAAAGTTCACACCGCCTTCGATCAGACCGGACATATTGAACACATAAAACGGCTCTTTCATTGCATCGATCAACTGAATCATCACAAACAGCAAGACGATCCGCAACACAACCGCGATGATAATTCCCCAAAACCGCACACGTTTCTGTACCGCTTCTGGCGCGCGTTGCGACTCGATTGAAATATACAGCAGGTTATCAAACCCCAACACCGCCTGAAGGAAGATTAAAACCGCAAGGTTTCCCAAGTTTTCGAAAGTTAATAATTCAGCCATGTCTGGATGCCCCATAAAATAAAAGTTTGGCTCGTTTTAATTTAGTTTTGAATTTTTTCAAGCGAATGTCGCCAATCTCTGATTTGGTTCTGCATTAACCAAGTTTTTGCCTTACGTGCAAAATTTGCTAAACTCTCACCAATCGCGAGCAACTAACTGAGTCGTTCGCGCCTTGGAATATGCATGGCGCAACCGCTTTGGTCGCTTCGATAATGGGTGTATTTTAAAGGAACAAATATTATGACAACTGGCAAAGTGAAATGGTTCAACTCAGACAAAGGTTTTGGATTCATCCAACCCCCCGAAGGTGAACCAGATATTTTCGTGCATGTTTCCGCATTGCAAGAAGCGGGCATTCAAGCGTTACAGGACGATCAACCGATTGAATATGAATTGGTGGACGGGCGCGACGGGCGCAAAATGGCGGGCAATCTGCGACTTCCCGAATAAACACGATGCGCATATTTATCGGCTGGGCTTAAATGCCCAGCTGATCTTTGATTGTTTTTGATTTCATCTCTTCGACATCACCAGGTTTTAAATCGTCCAACTTGAACGGGCCATATGACGTGCGGATCAAACGGTTTACGCGCAATCCGACATATTCCATCGCACGGCGAATTTCGCGGTTTTTACCCTCGCGCAGCCCAATAGTCAGCCATGCATTGGATCCCTGCTGGCGATCCAAACGCACTTCCATGCCCTTAAACCGTTCGCGATCAATCACGATCCCTTGACGCAATGGTGCCACCATTTCCTCGGTCGGGTTGCCATTCACACGCACACGGTAACGCCGCAACCATCCCGTTGCAGGCAATTCTAACTTGCGTTTTAAACCACCGTCATTGGTCAGTAAAATCAAGCCTTCGGAATTAATATCCAAACGACCAACCGACATCACGCGGGGCAGATGGTCAGGCATGTGATCGTAAATCGTATCACGGCCCTTTTCATCATTGTCCGATGTGACCAACCCGATGGGTTTGTAATAACGCCAGAACCGTACTTTGTCGGCCTCGCCAATGGTTTTTCCATTGACCAAAATGACATCCGCAGTGGTCACTTTGACCGCTGGCGTATCCAAGGTTTTACCATTCAGCTCGACTTGACCAATGGCAATCATGCGTTCAATTTCGCGACGCGATGCAACCCCTGCACGGGCAAGGTATTTCGCAATTCTTTGTGGTTCTTCTGACATACAGACCCTATGGCGCAATGAATGGACGCTTGCAAGACCCGCATTTTTTGCGCATTCAGAATTATGGCTGACTTTACGACATTTATGCCGCTGGCATTGGAACAGGCAAAACAGGCCGCCGCACGGGGCGAAATTCCTGTTGGGGCCGTTATTGAGCAAAACGGTAAAGTTGTCGCCACCGCCGGCAACCGTACACGCGAATTGAACGACCCCACCGCCCATGCCGAAATCCTCGCCATTCGCGCCGCCTGTGTGGGCCTGGGCGTCGAACGCCTGACTGGTGCCAACCTATACGTCACCTTGGAACCCTGCCCAATGTGCGCCGCCGCAATTTCGAACGCGCGCATCGCACGAGTGTATTACGGTGCCAGTGATCCAAAATCAGGCGGCATCGCGCAGGGCCCGCGCATATTTGATCACCCGCAATGCCATCATAAACCACAGGTGTATGACGGCATCGCAGAAACAGAATGCGCGGAATTATTAGTGGATTTTTTTAAGGGCAGGCGGGCGACTAGCACCGTTATTGCTGATTAAACGCCAATTTAAACCCAAGCAGGATAAGGAGACGGCCACCCAAGCGTTGTGCAATAGTGTTTTGTGGACGAGATTTCTTCAGAAATACGGTCGCTTTGTCGGCCAATAAAAACGATAGTTGATTTCGCTGTCGTCGATTCTAAATTTTTATGAATGCCGCGGTGATGTACATGAATGCCACGCCTGTGATCAAACCACTCAATACAGACGGCCTTAGGAATGTTTCCAGACCCATTTTATTGCTGCGCATGATATAGGCCGCAACCTGAATAACCACCTGCAAAATTGCACCTGCACCAATCGACAGCGCGACCGCGCCCCATTGTGGTGAAAACGCAAGGCTCCCCATCCACATGCCAACAACCGCGGGTCCACCCGCCAACAGGGCAAGCCCCCCAAAGGCCCACAAAGGTGGGCGTTTTTTCAAAATCGGCGCGGCAATCCCGATTCCTTCGGTAATATTATGCACGGTGAAACCCAGAACTAAAAAGGTACCAAGCCCCGCCGATCCTGCCGCAAATGCAGCCCCAATCGCCAATCCTTCACCTAAATTATGCAAACCAATTCCCAATGCAATGAAGGTCGACAACGACAATCCATTTGGCGCCCCCCCCCGTTGTCCAACGGCCATCAACACCAGGAATGTCGTTGCAGCTGCCAATATCACCATGACTTGACCCTGAAATATCGCCGCTGAATTTCCCGCGATTTGCATGGCAGACGCAGTCGCATCGATCATCAAGAATACTAATAAACCAATGGTCAGGGCCATCAGGAAATTCATCCCACCCTGCTTAACACCGCGCAAAACGGGATAAAACATCAAGCCAAAAATAATGGGGACAACGCCAACGAAAATACCAATCATGGCCTGAAACCTTAATTGGCTTGCCGTGACGGCAGGTGTTGGAACGGCAACCTCGATTGGTTGGACAAATGTCGTCCCAGTATTTGTAACAATGGTAACTTCATGGGCATCGCCCAGTACCCAAGGATAGGGTATATCCAACCAAACAGTTGATCCGCGCGAAATGGCCCCGGGTGGTGTTTGCGTAAATGTCCAATACGCGCCATCAACCTGCACTTGGGCGATGCGCATCGGCTCCGAACCGCCCGCCCGCACAGACAGTCGCAAACCCTGATCGTTCAGGATTGTTCGCTCAAACGTCACACTTTCGACGGGCGGGGCACCGTTTCTGAAGCTTTTAAACGGGTCTGTGAATATAATCCAGCTGATGGCCGCAATCAAGAAAATCAACGGCATCAACAACCAGATCAGATTCTTGCGATTTCCGCGCCCGAATCCCGCGTGTTGGCTGTCCATACTCACGCCTCCACAACGTCAAAATTCGCTAACCAGCCAAGTTCGGTAAACTCTGCCTGATGGGCGTGAAACATATACAATCCGGGTTCATGCTCGGCAAAACTGAATTCCAATATCCCGCGCTCTGCCTGACACTGTGTGATGATGTCGACCGTGCGCAGGGTTGGTGTTAACGTCGTGCCTTGATTGTAATAATCGAAAAAATTGCCATGCAGGTGGAACGAATTGATCAAATCGAACTCTACGGTGTTAATCAAATACACCCGTACTGGCCTGCTTTTCTCGATCCGTATCGGTGTGTTCATATAGGCGAATGCAACGGTATTCGCCGCATAAATCTCGTTCGCCTCGTCAAAATTGGTATCGAACGCATTCATCACCATAACGAATTCCTGCCAATCCTCATTTTCGGCAGTCCCCAACAATCGCCCACGCGCAACATCCGCCTGTTCGGGATGCTTTAGGGGATCAGGATCAATGATAAAGGCACCATACATGCCCTTGGCCATATGTCGTTTCAGGGGCAAAGCATGGCAATGATACAGATGACACCCAAACGGTTTGGCATCAAATTCATAGGTAAACTCTTCGCCCGGGCTAATCATCCCGGGTGTCCCATTCACACCGTCCATTCGCGCCGCATGTATGCCATGAAAGTGCATCGAATGCGGGTGCGATCCAAAGTTCCTAAAAACAACGCGGATACGATCGCCTTCTGTGGCACGCAATGCAGGGCCGGGAACGCGACCATTATACGTCCAAGCGGGGAAATAAACCCCCGGCGCAATTTCGATTTCCTTGTCTTCAGCCTCAACATGAAAGGTTCTCAACGTGCGCCCATCATCCATCGTTTCAACACGACCAACATCCCAGTCGGTTAACATCGTGGTGGGATCAAAACCGTTTGCTGCGTGATCGACTTCACCGACTGCTCCCAAGCTCTGATCCGTTGTCATGGATAATTCCATAGCATTGGCATTTTGGACAGCGGTTGCGCTGGTTCCTTGCGTTGTCGATACCTGTGCGGTGGCACTGTTTGCAATTGCCACAGACCCACCAGCGGCCGCCAATCCAGCCAATAATACGCCGCGTCTATTCACAGTTTCATTGCGAGTCTTTTCGGATTTCATAAACGGCTCCAAAGGTTTCGACAGAGCACATTTTGATTAGCGCCCAACGTTATTGCGAATCATTCGCAGTATGGCGCACATTAGTCGTTATTAAGAATGATTTGCAACTAACAAACCACCCTTGAATACAATTCTTGAAATGACGAAACACGGCGATGTGTTGGCTTAAGGGCTTGCGTAAATTGCGCCATTGCAACACTGTCGGTGCCAGAAACGAAGGTCACAACACCCAAACATGCTCTACTTCATCCTCTTCATCATCCTCGTAATCGGTGCATACATCACCCGTCAGACATTTGAAAAACGCGCCCACAAAAAACTGTTGTCCGCGCCGCTGTGGGATACCGAATGGGAAACGATCCTAAAAAACGTCCCGCTGTGCAAACGATTACCGGTGGAACTTCGCCCGAAACTCGAGGGTAAAATTAACCTTTTCCTTGACCAAGTGGAATTCCAAGGCTGTAACGGCCTTGACGTGACACCCGAAATGGAACTGTCCATTGCCGCACAAGCGTGTGTTTTGGTGGTCAACAATGACGCATGGTACCAAACCTTGCAAACCATCCTGATCTATCCCAACGCCTTTAAATCCCGCCAAGCAAGTCATGACGGTTATGTCGTAACCCAACGCGAAGTGGTACGCACAGGCGAAAGCTGGGCGCGCGGTCCAGTCATCCTATCGTGGGCCCATGCGGCACAGGATGCCTTTATTGACGACGACGGCCACAACGTCGTCTTGCACGAATTTGCCCATCAATTGGATGCCTTATCAGGGTACACAGATGGGGCTCCGATTTTAAGTGATGCCCACAGCAACGACGATTGGGATCGCATCCTCAATAAATCATTCAACCGCCTCGTTTCTGACGTCGAAAAAGGCCATGAAACCACCCTAGACCCCTACGGTGCAACCGCCCCAGCAGAATTTTTCGCCGTGGCCGTCGAGATGTTTTTTGAACGACCTACGGAATTAAAACACGAAGAACCGGCGGTTTATGCACAACTGTCTAAACTGTTTGTGTTGGATCCAGATGGCTGGACAGAACCTGAATAACAGAAACGCACACATAAATCGCACAGCATAAACGTTTCCAAAACTGGCTGATTTTGGACAAATAGTGGTTTCATATTGACGCGGTATTTCACCGATCCGATTGTGATTACTGTGCGACAGTTTGCCGATTTCGCCGTAAATGCTCCATACGCAATACCCACGCTTGCACCCACCGCCTGACGTTGGTAAACGAAAATCGGATACGAAATCGGGAATTGAACATGTCGATCGACAAGGAAACAGCACGCCGCGCCGCCCACCTCGCGCGGATCGCAGTACCAGAAGACCAGCTGGATAATCTGGCCGCAGAACTCTCTGGTATTTTGGGCTTTATGGAGCAGTTGAACGAGGTTGACGTTGACGGCGTTGAACCCCTAACATCCGTATCCCCTATGGCTCTGCCACGGCGCGCCGATGTCGTGACGGATGGTGACCAAGTCGCAAAAATCCTTAAAAATGCACCAGACAGCCGCGAAGGCTTTTTCGCGGTTCCCAAGGTGGTGGAATAGATTATGGAACTCTCAAAACTCACAATCGCCGACGCACGCGACAAACTGCGCGCCCGCGAGATCACAGCGGTTGAGCTGACAAACGATTGCATCAAAGCAGTTGAAGGCGCTGATGCACTGAACGCATATTGCGCAAAAACCCCCGAAATCGCCCGCGAACAGGCGGCAAGTGCCGACGCCATGCTGGCCGCTGATAACGCCCCTGACATGTGTGGTATCCCATTGGGGATCAAGGATTTGTTCTGCACCAAGGGTGTAAACAGCCAAGCCGCCTCAAACATCCTTAAAGATTTCAAACCCGAATACGAATCCACGGTTACAACCCGCTTGTGGGATCAGGGCGCGGTGATGTTGGGTAAATTGAACATGGATGAATTCGCCATGGGCTCGTCCAACGAAACCTCTGCGTATGGCCCGGCTGTCAATCCATGGCGTCGCAACGGATCAGACTCTAAATTAACCCCCGGTGGTTCATCGGGCGGTTCCGCATCCGCCGTTGCCGCCGATTTATGTTTGGGCGCAACTGGCACAGACACGGGTGGTTCAATCCGTCAACCAGCCGCATTTACGGGCATCGTCGGCGTTAAACCCACATATGGCCGCGTATCACGCTGGGGCATTATTGCATTTGCATCGTCATTGGATCAAGCGGGACCAATGACCAAAACCGTCCGCGATGGCGCAATTTTCCTGAACGCTATCTCTGGTCACGACGCCAAAGACAGCACCTCTGCCCCGTTCGAGGTGCCAAATTTCGAGGCCGCCATTACGGGCGATATCCGTGGCAAAAAAGTCGGTATCCCCAAGGAATATCGACTGGATGGCATGCCCGATGAAATTGAAAAACTGTGGTCAACGGGCGTCGAAATGATGCGCGATGCTGGTGCACAAATCGTCGACGTTTCCCTGCCTCATACAAAATACGCATTACCCGCATACTACGTTTTGGCACCTGCGGAAGCATCCTCAAACCTCGCCCGTTACGATGGCGTGCGTTACGGTCACCGTGCCACATTGAAATCAGGCGAAGGCATCGACGACATGTACGCCCGCACCCGCGCCGAAGGGTTTGGCGACGAGGTGAAACGCCGCATCATGATCGGTGCATACGTCCTGTCGGCAGGGTTTTACGATGCGTATTACCGCCGCGCCCAACGTGTGCGCACCTTGATCAAAAAAGACTTTGATGACGTTTACGCTACTGGCGTTGATGCCATCCTAACCCCGGCAACGCCTTCGGCGGCGTTCGGGTTGGGCGAGATGGAAAATGCAGACCCAATCAAAATGTACCTCAACGACGTCTTTACGGTTACAGTGAACCTAGCAGGCTTACCTGGTATCTCTGTCCCCGCGGGTCTTAGCACCGAGGGTTTGCCCTTAGGCTTGCAATTAATTGGCCGCCCTTGGCAAGAGGGTGAAATGTTAAACATGGCGTCTGTGTTGGAAAAAAGCGCAGGATTTAATGCCAAAGCAGATAAATGGTGGTAAAATGAAAAAGATATTAATCAGCCTGACAACATTGGTGACACTCGCTGGATGCGCAAGTGGTACCGCGCCACAAGACGATCAGTATTTTGGCCGCATCACACCGGTTCCCGGCGATGCACAGGCACAAAACGCCACGCCAATCCCACCCTTGCGTCCAATCGAAGGGCAACCCGTCGCGGGCGATTCTGTGGCACAGACGACGGCAGAATCTGATGGTGCGACGGCAAGCGCGGATACATCTACGACTGCGCAAATCTCGACCACACCCGTCCCACCAAGTTTGGTCGAGCCCACATTGTTGGCGCCGACTGACGCGACGGCTTCCAAAAAGCGTAAATTCAGTTTCGGTCGTTCCAGTTCCAGTAATGCCAATACTAAATCGATTGATCTGCGCGAATACGCGGCCAGCCAACCCCAATTGGTTGGACAGAAAAAATATTCCCGATCCAAAAGCAAATATGCACAGGGCGGCAATTGCGACGCATACGCTGTGCCTGAAATCGCCCAAATCGCATTCTTGAATGCGGGCGGCCCACGCAGGGATTCAATTTTGTTGGACGCGGATGGTGACGGTTTTGCTTGTGCATGGGTTCCAACGCGCTAACGCATGGCGCGCGCACCTGTAATCCTCCAACATCCATCGTCCAATTGCGGCCCGCGCAGACATGGGCGGGCACCCGATATGATTGTGTTGCACTACACGGCAATGGACAGTGCGGCGGCGGCATTGGAACGCATGTGCGATCCAGCTCCCGAAGTTTCGGCGCACTACCTGATTGATCGTGATGGCACGATTGTTCAAATGGTCGACGAAGACATGCGTGCGTGGCACGCGGGCGCCGGTGCATGGGGTAACGTCACGGATGTAAATTCCCATTCCATCGGTATCGAGCTGGATTATTGCCCCCCGTTCGAGGGTTCGTTGGACTTTGACGCTCGTCAAATGCGGGCTCTTTCAAACCTTCTTACTGACATTCTAATCCGTCGCCCCGAAATCACCATTGATCGCATCATCGGCCACTCTGATATGGCTCCATCGCGTAAATTTGACCCGGGCCCGATGTTTCCATGGCAGGAATTAGCAAATCAAGGCTTGTCGATTTGGCCAGCAAATGTGACTGACAAAATGCCCAATTGGGACACCTTCAAATCGGCCGCTTTAAAATTCGGCTACCGCCCACCAGTTGATGACCACGACGGCTGGAACGCAGTCCTGTTTGCATTTCGGACAAGATTTCTGACAGGGCAGGTAGGTGTCCTTTCAGCACGCGATATGGGTGTGATGGTGGCGTTGGGACAGTCTTGGCCATGCCGTGATGGTTCTGTCACTACGTCCCAATAGGTATGTTTACCACAGACAGGCTGCGGTTACTTGCCTTCGACTTGCCGGCCATAATCTTCGGCATCGAACCATCCGCGTGAAGAAATCACCTTCAGATCGTCACCCAACTCCCACTCTTCCCAGCCCCGAATGTTGAGGGGATTTTTGGTGTTGGCATCATGGCCTGTAAATGTCCAAACAAAAATGACATGGTTCCCCGCACAACGCACGTCATCACAGTTCAGCGTTAAATCTGGGACATCAGCATAAAAACCCTGTGCCATGTCCTGAACGCGCGATCGACCATTCCATGGCTCGCCGTTGTTAATAATAATCACGCCTTCTTTGGCATAATGCGAAGCAACTGCTTTTGCGGATTTGGAATTCCATGCAGCGGTGTAGCTTGCTGCCATTTTGGTAAT
>TARA_R110002096_G_scaffold312952_3_pt1 | contig 13425 bp, 18 predicted proteins | sample TARA_R110002096 | Tara Oceans TARA_R110002096 (sample SAMEA4397295) | marine metagenome | biome: Polar Biome; feature: [DCM] deep chlorophyll maximum layer (ENVO:01000326); material: water (ENVO:00002006), including particulate matter (ENVO:01000060) such as... | depth 35 m | reverse complement strand
AGACGCTGAACCCAAGCAGGAGTAAAAGGATTAGGTGAAAGGAAGACAGTATTATCACCACTATCATTTCTTAATTGACACTCCAAATAAGAGTGTGTAGCGTCAAGCATACTATCGGCATTAATATCAATACGGCAGATTGTAGCACCGTTAGCATTAGAGAAGGTCTGTCCATTGACCGGGTGGAACTCACGACGATTCGAGCGGGACTCAATAGCGAGAGGCAAAACATTATCATAGTTTAACTGAGGGGGAGTAATTCTATCCATTCTTTTATAATAGGACTTATATAATAATTTAATCTAATAATTTTAGTTTAGTTTTAGTTTTTTCGAAGATACCTTTGATTTAATTGACATCACCCCTTCCAACAGCATCAGGGATAACTTCAACATCAAATCTTAAAGAGAACTTAAATACATCAGGCGTCAGTAAAGCAAGAGTATCTAAACTACGGACTTCAATTATAAGAGAAGTTCCTGTTGGATTAGAACAAACGATTTCTTGTGTAATATCACTATTTCCAGAGTTTCTTTGTCTTTCACCAGGAGCAGTCCCACCAACTAAATCAACAGAAGCATATTTATTGATAACGACAAAATCCGTAGTAGGTCGAAGTTCTACTGCTTGAAGATTAGTAAAATTAGTTCCTCTTAAACCTAAACCTTTGATAGAAACAATAAAACCCGAAATATCACTTGTTAAATCTGCTGATGCTCTTTCGCTTTTGTTATTACAATCTTGACCGAACATCCAAAACTCTCTTAATTTAAAAATAGCAAGTGAAGAGCGTTGATGTGTCGGTAATGGAAAAGGTGGAATATTGAGTTCTAATCTTGTGCTTGTCGCTGCTGCTGATGTAATAGTGAAATTGTAAGTGTTTAATTTTTCTCTATACATAGAGTTAATTTCTTTTAATGTGAAGGAAGACATATTTATATAATATACCTTATAAAAAATATAATTAAAAAATGATTAGTTTATTTTAGAGGAACTATGGTCTTTTTTGTAGTGAGGAGGTGACCCTGTCGGCATTTTGAAGACCCGCCGTTGCCCCTTTTTCTAATGATGATTTTACTTTATCTGCTTTACTTAAAGCAGAGTTTGCCCTATCAGCAAGAGCAGTCCCTTTATCGATAACTCCTAAAACTTTCGAACCTATTGCTGTCGCCGTAGCGACTCCTGGAATAAGTGTAAGAGGACTCTTATTAATAGTATCTACGACAGTATGTCCCACCGCTGATATTTTATGCCCTATCCTTGAAGCCGTCCCCAACGCTTTATGTCCTAAGCGAGAACCTTTATTATACGCACTTGATATTTTGTTTCCTAATCTGCTAAAAAATCCCATTTCTTTATACAATAACTTATTTTATTATTTAGAGATAATGCTATTCGTTAATTTTAGTCGAACCCAACGGACGCCCTACATTTCGGGGTCTTCCAACTCTTCTTCGACTTCTTGATAATCTTTCGACTTCTTCTTCTAATTCTTGGTTCTGTCTTGATAATTCTATTTTTTGACCTGCTGTATTATCATTTCGAATTAAATTAGAACGACTTATACTATCTGTTTTATAACTATCACCGCTATTATTTTCTGATAATCCCCCTTGATTTACTTGATGTGCTTTTTCGCCATAAACAAAATCAATAGATATTGCGATTTGAAAATGTAATCCGTTGAGGTCTAATATTCTGTTTCGTTCATCTGTAAGGCGTATAGTCAATTGATTTATAGTTCTAATATCTACAAGTGATTTATGTGTATTATTAGAGGGTGTAGCAAATATAATACCACCACTCTGGACATTTATAGGTATTCGAGCAAGTATATTTGAGAAGGTTTTACTTTGACTATCGAGAGTCCCCTTAGAAACAAGATTAGTTCTTATATAAACTCCGTGAATAGACCCGTTGATATCAATAACATTTTGCGAAGATATAGCATAATCACGAGTTCCGTTTGCTCCGACAGTAATATTGAAAGGGACAAACTCGGGTCTAAAACCTAATTCTTGGTGAGCATCTGCTAATTCATCTTGAAAGTCGAAACCACTATTATCGGGATAATAATTATCAGCATTAATAATAATATCGTATTTTTGTGTATCATCATTAAAATCAACAGACATAGAATTAATAACACCATTCCAAATCCTGACAAAATCTGTTGCTATAAAATCAGCAAGAGATAAAGCATTATAATTACCTCCTGGAATAGTAATAGTTTGAGGCGTTCCACCAAGAGTCATCTTTACTTTATCATTAACACCACTTCGAATATTATAAAATGAGTAAGGAATCGTAGCACTATTCAAAGATACTAATGCTCTTTGGTTTGTTGGGACTTCTATATTTTCCTTTAATACATAACTAAAATATGAAGTTAAATCATTAGTTTCACCTTGAAATATTCGAGTTGCTAAATAGGAATCAGCATCACGACTATCTACATATAATATTTTCGAAGATAAAGCGTTTGAACTTAATTGATATGACATCTTTTATATTAGCATAGATTTTAATTTTTTAATAATGCCTGTCCTATATGTTAAATTATATTGTAGTTTTTCCAAAATTAATATATAAGGTATATTATAAAATGCCCGCTTCGAAAAACCAAATCGCCCTAAAAACCAAACTTCAAAAGAGTCCCTTATCCGCCTTTCTCCCCGAAGAGTTAATCCAAGAAATAAATCACAAATCAATATGTTCTTCTATTAAAGACAGATTCGAAATAGCAATTATTCTAAATAATTTACACGGATTAAAAAGAGTATTAGATAGAGATATATACTGTCATTATACAAAAGAAGGCAATACTCTTGGCGGACTAAAAAGTTGTTTTTTCAGCGGAACACCCCGAAGAGTCCCAAGAAGGTCTGATTGTAGTTGGTGGGTTCAAAAAGAATATCTTGATTCAAGAACAAGACAAAAGAATAATAAATGGGTCTGGCGTAATCTTATAGTTAGAAAACAAATGAATAAGATTAAAAATATTCACTATAAATCAGGTGATAAAAATCAACACGATTTATTTAAAGACCTTATGGAACAAATAGACGACGAATACTCCTGTGAATGTGATTGCTTCTTTTGTCATAGGGTTGCTGTTAATAATCATAAAGAAGCACCCTTAGTAGATTTTTTTAGAATACAAAAATTAATCAAAGGTTTCAAAGAAACTAAAATCGAAAAAGAAAAGATGTATTATTTAATCGAAGCGGGGCGATTAGTCCAATCAAATAGATTACAACAAGAATCAAAATATTTAACAAACGAACTAAAAGATTACTTATTTTTAAATAAAAATATAGAAAAATCAAAAGGAATCATAAATCTATTAGGTAGTAAAGAGTCCCACGATTCTCAATACTTTAATTGGTTATGTAAAGATGACTTCCAAAATAAATACTTAGATTTCACACAGAACTTATATAAAATCACAAGTCAAACGAGTATCAGGTGGGATATATATAAACCCGCTTTTGTAAATAAATATAAAAGATTTATCAAACAATAGATTTATTATTACCAATCTTATTTTTAAACTTCAATCTGTTATTAACTTGTATCTGAGCATCACTTCTTTTTTTAAACTTTAATTTTCCTATCCTTCCTGTTTCGAGATTTTTAATCTTATAAACATTTCCTACTTTTAATATCTTATATGACATTCTATAAGATATATAATATAATTTTTTTAGACCCTCTAATTAATATATTTTATTATAATATAATAGATGCCTAAGAAATCAAAGAAACCCGCAAGTCGTAGTAGAAGTAAAAAGATTACAACGACTCAAAGAAAACAACCCCCTATCAAATTAACCAGTCGAAAGGGTGATAAATTAGAAGTCAATATAGTAGCAAAAGAGCGTCGTAGAAAAAGACCTAAAACTTTTGCTGAAAAAAGGGCAGAGCAATTCAGGTCAATAGGCGTAGCAGATTTAGCACAATTAAGACAACAAAGGGGCATAGCAAGTGATGTATTAGGTTATCGAACATCTACAAATGACCCAGTAGGTATAAGACAAGCAGGTGGAGGTCGTTATAATCAAGGAGGAGGTGTAGGTGGTGGAATATCAGAAAGATACGCACAGACGGTCGCTCAACAAGCAGAAGGAGGTGGATTAATAACAGGTGTTAATCTATCAGGAGGTAATACAACAGGAGGTCGAAGGTTAAATCCAAATACGGCGAGAGGTGAAAGAATAGATAAAAAAGCAATAATAAGAAATAATCAACTTCAACAAGAAGCATTAAGAGGTAAATTACAATCCCGTAGAGTAAGGGGAATACCAGTAGAGGAAAAAGAATTATCAAGCACTTCTGTATTAATAGAACCAAAGACAGCAGAGGAAATAGCAACAGATAAAAGAAGAACTCTATTAAGAAGTAGAAGAAGAGCAAAACAATCTGCGGGGGGTCAATTCGAACAATTTAGAGATAAAGATGATGTAGGTGCTAATGCTAATCTAAGAACGGGTAGATATACAGCAACCGCTCCTATAAGGTCTGTGAGTGAAATAGCAAAGGGCGTAAGAGGTGTCTTAACAAGACCAGTCGCAAGGGCAAAGACAGCAGAAATTATAAGGTCGCCGTCGCCTATAAAAGCACCTGAACCACCCACTCGAATTGTAAGGAGTGAAGAAGATGATTCATCATTTCAAGATGCCTCCCAAGACGAGGGAAGTATTCGAAGGGATATTACAGGAAAGATAATAGGTTTAAGATTAAAAGATAGGTCTAATCAAAAGACGAAAAGAACACCCCGAGCAACACCCGCTCCTGCTCCCGAACCTGAACCTGAATCAAGCGGGAGAAGTAGTAGGGGGAGCAGTAGTAGTGATTCGTCAGGTGGTAGTTTAGGAGGTGGAGGTCGTGGTGTTATAGTTAAACCACCAGTATCAAGACGGCTACCTCCAACACAAGAAGACAACGCTGAAATATCATTTTTTAGTGATAGTGATATAACTGATTTTGAATCAAGTGGAAGAAGTGTAGATATAGAAACAGAAGCGTTTAGTGATGCTCGTAATATTAAAACACCCGATTTCAGCAGTCCAGACCCAATATTAGATAGATACGCATTTAGAGATACTCCAATAAATATAGCAGGTGAAGAAGTCGAACAACCTCCACAGACGGGAGAAGAAGATGATAGAGAACGGAAAATATTTTTTCAAGATAGACCAGCAGTCCAAGAACCTCAGGAAGCACCAAGAGTATTCCTACCAATCCCTAAACCAGGAGGTGCTGTAAAATCAATACGGGGAGGTCCAAGTGGATTAACAGATACTCCAATAAAACAAAGTAATCTTCGTTATAATCCAGGAGGAGCAACAACTTCGGCATTTACACCAGTCGCAACGGATTCGGGTAGTGTAGCAACAACTCTATCATTAAGCGAATCGAGTAGTGATGACTCTATATTTACGGAAGAAGAGAAAGCACTAATAGCAAAAAGAGCAAAGGACGATAAAACACCTCCACCCGTAAGTAGAGGAAGAGGTCGTGGAAGACCAGCGGACAACAGAAGCGACGAGACCTTAGACCTATCTATAAGAGATAAAGCAGATAGAGCAAAAACACTCGCAAAAGAGATAGACAATTTGTTTGTCTATGGTGGCGGAGGCGGAGGTCCTTTCAAATCATCATATTTAAATCCCCGTAGTGATAGTGAAGACGCACAAGCAGAAACAGGTGCTTATCTTGAAGAGTGGTTAGATAGCAGAAGTAGGTTTGATAATCCTGATAATACTAAAACAATCGCAGATAGTTTTGGTCCAGTGAAGGTAGCAAGGTTAAGAGAAACAATATACGAAATAATCCAACTAAGAGTTGATTTAAGAAGATTAAGAGCACTAAAATACCAAAGAGAGAAAAAGAAGAAAAAATAAATATAAGTCATAGTATAAAAAGGATGCCAGGTGAAAAAGGATATGGAACAGGAAGTAAGGAAATGTTTGATAAAGCGTTGAAAGACGGATTAATCACAAAGAAACAGATGAATAATTTACACCCTAATTTAGTTGTAGCAATCATTAAAAAGAAAAGAGCAAGTGGTTCGAGTGGAACTGGTGGAGCAGGGGCAAGTCGTGATAAAGGAACAACTCGTAAAGCAAAACCCTCTGGACCGAAGAACGCCTCAAAAGTTCCAAAAGGTAAGAAAGGTAAAAAATGACCTCATAAATAAATATAAGTGATAGTATAAATGAAGAAAGTTTCGATAAATATATCAGGTAGGAAGGGTAAGAAATTGGTTGCTCTATTCGAGGAAACAGATAGTAAGGGTAAAGTCAAAAAGAAAACAATACATTTTGGAGCAGAAGGAATGTCAGATTTCACTATTAATAAAGACCCTAAAAGAAAAGCAAGATATTTAAAGAGGCATAAAGTAAATGAAAACTGGAATAATCCTCAATCAGCAGGGGCATTATCTCGTTGGATACTCTGGAATAAACCTTCTTTAAATGACTCAATAAAAGATTTTAAGAAAAGATTTAAGTTCTCGTAGATTCTAAAAGATTCTTAAAGATTTAGATAATTAAAGTTAATCTTATTTTTTAAATATTTTTTTTTATCTACGATAATATATAAGATGATAGCAGATATATTAGGTGGTTTGTCTATTGGATTAGCGGTTTGTTTTGGTTCATTTAAATTGATGAAATATTTATCAGTCCAAGAATTAAAGAAATCTTTAAAAGAATTAGAAGATATAGTCGAACAAACAGAAGAGATTGAAAGGTTAATCGAAGAACACAAAGAAATAATATCTGCTTTTATGGAGAAAAATTAATTCGATAAAATTAATATCTAAGTATTAATATAAAAATGTCTGACCCGTTATTAATCAAAAATCCTTTTATCTTGAATACTTCGAAAAAATTAAGAACAAAATTAGGTCGTGATAAAACTCAATTGATACACGATATAGAGTTAGACAACGGCAACACACTTCTCTTAAATCCCAGCGACAATAACTTATCATTTACAATAGGAAAAAATAAAGAAACGAAAACGACTGAATTATCATATTTAGAACAATTCGATTATCAAGTTCCAATAGAAGAAATCAATAAGACAGCAAAGGTAAAGCATAGTCAAGGACTCCCAATAAGTTTTTTACAAATTGGAAGCGAGGAAGAGGGAATAGAATGGTATTCTCAAAACTATCCAAAACTACCTGATGACTTACTACCAATAATAGCGAGATATCACTGGGGCGACCCGATAACTAAAAAGGCATTAAAAAATGAAAAGAAAAAGATACTCAAAAAATTAGATAAGAGTGGTGTTGCTCTACAAAGAAAAACAAAAGAAGATAATAATAATAAACCTTTTGTCGTAGCATTCGAATAAAATATATATTATATTATATAATGTCAGATAAGATTGAGTCGGTATTAAATGAACTTGAAAAGAAATCAAAAAATATAGCAGTAAATATAGAAGAGATAATCGAAGAACCTGATAATGATGATGATAAAAAACAAAAAGAGAACTTAAAGAAGATAAAGAAACAAACTAAACAAATCAAACAAACAGCACAAAAATTAAATGATAAAGAAATAAGTCCAAGTGAAGCACAGAAAAGAGTTAAGAAATATCAAAGGACATTACAGAAATTAAATAAACAATCAGGTAATACACAAAATATAGGAGTTATAAGTAAAGCAATACCAAGACCTAAAAACAATAATCCTAATGATGTTCGTTGTTTTATTCGATACAATAATCAAGGTAATCCTTACAGGATATGCTCTGCTGGTGGAAAATCAAAAGAACCACCCGCACAGATTACTCCACCAATACCAGTCGAAGAGTTTTTAAATAAATTAGGTAGAACATACGGAGAACTTACAGAAGGTCAAAGAAGGGAATATCATAGAATAGATATGGCGAATAGAAGATTCGACGATAGGGAAAGAAATGCCCCTGCTCGTGATGCTCTTGATGAAGTATTAAAAGAGCAAAGAAGATTAGGAGGTTTTGTATCACAACAGAAAAGATTAGATGAATCAAAAGAAAGAAAAGAATTAAAATTAGAGTTAGCAAATATAAGACAAAAATATAAAGATATAGTCCAAGAATCAGGAATGAAGAAACAATTTGTAAAGGGACAAGCAAAAATAGATTTTGAATTACAGGCGGGACTCAATAAGAAAACTCGTAAAAGGTTTAAAGATGCTGGAATAAAAGTAAATATAGATAAAACACAATCAAAACAAAAACAATCAAAACAAGAACTACTACAAATCCAACAGCAAGAAAAAGATTTATCAAAACAAATTAAGACCACTAAACAAACGATTAAAGAAGGTCAAGATGTAGTTGCTAAAAAATTAGCGTCTAATCAGTTCGAAACAACCAAAAAGAAAGTCCTTGTGAGTTTTGGTTAATTATTATCTAAGTATTAATATAATGCCGAGAATCCCAATAAAATATCAAGTTCCTTTGATTGCTGGAAGTGCCGTCGTGTATAATTTATTATGCTATAATGCTGGATATTATTATAGTCAATATATTTCGAATAATAAAATTGCTAAGAAAAGATAGGAATAATAATAATATATAAGTCATAATATAAATGTCGTTGTTAGTTCCAATCCAAGAGTTAAGATATAACTTAAATCCTCGTTTAGAAGTAAATGATTTTGTCACCCCTATATATAGATTTCAGGGATATATAGAAAATAGAATGCTTCCTCGTGGAAGTGATAGTCGGCATATAGTATTAGAGAATCGCCGAGCAATACAGAAAGACGCTGAAAATGTGCGTCTTATTCAAGATAGACCTATGAATTAATAATTAAGATGGGTCGCCAATTCCTTTATAATCATTAGAGTTAAACTCTAATTTATTAAAGTTTTTATGAAACATTTTCTCGTATGACTTATTTGTATCTATGTATAAAAAGTGATTCTTCTTATCGAAACAATATTGTAATATTTGGTAAAAATCATTTTGAGGTATGATTATAAGTTCATCGAATATTGTATCTAATTCTTTTTTATTTTTTGTATGAAAGATAATAATATGACTTGCTGTCTTTCGTATAGGTGCTGGGATTTTGTTATAAACTTGTGTCGTGATTATAAAACTCGTGCTACCACCTGCTCCCGCTAAATGCCTTCGATTCATTAACATCCTTGATAAAGTATTTTGAATGCTACTTGTTCTCTTGATATCATTAACGACATCATCTAAAATAAATAATACTTTCTCTCCCGAGTCCTTTATGCTTTCTAATGCTGATTCTAATATCTCTTCTGTAAGTTCGAGTGCTGTTTGGTCTTCGGGTAAATCTTCAAAAGGGTTGTCATCGAGCGTCATTAATGACGGACTGAAAACAAATATTTTATCGAACTTCTTATTATACATCTTTCCTTTTTTAGCAACTAAATTAAGGATTAATGTTGTCTTCCCGCTACCAGGCCGTCCGCAGATAAGCATAAAGAAATTAAGCATCTGAGGAAGTGGTAGAGGTATAGATTCATCAACATCATCACAACTAAACTTAAACTTAGATAATACTAATTTTTTATCAGGTTCGATTTCTTTTATATTTAAATTGCTTTTCTTCTTACTCATTATATTATAATAATATATAATATTTAAGAAAATCTAAATACATCACTATATTTTAGAGGCGGTTGGACTTGATATGTATATTCATCTTTAATAGAATAATCACTATCACTTTCACTTTCACTTGACGACTCATCTTCGGGAGGCGGTGGTGCTTTCTTCTTCCGTCTTACAACTTTTTTAGGTTGCTGTTCGTATTCATCTTCATAAACGATTGTCTGTTTTCTTTGAGGTCTTCCTCGTCTTTTGACTACAATAAGTTCCTCATCACTTGACGGGTCATCTTCATAAACGATTCTTTGTTTTCTTGGTCTGCTACTTGGTTTAATTTTTTTAGGTTTTTCATAGATTTCTTCATCTTCGTCATTAGACGCTATTGCCTTCGAAGTTTCCTCTTTAAGTTTCTTTTTGATTGCGAGGTTTTTGCGTCTTGTTTCTTGTGCTTTCTTTAATGCTTCTTTCTGTTTCTCTGAGCGAGGTTTTTTAGGTTTCTGTATATCTTTTGATAATTCTACAATATCATTTGATTCACTTACATTCTCGACTATTTGCTGAGGGATTGCTTCATTAACTTCGTCATTAACTCCGTAGGATTCTTCATTCAATTCTTCTGTATCGCTCATTCTTTTATATTAATGTAGAAAATAAAAAATATGATTATTAATTTTAGTTTTTATTATTATATAAGTCCTATTATATATATCGATGAGTATTAACAATCAAGATTCAAGAACTTTGAGTGGTCTTACAACAGTAAGAGCAGACATATTGGAAGTTCCAGCATCAAGAAGAGCAATTACAATAAACGGCAATTTTGGTTTAGCAGGTCAAACAATTCAAAAAAACTCTGATAATAAATTAGGGTGGGGTTTTATTGATGATATTGAAATCCCTGATAATAGTATCACTAATGCTAAACTAAAAGATAAAACAATCGAAAATGATAAAATAAAGGATGGAACAATTATAGGGTCATTATTAGCACCGAATCTAACTTTTACGACATCTGGCAATATATCTGCTAATCAATTTATAGCAACAGATAAGTTCGCTCAAACTGGAACATCTCTTAATAGTTTTAATGGAGCAATACAAACAACTAAAATAACTACAATCGGCGGAGGTGTTGATGTCTATAACGGCGGTGCTATCGATTTATATAGTGATGCTGGAACTACTCAAACAATTGATATTGATGGTGCTACTGGAATAATCAAAGCAATAGACGCAAAGTTTAACGAGATTGAACTACCTAACTCTGGTGCTATTAATGTCGAACTTAATTCAACAGGGATTTATACTCTTAATAATAAAACTATACATTCAGGAGGAGTCCTTGAAGGTAAAACATTAATCATAAACAACGGTGATTCTGTTTCTCTTCCTGCCTTTATCAACGGGAATACTACAATCAACGGCGACCTCAAATCGACTAAGTTTCAACTGCCTACAACAGGTCAAGCGGACGACTGGAATGTTCGACTTACAACAACGGGTATAGATACAACAGGATATATTACTGCTCTCGGGACTATCACAGGAACAGACGGAAAGTTTAATACAATTTCAGTCCCTAAAACTGGTTCTCCTCCTGATGTCTATTTATCTTCTAATGGCGTGGCGACTGCTTCGGGCGTCGCAATTGCTTCGGGTGGTGCTTTATCAGGTCAAAGTTTAGGGATTACTAACGGACAAGGAACGGCAGTCGCTGTAATAGGTGGTGATGTAGATATTACAAGAGAGTTTAAATCTTCCAGAGTTGGTAATAATACTCCGCCTATTCCTGGTGCTACTTATACGGAGTTCGCTCTTAATTTAAGTGATGCGAAAGGCGATGCTTTTATAGGTCGTAATCTAATATGTGGAGGAACTATATATGGTAATGTCGAAGGAAGTATTACAGAAGAAGTCGTGGATTGTCAAAGGTTAAATATTCGAACTGACCCTACTGGTGCTACGGGTGGTGCTGTTGGAGCAACTATCACGGGGACTGGTGCTACTCTAACATTTGTAGGTGATGCTGGAAATACTGGAATTGATTTAGCACAGCGTATTATTATATCTACAAATGAAGTGATAAAAATCTCTGGAAATAACGGCGACCTCACAGCAACTGGAAATATCAATATTGGTGGTGGTGGAACAAGGACTATACAAGTCGGGGCAGTTTCAGGCAGTCAAAGTTATACTAATCACAGCGATACTATTATAATTGGTTCTACGACATCTTTAAGTGCTAATACAACTATCGGTCTAAATGGAACTACGACAGTATTGGTTAATGAAAAACCTATCAGAGGTAATGGTAATAAACTCAACGGAATATATCGAAATGCTTTAACTCTATTTGATATGAGAGGTGATAAAATTACTCATTCTCTAAACGGAACTCAAAGAACTACGACTTGTTTAAGAAGCGACGGCGTCAGGACTCAATTAATTCCTAATAATAAATCAGCCGTTATAAGTGATACGGGATATTTATATATCACAGGATTTTTAATAAATAGTGTTGTTGCTACGGCAACAGCAGTCCAGATTCATTTAGATACATACTTCGAAGTTGGAACAGGTAATCCTGATTTATATTGTCGTATAGACAGCGACGGAACAAAAACAAATACACCTTATCCCTCACAAACACACCCTCATTTATTAAAAAATACAGCGGGGACAAGTTCCTTTAATCAAAGGACTCGAAGCACAATACTTATAACAGGATTAACTGTTGGTAATAATTATAAGTTCTATCCTCGATTTGCTACGACCTCTTCTGCTACTTGTAATTTTAAATACGGAGGCGTATTTAATGATGCCCTCTTATCATATACCTTTTTAGAAGATGTTGCTATAACAGACCCACTTGCTCCCGCAAGTGATGATGATTATTAATCTATCGATAATTTTAAATAAATTAAAATAAAATCTAAGTTAAAATATAGATGGGAAATAAAAAAGGATTAATTTGGTATCTTACAATTTTCTATGATAAAGAAAAATCAGAACCTTTTAAGGTCTTAGAATGTAATACAATCAAAGATATATCATACTTATTAAATATGTCGCCACAAGTGATTTCGAATTATTATCATAAACAAATTAAAGCAAGAGGCGTCTTAGAGTATTGTAATATTACTCAAAACTTAAATCTATAAAAGGATATAATGATTATTGAATGTTGTTGTTGTCAATTTTTAATTATCTTTAAGAAATTAAAAAAGAGAAGAAAAAGTCAAAGGAAGAAAGTTAAAAGATTAAAGAAAGTTAATTTTGATAAATCTATAATTATTTCTTATGCTTGTTGAAATGAATTATCCAAAGATTAGTGTAGTTAATAAGTAATTCGAATAATTTATACATCTGTTCTTTATTTGTATCATCGTGATTAGATTGATGTATTAAGTCCCTCATCAATCCTACTTCTTGACAATTGTCTATTCTTATGCCTCCTATTCGACCTAATGCTGTTAATAGTTCGTCCCACTCTGGCGGACACTCCATCGGGTCTTTCTTTAATTCTTTATGATTACTTTTTATTTGTTTTTGTATCTCATCTTTACTTAACATCTTTTCGAGTATATCTTGTTCGTCAGGGTCGAAATCTTCTAACTTATCAGATTGTAGTTTATCTAAGTCAATATCTTCAACATTATAATCTTTGACGATGTGTAATTTTCCTGCGGGCATCTTTTATATTTAAAGCATAGATTTTATTTTAATCCAAATTAATTTTAGTTTTAAGACAAAATTATTTTCTTTTCTATAATATAAAAGAATGAGAGTCAAAGGTTCAAAAACAAATGTGAATTGCTGGAAGATAGAAG
>TARA_R110002096_G_scaffold145744_1_pt1 | contig 13428 bp, 8 predicted proteins | sample TARA_R110002096 | Tara Oceans TARA_R110002096 (sample SAMEA4397295) | marine metagenome | biome: Polar Biome; feature: [DCM] deep chlorophyll maximum layer (ENVO:01000326); material: water (ENVO:00002006), including particulate matter (ENVO:01000060) such as... | depth 35 m | reverse complement strand
ATTATTTCTTCTGTTGGAAAACTTAAAAAGAAGGATATAAGTGCTATTTCAGAATATTTAGATTTATTAGAGTTAGATTTTAATACTAAGTTACCTTTTGATAATCTTTATAAAACACCAAAAACCTTAGGGGTTGATAGATTGGCGCTGGTTAGTGCTTCTGTTAGGCGATTTTCTGATAAGAATGTACTTATTATTGATGCTGGAACTTGCGTAACTTATGATTTTATAAATAGAGATAACGAATATTTGGGAGGTGCTATTTCACCAGGAATTCGTGTGCGTTATAAATCGTTAAATAATTTAACTGCAAATTTACCGTTATTAGAGTCAGAAATACCCAAGAATATTACTGGAGCATCTACTGAAGAATCTATACATTCTGGTGTGATTTATGGCATTTTACACGAAATTGATGGTGTTATAGAATCGTATAAACTTAAATATTCAGATTTAACAGTAATTTTAACAGGAGGTGATGCTAAATTCTTGTCTAAACAATTAAAAAGTAGCATATTTGCCAATCCTAATTTTCTTTTAGAGGGATTAAACTTTATTTTACAATTTAACTCAAACGAATGATAAAAAAACTTGTATTAGTTTTTATTGCTGTAATTGCAATTCACGGTTATGGACAACAAGGAACAACGTCTCCTTATTCTTTTTATGGTATTGGAAGTCTAAAATTTAAAGGTACTGTAGAGAATAGAAGTATGGGGGGTTTGAGTATATACAACGATAGCATTCATGTTAATTTGCGAAATCCTGCTTCTTATGCTGGAGAGAATCTTGCAAGTTGGGGGGGTGAAAGTAGACCTGTTAAATTTGCTGTTGGAGGTAGCTATACCAGTACTGATTTAAAAAGCAATAAAAGTAGTGATAAAGCGTCGTCAACATCTTTTGATTATTTAGCCATAAACATTCCTTTGGGTAAGTTTGGTTTTGGTTTTGGTTTGTTGCCATTTACTTCGGTAGGTTATAAATTAGAATCTTTAAATTCTGGTGGTAGTATTGATAATAGGTTTGAAGGAGAAGGAGGGCTTAATAAAGCTTTTCTTGGTTTTGGTTATCAATTAGCTAAAGGACTATCTGTTGGAGTAGATTTTCAATATAATTTTGGTAATGTTCAAAATAGTATTGTTGCTTATCAATATTCTGATGGCCTACCTACTCAATATCAATCTCGTGAAAACAATAGATCAGACTTAAGTGGTTTAAACTTAAATTTTGGTTTATCATATAAAACTATGATAAGTAAAAAATTGGAGTTAGTTTCTAGTTTAGCATATAACCCTGAAAGTGTTTTGACTTCAAAAAATGAAAGATCAATTTCTACGATCACAATAAATTCTACTGGTCAAGAATTTGAAAGGAACACTATCGAAACAGATTTAGGAGCTATTGGTTTACAAGAAACAGATTTAGTATTGCCTTCTAAGTTTTCAATTGGTGCTGGTATTGGTGAACCAAGAAAATGGTTTGTTGGTGCTGAAACTACTTTTTTAAAGACCAGTAACTTTTCAAACGAATTATTTAGTAATGATACATCTTATGAAGATGCTTATTCTTTTTCTTTAGGCGGTTTTTATATTCCTCAATACAATTCTTTTTCAAGATACTGGAAACGAATGGTTTATAGAGCGGGTGTTAGAGCTGAAAATACGGGGTTAAATATAAATAACCAATCAATTAAAGAGTTTGGCATATCTTTTGGAGTAGGTATACCAGTTGGAGATGCAAGATTACTGTCTAATGCTAATTTAGGCTTCGAAATAGGTAAACGAGGAACTAAAAACAACAATTTAATACAAGAGAATTTTATTAATTTCCAATTAAGTTTATCTTTGAACGATAGATGGTTTAATAAAAGAAAGTATGACTAACAGAACAAAATTATTATCATGAAAACAAAAATTACATTATTATTAGCTATTTTATTTATTGGGTTAAACTTTGGTTTTGCACAACAGGATGAAGAGTGTATGACTAAGCTTTCCATATTCCATGAATATACTAAAGCAAAAAACTATGATGCAGCTTACGAGCCTTGGATGGCTGTAAGAAGCAAGTGTCCTAAGTTTAACAACGCTATTTATGTAGATGGTGAAAAGATTTTAGAACATAAAATAGACAATGCAACTGGTGCTGATAAAGTAGCTTTCATTAACGATCTTTTAAAACTATGGGAAGAAAGAGGAGAGCATTTTGCAAGTAAAACTCCTAAGGGAGAATATGCTGCTCAAGCTTGTCAATTAATGTATGACCATAGAGAAGAACTAGGTAAAGTTAATAACGAATTATTTGAGCAATTTGATGCTGCTTATAAATTAGATAAAGATACGTTTACTAACCCTAAAAGTTTATATACTTATTTTTCTTTAATGGTTGATTTGTACGATGCTGGCAAAAAACCTGCAGCAGATTTATTTAATAAATATGATGATATTGTTGAGAAAGTAGAAGATGAAGTAAAGAACTACTCTGAAAAGCTTAATAAAATTATTGAGAAAGAAGATGCTGGTACAACTTTAACTAAGAAAGAAGGAAAATATAAGAGTTATTACGAAAGTTATTTAAAAGCTTACGATCAGATTTCTGGAAGTATTGACCAGAAATTAGGTGATAGAGCAAATTGTGAAAACCTAATTCCTTTGTACCAAAAAGATTTTGAAGAGAATAAAAACAATGCCCTTTGGTTACAAAGAGCAGCAGGGAAAATGTCTGAAAAAGATTGTACTGATGATCCATTATTCTTTAAGTTAGTAAATGCATACCATGAATTAAGTCCTTCTGCTAATTCAGCCTATTATTTAGGGATATTAAAAGATAAAGAAGGCAAATCTAGTGAGGCTATATCGTTTTATAAACAAGCTATTTCACTAGAAACGGATAACTTTAAAAAATCCAAGCTTAATAACCGAATAGGTTTAAAATTAAAAGCTAGAGGGAGTTATGGTCAAGCAAGAGGTTTCTTTAGAGAGGCTTTAAAGTTAAACCCTTCTAATGGTCGTCCATATTTATCAATTGCAGGCATGTACGCCGCTAGTGCTAATAATTGTGGAGAAAGTAATTTTGATAAAAGAGCCGTATATTGGTTAGCAGCAGCCGAGGCTAGAAAAGCAGCTCGTGTTGACCCTACACAAAAGAAAAACGCTTCAAAATCTGTTGCGAATTACGAGGCAAAAGCACCACAAAAAGCTGAGATTTTTAGCTCAGGTAGAGCTGGTCAAACCATTAAAATTAGTTGTTGGATTGGAGCTTCTGTAACAGTACCAAGTATTTAATGAACAAAAAAGTTACATACCATATATTAAACATAGTCACAATATTTATTGTGACTATGTTTTTTTCATGTAACGATAGTTTTAAGCAAGTACAAAAAATAGGTATTTCTGAAAATGAACCTATTGGAATTGATTATAATATTAACGTAAAATATACCGATTCAGGAAGAGTTTCTGCTAATTTGATTAGTACGAAAATGTTAGATTATTCTAACAGAGATTTTCCTTTTCATCAGTTTACAGATGGTGTTACGCTGTATGTCTATGATAAGGATAATAAAAAAAGTACCGTAGTAGCAGACAACGCTTTTGTTTACAATAATACGGATTTGATTGATATGCAGGATAATGTTGTAATCACCACTCATGACAATAGAGTTTTAAAAACGGATCAATTATTCTACGATCAGAAAAAAGAATGGTTATATACTAATGAGCCAGTAAGTTTTAAAACCGACCAAGACCTTATAAATGGTAATGGTTTTGATTCAAATTCTAAATTCACAAATGCCGAAGTACTTGAAGTTACAGGCATTATTACTCTAGAAGATTAATTAAGAATCACTGTTGTCCTGTAAAAATAGTTTATACACTGGGATTACAAGCAAATATGGGGTGTTAAACGCTTTTTTAAGAGGCTTCCTTGCTTTTTTGAATTTTTTGAATGTCGGTATCTTCGTTTTTTTGAAAAACTTTCAAATATTCAATGCTATGATTGTCAGTTAGTTACAATCTAGTCTATTGTCTTATATCTAGTAGCGTAGCGGTCTCACGTCTTTAACCGGACATTAATGATTAAGAATGATTTCCTTGGAGTAAAACTAAAAGGTTTCTGTTGAAATGGTCATTCCCATAAAAATGGGAATCTAAATTAGAATGACCTTTCTCAATTTTAAGTATCTTTACCGTTTAAATATATAATGATGAAATATTCTAAAATTTTCCAATACGCTTATATCGTTTTTGCAGTATTATTTATATATGATGCCATCTCAAAGTATATGAGTAATGGTGATATTTACTACCCTTCAATATTATTAGCAGCACTAGCTATTTTTATATTTTTCTTTAGAAAAAGGTTTAGTAAAAAATTTGACAACAGAGACAATTCAAAATAAATGAGCATTTATGTTATCATTATAATTGTATCATTAATACTATCAGCTTTCTTCTCTGGGATGGAGATTGCTTATGTGTCTTCTAATAAAATCCATATTGAAATTGAAAAAAAACAAGAGGGTATTCTTGCAAAAGCTTTAACTAAGCTTACTGCAAAACCTTCAAAATTTATAACTACAATGCTTATTGGTAATAATATAGCATTAGTTATTTATGGATTTTTTATGGGCGATTTGTTGGTTAATTGGTTTCAATCCATGGTGCCAACGTCTTACCCTTTTCTAGATTATTTGTTAACAGATTTAAGTTTGTTATCTCAAACTATAATATCAACATTTGTAATATTAATAACCGCAGAGTTTTTACCAAAAGTATTTTTTCAGATATATTCTAATACTTTAATTAAAGCATTGGCAATTCCTGCTTATGTGTTTTATGTGTTGTTTACGTTTATTTCAGATTTTGTAATCTGGATTTCCGACTTTGTACTGAAGGTGTTCTTTAAAACTGAAGGCGATCAAATTCAGTTAGCATTTACTAAAGTTGAACTTGGTAATTATATAAGTGAGCAAATGGAGTCGGTAGAGGCCCAGGATGATGTAGATAGTGAAATACAAATTTTTCAAAATGCTTTAGAATTTTCTGAAGTAAAAGCACGTGAAGTAATGATTCCTCGAACCGAAATTATTGCTGTTGAAATTTCAGATTCAGTAAAATCACTAAACGCCTTGTTTACTGAAACTGGTAGAACTAAAATTTTAGTATATAAAGATACTGTTGATGATATTTTAGGTTATGTGCACTCTTTTGAGTTGTTTAAAAAGAGAAAAACTATTAAATCCATGTTAACACAAGTTGAGTATGTTCCAGAAACAGTACTTATTAAAGATGTATTAAGTGTACTTACGAAAAAACGCAGAAGTATAGCGGTAGTGTTGGATGAATATGGAGGAACTTCAGGCATTATGACTGTAGAAGATATTGTTGAAGAGTTGTTTGGCGAGATTGAAGATGAGCATGATTCAGTAGATTTAATTGAGGAAACATTAGAGAAAGATACATATAAGTTCTCAGCACGTTTGGAAGTTGATTATATTAATGAAACCTACAAAATTAATCTTCCTGACAGTGAAAATTATGAAACCCTTGGTGGTCTTATTGTTAACCATACCGAGGAGATTCCTGCGCAAAACGATATCGTAAAAATAGATGCCTTTCAATTTACAATTTTAGAAGTATCAAATACAAAAATTGATATGGTAGAAATTAAAGTGTTAGATGAAGACTAATTTAGTAGTCAGTTGGCAGTATTCAGTAAGCAGTAAATTGTTTTTTAATTGATAACTAATAGAGCTTTGCATCTTAGCGACTTTGCGAGATAATTTTTATGAGTAACAAATCGCAAATAACCCTTTTATTATTGAATAGAAAATGGTATTTTCGCGCACGATATTTTTGTCAGTTTATTGCAATTGACACTTAACTAAACAAGCAATTCCAACAACGGATTTTAAAAATTTAATTTACAGATGGCAGTTTTAAATAAGATAAGACAACGTTCACTATTCTTAATATTAATTATAGCATTAGCGCTATTCTCTTTTGTATTAGCAGATTTGTTTAAAAACAGTGATGCATTGACTTCTAAGTCGCAAAACATTGTTGCAACCATAAATGGAAAAGATATTACTCGTGAGTACTTCATGCAAAAAGTAGAACAACTACAAAGGCAAATGGGACCAAGTGCTACCAATACGCAAGTCATGAATAGAGTTTGGGAACAAGAAGTTAGACAAGCTGTTATGGAAACTCAGTTTGATGAACTTGAAATTTCTGTTGAGAAAGATCAAATGAGAGATTTGCTTAAAACGTCATTAGCTACTAACCAAAACTTTTTAAATGAGGCGGGTATATTTGATGAAAATAAAATGAACGAATATATAGCTAACTTAAAAGAAACATCACCAGAAGGTTTTGCTAGTTGGGTTAATTATGAAAATCAAGTGGCTTCAAATGCTTTAAACCAAAACTATTTCAATATGGTTAAGGCTGGTTTAACAGGTACGCTTGCAGAAGGTAAATTGGATCATGAATTAGAAGGCAATAAAGTAGATATTAAATATGTACAAGTAGCCTATTCTTTAATTCCAGATAGTATCGTAGCCGTATCGAAATCAGATATTACAAGTTACATCAACAAAAATAAGAATCAATATAAAGTCGATGCTTCAAGAGATATTCGTTTTGTTGAATTTAAAGAAGTTGCTTCTGTAGAAGATGAAAATGCAATAAAAGCTGAATTAGAAACTTATATTAACGGTAGGTTTGTTGATGAAAGAGGCAGAAAAGATACTATTGTTGCTTTTTCTAAAGTAAAAAATAATGAAGCGTATATAAACTCAGTAACGGCTTCAGATATAAAATTTGATGAGCGTTTTGTTTTTAAATCAAGTTTACCAACAGAAGCTGCTGATGCTATTTATAATTTAAATGAAGGTGAAGTTTATGGTCCTTACAAGCACGATGGATCTTTTAAAGTAACTAAAGTAATAGCTGTTAAACAAATACCAGATTCTGCTAAAGTAAGACACATTTTAATTCCTTTTAAAGGTGCTCAAAGTGCTGGACCAGATGTAGTGCAAACTGAAGCTGAAGCCAAGGTAACAGCAGATAGTTTATTAACTATACTAAAAAGGGATCGTTCAAAATTTCCAGAATTTGTTAAGGAGTTTTCGTCTGATCAAGGAAGTGTTGCTAAAGAAGGACGTTACGATTGGCACCCATACAACACAATGGTTCCAGAATTTAATGATTTTGAATTTGAAGGAAAAACAGGTGATTTAGATGTTGTTAAAACAGTATTTGGATTCCATATTATAGAAGTTGAAGGACAGAAGAATAAAACAAAAGCGGTTCAAGTAGGAACTATTTCTAGAAAAATTGAGCCATCTGAAACAACTACAGATAAAGTGTTTAGAGAGGCTTCAAATTTTGAAATTAATGCTGGAAAAGGAGATTTTGGCGTACTTGCAACAGATAACAAATACACATTAAGACCTGTTAATGGTATAAAGGTTTTAGATGAAAATATTCCTGGTGTTGGAAACCAAAGACCAATTGTACGTTGGACTTTTGAAGAAGATGTTGAAGTTGGTGATATTAAACGTTTTAATATTCCTAATGGATATGTAATTGCGCAATTAGTAGCAAAACATAAAGCAGGATTAATGTCTGCTGATGATGCAACTGCTAAAGTGTTACCTATTATCAGAAAAGAAAAGAAAGCTAAAATTATTATGGATAGAGCTTCTGCAACTACTTTAGAAGATTTTGCTGCTGCTGAGAAAACTAATGTTAGAACTGCTACAGGTATTAATATGAAAAATCCAACTATTTCAGGAGCAGGTAGAGAGCCAATTCTTACTGGTGCCGCTTTTGGCTTAAATGAAGGTGAAACATCAAAATTGATAGAGGGTACTAATGGCGTTTATATGGTACAAGTTACTAAAGTTACGCCAGCGGTTGAGTTAGATAGCTATCAAGCTGCTGCTAATAGAGTTGAACAAGAAAAAGCAAGTGCGGTTAATTCAAAATTGTATAATGCTTTAAAAGAAGCTGCTGATATTGAAGATAATAGAGCTTCAACTCAAGTGCAATAAAAATTGAAAAACATATAATAAAAAAGCCTCGTTCATCGAGGCTTTTTTATTGGAATCTATTTTAGTACATGACAAAAATATAAAAGTGTCACATTGAGCGCAGTCGAAATGCTTTTGAATACGATATTTCCAATGTCTTCGACTGCGCTCAGATTGACATCCGATATATTATCAATTTTTGTCATGTACTCAGGGAAACTATACTAATTATTATTTATAATGAGCTAAAAATAATTTGAATTATAATATGTTCAGATGAGATAGAAAATTCAGGCATAGGCTTAGTTCTGGTTTTGTTTTATATTGAAATATGAGCGAAATAGCAACAAATTATATGGATTATTTTGAGTGATAGTTGCGGTCATTTCAATGTAGAAATGGTATTATAGTGCCATCTTTGAGTATGGAATTACAGTTTCATAACCTCTATCTTTAAAATATAGACTTGGATTATGTTTTGAAGCAACCATTATAAAATCGCCTCCCCACGCACCAAGGCTTTTTATAGCACCTTCAAAATCGTTAAATAGGATGCTTTTAACAGGTGGTTGTTTGGTTATTTTAGAGATGATAGTTTCATGTTTAACCATTAAACTTTGAAAGTGTTCTAATGTTTTTGAAGTAATCATTTCTAAAGTAATAGTATTGATAGACGCAATAGCAGATTGAGTGTTTTCTTTATTCTTATGATAATGTTTTATACCATCACGACTATTTTGTTTTTTATTTAAATGCACAAAATAAAGGTGTTCTTTGAATGAAGGATCAAAATTAACCTCATTAATTATCATTTTGTCATCCTGAACTTGATTCAGGATCTCATTATAATTAGAATTAAGTTGATAGGTAATAGCTTTGTTGTTTTTAGCGCAAGCAATATCATAACCGCTGCCCCCAAAAGTTTTTTCTAAAAGATTGAAAGCATCAACATTTGTCCATTGCGCGATATTGTTTATGAGCGTAGATGACGTACCTAATCCCCAATTTTTTGGAAACTCTAATTTTGTAGTTATTCTAAAACCCTTGCCGTCTATTTTCTGCCCATTATCATCATAATCATCTAGATACTCACTAAAAAAACTTGGATTCATCCTTATGGCATTAAAAAGTATTTTAAGAAGTGTTTTTGAAACAGCATTAGTGTAGGTTTCAATTTGTGACTCATAGATAAAAGGATAACAAATTTCTTCAAATTTATATGTGTGTTCAAACCACTCATTGCCTTTATCATCTAGACTTTGCCAAATAAGTTTTCTCTCGTTAATGGGTTTTACTTCTAAAGATTGTCCATATTTAGTTGGAATAGCCAGAGATATAGCACCATCAAGTACTACGTATTCTCCAGAAAGAAGAAGTTTTCCATGACTGTAAATTTTTTTATTTTTCACTTTAAACTCTTAGTTTGTTTAATGCTTTGGTTACCGCGCTATGTGTTACTGTGTTAGTTTTAAAATGTTCAGTTAAAGTTTGCTTTTCGGCATCATTCGCTTCCATCTGATTTAATATGTTCATCAAGTGCATTTTCATGTGTCCTTGTTGAATTCCTGTTGTAGTCAGTGAACGTAATGCAGCGAAATTTTGAGCTAATCCTGCTACAGCAACAATTTGCATAAGCTCTTTAGCTGATGGATTGTGTAATAATTCCAAAGCTAATTTGACTAAAGGATGCAGCCCTGTAAGTCCGCCTACGGTTCCTAAGGCTAGAGGAATTTCCATCCAAAAGGTAAACACACCATCTTTAACTTTGGCATGCGTTAAACTGCTATAGCTTCCGTGTCTTGAAGCATAAGCGTGAACTCCAGCTTCAACAGCTCTAAAATCATTTCCTGTGGCTAAAACAACAGCGTCAATGCCATTCATAATACCTTTGTTATGCGTGACTGCTCTGTATGGTTCAACTTCAGCAATATTTACTGCTTGTATAAATTTATTAGCTAAAGCTTTGCCTGAAATCGTATTATCTTCACTTAAATCTTCAACATGGCAACTCACTTCCGCACGAACCAAACAATCTGGCACATAATTAGAAAGAATACTCATAACGATATCAATTTCCTTTTCTCTTTCAGAAAATAATTCAAATAATAAAGCCTCGTTTTTAAAGGTTTTCGCAAATTGTTCTAAGCATGAATTTATAAAATTAGCGCCCATAGCGTCTAAAGTTTCAAAAGCGGTATGTAATTGATAATAGCTATCTATATCTGATGTTTTATCACGTAATTCAATATCAAGAATACCACCACCACGCTTTCTCATATTCTTTGTGATCGCTTCAGTATCTTCAATAAGTTTAGGCTTTACTTGACTAAAAAACTGCTTTAATTTTTTAAAATCGCCTTTGTAAATAAAATGAACTTGTCCAATCTTGGTAGTAGAAATTACTTTGGTTTTAAAGCCACCTCTTTCCAACCAAAACTTAGCTGCTTTACTCGCAGCAGCAACAACCGAGCTTTCCTCGATAGCCATAGGAATGGTATATAGCCTATCATTTATTAAAAAATTAGGAGCGACACCAAGCGGTAAATAATAATTGGTTATCGTGTTTTCAATAAACTCATCATGAAGTTGTTGTAACTTATCGTTATTGTTCCAATATTGTTTTAAAATACCTTTAGCATTTTCTGCATTTAAAAAATAAGTATCAACAATCCAATCAATTTTTTTTGATTTAGATAATTTAGAAAAACCAGCGATAGATTTACTCATAGTATACAAATTAGCAGTGCAAAGATACTACTCTTGGTACGAATATTGAATAGCTTACTTTAAACCGAATCATTTAATACCAAAAGAACATCAAAATGATGGATAATAAATTAGAATTATATTTTCTTTAGATAAAATAGAAAATATAAGCATAGCCTTAGTTACGGTTTTATTTTATTTTGAAATTTAAAGGAAATAGAAACGAATTTAATCAGTTATTTTGATGTTCTTTTGGTATAAATGTTAATAATAGAGGTTTTTTGCATAATTTTTAGTAAACTTGACATCATATTATGAAATAAATAGTTTTTTTGACTAAACGCCCATAATTGACTAATTTTTATAACGAAATATAATTTTTAGAGACTAATTGGACTTTTTAAGAACAGTTTAAATAAACACATGCAACACATTAAATTCCCCCTTTACGTTTGCCTTTTTACAACAATAATTTTATCGGCACAAACTAAAGAAATTACACTTGAAGATATTTGGAAAGATGGCACGTTTAGAACAGAACTTATGGATGTATTGCACTCTATGGCTAATGGTCAGCAATATTCTGTTTTAAATTTTGATAGAAAAACAAGAAGCACTTTTATAGATATTTATGATTATAAAACCTTAAAAAAGGTTGAAACTTTAGTGAGTTCTGAAAACCTTGAAGATATCCCTTATTTTACTGATTATACGTTTAGTAAAGATGAACAAAAGATAATTTTGGCAACTAAAGAAGAGGAAATATATAGGCGTTCAGTATTAGGGAACTATTACGTTTACAATGTTAAGGATGGTTCTTTAGATTTAATTTCTGAAGAAAAAATTCAAGAACCTACTTTTTCTCCTGACGGAAAAAGAGTTGCCTTTGTGGAAGATAATAATCTTTATGTAAAAGATTTGAATTCTGGTGCAATCATTCAAGTGACTTCTGATGGTGAAAAAAATAAAATAATTAATGGAATTACCGATTGGGTTTACGAGGAAGAATTTGCTTTTGTTCGTGCCTTTGATTGGAATGCAGATAGCAACAAGATTGCTTTTATTAGATTTGATGAAACCAATGTGCCTGAATTTTCAATGGACATTTACGGTACAGCACTTTATCAAACGCAACGGGTTTTTAAATACCCGAAGGCAGGTGAAGCAAATTCAGAAGTATCACTTCATATCTTCAATTTAAATACAAAAGAGACGAATAAAGTTAAGGTAGATAAAGAGTATGAAGACTTTTATATGCCTAGAATTAAATGGACAAATAATCCAGATGTTTTAAGTGCGCAATATATGAACAGGCATCAAAACGAATTAGATTTATGGATGATAAATGCTATAACAAACACTTCAAATATGGTGTTAGCAGAAAGAGATAAAGCTTATGTTAATGTAACAGATTATCTAACATTCCTAAAAGATAATAGTTTTATCTGGACAAGTGAGAAAGATGGTTACAATCATATTTATCATTATGATAAAAAAGGCAATTTAATCAATCAGGTAACAAAAGGAAATTGGGAAGTCACTGATTACTATGGTTACAATGAAAAAGACAATACTATTTTCTATCAATCTGTTGAAAATGGTTCGATAAATAGAGATGTTTATTCTATAAAACTTAACGGACGAAACAAAAAACGGCTTACCAAAAGCGAAGGCACCAATAATGCTTCCTTTAGTGCCGATTTTTCATTTTTTATAAATACGTTTTCAAGTGCTACAACACCACCTGAGTATACTTTGAATAGTTCCGAATCAGGAAATTTGATTAAAAGTATTAAGGATAATGATAAGCTGGCTCAAACACTTTCAGGTTATAAAACATCTAAAAAAGAGTTCAGTACTATTCTTGTTAATGGTAGTGATTTAAATATGTGGATGATTAAACCTGCAAACTTTGATGCCTCTAAAGCATACCCATTACTTATGTATCAGTATTCTGGTCCAGGTTCACAGAAAGTTGTTAATCAATGGAATAATTCTAACGATTACTGGTATCAACATTTAGCGCAAGAAGGCTATATAGTTGTTTGTATTGATGGAAGAGGAACAGGTTTTAAAGGCGCAGATTTTAAAAAGGTTACTCAAAATGAATTGGGAAAATACGAAGTTGAAGATCAAATAACTGCTGCAAAACAATTAGGTGCGTTATCTTATATTGATGCTAGTAGAATAGGTATTTGGGGTTGGAGTTTTGGTGGTTTTATGAGTAGTAACTGTTTATTTAAGGGCAATGAGGTGTTTAATATGGCAATTGCCGTAGCGCCTGTAAGTAGCTGGCGTTTTTATGACTCTATCTATACAGAACGTTTTTTAGGTACGCCTCAAGAAAATCCTAGTGGCTATGATGAAAACTCCCCGCTAAATCATGTCGATAAATTAAAAGGAGATTTTCTTTTAGTTCATGGTTCTAGTGATGATAACGTACATTTACAAAACACCATGCGTTTAGCAGAAGCTTTAATTCAAGCAGATAAACAGTTTGATTGGGCGGTGTATCCTGATAAAAATCATCGTATTTATGGAGGTAATACAAGTCTTCATTTATATAAAAAAATGACAAGCTTTATTCATGAAAAACTGGGTGATAAAATTCAAAACAAAGAAGAAACAAAAGTGAATCAAGTTAAGATTAAAGGATAAATACTAACCAAAATTATATATAT
>TARA_R110002096_G_scaffold99981_4_pt1 | contig 13435 bp, 21 predicted proteins | sample TARA_R110002096 | Tara Oceans TARA_R110002096 (sample SAMEA4397295) | marine metagenome | biome: Polar Biome; feature: [DCM] deep chlorophyll maximum layer (ENVO:01000326); material: water (ENVO:00002006), including particulate matter (ENVO:01000060) such as... | depth 35 m | reverse complement strand
AACATTTCTTTTGGAAACATAACTTGCTTCCTTATCTGATATTAAAATCAGATTTTTCTTAATTATGTTTTCCATAAAGATATATTTTAATATTTGGGTTCTGGTAATTTACTTAACCATTTAAAAAAAATTAAGCTCAATGTTGTTATTATTAACGTTTCCATTTTTTCAGTTTTACATATGTTAATAAAAATAAATTTCTAATATTGATGGTCTAATGGATCATCATCTGAATCATATTCAAGAGCTTCTTTTCCTACTAGATATTCTCCATTGTCTGCAATGGTGTAAGTAGATAACTTTTGAATTTGTATCATTATTTCAGATACTTCTTCATCTGTTAAATATCCAATGACATCAGAAGTTATAGGAGTTTCATAAGTTAATTCTCTTTTATGGTCTAAAACTCCTATTTCAAATAATCCTTCATCTCCACCATAAGAAAATGAAGATTGAATTACAGAAATTCCATATCCATTAGGAAATTCCATTATTGCTCTTACACCAGGAAAGAAATGAGAACCAGTTGATTTAAATATATTATCTAATGTACCTATATCATCAATTATGGATTTAAAATCCAAATCTTTAAAGTTTTTCATAATAAGTATTTTATAGTGTTAATAAAAAAGATAATCTTATAATTTACAAGATTATCTTTGTGTTTTTGCGTGTATATTTCTTTCTGTTTCTGTGCACTTTTCTAACCCTCTTGAAACCATGAGGATTATCTTGGATATACTCATCTCTATGAGCATTTCCCAATGCTTTATCAAGATTTAACTTGACTTTCAATATCTTTTTCATAGAAATGAATTTAAAATGTTATAAAAAATAAGCCTTTTGTCTTCTTGCTTAGGAATACGCTGTTGCCAAATTCTATTTAACTAATTATCCCATACAAATCATTTTCATAATCTATGACACAACTTCGTGCATTAAACAGTTTTTCCATAATTGACTAAGTTCCACATAGTAAAAACTATAGTGAAAACATGTACAGCCTTTCTGTGTATTTTTAATATAAACTTTCGTGATAATTGCTATTGGAATTATATTTTTGTTCTTTTTTTACCATAAGAGTATCACCATCATAGGTGATTCCAAAGGTTATATAACAGTCATCATATTCATGCACTTCAAAATCTTTGAATTCATGCATTTTAGGAAAAGGTTTAATATCTTTCCCAAAATTGCAGTTTTTATAAGAAGTACAACTTGTTGTTATTAATAAAAATAAATAGAGTAAATATTTCATAATGATTTGTTTTTAAGTATTAATAAATGTATAAAGAAAGGTTTAAAACCCTTCTTTATACCAATCTGTATCTATATTTTCTCCATCATAATATTCTTCTTCCATATGCATATCATGATGCATTTGTGCTATATCACCTTGCAGAGTAAATTCTCTTTTGGCTTTTCTTTTAGCAATATCATCTAATAATTTCTTCCTACCTACTAAAATACATTCAAGTATAATTTGAGGAGTACTATTTCTCATCAACATATTGACAGTATTTAAAGCATGGTTGTCATCCATGTCTTCAACTTCTATTTCTTTTCCTGCTTGTGTTGTCCATTTCATGACAAATATATTTTAAAGGTGATGTACAAAGTAAAGGAAGTGGCTATCTGCCTTCTCCTTTACTTTGTACGAATAAGTTTATATATGACATACTATTTTTAGTATCTCCATGATTCCTACAAATCCATGATATTCAGGTTCAAAATCTTCAGAATTGAAAACTGTATCATAACTCGCAGTAAATGTTCTTTCATTTTCACAAAATACACCTATTTTTACTCCATCCAGTAAAACATAAATCATCTCATCTTTTTCGGCATATTGATCTTTTGGGATTACAATTTGCATAGCTGTATATTTTTAAGTGTTATTAAATAATAGTAGTGTGTAAAGGAGTTGAACCTTATTTCATTATAGAGTATATCCTACAACTATTCTATCTTAATCCACAATATTGGAAAATTATACTTTCCTCAAATAGTACACACTATAATAAAATAAAGACCACTGATTGTTTTCACTATAGCAAAAGCTAAAGTTAATAACCCTCTCTTGAGTAGTTGGTGGTCTTTATATAGTGAGGATTTTTTTAGAGTTAACAAGTAGTTCAGCTGATCTACTCCTCTAGGTATTGCAGAATTAAATCCTCGAAAACCTTTTACTAGCTTATAAGTTACAAGGAATCTAATATACCTTATAGTTGTCCATGAATGATTAATTAGCTGTGCAACATTCTAAGATGTTACCCTGATGGACTTTTATGGTAAAGAGAATGGGAATCGAACCCATTTAAATAATAGTTATTAAGTATTATTTGACCCTACTACTATTACAACATAATGCGTTATTTTAATATTTCACCTATACGTTTAGGGTACTATATTAAACCGCGATTACTTGGGTTGTGTTGAAAACACCAAGTCTATATAAGCAGTCTCTCTTTATTTAATATGCAGTTGAGGTTGCTCCCTGCTACCCTCCACGCCTTCAAGGAGGTTTAAATACTTTGTCCAAGTGATTCTAACTTGTTGACTTTTGTGATTAGGCGAAGCAACTTACCTATAATGCTATCCTAGATATAAATCGGAGATAGATAAATACATAAATGTAGATTTTCTTTACGGCATAGGAGCTACCTACGGAGGTAAAATCTACAAAATCCTCTTTTTTTTATTTGCTCATCCATTCTTTGTCTTCACAATCCAAAATATATAACATTGTAAACCAAGTTGGAGTTAATACAACTCCTAAAAATGCAAATAGATGCATACTCTCCACTACTGCTATAGTAGTAAAGATAACCAATAATATGGTTACTGAATATATAAGTAGTTTGAACATGATAGTATAGTTTTAAGTGTCAATTAATATATGTATTTTAAATAATCAATTTATAAAATGGGATAGCGGCTACCCAACGGCTATCCCTTATGTTTTATATTTTTAATTTGGAGGCATAATACATAATTTATAAAGTGATTGAATGTTTCAATTTTATTGGAGCAGTTTCCCTCTATTATATAGAATATAATACCAATAAAACGAAGTTTATTGGGTGCTCAGGAGAAGGTATTTATTACTACTTCCAAATACGATATACAATACCGGATTTATCCATAACCAGTGTAAATGGTTTAGTGGAACGAGTAATAGGCAGTCTTAATGCCTTTTTACCCTCCTTTGCTGAAGGAGGATTACTATTCTGTTCATATCTTATTGGCTTTTTCATCTCTAAGTTTTATGATGTTAACAAATGTCAATGTAAAATATTTATAATTCTCTACAAGATTAAATCTTGAGTTTAACAGCATTCCGCTGATTCATGTATCACTGTTCAAAGACAGAATTACAGAGAATTATAAATTATATTACGCTATTATTTATATAAAGTAGAAGGATTTCTACCTTATTATAATTTCGCTTATTTTATGTGTATGTGTTCTGTGTTACACTCATACACTGCTTTATTGTTTACTTTATTAAACAAATAATGCTGAAAATTAGTAGGGGTTATGGGGAAAGTGTAAGAGAAAAAAATGTTTCTGCAATACTAACTGCGTAATGAGTTAGTATTGCAAGGACTATAGTGTTACAGGTAACTATAGACCTCAGCTGAAGAATTGAAGGATTACTTCAATCCGTTCAGGTAAGACAGCTCTATGATTTCACCGTCAGGCAAAACATAGTCTACTGTCTTAATCCGATAGCTGTCAGGGTCAAGGGTTACTGAATCAACAGTAACTTCTTTAGAACCAAAGACAAACAGAGTCTTCTGAGAGACCTTGTCATTAGTTCCAAAGATACCTCCTTGGTCAACTGACTCACTAATTTCCTCTGTGAAGAGTTTAGTGTGCCAGTTACCATTCTTGGTAGCCTTGCTCCAAACAACATTAAACGTAGCGTCAGCCATAGTCTAAAGGAGTTTAAGAGGTTAAGAAATAATAAACGTCGAAAATTAGTTGGGGTTAGAGGGAAAGTAGGGGGGCAGCCGAAGGCTGAACCTTTATGGGGTGTTCCAGTAAGGACACTCACACTTTCATAAATCTTCCACAATTTTCAAGATGTCAAATTATTTTTTAGTAGTTTTCAGGGGTATATGTGGGGGGGTAAAATCTTTTTTGGGGTATTTACATTAATTTTCTGCTTAAAAATTTTTAATTTAGAGATATATTTGATAACTTTGAGTATTTATTAATAAATGGGGCAAACGTAGTAACTAGCAAAGGCAATGACAAGTGAGTTATTTATGTTACTCCTGCATTAGAATATGAAAAACTGAAAAAGATGGAAATAAGAAAGGTATTAGAATTAGACAGGGGAGATTATTTTTTAAAGCACTTGGAGATTATTAATCCCTTCCTACCTATAAGATTGACTCCAAGGGAAATAGAGGTATTAGCTGCATTTATGTCTCTAGAAAATGAATTATCAGAAGATAGATTTGGTACTACTGCCAGGAAAGTTGTTAGGGGAAAGCTAATAATTACACCTGGAGGATTAGGTAATTATTTAAAGTCTTTAAAGCAGAAGGGATTTATATATAAGTCTCGTGGTGCTTTTCAGATAGCGGATATAGTTATGCCTACAGAGGACAGTCAGATTTATTCTTTTAGGTTAACTAACTACTCACTTACAGATGCCTAGAAATCCTCTTATTCAGAAGTATGCAAAGCAGATAGGTGAGAATGAGGATGTGGTTAATGAGGCAATTGTTTCTTTTTTTACTTATTTTAAGAGGTGCATGAAATCTCCTTTACTTCCTGACATTAGATTGAAGGGGTTTGGAGTTTTCAAACCTGCATTGTCCAGGTTGAAGCAATATTTGATAGGGTTAAATAAGAAGAAGGCAAAGGGATTTATATCTGATTCTGAGTATGAGAGGAAAACAAATTTGATAACTAACTATCTTGATGGCTATGAGTTTAAGAAATCATCTGATTAATTTATACAGGGGTAATATTTCTTTTAAGGATGTTTGGTATTATATTCAGGGTAGTTTTAGGCATAGGTTATTTTATTCAAGGTTCAAGTTTTTGATTAGAGGGTATATTAGGGAGCAGATTGCTTTGAGGATTATTGCAATGAGAAAGGAGTGTTATGATAATGGGGAGTGTATAGAGTGTGGATGTTCAACTACTGCTTTGCAGATGTGTGATAAGATGTGTGAAGGGGAGTGTTATCCTACAATGATGAATAAAGAGCAATGGAAATATTTTAATGAATTTAAGGTTATATATATAGGTGATTGGTATTGGAGGTTAAAGGGTACTAAGTTGTATAAGGAGAAGGAGTATTGGTTTAGTTAATTCAATTATAAAGTATTATGTGGAAGAAACAGATAGTTGATTTAGGGAAGGTTAAGGTTGGTAAACCTGTAGATGTAAAGTTTGAATATCTTTCAGAAGGGGAGTATTCATCAAGTTCTACTTCTTGTGGGTGTACTGTAGCAAATTGGAAAAGTGACACTAAGGTTTTGCAGACTGTATATACTCCTAATAAGGTTGCCCAGCATTTAAAGGATGCTGGCCAGAGGTATTATAATTCTATAAAGTATATAAATGTTGTAATGAATGAGGAAGGGAAAATTGGAAGATATGAATTACAGATAAGAGCTGTGGTACATGATTAAGGTATTTATATGAAATTATTATAGGATGAAAAACATAAAGGTTATAGAAGGTTTGTATAAGGTATATTTTTCTATGAAGACTAAAAGGCATGGGAGATCAGTTAGTGTAAGTGTTGGAACTTATGATAGTATATTGGATGCTGTTAAGATGAGGGATTTTGTTGCTAATTTAAAAGCAAATACAAAGACATTGGTGAAGTATGATGCTTTGGTGTTAGTAAATGAGAAGAGGGAGGAGATGGGATATGGTGCTTTAAGAAATTCTCAGAATAAATGATATGGAGATATTTGAAATTACAGGACATATAGTAAGACCTACTCCTACAATTCTTTTGGTAAAGTCTTTCAAGAAGATTTGGTCAAGGGATAGTAGTAAGGGAAAAGTTGTTGCAATGCAGGAGCTTGCATATATAGAGTTTATGGTTTCCAAAAAGAAGACAAATCCTTACAAGGGGTATGAGAATAGTATAAGGGAGGGAAAGATTATAGAGGGGGTTATATCAAAAAAGGATTGGAAGCCTGATAAAATTGTAAAGGAAGCAATAGATATGTATGCTAGTTGGCAGAGTAAAGCTTCTCCTACAGTTAGGTATTATGATGCTAATTTAGAAGCTTTGCAGAAAACTATTAATTACTTGAATACGGGATTGGATTATGAGGAGAGGAACAGGTCAGGAATGCCTGTACATAAATTTACAGATGTTGTTAGGGGGATGAAGGAAGCAGATCAGGTATTGAAGTCATTAACTTCTTTGAGGACAAAAGTGGAAGAGGAGTTGTATGAAGCTTCAAAGACAAAAGGGGGTAAGGAAATTAATCACTATGAAAGATAAAGATAATGGAGTTTTTATTAATTGTTCCTATAATATTGGCAATGACTATATTTATGTATATGGTACATGAGGTGTTGTATGTACTTAAATATATTTTAGATGTTTTAATTGATATAAAAAATAAATTACAATAACAGAAAGTTATGCAGCTAAAGAAAGGAAGTACAGGAAAGTATGTCAAGCAGCTTCAGGAAATTCTTGGTATTACAGTAGATGGAGATTTTGGTTTAAAGACTGAGATTGCTGTAAAGGATTATCAGCAGGACAACGGTTTAAGAACAGATGGGATAGTAGGTTCAAAGACATGGGCAGAGATGTCAAAACCAAAAGTTGAATATACTCATGCTGGTATTCAGCTTACAGTAATTGGCAAGGGTTATGAATGGTTTTCTAATGGGGATTATAATGTAAATATAGTAGGGGTTAGAAATTCTGCTACTAAAGGAAAGGTTACTAATCTTTATGATGACCATATTACTATGTCATATAAGATAGATGGGGAATGGAAGTTTCACTGTTGGCAGGCAACTACAGATCCAGGTCAACATTGGATAGATAATCCTATGAATTCAAGAGGGGGAACAGCTATATTAGTTCCCGGACAATACTCTGGAGTTTATAAAATTGACAAGCATAATGGAAAGTATGAAGCATTGTGTCAGCGTAATGGGAAAGTAGAAGTATATAGAGATGGAAATAAAGATAAGCAGTATGACTATGATGAAGATTCTACACAGGAAGGATATTTTGGAATAAACATTCACAGGTCTTCAGCTTATAAGGTAGGAAATTACATCAATAAGTATAGTGCAGGATGTCAGGTATTTGCTGATCCAGATGACTTTGATGAGTTCATGGAAGTTTGTTATAAGGTTAGTGATGAGTGGGGAAACAAGTTTACATATACACTTATAGAAAGCAAGGATATAAAATGACCAAGAGTGAGAAGATAAAACAATTGACAAGACAAACTGTATTGCAAAAAGAGAGGATTGCACTTTTAGAAAATGTTATAAAAGATTTCCATAAGAAGATGAATAGCCTTTTAACATTTTGTAAAATTCAAGATAGTCAGACAGAAGATGAGATTTTACAGAGCAAGTTTAATAATAATTATCAAGACAATGATCTATGAAGTTATCTGCAACACATATAGTATTTATTGTTCAGTCTGTTCTGCTATTGATATTGTTTTTTATTATAATATTTAAAAAAGATCCAGAACCTTATATCAATTATAATAAGATAAGGCTCAATATGCAGGAGACTATTAATGTGTTGAAGTATGAGTTTGACCAGTTGAGTGAAGAGAATACTGTTTTGTATAGTAAGATAGATTCCTTAAAATTTATAATTCCTAACAACAAGAAGAACCTTGATAAGATAAGCAGGGAGATAAACAAGTTAAGAAATGCGTATAGTACTACTAATTATAGTGACTCTAGTGATGTTGCCCTTATCAGCAGATTGTCAAAGTGATAAAATCTGTGTAGACAGATATATCCTTGAGAGGGTGGCAAACAAGCTTGATAGCTTTGATATATCAAAGAAGTTGCAGGAGCAATGTTTGAGGTTTAGAGATTCTTGTTTTTCTCTTACCTCTACTCAGCAGAAGGTTATAGGAAATCAGGATGTTGTAATTGGAAATCAGAAAACTCAGATAGGAAAGTTGCAGGATATAGAACTAGAGCATAATTCAATGTTGGAGGTCAATGATGAGTATATAAAGCATTTGACTAAAGAAAAGAAAAGGTTAAAGACAAAATACACAATTAGTCTTGTTGGGGGAGGAGTATTAACTGTAGGGTTAACTACTGCACTTTTGATAAGTCTGTTACAATAAGGCTCTGACATTTAGGATTATAACGATTGGGGATTGGGTGATTTTATTTGTCAGAGCTATAAGACAATCTGAACATTAGAGGAAACATTTGATATTCGATGCTAGATATATTCAGTGTCCTCTTTTGTTTAGATATTAAAAGACTATGGAAGGTTATGCACAAGGAAAATTAAGTGCCATTAGAAACAAAGATGGTGTTTGGATTAATACTCAGGTATTTAGAGAAGAAGCTAATCACTTTTCTAAATATGGATATTATTGTGCAGACCCTATGGGTTCTCCTGGTTACTTTGAATATTGGGATGAGCAGACTAAGAGATGTAAGGAAGGATATACAGTTGGGGGAGTAGCTATTACAGGAGATCATTATGCCTATCTTAATTTTTATCCAATACTAAAAGTAGACTTAGCAACTACTTCATTAGAGAATGTTGCAACAAAGATTCAGGATATGCCTGATTTCTGGGATGGTGATTATAATTATTACTGGGCCAAAGAAGTAGCTTTTAGAGGATGTAGTGTTGAGTTCTTGAAGGATTTAAAATTAGAAGTAAAGATAGAACCAGAGTTTTTGGATGGTGGTAATCATATGATTGTAGGTAAATCTAGACGTAAGGGATATTCTTTTAAGAATGCTGCTTTGTTGGTTAATAACTATTCTTTATATAGAAATTCACTTAATATTGCAGGAGCTTTTATGAAAGAGTATTTATATCCCAAAGGTATAATGGCAATGGTGAATGCATATATATCACATATAGATGAACATACTGCCTGGAGAAAGTCAAGGGATTATGTAGATAAGATACATCATAAGAAAGCTTCTTACAAAGAGGATAATATTGAGAAGGGATTTAAGTCAGAGATTACAGCATTGACATTCAAAGATAATCCTGATGCTGCAAGGGGAAAAGATGCCAGGTATGTTTTATTTGAAGAAGCAGGGAAGTTTCCTAATTTGGAGAGATCTTATATGGCTACTAAACCTGCTCTTGAAGCTGGTAAATATACTACTGGGCAGATGATTATATTTGGTACAGGTGGTGACATGCAAAGTGGAACTAAAGATTTTGCAAAAATGTTTTACAATCCTATACCTTATGATTTACTTCCTTTTGTAAATATATGGGATAGCAATTCAGAGAATTCAAAGTGTGGATTTTTCCATCCTGTATTCTGGAATATGGAAGGGCATTATGATAATGAAGGTAATTCAGATATAAAGGGTGCTATAGCAGAAGAGAATAAGACAAGGAATAAGATTGCAAAGAATTCAAGTGGGAGTGGTACTTTGAATCAGCATAATCAAGAATACCCAATATCCCCTTCAGAAGCATTCTTGATGTTGAGCAGAAATGATTTTCCTATTGAAGAGTTAAGGAATCAATTAAGAAAAGTAAAAGCAGATAATTTATATATAAAGAAGGGAACTCCTGTTACTATATATAAAGAGGAAGGAAAAGTAATAGCAAAACCTGATTTGGAGAATAGGCTTAATCCTATTTGGGAGTATAAACCAAAGACTGCTGATTTGAGAGGATGTCCTATAATTTTTGAATCTCCTGTAACAAATCCACCTAAAGGTTTGTATAAGATAGGATATGATCCTTATAGGCAAGATCAAAGTATGGGAACTTCTTTAGGAGCATTATATGTATATAAGAGTAACCATGTTTTTTCTTACTCAAGAGATACTATAGTAGCTTTTTATGTAGGAAGACCTAATACAACAGATGATTTTAATAGACAAGCAGCATTGCTTGCTACTTTTTATAATGCAGAAATAATGTATGAGAACGAAGTAAGTTCTGTAAAAAGTTATTTTTCAAATCATAAACTGTTACATTTATTGGCCTTGCAGCCTGATAGTGTAATTTCTAAGAATATTAAGAACTCCAAAGTGTCAAGGGTTTATGGTATTCATATGAATGAAAAGATAAAGGATGCTGGTGAGAAATATATTAAGAGGTGGTTATTAACTGAAAGAGATATTGATGAACATGAAAATAAAGTATTAAATCTGGAAACAATATATGATATAGGTCTTTTAGAAGAGTTGATTAATTATAATAGAAAAGGAAACTTTGATAGAGTTATGTCTTTTATGATGCTGATGTTCCAAATAGAAGAAGATGAATTGGATAAAGAGTATGGTAAAGAGGTAACTGGTAACCAAAAAGATTTACAAGAACTTTATTTGAACTTATTTAAAAAAAATTAAATAGACATGTCCAGATTAAAAGAAACAGAAAGAGTAACACAATTCCAGAAAAATAAATTTGGAAGACAATACTACAAAGACCAAGTTGATCTTTTAGATACAAGATCTTATAATAATACAAATTTTGCTTCAGAAACTAATAATGTAAGTAGGTATAAACAAAAGAAGGTAAACTATGATTTGTTTAATAACATAATCAATCTTGCTGACTTTGAGTATGTATGTAAACCTTATGGTTCTGAACAAGGAGAGCTTCCTGCTAATTTAACCAATAGAGATATTATATCTGGTAAGATAAAAGCTTTACTTGGTATGGAAGAGAAAAGACCTTTTTCTTATAAGGTAGTTGCAACAAATGATGAAGCTACTACTAGGATAGAACAAGAAGAGTTTGGTAAGATTAAAGAGTATGTTGTTAAGCAGATTATGGATCCAATAGAGCAGCAGATTCAGGAGCAGGCTATGCAACAAACTCAAGGTCAGGAATTAACAGAAGAACAACAACAACAGTTACAACAGCAAATACAACAGCAGACTGAGGCAATGACTCCTCCACAGATTGCTGTTTATATGGCAAGGAAACATCAAGATCCTGCTGAAGCATTAGCTGAACAACTTCTAAATTACTTAAAGAAGAAGTTAGATCTTAAGAGGAAATTCAATAAGGGATTTAAACATGCTTGTATATCAGGAGAAGAGATATATCATATAGGTATTCAGAATGGAACACCACATGTTTCAGTAGTAAATCCTTTATATTTTGATTATGATAAATCTCCTGATGCAGAGTTTATAGAAGATGGTGAATGGGCAGTATGTGAATATAGATTTACTCCTTCTCAGATAGTAACTATGTTTAATGATGAATTAAAACCAAAAGAAATTGATGAGATATATAAAGCTTATGGTTCAACTCCATCTGCTTTTGGTAGTGAGTTTTGGTCATTTGATGGTGATTCTTCTGATGAGTCAGATGATACAATTAAGGTATTACATGTAGTATGGAAAGGATTGAGAAAGATAGGATTTTTAGAATATATTGATGAGGCAGGAAATCAACAAGAAAAAATTGTAGATGAAAGTTATAAAGTTCAAAAAGATTTAGGAGATATATCTGTTACATGGAAATGGATTCCAGAAGTACACCAGGGATATAAGATAAAGTTATCAGATCCTATATATGTTAATCTTGGGCCATTAGAAGGGCAGTTTAAAGATTTGGATAATATCTATGAATGTAAATTGCCTTATCTTGGAATTGTTTATGATAATTTAAATTCAGAGACTACTTCTATAGTAGATAGGATAAAAGCTTATCAGTATTATTATAATATTATAATGTATAGGATTGAGTTATTGATGGCTTCTGATAAAGGTAAGATTTTGATGATGAATATAAATTCTATTCCTAAAAGTGCAGGTATAGATATTAAGAAGTGGCATTACTATGCAGAAGCAACTAAAGTAGCTTGGGTAAATCCTAATGAAGAAGGAAATAGAAATACAGATATTTCACAGATTAATAGGGTGTTAGATATGTCATTAGCTTCTGATATAAATAACTATATTAATTTAGCAATGCTTATAGAAAGAAAAGCAGGAGATGCTGTAGGTATTTCTAAAGAGGTAGAAGGGCAAATAAGTGCTAGTCAATCTGTAGGAAATGTAAGGCAGACTATGATTTCTGCTTCTAATATACTTGAGCCACTATTTGAAATGCATAATTATGTAAAGAGAAATGTAGTAGCAAGATTGTTAGATGTAGCTAAAGAAGCTTATGCAGGAACAAAAGCAAGAATGCTTAGGTATGTTTTAGATGATTTAAGTATAGGAATGTTAGAAATGAATTCTGGTCTTTTAGCAAATTCTACATATGGAATTACTGTTGCTTCTGCTTCATTAGCACATGAGGCTAAGGAACTGGTTAAACAAATGGCACATGCCGGGATACAAAATCAGATGATTAATATGTCTGATATTATTAAGATTGTTAAATCAGATGGTTTACAAGAAGCTGAAGACTTCCTTAAAGTTGCAGAAGATACTAAAAGGAAACAAACAAATGAGCAACAACAGCAAATGAAACAGATGGAAGGAGAGCAGCAACAACAGAGGATAGCAGCACAGAAAGAGAAAGATATGTTTGATAGAGAAACAGAAATTATCTTGGCAGATAAGAAAGCTGCTGCTGATTTGCAAAGACAAACTATATTGTCTATGGGTTTCAATGAGGATAAAGATGTGGATAGAGATGGGAAGCCTGACATATTAGAAGTTGCTCAACATGGACTAGATGCTGACATACAAGCAAGGAAGCAAAACCTTGATGAAAGCAAGTTTCAACACCAAAAGAAAGTTGATGCTGAGAAAATAAAGTTAGAAAAGGAGAAAATTAAGGAAGAAAAAAAGAATAAAAATAAGAAATAACACTTAAAGCTATTTCTATTTTAATAAAAAAAGTTAAGAACCGAACTTAATTATTTTAAATATTTAAACTTAAATTTGTATCATGGAAGGAAATAATGAAAAACTGAAAGATTTTTCTTGGGATACTTGGGAAGATGCTCCACTTGGAGAAGCCAAACAAGAAATTCCTGTAAAAGAAATAGAAGAAGAAGTCCAACAACAGGATGAACCTGTAGCTAAAAATGTTGAGCAAATTACAGAGAAAGAAGAAGTTGAAGAAAAAGAAATAGATTTTGACAATATTGATTTTGTAGAAGAGCAAGAAGATACAGAAATTACAAATTCTTCTTTGTTATCAAAATTAAAATCAGAAGGTGTTTTTTCTGCTTTGGATAACGAAGAATTTGCAAATGAGTTGTCAGATGAAGACTTGCCTGATATAATTGACAAAGAAGTAGATGCCAGAGTAGAAGAG
>TARA_R110002096_G_scaffold430725_1_pt1 | contig 13442 bp, 9 predicted proteins | sample TARA_R110002096 | Tara Oceans TARA_R110002096 (sample SAMEA4397295) | marine metagenome | biome: Polar Biome; feature: [DCM] deep chlorophyll maximum layer (ENVO:01000326); material: water (ENVO:00002006), including particulate matter (ENVO:01000060) such as... | depth 35 m | reverse complement strand
TGAGGTGGTGACTGAAGTGCTCAAGACGGGGGACGTCCATATTATCAATGATTTGAGCGGTTTGGCTGAGGATACCAATGCTCGTCTTTGTTTCGAGTATGAGGCTTCGCTTTTGATTATGCACACCGTTGGTCTTCCCAAGGAGCCCCATACGGAGCAGCGGTATGAATGCGTTTGGACGGAGTTGGAGCAATTCTTTGATGATCGGCTGGCCCGGGCTCGGCGAATTGGTCTTAGTGACGATCAAATCATTCTCGATCCAGGTATCGATTTTGCCAAACAGCGTGAGGACAATCTGACCATTTTCAATGAATTGGAGCGGCTGAGTTGTTATGAGCTGCCTATTTTGTTGCCGATTTCGAGAAAAACCGTGATCGGAGAAGTGCTGGAAATTGAGGATCCAGCTGAACGAGATGCGGGAACGATTGCCTGCCTCGTTAGAGGTCTAGCGGCTCATGCGGACATCTTTCGGGTTCACAATGTCAAAGCGGTAGCAGATTGCGTACGGGTCATGGCTGCGATTCGCGGTGAGGTGTTTCATTGAGAGTGGTCTGATCGATCTGGCAAGATTCCAAACAGCGGGTGAAATTGTAACTGGATAGATCGCCGGTTGCCGCTAGATTCGGTCTTATGCGAATACAGGTCGGAAATGATGTAGTTGAGCTTAAGCCGCCCTCTTTTGGCAGCAAGGGTATTTTGGCAGCGGTTGCTGCCGTCTTCCTAGTGGTGGGGGCGTTGGGATCCGTTTATACGGTTCAGGTTGAAGAAGCCGGGTTGGTGATGCGCTTTGGTAAGCATATCGACACGGTCGAACCAGGACTGAATTTCAAGCTGCCCTATGGGATTGATACTGTAATTCGGGTGCCGGTTCGGCGGCAGTTGAAGCAGGAATTCGGATTTGGAACGAGCGGCGCTACTAATTCCAGTCAATGGACGTCGCAGGGAGACATGGATATGGAGAAGAATATGGTGACCGGCGATTTGAATGCGGCTCTAGTTGAGTGGGTCATTCAATATCGAATCGTTGAACCTGAAAAGTATCTCTTCAAAGTCCGCAACGCCGACGAAACGCTGCGCGATTCCAGTGAATCCGTGATGCGTGAGGTCGTAGGTGACCGAACCGTAGACGAAGTCATTACGATCGGTCGTCAGGAAATTGAATCGGAGTGCAACGCGAGGCTGAAAGAACTCATCGATCTCTACGAACTCGGTATTTCAATCGATCAGGTTCAACTGAAGAACGTTGATCCTCCTACGGCAGTTCAAAATTCGTTTAATGAAGTGAACCAGGCACAGCAGGAGAGAGAGAATACGATCAACGTGGCCAATGGTGAATACAACCGGGTGGTTCCCAAGGCCCGAGGCGAGGCGGACAAAACAATCAGTGAAGCAGAAGGTTACGCGACCATGCGTATCAACGAAGCGGAAGGTGATGCCGCAAGGTTCACTTCGCAGTTTACTGAGTACGAAAAAGCGCCGGAAGTGACCCGGAGGCGATTGTATCTCGAATCCATGGAGATCGTGATGCCGCGACTCGGAAAGAAAGTCATCCTGGATGAAAGCGTCGATCAATTGCTCCCATTCCTTCCGCTGACATCTCCCGCCAAGTAATTAGTTCTAACATTTTATTAATATGAAAAAATCAGGTTTTGGATGTCTTGTCCTTTCGGCGGTATTTGCAGTTTTTCTCGTTGCCTCCGGTGGAGTCTATACTGTTCAGGAAACTGAGCAGGTTATCAAAACACAGTTCGGAGAACCCGTCGGTGAGCCGGTGGTGACTCCCGGATTGAAGTTTAAGATCCCGTTTATTCAGAAAGTGAACTCCTTTGATAGGCGAATTCTGGAGTGGGATGGTCCTGCCACGGAAATGCCTACGAAGGATAAGACCTATATCCGGGTCGACACCTTTGCTCGTTGGATGATTGTGGATCCGCTGCTCTACTTTGAGAAGCTTCGTGACGAGCGCAGTGCGCAATCCCGCCTCGATGACATCCTTGGGTCAGAGACCCGAAATTCCATCGCCAAGCACGAACTGATTGAGGTGGTTCGAAGCACGAAGGATCGCAAACCTCAGGTCGCTGAAGACATTGCGGAAGCGGACTTGACCGGCTCGCTCGGGAAGCTGATTCCCATTCGCCGCGGTCGTCGTGCTCTCGAGCACGATATCTACGAGACTGCTAAGATTAAACTGAAGGAGTTTGGAATCGAGCTGCTGGATGTGAGGTTCAAACGAATCAATTACAACCAGAGCGTTCAGGAGCGAATCTATGAGAGGATGATTTCGGAGCGTCAGCAGATTGCTGAGAAATTCCGATCTGAGGGTGAGGGTGAAGCAGCCAAGATCCTCGGTGATATGGAGCGCGATCTTCGCGAGATTGAATCGGAGGCCTACAAAATGGTTGAGACCATGAAGGGTGAGGCGGATGCAACGGCAACTCAAATTTATGCCGAGGCATACGACCAGTCTTCTGAGTCAGCTGAGTTCTATCAGTTTGTCCGGACCTTGGAGCTATACGGCGATATGCTGGCTGGCGACAGCACCTTGGTGCTGACAACTGAGAGTGATTTGTTCAAGTATCTCAAGGCAGTTAAGCCTTTGGAAATTGGGGCGCCAATGGCGGCTCCCGCTCCGGCTAAGCGACCTGCGAATCGCTAAGACTCTATTTCCCCTCGCCACGAGCGGTCAGTAATTGGTAAAAACAGGATTATGATTCTGTCTCAAATACTGGCCTGGCTCATCGCGGGGGCTCTGGTGGGAGCTCTCACCGGAGTCGTTATTAGGAGGAAGAAGTCCGGCTTCGGGTGGCTCAAAAATCTGGGTATCGGATTGGCCGGTGCCTTTTTCGGCGGATTGATATTCCGTCTATTTGGAGTTGATATGGGGCTTTCGGAGATCGCGATCAGCCTGGAAGACCTTGTCTCCGGATTCGCCGGAGCCCTCCTGGTTTTGGTCGGGCTCTGGGTGTATCGCACCTTCTTTTCGAAGAAGAAAGCGTCGGACCTCGTCGAGTGATACCATTTCGATGGTTAAACTGGCGGAATAGCTGAGTCGAACCTTTTCAAGGGCAAGGCGCTACGAAGGAGCGATGCGGGGGCCGCCCCGCGGGCATCGTAACTGAGTAGAAACACAGCGATTGAAAAGGTTCGACTCAGCTTTCTAACACTTCCGCGAAGCGCTCACTATCCCCCACAAGATCCCATCATTCCGCCAGTTTAACTGTTGAGATGGTATGAGCCCTAGTCAAACAGGCTCATGAGCTCAGTTTCGCTGAGGTGAGCGTCACCTGCTTCTCCTGCGTCGGAGAGCAATGATTCCATGATTTTACGCTTCTTGTTTTGGAGCGATAAGATTTTCTCTTCGACCGTGTTCCGAGTGATTAGCTTGTAACTGTTAACGACGCGGGTCTGGCCGATTCGGTGGGCTCGATCGGTGGCTTGCGCTTCGACCGCCGGGTTCCACCAGGGATCTACGTGGATTACGGTATCGGCGCCTGTCAGGTTCAGGCCAACGCCTCCGGCCTTGAGGCTGATGAGAAAGACAGGAATGTCATTGTCTTGAAATCGATTCACGACGTCGCCTCTGTTTCGGGTCTGACCATCGAGGTAGCAGTAGTCGATCTGTTTGGCAGCGAGTTGAGGCACGAGCAGTTGCAGCATTTCCACAAACTGACTGAAGACGAGAACCCGATGCCCGCCGTCGATGGCCTCATCGAGAAGTTCTGAGAGGACGTCCGCTTTGATGGAGGCATCCTCATCACTCACGTCAGGCAGTTTGAGAAGGCGAAGGTCGCAACAGGTTTGCCTGAGTCGTAATAACGCGGTGAGGGCAAGCATGCGTTGGCGACCGCCTTCGGCATCAAGGATTGATTTTTTGCTCTCTAGCAGCAGTTTTTCGTAAACCTCTTGCTGGGCGGGCTTGAGATCGCAGTAGATGACTTGTTCGATCTTATCCGGGAGATCGCGCGCCACGTCCTGTTTGAGTCTCCGGAGAATGATGGGCCGAAGTCGGCGCGAGAGGCGATCCCGAACCAAGGTCGGGATTTGGCTGGCGGAGAGAGGTTTTTCAAATCGTTCCGCAAACGTTTTTCGTGGACCTAGGTAGCCGGGGAGAGCAAATTGAGCGATGGACCACAGGTCGCGGACCGAGTTCTCGATGGGCGTTCCGGTGAGGGCGAAGCGATGAGTGCCGCGGAGACGGTGAGCCGCCTTGCTGACCTGAGCGTCGGGGTTCTTGATGTGCTGGGCCTCATCCAGAATCACGACGTCAAAGTCCCTCTCGCGATACCATTCTTCGTCGCGGCGAAGCAGGGCGTAGCTGGTCACGAGAATGGTGGCGTCACTGTTGTCTTCGAGAGTTTTCTTTCGATTGGGCCCATCGATCCCGATGGTTTTGAGGTCGGGCACGAATTTGGCTGCCTCGGCGACCCAGTTGTAGACCAGCGAGGATGGGCAAACAACAAGCGCGGTCCCGCCGACTGAATAGATGAATGACAGGGTTTGCAGGGTTTTGCCCAGGCCCATGTCATCGGCCAGGATTCCGCCCATGCCGCGAGAGGCGAGGTGCTGCATCCATTGGACTCCTTCCGCCTGATAGGGGCGAAGCGTTTCCGTCAGGGATTCGGAGAGATCGTAAAATTCGATTCCGGCCTCAGTGATTTGCCAGGGGACGCTTCCCTTGGTTTGGAATCCGCAATCCAGTGCGGTCTCTCTGAGGTAGTCGGCCTGTGACTGATCGATGCGATAAGTGCCGGCCTGTAGTTGCTCGGGATCACAGTCGGTCAGGATATCGCCAAAGCTTTCGGCGAGGGAGGAATTGAGGACGGCGGTTTTCCCATTGGCGAGGGACTTTCCAGCCTGGCCCATCTGGAGCAGGCGTTCGATTTCCTGTCGGGAAATGGTTTCGCCGGAGGCGGTTCCGAAGCCGACTTCCATCGCGAACCAGTCTTCGCCGCCGGTGCGGAAATCGAGATTGGTTTCGATGGGTTCGACTTGTTCGATCGCGTGGTCGAAGCGTTCACCGGTGGAGATTTGCCACTGAGCCTGAAAAGAGGGATAGCCGTGAGCTAGGAATTGAAGGATGGCAGCCTTGTCTTTGAGCACAAATCGTCCTTCAACTCCGCGCCGTTTGAATCCGGCCTCTTCCAAACTAGAGATGGCCGCTCTTTCGGTGGCAATATCAGTGAGGTGTAGAATGCCTTTTTCTTCTCGAACGCCGGGACGATTCTCAATCGCGGGAAGTGACGCACCTTCGTAGAGAAATGAGAGATGGGCGTCGAGGTGATTCAATGAACCTTCGAGATCGAGTTGAACTTGGGCCGGGGTCTGACGAATCTGTGCCTCAGTCACTTCGAAGTGGCGCTGAAGTTCTGCGAAGTCAGCTCGGAAAGTTGCCGAGTCGACCGTGATGCCGGCGATTAGTGCTGGCTGCAGTCGGGATGGTAAGCCGGGTGCGACGGGCTGAATGAGGTCTTTTTCGGTCAGCGCCCAGGCACCGGTTGAGGTGATCAGAGGAGTCACGTTTTCTGGCCATTCGGTGCGAAATCGCAATCCGGAGATTGATTTCAAGGTGGGGCGACACGGGAGGTGCGAGATCCGCAGCGATAGATTTTTGCCGAGGGTGACGCCGGAGTGGCCGGGGATAGCGGAAAGTAGTTTGGAGAAATCATCCGATGACAGGATGGCCATGCCGGGAACGGTTTCCGGCATCAGTCGTTGCAAGGCCCGGTAGAGAACGGCATCGCCCGGGTCGAGGAAAAGGGAAGTATCTGATGGAATTGATTTGAGCAGACGTCTTTCCTCCTTGAGGGAAATTTCCACGCCAACAGTGATCCGATTTTTGTCCCAGGCTGCTGCCAAATTGGGCGCGACAACGAGGTGGAGAGACGCAGGAATGGAGGTGGAATCGGCCTGTTCTGTTACGGTTGGCCAATCCGGGCTGAGTGGTATTTTCGCCGGAGCTTGAGGGGATGTGGCATCCGCTCTGGATTGCGGTGAAACTTTTTGAGTTGGCTCGAGCACTTCCAAGCCAATCGCGAGACTGTGTGCGCAGATGATTCCGTCTCGTCGTGCCCTGAAGCAGGGGCAGTGATTTTCCACGTCAGTTCTTGAGCGAATTTCGAGGCGAACCTTGAGCGGTTTACCGTCTTTGACGAGGCCCTCCAGAATACCATTGCGATAGGATGCTTCGCTGACTTTTCCCGCAGCATGAAGGGATCGAGCCTGCTTCATTTCCTTCCACCCTCCGGTGTCGGAGAGGAATTGGCGGCTGAGTTCGATGGGTTCCGGCATGGGCAAGCCCGCCTCGTGAGGCGGGTTGAAGTAGTAAGGCGAAAACAAGACCGATGCAAAATCGGATTGATCGACTCCAACGATAAACAAGCGGCCTATTTGATCCCGAGTTGGACCAAGGAGTAGCGATTACTTCTGGATGCACCAGAGGGCTTCATGGGTTCTGAGGAATATCTCGGATCCGGCAATCGCGAGCGAGGAGTTAGTTTCTTCTCCGATATTTGCCTGGGAAATCACTTCAAATCCTTCGGGCGAGGCTTTGAAAATAACCGAATCCCCAGCTTGGCTCAAGGTGTGGATCTTGTCACCAACCAGCACAAAAGATCCCCACGATTTACCTGCTCCCGGCAGGCGGGCCTTCCAGATCGTCTTTCCGGTCTGCATGTCATCGCAATAGGCGACTCCTCCGGTGTCCTGGTAGTAGAGTTTTCCGTCTTTGGCGATACCGCTGCCGATGCCTCCGTTGTGACGGACTTCCTGCCACAGTCGATGGGATTCTGTGACGTCGCCGTCTCCTCCTGTTCTCACTCCGATCGAAGTTCCGTAGTAGCCGCCCATGGCGACAACAATGCCATTGTCATGAACTGGTGAAGTGTAGATGAGGGGGTTCAATCCACGGCAGGTCCAGAGCACTTCGCCAGTCGTCGGATCAAAAGCCTTCATTTCCAATGGAAAACTCATGATCAGTTCGCTTCGATTTTCAGTTTCCACCAGGATGGGAGTGCTGAAAGAACCGATCACTCCGCCCTCTGCCCGGTCATTGAATCCATCGGTCCTCTCTTGGGCGACCCAGCGTGGCTCATCCCAATTCCAGATGGTTTCGCCCGTCTCTTTGTTCAATCCGTAGAGAACGGCTTTAGTAACGGGTCCGGTAACGGGTCCATGATAATGGATCAGGATGTCATCGAGCAGCACCGGGGAAGTGGAATTGCCCCAGACATGGCTGATCGCTCCGAAATCGCGCCTCCAGAGTTCGTTGCCTTCGAAATCATAGCAGAAGAGCCCTGCTGATCCGAACGATACGACGACCTTTCCTTCCTCGACGGTAGGGGAGGCGGAACAATAAAAATTGCTCCTGTGCGTTTTTTCCTCCTTCTCGTAGATGACTCCCTTTTTCCAGAGCAGTTTTCCAGTTTCACGATCAAAGCAGTAAAGGTTTCTGCTCTTGTTAGATGAATCTGGCTGAGTCAGAAAAATTCGATCTTCGAAGATCACCGGGGTGGAATTGCCGGGTTCGGGAAGTTCAGTTTTCCAGGCTATGTTCGTATTCTCATCCCAGGTTTCGGGAAGTTGAGCCGACTCGGCCTGCCCGGTTCCTGCGGTATCACCCCTCCAGGCAGGCCATGAACTGGAATAGACTGGAGTCGTGGGCAAAAAAACGGCGAAAAGAGCTGAGAGCGCAAAGATTTTTCTCATGACCGGCGAATCTACCCTGTTGGGATTCGACTCCTCAAGAAAAACCGGTCTACGGATATGAGGATGAAGGTGCCGAAATTACGATTGAACCGCTTGTCATATTGAAACGCCGTGGCAAGTTAGCTGCCATCTAGATGCCCGGATGGTGAAATTGGTAGACACGCTTGATTTAGGATCAAGTGCCGCGAGGCGTGCAGGTTCGATTCCTGTTCCGGGTATCCCCGCTGCTCCAGCAGCGGACTCTTTTTCTTGATCTTAATCTTTTTCTTGCTCTCTTCCCGTTTGGCAGAGTCAGCTGAGATCCCGCAGAAAAAGAAAAGGAAAAAGAGAGATCGCCATCTCGGTTGCTCTCCGCCGATTTCCCGCTATCTTCGCCGCCATGCATTCGTTTCACTACGACAACGGCGCTTTGCACTGCGAAGGCGTCAATTTGGATACACTGGCTGATGATCACGGCACGCCGCTGTATGTCTACAGCAAGGCCACGATTTTGGATCATTATCGGCGGCTTTCTGCGGGGATGAGCGAGTTGGATTGCCATGTCTGCTACGCCACGAAAGCTAACTCCAACCTGGCGGTGCTCAATCTGCTCGCCAAAGAGGGCGCGGGTTTTGATATCGTTTCCGGTGGAGAACTTTACCGAGTCGAAAAGGCGGGCGGCGATACGGGGCTCTGCACTTTTGCCGGGGTTGGGAAAACCCGTGAGGAAATCGAGCTGGCCCTTGAGAAGGGGATTTACTGTTTCAATGCCGAAAGTGAAGCGGAAGTTGCCTTCATCAGTGAAGTGGCTGGTGATCTTGGCAAAGTAGCGCCAGTGGCGCTGCGGGTGAACCCCAACGTAGACGCCAAGACCCACAAGTATATTTCGACAGGAAAGAGTGAGAACAAGTTTGGGATCGATTTCTCAGTGATCCGGGAAGCTTATGAGCGGGCTGCGGCGTTGCCTAATATTAAGGTGCGTGGATTGCAGATGCACATCGGATCTCAGTTGACGTCGATCGACCCATTTGTGGAAGCGGTCGAGAAAGTGTCTCCTTTGGTTGAAGAACTGAAAGAGAAGTATCAGATCGAGTTCTTCAGCATCGGTGGCGGGATCGGTATTGTTTACAACGATTCGCTAGCCAGTGGCGGAAGTGACTGGTGGGATGGTCAGGAAGAGAAGCCGCTCACGATTGAAGAATACGCCGCCAATCTGGTTCCTTTATTGAAGCCATTTGGACTGAAGATCATTCTTGAACCAGGTCGTTTCATGGTGGGCAATGCTGGCGTGTTGATTTCGGAAGTGCTTTACGAAAAGCGCGGCTCGGCCAAAACGTTCAAGATTGTCGATGCGGCGATGAATGATCTGATTCGCCCTGCACTCTATGAAGGGCATCACGACATTGTTCCTCTGAAGGAGCCGACCAGTTCGGAGACTGAGTCGGTCGATATCGTGGGTCCAGTTTGCGAGAGTGGTGATTTCTTTGCGCAGAATCGGGAGCTGCCTTCGTTGGATACAGGTGACCGCATCGCGTTGCTCAGTGCTGGGGCCTACGGCTTTGTGATGGCGTCGAACTACAATTCACGCCCGTTCCCTGCAGAGATTCTTGTCGATGGCGATGTGGCGCATGTGATCCGGCCACGCCAGACCTACGAAGATCTCGTAGGGACTGAAGTGATTCCGGATTAGCGGCTTGGATCAGACGTTCGCGGCTTCCGTTGAACGGCCGGCGAGGGCTGTCCGCATTTCTGCGAGCATGGTGCGATCATTGGGAAGTTCTTTCCCTGCGTCCCGGCGGGCGATGAGGCTTTCCACGATCCGGTTGGCCATGTCGCGGTGACCTGATGGCAATCGGAAGATTAGCTTTCGGGTACCTTCGAGATCGTAGAGGGTGATGTCTTCGCCGAAGAGCCGTGACTCTTGAGTGATTTCAAGCCCATCGAGAGTGAGTGCGGTATGATAGTCGCGCCACATACTTTGCCCGATGAAATGCAGGGTGCCGGGGGTCAAGGAGTCGGCAATGAGGCGGCCAAAAGTCATGGGGACGAAGCCTTTCATTTTTTTGCAGCGTGCCACTAAGACGTGCGCTGACCATTCGGGATCTGCCTTTCCGCCTAGAATCTGTCCCAGGAGTTGGTCTTCGGAGGAAGTCAGGCTGTTGTAGAGCAGTTTTTTCTGATCGGGTCGATTGACGAGGGAGAATGCTTTGTGCCCAATCAACCAGAAGAAGGCCTTGAAACGGCGGAAGAACTTCGGGGTGAGGTAGAGGCTGATGGCGAGAAAGGTGAGACAGAAAATCGCAGCGAGAATGGGGTTCACGCTCATGAGGGCGAGGCCGCCTAACACGGCGGCGTCTTCTGCGAAGCTGGCCGCGATATTGGATACGGGTTCCGGGGTGGCGTTGAGAGCGAGCCGGGTTCCTGATTTAAAGCCGTGTGCGACGAGGGTGGTTCCGCCTGCGAGCAGGGCGATGATCACATCGAAGGCTGGTTCGGAGGGCCCTAGGGTATGGATGGCGAGCAGGGAGCCGCCGACGGGGCGTATCAGGGTGTGAACGGAATCCCAGAGGGAATCGACCCAGGGGATTTTGTCGGAGAAAAATTCAAAGCAGAAAAAGATGCCGGAAGCGGCGAGGATGGCGGGATCTCCCAATACCATGAGATCGGGGTAGGTCGCCGAGATATCGACCCAGCCTTGATTGATGGCGAGGCCGGTAACGAAGACGACGAGATAGAGGTTCAGGCCCGCCAGAGTGGCGAAGCCCAGGGCAACGGCGAGTGTTTCGAGGATTTCCATAGGACAAGAGGTGAAGGATCAAGATAATGAGACGGCTTTATGGCACCACGTGATCCGCCTCTCTCCTATTACAAACGGGGGGCAAGATTGTAATCGTAAGCATAGCTGATTGGACGCTGGCGGGATCACGGTTCGCGAAAATGGGTGTCGGGTGTAGAATTCAGGATGAAGCAATTGGCTGTATTTGCTATTTCATATATGGTCGTCTCATTCGGCTCAGGTCTCTCATTTGAGCCGATCTACGAGCGCGCGCCCATCAACTACTTCGAATCTGAGCCCGATACGAAGCTGACTCGCTTGTTCGAGCGTGCTGTCGATGAAGGTTTCCTGAATGAGGGATCTGATCGGGAAATTCTGGAAGAGTTGTTGGAACTTCTTGAAGTGCCTGTCGAATCTCAGATGTTGGTGTTTTCCAAAACCAGCGCTCAAAATAGTCGAATCTCTCCGAACACGCCCAGGGCAATCTACTTCTCTGATGATATCTACATGGGCTGGGTTCAGGGTGGTGAGATCGAAGTGGCGAGTTTTGATGAAAAACTGGGCATAGTGTTTCATTTGGTCCAGTTGACCCGACGGGAGGAAGGCCAGCCACCTTCTTTGTCTCGCGATCGATCATGTCTGAATTGTCATGCTGGCTCTTCCAACGGCGGGATGCCCGGAGTGATGGTGCGTTCCGTTTATCCGCAGGACTCTGGATTGCCATTGTTTCAGGCGGGAAGTTTTCATACTCGTCACGACAGTCCGATTGAGGAGCGATGGGGCGGCTGGTATGTCACGGGTGAAGTCGAAGAGTGTGTTCATCTCGGAAACACAGTGGCAGAGGCTGATCGGCGATCAGTGGAGGTGACCATGAAACCCTTTACGGCCGAGCCCGTTTCGAGTCTGGATTCGTTTTTCGATACCGATCCCTATTTGAATGGAGGACACAGTGATGTCCTCGCATTGATGATGTTGGAGCATCAGGTGGGAGTTCATAACATCATCGTGGAAGCGAACCTGACGACTCAGAACACGCTCTATCGTCATGTCGAAATGCAGAAAGCTTTTGGCGAACCGGTTGATGCTCCTCTGTCCGATACGAATACCCGCATTCTCGACAGGATGGCGGAAAAGGTGCTCAAGCAATTGTTGTATGTAGAAGAGTTCGTGCTCCCGGCTGGGGTGGAAGCCAATCCTGATTTTCAAGAGGCTTTCCAACAGAGTTCACGTGAGAGCTCGGACGGGAGGTCGCTGAAAGACTTTCGGCTCTATGAGAGGCTGATGAAATACCGCTGCAGTCATTTGATCTATTCGGAAGCGTTTTCGTTTTTGCCAAACGAGATGCGCGAACTGGTCTTGGGAAAGCTGCACAGCATCCTGACAGAACCGAGTGCCTGGTCTGATTTTTCTCATCTGAGTGAATCAGAGAGAGAGTATATTCTGGTCATTCTCAGAGAAACGATGTCTGACCTCCCGGATGTTTGGTCGGAGTAGCTGCGCTGATCAAGGTCTCGATCTTTTAGTTAAGCCTTGAGGTTGATTCAAGAGAGATTGCCTGTTGATTGAGTAGGGAATTTCCATGCATCTTCGATCCTTAAATCTCAATCAATTTCGATGCTTCGATGCGCTACGGGTTGAGTTACCGGCAGGCGTCAGCATTTTTCACGGGAACAATGCTCAGGGAAAAACATCAATCCTAGAGGCAGCGTGTGTTCTTCTTCGATTGCAGAGTCCCCGGACATCAACGAATTCGGAATGCGTTAAATTTTCGGAGAAAGCTTTCGCTGTGGGCGGTGAGCTGGACGGAGGCGATCCGGTGGAACTCCGGGTTCAGTATCGTGAATCCGGACGCAAATTACTCGTCGATGGTGAAACCCAGAAACGTGGAAGTGACTATCTGAGGCACAGTGCCTTGGTCGTTTGGATGGCGAACGATGATCTTGCGCTCATCCGCGGGGGTGGCGATGGGCGACGGCGTTATCTCGACTTCATGGCGGGCCAACTTTTCCCTGCCTATCGTCCAGCGATCAGAGCCTACGATAAAGCAATACGGTCTCGGAATTTTTTGTTGAAGCGGGACGCATCGCCGAAGTGGCAGGAGATCGACGCCTACACCAAACTGCTTCACGACCATGGGCAAATTGTGACTCAATGTCGTCGGCAATTGGTCGAAAGTTTGCAGCCGCAGGCGGCGCGAGCGCAGGTGGAGATCGGAGGTGGCCAAGAGGCGCTAACTTTGAGCTATCGATCGGGATCGGGCGAGTCAGATGATCTCGCCTCTGAATTGTTCGCCCGGCGTGACGAAGAGTTTCGTCGTCGACAAACGGTGGCTGGCCCTCATCGCGATGATTTAATTCTCGAGCTGAATGAAATGCCGGTGGCGAAGTACGCCAGTGAAGGGCAGCAGCGAACAGTGGCATTAGCGTTAAAGTTAGGACAAACTCACCTCTTTCTTGAGTCTAGAGACGATGCGCCCGTCATGTTGGTCGATGATGTTTTTGGGGAATTGGATCCTGATCGCCGAAATGCGCTAATGGCAGCTTGGCCAGAGCGTTCTCAAAAATTGATTACCACTACGCACCTCGATTGGCTTGATGAGCGATTTTCAGGCGCGCGTCGTTTTGAAGTGGATCAGGCGTCAGTATCCTGATGATTGAGGTAAACTCGTTCTACCCGATTTGTGATTCCGGTTAGAATTTCCCAGGGAATGGTGCCTGCTTTTTGGGCCAGCTCTACCGCCGTTATTTCTTCCTTCCCTTGTTTTCCGATGAGGACCGAAACGTCCCCTGGCTCAATTTCGTCAGGGCAATGAGAAATGTCCACGACGATTTGATCCATCGTGACTCGTCCCAGGAGAGGGCAACGAGTTCCGTGTATAATTACTTCAGCGCCGGCTCCTGAAAGATGGCGCAGATAGCCGTCGCCATATCCGACCCCAAGAGTCGCCACTTTCATGGGAGCTTGGGTAATAAAAGTTCTGCCA
>TARA_R110002096_G_scaffold427737_1_pt1 | contig 13447 bp, 8 predicted proteins | sample TARA_R110002096 | Tara Oceans TARA_R110002096 (sample SAMEA4397295) | marine metagenome | biome: Polar Biome; feature: [DCM] deep chlorophyll maximum layer (ENVO:01000326); material: water (ENVO:00002006), including particulate matter (ENVO:01000060) such as... | depth 35 m | reverse complement strand
AAGGAGGTGGAAGTAAAACTTTTGTGTTGTCAGTAAAAAATTCCTATTTAGATAGAACTTCTCCAACACTTTATAATTACGCTACCGATTCTTCAGGATTGCCTTTTAGTTTTACCGACTTATATGGAAAAGTAACTTTAAGTGCATCAAATGGTTCGAAGGTGAGTTTCTTTGGTTTTAATTTCAATGACAATGTAGACTTCCCAAATGTAGCTTCATTCAATTGGAAAGCTAATGGTGGAGGAGCCAATTTTGTTTTAATCCCTGCTATGTCAACAACTTTAATTGATGGAACACTTGCTTATTCAGACTATGAAATAACAACTGATCAAAATGATGAAGGTGCTGATGTAACTGATAGAAGAAGCTCCGTTAATGGCTTTAATGTTTCCATGAATTTCACCAATTTTATTGGTGACAATGAATCGAAATTTGGATTTGAAATTTTGGGCTTTAGCACTGATTTTTCTTTTGAAAACACTCAAAATCAAGTAATCTCTCAAGTTGAAAATACCACTGAAATCGCAGCATTTTATCAATATCGCATAAACTTAGGTAAATTGATATTAGAGCCGAGTTTTAGAGCGCATTATTACGCTTCATTATCTACTTTTTCTCCTGAACCAAGAATCGGATTTAAGTATAACCTTAGTGATAATTTCAGATTAAAAGGTGCTGGTGGCTTGTATTCTCAAAACTTTATGAGTGCCACTTCAGATCGTGATGTTGTGAATTTATTTTTTGGCTTTTTATCGGCTCCTGAGAATCTACAAGATAATTTTACTGAGGAAGATGGAAGCGTTATTGAAATTAAAGATCCACTCCAAAAGGGGAGACATGCGATTTTTGGTTTTGAATTAGATATTACAAGAAATTTGAATTTAAATGTTGAAGGATATTACAAATGGTTTAATCAACTAACTAACGTAAATAGAAATAAACTGTACGCAGATAATTTTGAAAATAGAGATCAACCTGATGTGTTGAAAAAAGATTTCATAGTTGAAACTGGCGACGCCTATGGATTAGATTTTGCTTTAAAATATGAGAAAAAACAATTGAGTTTAATGGGAGTTTACTCATGGAGTTATGTTGATCGTTGGGATGGAATTAGAAATTACAATCCAATTTGGGATAGAAGACACAACATCAATTTGGTATCATCTTATGAGTTTGGAAAGGACTTAGTTTGGACATTTGATGCAAGATGGAATATTGGTTCTGGTTTCCCATTTACTCAAACATCTGGATTTTACGAGAATTTAACTCTTCAAGGATCAATTAATCAAGATATCACTTCACAAAATGGTGAATTAGGAATACAGTTCGGTGAGTTAAATGCCGGAAGACTTCCGTGGTATCATCGCTTTGATGTTTCATTAAAAAGAAGAATTGTTATTAGTGAACATTCCCTCTTAGAAATTACTGGTAGTATCACCAATATTTATAACAGAGATAATATCTTTTTTGTCAATCGTATTACCAATGAGCGCATCGACCAATTACCATTTTTACCTAGTTTAGGAGCCACGCTTACTTTTTAGAAATTAAAGTTTCAAAGCATTGCTTATTGTCTTAATTTTGCGCCCTGTTTATAAAAAACTGTTTTCTTCACATGCCAGATTCTAAAACAAAGTACATTTTTGTAACAGGAGGAGTTACTTCATCCCTAGGGAAAGGAATAATTTCTGCTTCTTTAGCGAAATTGCTTCAAGCAAGAGGTTATTCTGTCACTATACAAAAGCTAGATCCTTATATCAATGTTGATCCAGGTACTTTGAACCCTTATGAACATGGGGAGTGTTTTGTTACAGAAGATGGCGCTGAAACAGACTTGGACTTAGGTCATTACGAGCGTTTTTTAGATGCTACAACTTCTCAGGCTAACAATGTAACAACTGGTAGAATCTATCAGCATGTTATTAATAAAGAACGTGAAGGAGCTTATTTAGGAAAAACAGTTCAAGTTATCCCTCATATCACCGACGAGATCAAAAGAAGAATTCGTTTACTTGGAAGAACAGGAAAGTTCGATATTGTAATTACAGAAATCGGAGGTACAGTTGGAGATATTGAATCTTTACCATACATTGAAGCAGTTAGACAATTGAAATGGGATCCTGAAATTGACTGCATTGTAATTCACCTTACTTTGGTACCTTACCTTGCTGCTTCGGGTGAATTGAAAACAAAACCAACACAGCACTCGGTAAAGCAATTACTTGAGAGTGGGGTACAAGCTGATATTTTGGTTTTGAGAACAGAACACGAAATTTCAGAAGAAATAAAGAGAAAAGTAGCATTGTTTTGCAATATTTCTCCTGATGCTGTTATTGAATCAATTAATGTTGATTCAATATATGAAGTTCCTGTAAAGATGCAGTCTGAGAAATTAGACATTGTAACTTTAAATAAGCTCAAACTTCCTCTTGGAGATGACCCTGATATTCAAAAATGGAAAGAGTTTTTAAGAAGACTGAAAAGTCCTTCTAAAACCATTAAGATTGGTCTTATTGGAAAGTACATTGAATTAAAGGATGCCTACATTTCTATTCACGAATCTTTAATTCATGCAGGTGTGGCAAATGATGCAGCAGTTAAAGTAAAATGGATTCATTCTGAGCAGATTAATTCAGAAAATGTAACCAAACTGCTTTCTGATTTAGATGGGATACTAGTAGCACCGGGTTTTGGAGAAAGAGGTATTGAGGGAAAGATTGAAACAGTAAAATATGCTAGAGAGAATATGATTCCATTTTTGGGAATTTGTTTGGGAATGCAATGTGCTGTAATTGAATTTGCTAGAAATGTGTTGGGATTGAAAGATGCACATACTACTGAAATTGATCAAAAAACTAAGAACCCTGTTATTTTCTTGATGGAAGAGCAAAAGACAATAAGTGACAAAGGCGGCACAATGCGTTTAGGTTCATATGAATGTTCAATTGAGAAAGGTACTTTGGCCGAAAAAGTTTATCAAAAGGACTTGATTAATGAACGTCATCGTCATCGTTTCGAATTTAACAACAAGTACTTAGAAGATTTTAAGTCTGCGGGTCTTCTTCCTTCAGGAATTAACCCTGAAGGAAAAATGGTTGAAATAATTGAAAACATAAACCATCCATGGTTTGTAGGTGTTCAATTTCATCCTGAATACAGTAGCACAGTTTTAAATCCACATCCTTTGTTTGTCAATTTCTTGGCGGCGGCAACTAAATAAATTGATATAAAAAATAGCGTTCATGGATAAGAATACGTTTACAGGTCTTTTACTAATTATTGGTATAGTAGTAATTTTTTCATACTTGAATTCACCTTCTTCTGAAGAAATTGCGATTCAAAATAGAATGAGAGATTCTATTCAACAAGTCGAAAATGAAAAACAAGCAATACTTCAAGAAATAAATGAAAGTGCTTCTTCTCAGGTAAACGAATCTAGTATTGCTTTAAACGATTCATCAGCTATCGATTTACCTAATGATTCTGTCAATAATCAATTACTTTCTGAAACCTATGGGTCTTTTGCAGAAGCTGCAATTAAAGAAAATCAACTGATCGAAGTTGAAAATGAATTGTTTAAACTAACCTTTTCATCAAAAGGAGGGAGATTAGTTAATGCAGTTTTGAAAAATTATTCAACTTATCAAGATCAGGAACTAGTTCTTTTTGATTCTACTTCTTCTTTTAATTTGAACTTTTTTACAAGAGATAATAAAAATATTTATACAGATGAATTGTTTTTTGAAACTAATGAATCGAATTTCCAAGTAAGTGGGGAAAATCAGAGAAATATCAGCTTTCGACTTAATACTGGAAATGATCGTTACATAGAGTATGTTTATACCATACGCGGAAATGATTATTTAATTGATTTTGATGTCAATTTGGTCAACATGGATCAAGTATTGGATTTGCGCACAGGTGAAATCTATTTAAACTGGGTAGTAAATACTCCAAATCAGGAGAAAACCTTAAAGGCTCAACGAGATGCTACTACTATATTTTATAAATACAAAGGTGAGGATGTAGATGATTTAGGAATAGGAGCAGAGGAAATTGAAAACTATGAAGCTTCTGTAAAGTGGGTTTCATTAAAGCAGCAATATTTCAATACGACATTAATTGCTGATGATTATTTCAGTAAGTCGAAGGCATTTGCAAAAATGGAAACAGATGAGGCTTCATTAGATTATGTAAAAAAGCTTTCAACTTCATTGACATTAGAAGTTGGAACTGGAGCGATTGAAAAATTTGGAATGAGTATTTTTCTTGGACCGAATCAATACAATATTTTAAAGAAACAAGGAAATGAATTACAGGAAATCATCGATTTAGGTTGGGGTATTTTTGGTTGGGTTAATCAATTTGCAGTAATTCCCGTTTTTAATTTCTTAGATAGTTTTCATTTAAATTACGGAATTATCATTTTAATTTTAACCATTTTATTGAAATTGGTTTTATCTCCAATTACCTATAAAACCTACTTGTCTGGTGCCAAAATGAGGGTTTTAAAACCTGAAATTGCTGAAATCAATGAAAAGCATAAAGACGATGCAATGAAAAAGCAGCAGTCGATGATGGCGCTTTACCGACAAACAGGCGTAAATCCTTTAAGCGGTTGTATTCCGTTGTTGATTCAGATGCCGATTTTATTTGCAATGTTCAAGTTTTTTCCGGCCTCAATTGAGTTGAGACAAGAAAGCTTTTTATGGGCAGACGACCTTTCAACCTATGATTCAATTTATGATTTCCCGAATGGTTTTACTATTCCTTTTTATGGAGGCCATGTGAGTTTGTTTACATTATTGATGGCAGCTTCAATCATGCTGTATACCAAAATGAACAGTCAAATGAGCATGGGTGCTGCAACAGAAGGACCAATGGCAGCTCAGATGAAAATTATGATGTATTTAATGCCAATTATGATGTTGTTCTTTTTCAACAGCTATTCTTCAGGATTAAGTTATTATTATTTTCTAGCTAACGTTATTTCAATTGGACAAACTTTACTGATTCGGAAAGTATTTATCAATGAAGATGCAATTCGAGCTAAGATCGAACAGAACAAAAAGCGACCAAAAGCAGCTAAAAAATCTGGTTTTCAAAAACGCCTAGAAGATATGGCGAAGCAAAAGGGGCAGCCTTCACCAAAAAAGAGAAAATAATACCATTTTTTAATTTCGATTCGGTAATTACTAAAAAATATTTCTTGTCTTTGTGAGTAAATAGGTTGATGTAACTGCCTTTAGGAGAGGGGGGTAAGGAGTTTTATGTGATGATAAAAATTTCAATCTGTAAATTCATCAATTGCTGATTTTATTAAAGGGATAATTAAAGTTCTTAAATTGATAACTTTCAGACTTTGATTTAAAATGCTTGTTGAAATAAAAAAGTAGTGCAATAATTAGAATTAAGCTTACTGAAAATACCAAAAAGAAATTTGTAGCTCCTCCGTAAGATTCATATAGGTTATCTTGAAGAACTTGACTTTCATCGAAATAAAAAAGGGCAATTGTAGCCACAAAGTTGTTGCTGAAGTGAATAAGGATGCAATAGCCAAGGTTTTTAGTGTGGAAATAGATGTAGCCTATAAAAATTCCAAGAATAAACGCCCCAACAAACTGCCAAGGATTTAGGTGTAAAATCCCAAATAGAAAGCTTGAAAGTAGAATGGCTTTTTTGGCTGAATAACGTTTGAGTAAACCGTCGAGAATAATTCCTCTAAACAACCACTCTTCTAGTATTGGTGCAGCTATAGCAATGGTTATAAAACCATAAGGATTTTTCGATTGGAGCATAAACTTATAAAAGATGTCTTTTATGCTTTCGGGTACAGGAATAAAGCTTGTAATTGGAGTTAAAATTGCATTTTGAATTGCGATGGTGATCACTATCAGAGCAAAAAAGAGAAACTTGCTTTTTGGAAGTAATTGATAGCTCACTTCTTTCTCGTATTTCTTTTTTAAGAAATGAAAAATAATAATCGGTATTAATAAAGCGATACAATAGTAAATGAGCATCGAAGGTGCTTCTCCAATAGAATCATTTAATGAAAACATTAGAGGAAGGAGAATTAACATGACAAGTAATGAAAAACCTGTTATTCCGAAACTCTGTGCTGTATTTGGATAAGGCTTAATGGAAGGTAAATTCATCTTCCAAAGATATAAGATTTAGAGTATAACTAAGTAACTAGAAATCGTCGTTCATATCTTCTCGACTCTTTGAGTTATCTCTATTTTTTTTCTGATTGATTCGATAAGTAAAACTCAATAAAAATTGACGGGCTCTCCATTGAAAGTCGCTTTCACTGAATAAATACTCTGTTTCGATTATCGAGCGCCTCCTTCTAGTATTAAAAACATCTCGAACACTTGCTACTAATGTACCTTTACCTTTCATAACATCTTTACCTAATGATAAATCAAGAGAGTAGAGTGAAAGCATTCTTCCTTGAGCAGTATTTTGAGGTGCTCGGTAATTAAACGTTGATTGTAACTCAAGTTTAGGTAAAACTTCCATTTTTAAAATACTTCTACCGCTCCATGTAAAAACATCGTTGTCTAAATTTTCTCCTTCATAACTTCCAAATGTCATTGCTCTATAAAAGTTCAAGTTCCCATTGATGCTTATTTTATCTGTAAATCGGTAATTTCCATTCACCTCTAAACCAATGTTTTCTTCAGTTGCTAAGTTTACTGGAAGTCTCACAGTAAATCCTTCGCTATTTGCAGTAGTTATTCTACTAATTACATTTGTTCTGTGACGGTAATAGAGACTACTAAAAAGAGAGCCTTTTTTAAAGTATTTTAGGTAACCAATTTCATAAGAGTCTGTATATTCAGGCTGTAAATCTGCGTTTCCAGCCCAAAGGTTTCGGTTATCACTAAAAGTTCTAAAAGGCATTAAGTACCTGTAGTTAGGTCTATTAATTCTACGGCTATAACTTGCTTGAAAGCTAGTAGTTTTAGTCATTTCGTAAGTAAGAAAAGCTGAAGGGAAGAAATCTAAATACTCCCAACTATTTTTTTCATCTGTCAATTTAAGTTCAGTAGAAATATCTGAATACTCGCTTCTTACTCCCAATTGATAAGAAAATTGCTTAAATTTATTGCCAAACATCAAATAAGCTGCATAGACATTTTCTGTGTAGACAAACTCGTTATTAAATTCAGGAATAATGGTAAACTCGCTATTATTCAGTGATTCTCCAACTCTAAAATTATTATTTACAGTTCTGAGTGTATTTCTAAATCCCGTTTCAAAGAGACCATCTTTACCTACAGGATCTACAAAGTCAGATTGAATTAAGATGTTTTGGTTTGCTTCAACATTTCGAACATCTTGAAGCAATCGATCAGCTGTGCTATAGTCAACTTCAGAAATAGAAGATTTTTCAAGGTCGTCACGCTCGCTATATTGAATGTCTGCAGTAAGTTTTTTATCTTTCTTATCGTATTCTTTAGTATAGTTTATTGAAGTTTCGATATTGGTTCCATATTCATCCTCATTATCAATTCTTTCTACTTCTCTAAGGAGTTCACCACTATCAAAAAGGTCACGATAATTTAAAGTAGTGTTGTTTTCTTCATCTGAATAAGAATAGAAACCAGTTAAAGTAATAGTATTTTTATCATTCAAAAATATATCAGAACCAAACCGAACATTGTGTGCCAACCCACCTCTTAGTCGATCGGTTTTACTAGTATATAAATAGGATGTATCAGGGTTTGCAAAACGTTGATAGTTCGATCCACTCCCTGGTGAATTTCTATAGGAAACACCATAAGAATTAAAGATATTGAATTTTTTAGTTCTGTAGTTTAAATTGTAGGATAATCGATGATTATCAGGATAACCACCAACAAGTTCAATACTACCATTCAGTCCTTTTTGCTGTTCTTTTTTAAGTACAATGTTAATGATGCCAACTTCACCTTCTGCATCATAGCGAGCAGAAGGATTTGTAACTACTTCAACACGTTCAATCATGCTACCTTGAAACTGTCTCAAAACATCTGCTGTACTTGAACCTGTTATTGTTGAAGGCTTTCCATCAATTAAAACCCGAACATTCCCACTACCTCTTAAGCTAATATTTCCTTCAATATCAACTTCAACAGAGGGTATGTTATTTAAAATTTCTGCGGCATTTGCACCTGCGTTAGCAAGGTCTTTTTCAATGTTAAAAATTCGTTTATCTAGCTTGAACTCCATCTGGTTTTTCTGACCGGTAATTTCAACTTCTTCCAATTCTTGACTCTTTGGTCTTAAAAGAATCTTACCCAAATCTAAGTTGGTGTCTTTAAAATTTACCGGACTTATTGTTTTTGATTGAAAAGAAAGAAATGAAACAATCAAATAGTAGTTTCCGGGTTTTGCCGCTAGCGTAAATAAACCATCGATGTCACTTGTAGTTCCTTTAACAAGCGATGAGTCTAAGGAATTGTATAATACTATATTAGCAAATGGAACTGGCGAATTAGCTTCATCTATAATTTTTCCTTTAATGCTTGGCTCGTTGCTTTGAGCTATAAGACTGGACAGTCCAACTATAAAAAATACTGTAAAAATAATTGATTTGAGAAGTTGAATCATGTTCATCAAACAAGCTTTCAGGATAGATGTTTGTATTCTTAATTGAAAAGGAAAAGCCCTCTGAAATTGATAAATTTATTTTGCAAATCTACACTTTCTAGTAACCCTAAATAAGCTATGCTATTTTTAATACTATAAAAAAGCTAAACTTTAAAGGTATAAACTTCATGATAAAGTATTTTTATATTCATTGAACAACAATAAAGTTTTGAATGCGCTCGTTAACTAAATTTGATAAATGAAAAAAAATCTAATTGTAGTTGTATTAGCGTTTATTTTTTCTCCGCTTTTTTCTCAAGTTGGTGGTAAACATTTGTACAATTTTTTAAACTTACCTACTTCAGCTAGAATTTCAGCTCTAGGTGATAATCAGATTGCAGTTAAAGACGATGATGCTTTTTTGGGCTTTATTAATCCAAGTTTATTGAATTCAGAAATGGACAATAAAATGGCATTTACCTATGTCAATTATTTAGCAGATGTAACTATTGGATTTGCTTCATATACCAAAGACTACGATAGTTTAGGAACATTTAATTTTGGGATTCAGTACGTTGATTATGGTAATTTTTTAGAAACTGATGAGGCCGGAAATGAACTAGGAAACTTTAATGCCGGCGAGTATGCATTTGTATTGGGATATGGTTATCAAATTGATACCAATTTTTCCTTTGGAGCAAATCTTAAAACAATTTACTCTTCATTTTACGATGCTAGTTCTGTTGGTTTAGCTGCGGATATTGCTTTTACTTACTTCTCTGAACACAAAGGATTAACGATGGCATTACTAGCAAAAAATATGGGTGCACAATTATCTAATTATACTGAAAGTCAACAAAATGAATCCCTGCCATTTGAAATTCAGTTTGGACTAACAAAGCGTTTTAAGAATGTACCACTAAGGTTAGGAATAATTTTCCATCAACTTCAAAATTGGAATTTAACTTACGAGGATCCTGTTCCTCAATCACAGCAAACCATTTTTGGTTCTGAACCAGATCAAATTAAAAACAATAATCAATTTTTAGAAAACCTCGCTCGTCATCTAATTGTGAATGCTGAGTTTTTAGTTACTAAAAATTTCAACTTGCGTTTTGGGTACAATTATTTGAGAAGAGCGGAATTAAAAGTGGATGAAAATCTAGGATCAATTGGGTTCAGTTGGGGTTTTGGAATGCGTATTTCTAAGTTTCACTTAAGCTATGGTCGTTCTGCTTTTCACCAAGCTGGCGCAAACAATACTTTTTCTGTTTCAACTCGGCTTTCGGATTTTATCAACTAATTTAGCAGCACAAATAATGCTATTTTGTTGAATAAAGAAAAAAAACAAGCAATAATCATTGCGATTGACGGATTTTCGTCTTGCGGAAAAAGTACACTAGCAAAGAGCTTATCAAAGCAACTTGGTTTTGCTTATGTTGATACAGGTGCAATGTATCGTGCTGTTGCACTTTATTTAATTGAAAAAAATATTGATTGGAAAACTGCAAAAGAGCAAGTTGTATTAAAGGCACTCAACGAAATTGATATTACCTTTCGCTATCATCCTGAGCAAGAAAGTTCTCAAACTTACTTAAATGGGATAAACGTTGAAACACAAATTCGTGGAAAAGAAGTTTCCGCCGCTGTAAGCGAAGTAAGTCAAATTAAAGTAATCAGAACTGAAATGAAACGATTACAGCAAGCTCTTGGGCAAAAGCAGAATGTAGTTATGGATGGTCGTGATATTGGAACCAATGTTTTTCCAAATGCACAACTAAAACTCTTTTTAACGGCAAAACCTAATATAAGAGCAATGAGAAGATACGATGAGCTCGTTTCAAAAGGTCAACCTATTTCTTTTGAAGAAGTTGAAGAAAATATTCGTTTAAGAGACCATAATGATACTACTAGAACTGAAAATCCGTTAATTAAAGCAAAGGATGCTATAGAAATTGATAACTCATTTTTAGACGCAACTGAAACCTTGCAGTTGGTACTTAAAATTATTTCAGAGAAAAACTTAGCTGGCATTTAGCGTAAGCTCATTCAGAACGTCCAATTTGTTTTTATTTAACTCAAAAAAGCTAAGTAATTTATCAATAACACCATCAACGATAGCATCAGGACATGATGCACCTGAAGTTAGAATAATTTTTAAAGGCTGACTTTGTGGTAAGTAGTTTTCAGAGGTCAATATTTGTTTTTTGCTGTAATTAAAATGCCTTATTTTATTTTTTGAGATAATTTCATCTGCAGATGAAATAAAATATGTAGGTAGTTTTTCTTCACATAGCTCTACTAAATGAGATGTATTTGAACTGTTAAATCCACCAACCACGATCGCAATGTCTGCTGTTTCTTGCAATAAACGAATAGTCGCTTGCTGGTTGTCGTTGGTTGCGTAGCATAGAGTATCTCGAGTATCTGCAAAATGATTCATCAGATTTTCCTCTCCATACTTTTTTTTCATTATAGTTTTAAAATAATCGGCTATGGCTTGAGTGTCTGAAGCCAACATGGTTGTCTGATTGACAACACCAACTTTTTCTAAGTGAATTTTTGGGTTAAATAGTTCAGAATAATAGTTTTTGAAATAGGAAGTAAATGCTTCTTCACTCATCTCACCAAGAATATAAGCACCTACCATTTTAGCTTCATCCATGTTTTTAACCACTAAGCTATTGGCGAATTCAGTACTGTGTGAAAAGGTAGCCCTTGTTTCTTCATGCAAATGCTTTCCATGAATGATAACCGTATATCCTTTAGTACCTAACTTTTCTGATTGTTTCCAAACTTTTGTCACAAAAGGACAAGTAGTATCGTATTTTTTTAAATCAACGCCTTTATTTTTTAGTAATGACTCAATTTCTAGTGTGGTTCCAAATGCTGGAACAATAACAATGTCACCAGATTGAATTTCGTCCCAAGCGATAAACTGATGTCCTTGAGTGTCCATAATAAATTGAATTCCTAAAGAGCGTAGATTATTATTTACAGCGGGATTGTGAATCATTTGACTCAAGAGAAAAATTCTTTTTCCGGGATTTTCTTCCACTGCTTTATATGAAATCTCTATTGCATTTTCAACTCCATAGCAAAATCCGAAATGGCGAGCAATTAAAAGTTGAACGCTTCCGAAATCTAATTTTGAAGGTGTGAAATCTTTTTTTCTTGGATCAGTATTCTTACGTGCATCCTTAATCGATGCAATAAATGAACTTTGATAAACTGAAGGAATGTCAAATTGTTTCATAGGCTTTAACAACATCAAAAGTAATCATCAACACAATTAAATTTTACTTGATTTGCTATTATTTTATTTTCAAAAACCCTTTTTAGTTGATATTGTTTATCAATTCTTTGAGCGCACGGAACAAGTTTGTTGTCTATAGTTTCATATTATAGCATAAAGAAGATTTAGCTAAAATTAAACCTTAATTTCGATTTTTCAATTTTCTTAGACATGATAGCATACAAAGAATACTTTTTAGAGAATGGTTTGCAATTAATTGTGCATAAAGATGCTTCTAGCCCCATGGTTGCGTTTAACCTTCTTTATAAAGTTGGAGCAAAGAACGAGCAGGAAAGCAGAACCGGTTTTGCGCATTTATTTGAGCATCTAATGTTTGGTGGATCTGTAAACATCCCTTCTTTCGATGGTCCTCTTCAAGAGGTTGGAGGTGAGAACAATGCTTTTACAAGCAACGACTTGACAAATTATTACATGCACCTTCCCAAAGAAAGTTTGGAAACTGCTTTTTGGTTGGAGTCAGATCGCATGTTGGCTTTGGCATTTAATCCAAAAAGTTTAGAAGTTCAAAGACAGGTTGTTATAGAAGAATTTAAGCAACGGTATCTAAATCAGCCTTATGGAGATGTTTATCTACTTCTTCGCCCACTTGCTTATTTAAAGCACCCTTATAAATGGGCGACTATTGGCAAGGATATTTCTCATATAGAAGAAGCAAACATGGAAGAAGTGAAAGCCTTTTTTTATAAATTCTATCGACCAAATAATGCGATTCTTTCTGTTGTTGGAGATGTTGATCCGGAAGAAATTTTTTCTTTGACACAAAAATGGTTCGGACCGATTGAATCTGGTGAAGCGGTTAAAAATGATTACTTGCATGAAGAAGTGCAAGTTCAAGAAAGAACTTTAACAGTCGAAAGAGATGTGCCATTAGATGCAATTTACAAAGCCTATCATATGCCCGAACGTTTGCATCCCGATTTTTATGCGACAGATTTAATCACCGATATACTTTCTTTAGGGAATTCATCGCGTTTATATCGTCGCTTAGTGAAAGAGAAGTCATTGTTCAATGATTTGAATGCCTATATAACAGGAGATATTGATCCGGGTTTATTAATTATAGCAGGAAAGCTTAATCCGGGTGTTGAAATGAATTTAGCTGAAAAAGCGATTGAAGATGAGTTGCAAAAGTTAGTTAATGAACTAGTTCCTGAAGAAGAGCTTCAGAAAGTGAAAAATAAAATGCAAGCTGCTTACGAATTTGGACAAACAACTATTTTGAATAAAGCGATGGCATTAGCGATTTCAGCATTCATAGATCGCGCAGAATTGGTAAATGAAGAAATCGAGTCATACAAAAAAGTAGATGTACAACAAATTCAACAGGTAGCAAAAGAATTGTTTCGCAAAGAAAATTGTTCTACACTGTATTATAAAGCAAAAAAATGATGACATTAGATCGTACAATAGCCCCGAAAATTAAATCGAGTACTGAATATAATTTTTTAACAGCTGAAACACAGCATTTAAAAAATGGAGTTCCACTTCATGTGATTAATTCTGGAGAACAGGAAGTGATGCGCCTTCAACTTGTTTTTAATGCAGGATCCATTT
>TARA_R110002096_G_scaffold197270_1_pt1 | contig 13448 bp, 6 predicted proteins | sample TARA_R110002096 | Tara Oceans TARA_R110002096 (sample SAMEA4397295) | marine metagenome | biome: Polar Biome; feature: [DCM] deep chlorophyll maximum layer (ENVO:01000326); material: water (ENVO:00002006), including particulate matter (ENVO:01000060) such as... | depth 35 m | reverse complement strand
GACTCTACACTACTTTTATATTCTCTTAAAAATAAACCTAAATCATTTTTATTGGTAAAATTAAATTGTTGACCAGTCATTTTTAAAATTACACTCTCTACAAATCTAGCCACTTTTTCAAAAGATCCAGCTTCGCCTAACATGTCAGACTCATATAATTGAGTTAAATATTCATCAGGTCTTTTTTCTAAATAAGCTTGATCATAACCCATCGCTTCCATTTGCTTACTAATAAAATCAAATTCTTTTTGACCAAATGAATCTTTGACAAATTTCTCTACAGTTTCTTTTGTCATCTCCCCGTCCATAATAGATTTAGTTAATATACCGTGTAGTAATTCATGAGAAGCAGTTTTAACCTCATTAGTTTCACCTATAATACTATTATTTAAATATATTTTGTTACCTTGTATAAAACCATAATCTGTTTTTGCGTTAAAACCTTTAGGTGCTATTTTTTGTAAATCATCAATTTTAGTATCTTGAATTAAATCAAAACCTAATTCTTTAGCAAATTCTTCTGTTGTTGCAACATCTTTACCTCTTTTTAAAGCAGCATTATCTTTAGATATTTCTCTTAATCTTTCATTAACACCTTCTATTTGGCTTAGTTCACTGTCTACAACCGCTTTTTCTTTAGCTGTATCAACAATACTTTGTAACCTTGCTTTTTCTTTTAATAATTCAACAGCTTCAATTTTAACATCTCCTTGTAAACCTAAAGGTTTCAGTCTATTAGCAGCGCCTTGAGTTTTAGCAAAATTCTTTTTAATTTCTTTTGATTTTTCAATCGTCATTTCTCCACTTTTAACTTTGCTTTTTAAATCAAAATCTAAAAATCTTTCACTATACTCTGTTTCAGCAAGTTTTATACTTCCTGAATCTTCCTTTTCATTACTAAAAGCATCAACTAAACTATTGTAATTAGATTCATCTATTTGTTTATTTAATTTTCTTGATTGAATACCATCTTTAACTATACGAACACCTTTACCAAGACCAGAAGGACCACCACCTGAAGTAGCACCTATAATAAAAGTATCAATTAATTCTAGTAAATAACCATCCCATGCTTTTTCATCACCTCTTATTATAGCTTCTGCACCATTGTTTATAGTCAAAGTTGCTGATTCAGAAAGGCCTTCTAAACCGGCATCTTTAGCAAGTTTTAAAGCCATTTTTGTTAAGCTTTCTTTTGCAATTTTTTTAGATTGACCAAAAAGATTTTTAAACATAGTTTTACCTATACCTTTACTAACAATTTCTAATAATCCTTCAGATGCGCCTATTACTGCAGAATAACCTATAAGTGTTAAATCAATATCATCACCTTTTCTTTGTGCTTCTTTTGAAGCAGCGGCAGCTTCCATAGCTACAATAGAAGGTATACCAACAACGGGAATCATTGCTTGTGCCATAAATGGTAAAGAAATTACTGCAGCAGAAACTGCTCGAGTTGCTCCTTCTACAAAATCTCCTTGAGCAAAAGCTTGGCCAATAGTATTGTCAAATTGAACTTGAGACTTTTGAAGCTCATTACCGGCTTCTACAGCTTTTTCATAAGCCTCAAAAGATTTTTTTGCACTACCAATTCCACCAGGAATTTGATCAAACATATTATTTAGAAACTTTTGTTGTTCTTCATAATCCATTTGATCCATTATATCAAAGCCTTTTTTAGCATCTTCTATACCAAACAAATCTACCATGCTTCGTGCGGCAGCAATTTTTATTTCATTTACATAGCTATTAACACTTATCCCAAGCTTAGCTTTTTGTAAATTTAAAGTATTTAAAAGACCATCTTTTGTTTCTGTAAAACCTTGAAAACTTTCCCAATCTTTGTCATCTCCTTTTTTATCATTTAAAAACTCACCATCTCTTTCTTTTATTTCCCTAACAACACCTTGGTAAATGTTTTCGTTTCTTTTTTTTATTTCTTTTAATCGTTTTTCTTCTTCTGAATCTTCTGGAGCTAATTCACCTATATAATCAGTTAAATCATTAGCTTGATTAACATCTAGAGGTTTGTTAGTACTTGTAACCCCACCGTCAGTGTCTTTACTAAAATTTTGATTAATTTTATTTATCTTGTCTAACTCCAAAGAAGTATCTTCCGATCCTAAGTCCATACTCTGACCCGTTGCAATTTGTTCGTTTACAGCTGTTGCATTCGCAACTCTTTCTGGAACAGCTGCTTGCTTTCCCTCGTTTATAGATTTAAACTCTTGTTTTTTAGAATCAATTTGGCTTTGAACTTCATCAACAGAAAGTCCATCAGCCAATAGTCTATCAGCCAAATCACTTAATTCTTGTAATTGTTCTGGAGTCATTTATTTAAGATTTAATTTTTGTTTATTAATTCTTTGTCTTAATTGTTTTTGTAGATTTGATCTCATTTTAGATCTCTGAGCTTTAGTATAATCTGAACTTAATAAATTATCTAATAAAGTATCCATTCTAGCAGGATTCATTAAATCAAAAGTTTCAGAATCACTAACAATAACAGATTCTTTGCCTCCATCACCATCATCCTGTGTTACCCTTCCAGCATCCCAAGTTAAAGTAACTTGATTTGATGCAGGGTCTTCACCTGAAACAAAATCAACACCACTTATACTTTTTCCATCATATTTTTTATTTTTAAAGAAATCACTTGCTCCTTTTTGATCATCAAAATTATATAAGTTGTCTAATATAGTGGTGTTAGTTTTTCTAATTTCAATTAATGGATCAGCTACAGTTTTAGCTGTTTTAGTACTAGAAATATCTTTAGAAGCTTTATATATTAAATCACCTTTACTAATTTCATCTCCTTGAAATCCTTCAATTTTTGCATTAAGATCATTAATTGCTTTTGCTTCTTCTGCGGTAGCTTCTCTTTGAACATAGCCTGATCCTGCATCATCACCACTAGTTAAATTGTTTTCTAAAAATTGTTCTTGAGTTTCTTTAGTTAAATATTTTTTTGCATCACCTGATTCTATTAATTCTTCAAAAGTTCTATCTTCTCCTCCTTCTTCTAAAGCTGTACCAGGTAATTTAGTTGTTTTTCTATTAAAATCAGAACCCTCAATACCTAATGTAAAAGCTATATAATCACTTTGTTCTTGTGGGGTTCCATCCATTACAACTGATGCTCTGTTTTCTGCTGGTGCGTATAAACCTTGCATTAAAAAAGGTGTGTTAACAACACTAGTTTGACTAGTAACATCTCTATCACCTTCTTTACCTGTTGATAAATCTAAAGTTGTAACATAATTTTCATTTAAAGCTCCTTCTTTATTTTTAAATTGTAAAGCTTCCTGCATTGTTTCTTCATCTACACCCTGTATAATATCTGTTAAAAAACCTTCTTCTCTCCATTTAGCCCAGTCTTGATCAAAAGTTATAGACATGTCTCCACTTTTTCTAATTTCATCTTGGTCTGCTTGAGATAGGTTTTTAAATGCCTGAGAGTTTTCATCAAAAGTAACTTTAGAATAAACCATACTAGCTCCTTTTTCTCCTTGATAATTTCTTTTGTCAAATGTAACTCCTTCTGGAGCTGTTTCATTATTTAAAGAAAGATACGTCCACATGTTTCTTGTTTTATCAAAACCTTCTCCTTTAAAAGTACTTTTTCTACCTAAATCAGATCTTGTAAAATTTTTATATTCTTCTTTTTCACCTATAAGAGAACCCATGTTGAGTTTACTGTTTGATAAAAAAGCTTTGTAATCACTAACAATTCCAGCATATTCATCTTGCTTTTCTTTGCTTAAATTTTTTTCAGTTAACATTCTGTATCTAGCTTCTTTAGCACCCATTCTATCTAAGCTAGGATCCTCTTCATTTTTTATACCATTAATAGATTCATTAAGTTGTTTCTCAAAAGTATCCATCATTGGAGTTTTAGAAACAGAAGCAGCTTCTTTAGCATTATTAAAATCATTGTCAAAAGCCTCTTCATTTAATAAAAAAGTATTTTGATCTTTTAATGTTTGAGCATCACCATCTTTTTGTAGTTGAGCTTTTTTTGCAGCTCTGGTCATGATACCTTTAGCTATGCCATCAATACCTCTAGAAATTCCTTGGCTTAATATTTGACCAGAATTATCTCTTATTAATTTAATATCTTCGTATGCTCCCATTTTATGTTTTGTTAGTTTGTTGTTGTGCCAATGTAAGCTCCAGCTAAATTTCCAATAGAACCTATAGCACCACCAATAGCCGCAGACTTAGCCGCATTGGCATCAGCCTCTTGTTGTTGAGCTTGTTGCATTTGACCAGCTGCTCTATTCATATCCATATTTGTTCTTGATTCTTGTTTTTCAAACATAAATTGTTTACCAGCTGCCTGAGATGATTGTACTCTTTGACCTTCGGAAATAGCAATACCTTGTAAACGTTGTTGTTCCGACATTTTTTGTTGTTGTAAAGCTTGTTCTCCTTGTGCCCTCATTTTTTCATTAGCAGCTTCTTGTTGCTCTATGCTTGCCGAAACGCCTTTTTTACTCTGTAAAGCAGCTTGCGCTAAAGCAGTCGCGCCACCAGCTCCAGAACCTGTTGCTCTTAAAGTATCTAAAGTATTAGCTAAAGCCATATCAGCTTGTTCCATTTGTATTTCAGCAGCACCAGTTGCTACGCCTAAACTTGCAAAAGGATTACTTAATTGACCAGTTAAATCTTTAGCCATACCAGATAAATCTTTTACTCCTGCGTAAGGATTTGTTATTGTAGCTCTAGTTCTTTTAGCCGCATCTAATTCTCTTTGAGCTCTACCTTGAGCTCTTCTAGCTTTACCTGCTGCTTTACCCGCTGCGTGAGCACCAACAGCTCCACCAATTGCTGAAACCCCCGCGCCAATAGCTAATGCTGTCATTACTGCCATATTGTATTGTTTTATTATTTAAACTATTTTTTTTGATATTTCAAAAGATGGACTTTTATCTATTGTATATCCTAAGCTTTCGTGAATTTTCATTAAGCTTTTATTTTTACCTATACTTATTACAGCTTCACACCCGCTGATTTTAGCAACGTGCTCTAAACCTGATATTAAAAGAGCTGTAGCTTCTTTTCTGTCATCTTCTCTATAGTCTGCATTAGAAACTATCCACTCCATCCATCCTATTTTTGAATTTGTTGTATATATAAATCCAGCTATAATAGGTAATCCATCTTTCTCAACTATAAGCCCACCTGTTCCATTTTCAGGAAGTATAGATTGACTCGGATGTGCTACCCAATCAGGCCACATGTTCCAAAGTTCAACTAAAGTAGGCCAATCAGATTCCTCTAGTTTACGTATTTTTAATTCCATTTGATTTGATTTAATATGATGATTCTACAACTGTTGAAGCTACAGAAAATAATTCTTTTTTAATTGCTGATGTATTAAATTGTGTTGTTGGTGATATACTCATTTTAACAGTTGCAAAGAAACCTTTAATACCTGTCATAGAGTTTCCAAAAATAATTTCACCCGCGCTAGCGCTTGAGTTATTTATAACATTAGCAAAGTATTTGTCGTTTTTTCTTTTAAAATTATTAGAAAATAAAGCTCCTTCTAAGCCAGCTAAACTTGTTTGAGGTTGGTAAACACCTATTGGCAAAGTTACATCACCAGAGCTACCTACCATGCTTTCTAGTTCCCATCCTGTTCCACCTTCATAGTTAATAGTTTCAAAAACTTTAACAACTGACGGATCAGAGTTTAAAACTACAGTTACATTAGAGCCATGTGTAATACCATAAAACCTAGCATAAAGACCTAAGTAATGTTGATACATTTTACCAGCATTAAACGTATAAAATAAATTATTTAAGCTAAAACCATAAGTTGGTTTAAAGCTTGAAAATGTTGTCCATCCTAATACGCTTTCATCAAACGATAATGTTTTATAATCGCTAGATGTTTGTATAGATAAGATATAGTTTTTAGTATGATTATCCCATGATCCAACAACCTTGTTGACACTAAGTGAAGCAAGTTCATCTCTAAAAAAATCATGCATACCATAACTTGACAACTCTGTTATACCATTATCAGATAATCTTAAAACAGCTCCTCTAGCTTTATCAGTAAAATATTTTCTATATCCATAAACTGCAAAGCTTTCTGGATTAGTACTTATACCATACTCTCCTTTATAAGCTACAATTTGTCCTATTACTAATTGTGTTGATGTTATTGCCGCAGATCCTTCTGCTGAGTATATAGCATCTTTATCTATTAAGGCTCTACTAACTTTGTTTTCTTGAAATATAATTAAATTAGTATTTTCAGCGTATAGCTTTTGTATTGATCCATTAGCTGGATCAGCACCTTTAGTTATATCAGTACCAACCGAAAACTGGTTAGTATTATTTATACCAGTTCTTGAATTAAATAAACCAGAATATATAAGAGTACTAATTCTATGTTGTTGAGAGGGATTGTCTTCTACTAAATAAGCTTTAACACCAAAGTCTACAGATAAATTATTGTAACCACCTCGTATTCTCGCTTCTTCTTCATACCAATCAAAAGTAGTGTTTGAAGCAAATGCAGATGGAATATTAGCAAAAGGCGGTGTAGGCTTAGTGGGCGCGTCTACTATGCTCTTGATCTTTTTCAACCAGAATGTGTTAAAATATTTTACTTCAAGTACTGCTCCCATAATTTATTATCACTTATTTTTTATAATTATTACCATTAACCTACAGTGTTTGTGTTTATCGAATAAGGGTAAGTTAAAGCTAAAGGATTACAACTAGATGAACCACTGCCTCCAGCATTACCACAATTTTGTACATAGCAATTAGTTCCCCAGCTAGGTGGATTGTAAACTTTTCCTGCATTAACACCCGCGGCTGTTGTAAACCTTGCATTAAACGAATATTTAACAGAACCAAACGTAGAATCGTTATAAGGAGTACTTTGTTTCATTTTGTAAGCATAGTAATTACTATGTGTTATTCCATTAGAATCCGTAGCATCTGTACTAAAGTTATAAGGATTTATTAAACTAGTTGATTGAAAAAATTGATCAACATATTGACCATAAGGTACTAATGAGTAAGCACTGTTTAATCCAGCTGAGCAAGTAACAGAACTAGAAGAATTAGTGCTTATTCCGTATTGGTATGTTGTTTGGCTTGGCGAAGTATTAGTTCCGTTTTCTATTACACATGTGCTATAAAATAAATCACTAGAATTTACCCACGTGCTTAAAGCTTGCTGTGGATTTATTCCTGTTGTAAAAGAAGTAATATCTTTAGCAACTATTAAATACTCACCAGGCGTGTTATAAGCCATAACATATTGTAAATAAAAACTTCCTGTGCTAGCATTTGTAACAAGCTGTAAAGGACTACCTACACCGTTTCTCTGTATTCCAGCAACTGGTATTGTGTGATTATTTACATCAGCTATAGTAACCCAAGCCTGTGTATTATTTACTCTATGATATATGTTCCAGTTATTGACTCTTCCTTCTAATACAGCTGGACCACTAGGATCAACTCTATTAATTTGCATGTTCATAGACAGTGCAACACTTCCGGCAGAAACTGCATTACCTAATTTATGTATAGTATATTGTGCAGGTGCAAGTGGTGAAACAACAGGAGGTGTGTAGCTTCCATCAGTTCCACTAGGTGTTGCTCCAGTTGGCCAACCTGTTCCTTCTAAATATGTTGTTCTAGCAGAACCTGTTGTTGTAGAGTCAGATAAATACCACACAGCTGTTACTGGTGTTTGACCCGTATAAGGCGCAACAGTAGCTTGAGATATAAATTGAGTGTTAGAGTTAAATACTTGAGTAAAACAAAAGGATGCAACACCATTGTTTAAAGCTGTTGGCCCTATCCTAATTTGTTGCTGACCAGTTATAGTTTTACCACCAGTTCCCTGTACTCCAGACTGAACAGAATCTTTAAGCGCAATAGTTAAAGTATATAAGCCATTAGGCGTATTATTAGGTGTTTGGGTTAATTGACCATTAGACGGATCTATTTGAAAGCAAAGTTGACCATTAGCTCCGGTGGGATTTCCAGCTGTTATAGCCCACTCTAGTTGACTAGTTTTATTTGCAGTACTATTTGTAGAGCTTGTACCGTTAAAAGCTGTTAAATACGGAGATAAAGGTCTTAATATTGTTTGATCAACCGTTGCGCTTATCAAGGCTAATGCAGGATCAAAAACAGGATCTTCATTTATTAAAGAAGCGGTAAACGTTAAGGTAGAGGTTATACCAGCATCACTACTAGGCGGTACAACTTCTAATTTTAAAGTAAATGTATAAAGATCTCTTACGGAAGAATTGTTTTCATAAACAAAATAAGCATCAGAGCTAGCTGGGTTACCTAAAGCATCATTACCTAGTGTTGATGCCATTGTTTTTATTTGATATTTAAACCTATCATTGCTAGTAGGATCTACGTCTTGTGATAAAAAGAATTTAGATGTTACATTTTGAGGTGGAGTTGAGCCATCAAAAACTTCAAAAGATAATGGAGTAGTAGGATTATTTAAATCAAAAGGAGTTCCTTCGTTAGTTAAAGGCCATACTGAGTTTGTTATAGCAGTACCTGGGTTAACACTTTCTTTAAAATCAGAAAAATCAAGAGCTAAAGAGCTAGGCCCATCAAACCCTGTTGCTATATCGGCATTCAAATCAGATAACATACCAACTGATGTTGTTTCCCAAAATATATCTAATAAAGATTCTACAGGCTCAGTTTCATATATAGCTAAAAACGGAACCATATTAGTGTTTACACTAGTTGTTGATGTAATACCTATAGCGGTTGCCGTTGCTAATCTAGCGATTAAAGGCTTGCTATCTATTTGATATATATTAGCTTGACCATCAGGACTTAAATTTAAAAAGTCCATATTAGAGTCATTAGTTGTAGCTATACTAATTGCTGTATCTGTACTTGTGCCAGGATAATATTGTATATTGTTTTTTGGATCATTAGCAGTTGCTGGAGTGCTTGCAACTAAAGTATTTTCTACTCTAGGGAATAATTGAACTGAGCTTCTAAATTGTTTTTGATCAGGACCAACCTCAGCTAAATCTCTAGGTACTTTATTTATATTATCGTTTATTAAAACAATATTTGAAGTAGATCCTAAAGGATCTGTAGGGAAAGGTACGGCAGGAGGGCTTGTTAATGTTGTGCTTATTAAAGGATAACCTTTTAATACACCCGGAAGATATACATTATAATAATCTTGTTGAGTTTGTTTAACCACAACTTTATATGAATACCATCCATTTTGATTTAAAAAATAACTAAATTTTATATCCGACGTATTTTTAAAATTATTTAAGTAAGAACTATTAACTTGACCATTAGTTGTAACCGTGTAAAGCCCATTAACAAGTGTTGGTACTATTGTAACTTTTACGTAATCAGTAAACTCACCTCTTAAATAATCGTTTAATATTGGAACAACATTGTTAGTGCCAGCTGTAGCGCTTAATTTAAATGTATAAACATTACCATTTATAGTAGCTTCATCTCCAGCTACATCAGAAATCATAAAGCCTTTTCCAGTCCCTGTAGTTATTGCATAAAGACCAGGTTCACCAGTGGAAAAATTTGACTGACTTAATTGACCATTTAAATTAGGTGATCCAGATGTGATTTCATTATCTACCGTTAGTTGTAATGTATCTCCAAACCAGTTTCTTACGTTTAAATTGTCAGCAGCATCGTAGTAAGGCGAATATATAGTAGAACCTAATCCACCTGAGGAATCAGTTGCGGTTACTGGAGATAGAATAACAGAAGATTGTCTACCAAACTTATCTGCTAAAATAAAACCTACTTGATAACTTCTGTTTTGTTTTAATGAATGATTAGGATATTCTATCCAGCTATCTGAACTAAAAGTTGTTTTAGCTATAGATCTAGCTGTATAATCTATTGTGTCTGGAGGAGTATGTACATCGTAAATATTACCATATATAATTCTATTGCCTGAAGTTTCTTGCGCTAAGGCTCTGACAGGAACTTTATCATACACTCTAATTGTTTGAGCTTGCGTTAAAGTTTTGTAAGGTTTTCTAGATTGATAATTATAAATACATATATTATCTGAAGAAGCTTGCTGTATAGATGCTAAAGGTAAAGTTTCTAAAACTTTAACAATTAATGCATCAGATTCTTTATATAAAACATCCATAGCAGATATTTTATAATTAGTAAAAATATCAGTTGATACATCAGGCAAAGGTATTAACAACTCTATGTTATTAACATTGTTTTCCATCCAAGCTAAAATAGTACTTCTATATGCAGCGTCTTCATCTCCTTCAATAAAATAACCTTTTTGCTTAGGTATATAAGCTATTTGAGTAAAAGGTGCCATTATAGAGTATTCACCGTCATCAAACTTAAACCTATAGCTAAATCTTACAAATTTATCTTCTAAAAAATTAGGATCTCCAGGCCAAGTAGCGTCCCCGCTTTTATCAGTCATGGTAGATGTTAAAAATATAAAATTATCATTATCAGCTGGGTTATTAGCTGGTGATGCCGGAGCATTGCTTAAAGTTATTATAGCACCATTAACATTAGCTACTGTAATAAATTCTCCACCTGTTATTTTTTGTGTACCAGCTTTATTAGCACTAACGACTGACATCCCTACAGTAATTTTAGGATTAGCTACGTCTAGTGTAAATACAGTTGCTGTTGGAGCAGGTGTAGCAGATACTATGCCAGTTTCTTTTTTAACTAAGCTTATAGGCTCATAAGGATTATATTTAGCTACGGATATTTGTATTTCATCAGTGTAATAACCAACTGGTTTATCTATAGATATTTTTCTTGGCTGGTTTCTATTATCAGTAAAAAATAATAATTCTTCTATTAATGTTGCCTGTATAGGATTTGTTGTTGAAAAATTTAAAAAAGGATCGTCAACTAGTATGTTTATATTTCCTGGAGCTTGAGCGCTCCATGAATATATTATACATCTACTACCACTTGATGCATCTATAGGAATTGTATTAAAATTAGTTCCATCAGTATAATCAGTTGCAAATACAAAAACTTTATCATTGTATTCATCTTGTATATATCCAATTATTTTTAAATTTACATTGTTTAAGTCTGTAGACGAAATTAAAGTGTTACCTAAAATAGTTTCTAAAGCTCCTATGTCATCAGCTTCAGATTTACCTACAGATATGTTCTGCGCATCTCGATATTCACCGTTAGGTATTAATCTATCATCCAAGTCTTTGTTCATCTTGGATCTTAGAAAACTATTCTTGATTTCTGACATGTATTAAAATTTAAGCCACTTAGATTTACCTCTCATAACTTGAATTATTTCATCAAGTTTTATATTAGATAATCTTATTTTAGCATTTCTTAGTTTAGCACTTCTTTCTTTTCTAAATCTTTGTACTATATACTCTTGAACATTAGCACTTGTAGCAAGTATTGCGTGAGCTATGTGAGAATATAAAGCATCTTCAGCTAGTTTAGGTATTCTTGCATTTATATCATATGCATTACCATCTGATATATATTCTAAAATAATTATTTGATTTTTTAATTCACTACTAAAAGCAAAAGTTCCTTCTCGTTCATTTATTGTAAACCATCCATTTTTTTGGCTTAATGAAGGATCTAAACCATATCTTTGGCCTAACATACCATCATACAAAGAGTTTATCAAAACATCAGCATTAGTTCCTTCACGAGTAAAAGCTCCATTAATTCTTCTAGGATCATTAGCAGCCCATGCAGCATTAGTCTGAGAGGTACCTTGTATATTAGAATCCTGACTATCTTGTGTTGGTGTACCTACTTCATCTTGAACTGGACTTGAAAATGGATTTGTTGTTAGTTGATTAGCTGGAAAAATTGTATGCTGAACACCTAAACCGTCTGTCCATGATAATCTAACATAGTTGACATAGTCTTGAGGAATTATTACACTTAAAGCGTTGTTAACAGAAAGTTCTTGAGATCTTATACTTTTTAAAGTGTCATAACTAAATTCTTGTAATCCTCTTTTAGCATGAAACACGACATCAGATCTTTTTACACTAGGTATAAGCTTACCAGCCCCTACATATGCTATTAAGAAATTGTCTATAACATCAGTTAATCTAGTATATTCATAGCTCCCTCGACTTTCTTGTAAAGTATCTTCGTTTAATTGTATTTTAACATAAGTATTAGCAGCTAAATAAGATGCAATAGTTATAATATTTGGGGTTAACATTGCCCAAGGAGAAGGAGAATTTAAACTTAAGGTTACACCTGGAGCAGCTGCTGGAATAGCTACTATTATATTACATATAAACGTTGAAGAATTTGTTACACTAGTTATAGTTCCATAAGTAATTGTTCCTGTGTTGTTTTTAATCAACATACCAGGGACTACGGCTTGATTTGCAACTAATATTGTAATTGTTTGTACACCTAAATTAACACCACCAACAGGTGCAATAACAGATGTGGTTGAACCAGATGAATTAGGCGTTAAATCAGTCCATGTTAAAGCATCAGCACTAGTAAATATTTTAAAACTATTTAAAAGATAATTATTGTTTAAAGGATCTGAACTTCCATACACTAAATCAGTATTAAAGGTAGATATAATAGTTTGCCCTGCGCCTGCTGTAGTTATATACTTCTGCTGTGCTCCAGCGTAATATTGTCTGTTAGTTTCGGTTATTAAACCACCATTAGGTATAGGCATAATTTATTATCTTTGTTGGTTTTGATTTTCTTGAGCAACCGCTTGAGCAGCTACTTGAATTATTTCAGGACTTTTAACAACTACGCCTGCATATAATAATATCTTAAGTATAAGTTCTGTCTGTTCGGCGTCATGTAATTCAAAATTAATTGAAGTATTAGGACTATATATATATTGATTACTAGTTCCAACTGTAAAATTCCATAATGGATCAGCTGGCTTTCTAATATAATCAACTGTTATACCATTTGTTATAGTGGTTGGATACACCAATAATCTTTTATTTTCATATAAATATATAGGGTATGTAGTTGTAGGCTTTGTTAGTTTTGAACTTAACAAATGATATAGTTCAGACCTAGTTACTCTTTCTAATTCTTGTGAATGTAAAGCTCCTGATTGATAAGTTACAGTTCCTAACCTGTAAAAGTCGTCTAACGTAACTACCACAAAAACACTAGCAGGAGAAGGCGGTGTTGGTGGTGACACGGGTGCAACCGTTAATGTTATTACAACACCATTAATGTTATAAGCAGTTGTAGGTTGTAATACACCGTCAAAGTACACTTGTACTGTACCGCTAGCTAGTTCGTTAGCTGTAATGCTTGAAAAAGTATAAGCTACAGTGCCAGCTACAGTTGTAATAGTTTCTGTTGATTGAGCTAGCCCAGACTCAGAAGGTAAAGAAAATGATGGGGCTGTGTAGGTAGGAGTACCTGATGTTTTGAATATAGAGATTTTTTCGTCT
>TARA_R110002096_G_scaffold203162_1_pt1 | contig 13474 bp, 17 predicted proteins | sample TARA_R110002096 | Tara Oceans TARA_R110002096 (sample SAMEA4397295) | marine metagenome | biome: Polar Biome; feature: [DCM] deep chlorophyll maximum layer (ENVO:01000326); material: water (ENVO:00002006), including particulate matter (ENVO:01000060) such as... | depth 35 m | reverse complement strand
GAGCTGAGGCGTCGTAATAGTTTTTGGAGGGTGATTTCCATTCCCGTAAACATTAGGCGGAATAACTATTCTCACATCAATAACGATGTATACTGTGGGCCTGCCAACTGGTTGGTTGCGATCATGGTCTGATACCAAAATTACATCTGCAATTGTGGCATCAATTTCATAGCGAGAGCCTAGTCCTAATGCTTGTGTTGTCGCAGTGCTATGCAGTGGGCGTATATCTTTTTTGTAGATTGTGTCTGTAAAACCAGCTTTCAGCTTTTCCACATGACTATATTCACGGTCAAAAAAGTAACTTAATTGGCGTTTGGTTGGCTTCTCAGCCTCTGGAATCCCAGGAGAGATATTGTCATAGAGCCCCCTTTAATTTCCGATGAGCTTTAGCCAACGAGAAACTTTTATTTAGAACATACGTATCAATAATAATGCGAAAAAGATGTTCAGCCTTCTCATCAACTAGCGCCCCTTTCCCTTCCATGATAACTCGTGGTCGACCAAGCTTTTTGTCCTTAGCTATACGCTTTTGGCCTTTAGCCCCTGAGTTTTTGTAATCGGGTAATAGGGAGTTTGGCGTCTGCCCTCTTTGCCAGTAACGGCGAATCAACCTGTAGAGGTATGGTCTGGAAACCTTGCCAGCTGCCAAGATTTCAACAATATGCTGACTGCGATTTTTTTTGATATAAAAGTTAGGATCTTCAACCAAAGGCTTAATGATCTGATAGTTCGTGTCACGTATTCTTGCTTCTTTGGAGCCTTTCTCGGGCAGCAGGTTCTGGATATAACCATACGGGTCTTCTACCCGGACCAGTTTTTCCTGTAACAGCAGCACTTCTAGCTGAGAAAGCTCTACTATTTCAGGGAATGCTTTCTTATCTTCAACCGCGATCCACACAATATGACGCATTGAAGTCAGAAGCACCCTACAAAGTGTATCATTTAGCTGAACGACTTCATTAACTTGAAACACACCAACCCCCCTGTAATACATCAAGGCTTTCAGCAGTTAAATTAGTACAACGTAAGTCCGTGAATGGCTTGGAGATGTCAAAGTGGAAGTAACGCTGAGCAAGCAAGCGCTTGATCTGGAAGAGACTTTCGCCAGGCTCATGCTTGTAGGCCGTGTCTAGCTGGATGCACAAGTCGACGATCCTAAGACTATCCCTTTGTTGAATTTGACTGAAGAATAAATTGAAATATGTGACGAGTTCCTCTTGATCACTGTCGTCCTCAATATGGCTGTACAGCACATTAATATTTTCAAAGACGGTCGGTGGTACTTGGTTCTCAGTGACAAGGAAGAACGGAACCTCCTTTTCACGCCAATAGCTTCGTTCAATCGATAATTTCTCTAAGGTTATTGGATTTTTAAAGGCTTCCCTGGTCTTTACTTGAATAACAAATCTAGACCTACCTATTTCCTTGGTATCAACCACGAAGTCACTGCTCATATATCGATCTATGTCATACTGGCTGGGATGCTTAACGCCAAGCCTCTGACTAATCTGTCGAGTCAATTCACGGTCTAGTGGGAATTGCTCACGAATATCGGTGGTAGTTAGACGCCATTGAAGTAAGAAAAATGTGGCGAGTTCGAGGTCGGAGAGAAAGTGGTGGGTACGTTGAGTTAAATGGCCAAATATACGGTGGGATCTACCTTCGGGTGGTACGTCTCGGACGGTAAGCCATGGTTTATAGTCTTAAGCGGAGCCCTAGCTGCGGCCTTCTTTGATCCAGCGCGTGTTTTTTGCATCAGCATTCCAGTATTGCTTCCTTCCTATAACAAATTGCCACCTGAACTGACCTACAAAGTAAGGTAGCTCAGAGAGGAAAAGTTAACAACTATATTGTTTTGTTAACTATTTTATTGTCTTAGTAACAGCTTTATTGTTCACCAACAAGACCAAAACAGGCACTACAGCTGTCCAGCTCTAGGCGAAGAGCAGCGCTAAAGTTCCGTAAGATCACCAGCGATATCAGCGCTGATATAGAGAAATAGATCCGGCAAGAACTAAGTCCACAGCAAGTCGTGGATTACCTTGAAAAGTATAAAGGCCTGTCGTTACATCACGAAACGGTGTATCAACTGATATATGCGGATAAGGCCAGTGGCGGCGATTTATACACGCATTTAAGGATAGCTTCAAAGTCATACCGCAAACGCTATGGTAGCTATGACAGGCGAGGTAAGATAAAAAATCGTGTAAGCATTGATGGTAGACCGACTGTCGTTGATAGGCGTAATCGGATTGCTGACTGGGAAGGCGACACAGTGATTGCGCTGTTAACAGGAAAACAGGCAGACCTACTTGCCGATGCGGCCGTTGGATCAATGATGCACTTAAAAGATAAAGTGAAAACGATCACGCTGGATAACGGCCTTGAGTTCGCCAAGCATGAAGTAATTGCGGAGGGGTTAGAAGCCAAGATTTATTTTGCGCACCCTTATGCGTCATGGGAGAGAGGAACAAACGAAAATACCAACGGTTTAATCCGTCAGTACTTTCCAAAGGGAACCGACTTCAATGAAGTCACCGAGTCGCAAATTAAATATGTAATGGACCGGCTGAACAATAGGCCTCGCACAACTAGAGGCGGCCGGTCGCCAAATGAATTATTTATGGGGCAGCGAGTAGATTTACTCGCTGCGTAATTAAATTGCAGTTATTACTTGAAACCGCGAGTAAATAAAACCCCCGTTTATTTAACTATACATAAAGCGTGATATCTCTACTGAATAACTGTGAGATCCCTCAAAACGGTTATTAGTTTCATCTTATGGAGATGCTGGGTGTCTTACTCTCTGCGTTCACACAACACTCAAATTTCGAGGTATTTTTGTAATCGTGCAATGGATCTTTGTTGCTGATTCAGTTCTGTCAATTTTGGCAATGCTTAGCACAGCGTTTTCGCCTCGGCTCGTTCACTCACTTGAAGCAAGCACTGGATTTCCTCATCGGATAGCCGAGCCTTGGTTGCACACTGGATAAATTCATCATAATCGACCAGCTCCAACCCTTTTGGTAAGCTGCCCTCCTGAGGCATTACTTGCTCGCCTAAAAGTCCAATCTGGGCATAGTAGTTTATTAAACACACTGGCACACCATTATATATGGCAAACTCTTCAGCTGAATATTTGGTGGTATTCATTGCAGTACCCTCTCTCTTACTTACTCTCTAACTTAAGGCCTGGAATCAAATGCTTAAACAAGTGCTTGTGCTGGAGTTAACTCCAGGCTGTACGATTAAACCATGACACTAAATTCAAGGGATCAAATCGGAATGGGATTTTGTAAAGCACTATTCGTCACCTTGGTCTGGCTGGCCTTTGCAACAATAGCTGAGGCGCATGACCCCGTATTCGGCGTGGGCCCTCACGTGCTTTTCAAAGACGGGGTGGAGCTTCATGGGGGGGGCCTACAGGAAAAGGCCAGTGACGAGCGTCTCTCTGAAGCTGGTCTGGAACTCAAGTACGGTATCACCGGGGATTGGGTCGTTGGCATTGGCACCTCTTACCTGCGCAGAGAGGGGCTCAAGGACACCGATACCGGACGCGGTCCCACCGACCTTTCCACCAAGTACCGGTTTTGGCGCAATGACATGCTGGGCGCGCAGGAGTCCGCTGCGGTTCTTGGCAAAGTGATTCTCGATGACGGCAATATCGGTCAGACAGAGCTGGAGGGCAGTGATTACTTGCTGGGACTCACCTACGGTTATGAGGGTCGCAAATGGTATCGTTGGGCCTCGGTGCGGCACCGGTTCAACAGCGACACTGCCAGTGACGCAGAGCGCCCAAATATCTGGTTATTGGATCTCGTTGTCGGCATCCGCTATACACCGACGGAATACCTGGAGCCCGACTGGGTGTGGATGCTCGAGTTGAACGGTGAAATCATCGACAACGTCACCAACTTTATCGGCAATACATCGACGCGTGTCGGCGGCGACCAGTGGTTTTTATCGCCCGGCCTCATGTGGACACACCGCAATGTAGCGATTAAAACCGGCATACAGCTTCCGCTTTATGACGATTTGGCCGTGGACCAGAAACCCGACGACTACCGCGCCAAACTTGAACTTGAATGGCATTTTTAGGAGTAGAAAACATGAAAAAGTCTGTTTTATTGGCGTTGTTGCTCACTGGCCTGTCGCTACCGGCTTGGACGGACACCCAATATGAGTTGCGCGTCGACGGTCTGGCCTGTCCCTATTGTGCCTACGGTATTGAAAAGAAGCTAAAAGCCTTGGATGGCATCATAGAAGAGTCACTAGAGATCAAGCTCAATGATGGCATTGTCCGTTTTCAGGCCAGCGATGAGGCGACGATCACCAAATCGTCGCTCAAGCAGTTGATTAACGACTCAGGCTTTACCTTGCGCGGACTTGAAACGCAGATTGTCCAACAAGAAGAACGCAGAGGTGACGAGTAGCCGAGTACACCCTCAAAAATACTCTTGATGACTCCTTGACATGGAGTCAACTCCATCTGCTAGCTTAAAAACAACATGGTGATAACGCTCGACAGAACTTGGAGTAAACCATGGCAGGCAATACATCGAATACCAAAGAAACCAGCATGACTTGGCTGACCTTATTTACGACCACGGGCACCTTAGTGTGCTGCGCACTTCCCATTACCCTCGTTACTCTTGGCATGGGCGCTACCATGGCCTCTCTAGTCAGTAATGTCCCCTTCCTGGTGACTCTGAGCGAACACAAGACGTGGGTATTTGCCGTTTCCGGCGCACTGCTGGCATTCTCGGCGTGGATCATGTATCGACCGGGTCGCGCCTGTCCAGTCGATTCAGACCTCGGTGCGCTGTGCAATAAGACCCAGGTGTGGAACCAACGCATTTATTGGTTTTCAGTGACTTTATGGAGCATTGGCTTTTTCGCCGCCTTCCTGGCTTTACCCCTGCAAATCTGGCTCGAAACGTAACATTGAGAGCCTAACGACAACGAACGAAAGGAGAATAACCATGGTCCAAAAACCGCTATTACTATTGATTGTTATTGTTTGGAGCACTGTATTTGGGAGCAGCCTAGTCTGGGCTGAGGATTACGCCTACCAAGGCAAGGTCGAGGGTATGGTGTGCACATTTTGTGTGTATAACGTGAGTAAGAAAATTGCTGCTCTGCCCAGTGTCGATGCGCAGTCGGTCAATGTTGACCTCAACACGGGGCACGTAGACATTAAGGCGACAGCAAAGATCGATAAAGCGGCAGTATCTTCGGTGTTTAGTGATTCGGGTTTCACGCTGGTCGAGTTTAAGGAAGTGGCGTATTCGAATTTGAGCCCTGTGAGCTTTTCAAGTGAGCCACTGATAGCGCTGCGTTTTTCAAGTACTGCGATCGACCAGATGGATGCCGTATTGGATGCCATCGGAACCCTAGCGGCTTCACGAACAAGTCAGCTTTCCATTAGCGCCCCAGAAACGGCTGAAATTGATATTTTGAAACCCATTCTAGCGGGACGAAAAAGCGTGATAAAAGTCCATTTTTTACCCGCTAAGGGCAATGAGGTCCAGTTGAAACTTTTTTCAGCCGTATCGGCCAATACAGGTGCAGAATAGGAAACGTCATCAGAACCCTGAATACGTATCGAACGAGGAAATGACTATGAAAAAACTGACCGTAACAACCCTGGCGTTTTTACTGTGGAGCAGTGTCAGTTTTGCGGCTGAGACGCACTATCAGTTACAAGTCAACGGCCTGGTTTGCCCCTTTTGTGAATTCAATGTGGAGAAAAAGCTCAGTAAAATCGACGGCGTTCTACAGGTAAAAGCCAACTTAAAGGCGGGCGTAGTCAACGTTTTGGTCGCCGATGGCAAAACCCTACCGGAGGACGTGGTTCGACAGAAAATCACCGATGCAGGTTTTACCCTGAAATCTATCGACATCCATAAACCAGGCAAAAAACAATGAAGCGAACGGTTCACGCTCTTTTCGTGGTGCTGGTTTTCGGCGGCGCGGTTGGTGCGTCCACCCTTGTTAACGCCGCCCCGATTACGTTTAACACCGCGCTTCCGGTGGCTAAGGGAGCGTTTATCAATCGCGAGCAATTGATCGTGAGACGGTTTGATGACGATACCAGTATCGCCGATCGGAAGCTGGACGCGAATGGATTGGTCTCGGTGCTGGGCTATGGTGTTACCCCAAAATTCGCGCTCTTTGCCGCGTTACCCTATTTCGACAAAACCTTGGATGTAACTGCGAATGGAGAGCGGGTCACACGCTCAAGTCAGGGTTTTGGCGACCTTAAAATGTTTGGGCGTTACACCATTTTCCAGCAGGATGAGCGCAGCAAGACTTTCCGAATAGCAGGCTTTGGCGGCCTTAAAGCGCCTACCGGCGAGGGCAATCAGCGTGATAGTTTGGGTCCTTTACCCGTTCCGTTGCAATCAGGAACCGGGGCGTGGGATAGCTTCGCGGGCGTCGTCCTCACGGTTCAGACGCTGGGCTTTCAGGTTGATGCGCAATTGAGCGTCGAAAAAAAGGGCAGTGCGAATGATTTTGAGATGGGCGATGAGGCCAGAGCAGACCTGTCGTTTCAATATCGGCTGTTACCTCAAGAAATGAGTAGCGATACCCACAGTTTTCTCTATGGCGTACTGGAAGCAAATCTCATCAACCAAGACAACAACCGCATTTCAGGAATGGATGATTCGAATTCAGGTGGAACCACCTTGTATCTTACGCCGGGGATCCAGTACGTGACAATCAAGTATATCCTGGAGGCTGCCGTGCAACTGCCAGTGCTCCAAAACCTTCATGGCAATGCGCTAGAGACTGATTATGTGTTTACGACAGGGTTTCGCGTTAACTTTTAGCGCGGTTTCATCAATAGGCGATGACTAGAGGTAACGTCAATTTATGGCGCATTCGATCACGATTGAACTGTTTTCGGCATCCGCGTGTAATCGCTGTGGCGAGGCTAAGAAGCGCGTTCAGGCTATCGTAGAGGAGTTTGGTGAAGATGCCGTCCTGTATCGAGAACTCGATGTGCTCGAAGAGCTGGACTATGCCGTATCTTTAGGTGTTCTGACAACACCGGCTATCGCCATCAATGGTGAACTGGTTTTTACCGCAATACCGTCATTGAAGCGAATGCGAGATGAATTGCAAAAGCGGTTGGCTGGACCATGAACGAACTCATGCAGGAAGCTAATGTGATGGGCCTTGGTGCTGCGCTGGTCACTGGATTTTTGTTTAGTTTTAATCCGGCCTCCTTCGTAACTATCCCGGTGGTTTTGGCCTATGTCACCAAAGCCCGCGCATTGCGAGAAGCGGTAACGTTAGGAGGTGCCTTCATCATGGGCATGATACTCACTCACGTTATTTTGGGTGTCGGTGCCGCCATCGGTGGCGAGTGGGTAGGTCAATTTTTAGATCGACGCTGGAATTTATTGTTAGGACCTGTGCTTATTGCGCTAGGATTGATCTGGGCCGGTTGGCTCAAGTTCCCATTGCCTTGGTTTTCAGTAAAGGGCCAGCGTGTGGCCACCGTTTGGAGCGCGTTTGCGCTGGGCATTCCGTTCACCGTGGGGATTTGCCCGGTGTGTTCACCCGGGCTATGGGTTGCCCTATCAGCCAGCGCCGCGATCGGGTCCGCGTCCTATGGTGCATTGTTGTTATTGGTGTTTGGGATCGGGCGAACCCTGCCGGTGCTCATCGGGGCTTTTAGTATGGGTTATCTAGAATCATTTAAACCCTTATTGCGTTGGCATCATTGGTTTGAGTTGATCGGCGGGATATCTCTGATCTTGATTGGTCTGTATCTGCTCAATGAGTACTTTTTAATTCTCTGAGGCTTTTTTAAATGTATCAAATCGGTGAAGTCACCAAGCGACTGAACATCAGTGCAGATACTTTGCGCTATTACGAGAAAATTCACTTGATACCGCCTATCTCACGTAGTACTTCTGGATTGCGGCTTTATAGCGACAAAGACCTTTCTCGACTCAAGTTTATCAGACGTTCACAGCGCATGGGCTTTAGCCTGGAGGAAATTGCACAGTTGCTTACGTTCAGAGAAGCACCACAACAGGCTAAACCGGAAATTCGACAACTGGCCGGAGAGAAATTAGCTGATATTGAGACTAATTTACAAGAATTACAAACATTGCGAAATGAATTACAGCTGCTCGTCAATTTATGCGCGGGGAGTGAAGACGGCTGCCCAATTATTGATGGGCTAGAGGATGACTAGTTGTACTAAAAATAATAACTGCAAAAGAAAAATTTCTTAGCAACCGTAAACGCTATCATCCCATTTCCTTGCCGCAAGACTTCTCTGATGAAGAAATGGCGAGGGATTGGACTTTGTCGGATGGCGACATACGTGAAGTCGGCAAGTATCGGAGGAATTCCCGTTTATTCATGGCAATTCAACTGTGCGCCATGCGTCTCTATGGCCGGTTTTTGGCTGAGGTCAGTGACCTGTCACCACGCATTGTCAACTATCTGAATAACCAACTGGGTCTGCCGCCCTCACTTACAGTGCCCACTGCGGATCGGGAGGCAACCTTCTCCGAGCAACGCAAAAATATCTTACGTTATCTTGGGTTTTCCAAATACGATAATGAAGCACAAGCCAAGCTCCAAGCCTGGTTAGGGAAACAGACTCGCCAGGACAATTTGCCCGTCGATCTTTTCCTGAGAGCCTAGCGCTTTTTGTTAGCAGGGCAAGTCGTATTGCCCTGCCCAAGCGTACTGGAACGGCTCATTATTAAGTTATGACCCGAGGCTCACTAGCATCTATTTGAATCCCTCTATCGCAGGTTTTCATCAAGATTAAAGAGCGCCATTGACGAACTGCTGATAGTGAAATCCGGCGATCAACGCTCCCTGTTTTACCTGCTGAAAGAGTACCCGCCGTCGGCCACCATTTCATCAATTCAAAGTTACCAGGAGCGGTACCGCGCACTAGGCGGAACAGGTATTAACGCGATTGAGGCACAGTTTGTGGGTCCAGCTTTTATCGATTACCTCTACAAACTCACCCGGCGCTACAGCGCTAAAGACCTCAAGCTCTTCAAGGAGCAAAAACGTTATTCGAAGATGATTTGCTTTCGTCTGGAAACCCGAAAGATATTGCTGGATCACTTGGTTAAGATGCACGATCAGTTCATCATGGATATGTTGCGACAGTCCAAACGGAGCCACGAAAAGAAGCACCGGGAGTTTCGCAAGCGGCAAAAGAGAGCCATTGACATAGTACTCGATACCACTCACTTGATTCTCGATTGGCGAGATGACAGGCCTCTGTACAAAGTCAATCTATGGCAACGTATTGATGAAAAAAAATTACTGAAATCCATGGATGATCTGCATATTTTAAAACGATTAGAAGAGCGTGGTTACGGAGACATTCTGCTGGGGCGTTACTCAGGCCTGCGTGAATATTTTACAGAATTCATTCAATTACCTCGTGGAAGGATTGAGGAACCAAGGTGAGCCAGTTGACGACGAAACTCTTTCTCACATATGCCTTTTGCCATATAAACATGTCATACCAAACGGTACCTATTCTATCGAATATAACTAAGGGAATAATTACGCAGGAATTTACAGTTGTGATTGGCGTCTCTAGGGCGAAGCCGTAAGTTTCTGTTCAATTGCCCCCGCTAGTCCTAACTGGCTTGAGCAAGCAGGTTTCTTGGTTACTGCCAAAATTTAATCACCTTACTTGTCGCAATTGACAATCATTATCACTACGATTATTATTACTGCCATCTATTTTTAGTACTCGAATCCACTCAAGGCCACCGAAATAACTCACGATGAGATTTTCATATGCGCAATTCTGACAAGTTATCTAAGGCGATACTGGCACTATCGCTTACCACGCCACTTGCTACATTGGCTGATAATCCCTCGCTTGAGGTGCTGACTGTCACCGCCAGCCGGACCAACAAACCTATCACTGCTATTCCGAATACAGTAAAGGTGATAGACCGGGATTCCCTGGATCAACAACTGGCCGTTAGCAGCAGTTTGCTGGATAGCCTTAGCTTTTCTGTTCCGGCACTGACACCTGCACACCAAAAAATGAGCAGTAACGGTGTTACTTTGCGTGGTCGTACGCCGCTTTATATGACTGATGGTGTTTCGCAGTCCACCCCGTTACGCAACGGTCAGCGTAGTGCGTTTACTATTGATCCTGCCTTTATTGATCGTGTTGAGGTCATCTACGGGGCGAACGCGATTCAAGGCGTGGGGGCAACGGGTGGAGTCATTAACTCTGTAACAGTTGACGCTCCCGATATTGGTGACTTGCTACAGAAGATTAGTATTGAACTCACGACTGACAATTTTGAGAGTGATGGTTTTCACTACAAAACCACAGGTCTGGTTGGTAAGTCCTTCACTAGCACGGATTTTGTAGTGGGTGCGTCTTATCAGGTGGAGGACTTATATTATGACGCCGATGGCGATGCCATTGCCCCAGATCCCATCCAAGGCGATATCATGGACAGCCGCACATGGAGTATTTTCACTAAATTAGGATGGGATATAGACGAACATCAAAGGCTCGAATTGTTAGGTAGCTATTTCGATCTGGATGGCGATGGCGATTATCGGGTCGTTTCAGGTGATACCGCCGCAGGCATACCGGCCACTGCAGAAGAGGGGGCGATTGACGGTGATCCGACCTACAACGAGGCCACCAACCTGGCGTTGACTTACACCCATGACGATGTGTATCAGGGACAATTGACCGTTCAAGCGTTTTATTACGATTTCTATGCCCTCTATGGTGGTGGAACCTTTAGCTCTTATCAGGACACCAGTATTGCACCTAGTGGAACGCTGTATGACCAGTCTGCCTTAAGCTCAGAAAAGTACGGAGCCAAATTAACCTATGTGCGCGACAATACTTTCTGGGAGGGATTTCAGTTAGCCGCTGGCCTCGACTATCTACAAGACGAAACCTTTCAGGAGTTGGTGCAAACTGGGCGTACGTGGGTTCCGCAAATGACTTATCGCGGCTGGGCTCCGTTCGTGCAATTAGAACAACGTTTAATGGACGACCGTCTGCGTCTCTCCACCGGTGTTCGTTTTGAAAATGTGGAGCTAGATGTACCAGACTTTACCACGATAGCTGGCGCCAACAGCACTTTAGTTGAAGGCAGCGCCCCCAGTTTTGAGGAGTTACTGGGTAATGTGGGTATCGTTTATGACTTTACAGATCAGCTCACTGGATTTGCCTCATACTCTGAAGGCTTTGAGATGCCCGATGCCGGTTTAATTCTACGAGCAGTCAATACGCCTGACCTATCTGTAGATGAACTGGTCGACCTGCAACCCATTATTGCCGATAATACTGAAATTGGATTGAACTACCAAATCGAAGGGCTAGACGTTGCGATCAGCTACTTCTGGTCAAATTCTGATTTCGGGTCACGTATTCAGGTTGTGAATGGCGTGGGACGCGTAACTCGTCAAGAGACAGAAATTGAAGGCTTGGAAATCAGCGCTAACTACCGCTTTGAAAACGGAGTAGGTACAGGAGTCGCGTACAGCAAGCTGGAGGGTCGCTACGATAGTGACACCAATGGCTCTATCGACAAGGACCTGGATGGCCGCAATATTGCTCCTGATCGGGTTAACCTTTACGTTGAAGGGCCGCTGAATCAAAACCTTAGCGCAAGATTACAATACTCAATCCTGCTTGAGCGTGATTTCGATGGTGGCTTGCCTGAGCACGATTTCGGTGGATATGAATTAATGGATGCCGTGTTGTCCTATCGCACTGACACATTGGGTAATATCACCCTTGGTATAGAAAATTTGCTAGACGAACAGTACATCACTTATTTTTCACAAACGCTTACTTACGTCGATGACAAAACCTATTTTGCCGGACGCGGACGTACGTTTACCTTTAAGTGGGACAAAGCGTTTTGAAATTTGTCTAAGTAACTGTGCTCAAATGAGAGCGCAAAATTCGCAACCAGGTCCGGTGTGCCTTCTGCTTTTGAGTGTTTAAGCTAATGCGAGAACTACTATACCTGTTTCACAAGTACGCAGGCTTATTATTGGGCGTGTTTTTGGCACTGACTGGGCTCAGCGGTAGTTTGTTGGTATTTGATCATGCGCTTGACGAAGTGATTACATCACAACTGCATGGTATTGCCAGTCAACCGAAGTCCAGCGTGCAGCAGGCGCTCGAGTCTGCCGAAGCCGCAGTACCCTTCGTCAAGGCCACCCGAATTGATCTAGCTCGACAGCTTGGTTCACCCCATACCGTACGATTTATCGGCCCTCCCTCGACGAATAGACGAATTGAAGTCAGTATTGATCCAAACTCGGCCGAGGTATTAGTCGTCAGAGAGTGGGGCCAGTATCCGATGAGCTGGATTTACCGGTTCCATTACACATTACTCGCCGGTGATACCGGTAAAACCATTGTCGGTTTTATTGGCTTCTCCTTAATGCTTTTTTGCGCCAGTGGGCTATTCCTCTGGTGGCCTCGGCGTAATCGTTGGAAACATGCGCTAAAAATTGTTCGGAGGAAGGGGGCGCTACGTTTTTACTGGGATCTGCACCGAGTTATCGGTGTAGTGACTATGCCAATATTAACCTTATGCGCGGTTACTGGCATAGCCATGGTGTTTTCAAAGCCTTTTGCAACCTTAGTTGGTAGTGTTACAACAATCAGCGAGCTTCCCTCTTATTCTGTTGCTGCAAAGAGCAAACAGCTGTCTCTCGATACATTGATTCAAATAGTCAAAAAACAGTGGCCCGGTAGTGAAGTGAAACGCTTATTTTTGCCCCAGCAACCCGGTGACAGTTTACGATTAAGTGTCAATTTACCGGGTGAATATTGGACAAACTATGGTGCAAGTATTATCTGGTTGAATTCGCACAACGGGGAAATATTGGGTGTGCGAGATGCCCGTAATTTGCCTGTAGGAAACACCGTTCTAACGTGGATGTTCCCTCTCCACAATGCCGATGTTCTGGGTCTGTCTGGGCGCTGGCTGTGGGTGATTATCGGCGCAGTACCTGCATTTCTATTTGGCTCTGGTGCTTATTTGTGGTTGCGAAAATTGGGCCACCGCCGACTTAGTTGAAGTCTTGCGTAACAATATTAATAGCGGATTATATTTAACTAAGACAGTTACACAGAAATATTTACAGGATCGCAGTCGCAGGAAGAAAACCTCCCCACGAAACCTCAAAATGTTCAATTGCAGCACGATAGAATTTGCGGGTGTTATCTCGCGTTGCTGCATGAAGGTAATCATCAATATTCGCCAATCGCGCCACCTATGTGTTATCTATGGTGCAATCCCAAGTATTGTTACTTGAGCTCTAGTAAGTTTATCTAGAAAACGTATATCTCTGCTAGTGCATGTCACGACAGCGTTCACTCTCAAACTCAAATTCAATTGTGGTGTGTTCTAGGCCAAAAGAATCCAGTTCACCAGCTATTGTCTGTTTTAACCTCAACTGTTCTTCTACA
>TARA_R110002096_G_scaffold46822_5_pt1 | contig 13478 bp, 3 predicted proteins | sample TARA_R110002096 | Tara Oceans TARA_R110002096 (sample SAMEA4397295) | marine metagenome | biome: Polar Biome; feature: [DCM] deep chlorophyll maximum layer (ENVO:01000326); material: water (ENVO:00002006), including particulate matter (ENVO:01000060) such as... | depth 35 m | reverse complement strand
ATATATAGAAAAGTTTGGAGATCACGAAGGAATTAGTAAATTTGCAGAGACATTCAAACTTGTATATATCCTAAAATCCGAAGAAGACGTTCTAAGGGAGACTGGTATCGAGCTAAGTAAATTAGTTATTAACGATATAAAACAGTCAAAACAATTATGGTAGTGAAATGTAAACAATTAACATATACACCAGTAAACGCATTAGCGTTTAAAATTACAGGTGGTACTAAAAGTATAGTGCCGCATAAAATTGATAACGTTATACAGTCTTTAGAGTCTGATGACGGTATTATACAGTCTTTAGGAGTTACTGCAGAGATTAAACGATTTAAATATAAAATAAATATTATTGAGGAGAAATGGTATAACAACATATTAACTTATGAAGTATCATGCGCTAAAAGAAATAAATCCTCTCTATTTTTATTACCTATGCTTGGAGGAGATAGGCATTTATATTTCTGGAATCAATTATTTTTAAATGCTTTTATTAGTACAGAAAAAGAGGAAGAGTGTATAGCTTTGTTATATAGATTTTCAGCAAATCCTTTATTCTTAAAATTTGAAAAGGCTTTAACTCAATTTAAAACATTTGTAAGAAAAGAAGATCCTAATGATGGGTTTGTCTTATTTGTATTTAATGTACCTCCTGAACATAAAACTAATTATATTAAATTTATAACTGGAAAGTATTCCGAGTTTAGTAAATTATATAAAGTTAACTTATTAGAATTTCATAAGTATGATGTAAATAGTTTAATAGGTCAGGTTATATTTAAATCTGAAGAAAGAAAAAAAGAATTAGAATCTAAACTAGGTTGTGAATTAGAGGACTCTTCAGAATTATTGAGCATAATAGATATTAAAAACGAAACATTTAACCCTAAAATATATTTTTAAAATGGATAAAAAGAACAAATACAAAAATAAATATTGCGCACCAATGTCAGTGCCGGACGGAATTAAGTTTAATACTTCGTATTCTATGAACAGCGGACATTATTGGGATCTAGATAGAAATAAAGATTCTAGTCGTATGAGTTTTAGTGAAAAACTAGATATAGAGATTAAAGCTATATCTGATTTGTTGAAGTCAAAAAATAAAGCTTATGGTAACACTGCTCTTAATCCTACTAATATATTTAGTAAGTTGAGTGCTAGTGAAGCTATATGTGCTAGAATTGATGATAAATTAGCTAGGATAAGTAATAAAGGAATTAATGACGAAACTGAAGACACAGTTGATGATTTAATAGGATATTTATTATTATTAAAAATGAGCCTGTAAAATTAAAGGGGATCCTAATGGGTCCCCCCTTTTTCTATCAGTTGTTTTACTCTGTTTTTTTATACACTTCAAATATATTTGCCACACCTCCAACACCTGGAGCCATTTTAAACGCATAATACCCTCTACCAGTTCTGTCTCCATCATCATTTTGACCAAATAAATCATCACCCATTTGATCTATAGTATTTTTACCAATATTCCATATATTCTTACCAAACCCTACTAGTGGTATACCTGTTGCTCTAGGCCCTGTAAGTTCTGTAGGATCCCAAAATAACGCTACCTCTCTATAAGTCCTATTTAATACAGAATACAATTGTCTACCAGCCCAAGTTTGTCTTATATCTTTTTCTCCATCATCATCATAATCTCCACCTATAACCATAATAGCTATTGCTAATAAAATTGACGCTCTAAGTTCTGCCATCCCCCCTTTAATACTAGCTTGTTTTACATCTATAAATTTTTTAAAAGCATCCTCTTTCTCTTCTTTTGTTTTAAAATAAAATTCAGGATTACCTTGCTGTTGTAATAAATAGGCTTCAAATTCTAATCTTGCTTTTCCTTCTTTTTGTTTATATAGACCAAAAGCACCAAACGTTGCAACATCAGTTCCTATTTTAACTGCATCTAATCCTATACTTTGAACCCACTCTAAAGCCCCTAATTCAATATCTACGACTTGTTGGAAAGAGTCAAACGTTTTCTCAGGACCTATATTAGAAAATAAAGAATTCCAAGTTCCTTGTTCAAAATTTTCCATAACATGGTCATACCGTAGTGCTCCAAATCTCTCAAAAGCAATACCCGGTAACCAAGATCTATAATGCATAAATAACCTATTTATTAATTGGTTCTGAGAATTATATCTATCTTCAGATTTTACAGCTCCTTTTACTTTACTTCCTATACGATCTACTTTTTGTCTAAAACTAGTCCAATTATTATTATCTTTTTCTAAATTTTCAACTCCTGGTATTTTAGTTATATATCTATCTTCTACTCCAACTTTTGTATATTTAGGATTTTCTTTAATTTCTACTATATCATATAAAGATTTAGTACCTTCCGGTAAATCCTTAAGAAGACTTAATTTTCCTGTCTCAGGATGTACACCATAATTCATAGCCATTGCTGTAGCAGAAATTGCATCTAAAGTTCTATCAGCTCTTGCTAAATACTCAAACCATCTATCTGTGGTCATAAGCTTACCTTTAATTGTGGATGATAATAAATTAGCACGTCTTGTAGACATATCTTCTAAAGTAATTTCAAAATATTCAAATATAGCTCTTAATTTAGGATCTTTCGTAAGATAAGCTTTTTCAGCTGCAAATAAATTCTTTTTAGTTATATACAAACCTTTTGCAGCTTGTATTTGTAATCCTATAAAACCTGCACCAAATGCGGCCAAGGCTACAGGCGCCCTTAAACCTAAACTTGATATAGTATGAAATTGTTTAATTTGTAATATAGTTTTTGTTCTACTTACATCCTTACCTAGTATATTTTTAATAGCGTCTGGAGTTTTTAAATGTTGTCCAAATAATTCTGCATTGATGAAATCTGTAATTGTTTCTAGGTTAGATTGTTGTAAAGTTTTTAATACTTTATCTCCAACTGTTACAAGATGTGACTTTTTATCTTCTAATAATTCTTCAATTGCACCTTCTTTGTATAAAGCTTCCATCATAAGTAATTCAGGCGCTATTTCATTAAGATACTTATGCATATAAGATGCTGACCCTAATAAATATAAACTTTTTCCTAACTCTTTACTTTTTAAAGATGGGTCATGTCTACCTTCAGAATCAACTAATTCATTAGTAAAATATCTTGGAATATGTCTTAAGAAATTACCATTTAAATCTGTAACTCCAAAACTCATTTCATGTTCTCTTATTTGAAAACTGTCTAGTGCCGCTTGTCCCAATTGTCCCATATTCATACCTGACTCTAACAGTTGATCTATTATCCCTTTATGAACGTTAGCTATAAAATTATACTTTTTATCCATCCCCATTATCTCTAAAAATTCTTTAGTTCTTTTTATATGAAAATCATAAAAGTTCTTTAAAGCAGGTGTAGATTGGATTCTAAGGTAATCTTCTGATAAATATTGTTGTATAATTGGATTACCTATCTCTTTAGGTTTAATAAAAGGGTTGTTAGGATTAAACCACGCATTACTAGATTTCTTAGGATTCATTTTCTTTATCCATGCGGCTCTTTCCCTAGTAATTCTACTACTACCCCCTCCTTGTTCTGATATTAATCTAAAAGCATTTGTTTTAAATATTTCATACTTACTGCTGTACAGTTCCTCATTTATTTCATAATAAGATTTCATCCAAGTTAAGTCTCTATTTTGTAATGCCTTATTCTTATCAATATTAAATTGAGAATTAAACTTAGTGTGAAGACTCATTGTATCTTGATTAATTAATGCGTCATAAACACTTGCTCCAAGGTAACCATTCTGATTTCCCCATTCTATTAAAGCATCTTGTAATACAGCTATTTCTGCAGCTAATTCTTTTTCTATTTTTATAACTTTAGACTCTACATTTGATTTTAACTTATGTATGAATCGTAAAGCAGGGTGACTCTGATTAGATCTACTTACCCAATTTGCAGTAGTATAACCTATTTTTCTGTTAAATGTATCTATACCTTTGATTCCTTCTTTTTCAGTTATATCAATTAATCTCTCAACCATTTTGTCTTTTAATAGCCCTATAAGATTACTCATATCATACCCTATAACTTTTAATCTACTTTCTAACTCTTCTGCTTTACTTGTTTCTCCTCTTGCTTTATATACATCTACAAGATCTTTAATAGCTGTAAAATTATTAAAATGCTTTAATTCATTTAGTGATTCTAACAGTCTAGTTTCATCCATATAATCAATATTAGACTCTCCGTTTGCTAGTATTTTTTCTTCTGTATTTAAGGCTTTTACAACTCTTTTTACTAGTCTATCTGCCTCTACAATAACTAAATCTACATTTAAATCTAATTGTAATCTTTGTAGTATTTTCCTAGAAATCATTATTTTAGAATCTAAACGTTTTAATTCTAAAGATTTAGCTTTTTGTCTTTCTTTTAAAAGAATATCTAATCTTCTATTTTCTGCAACAATTAATTTATCTACGTTTTTAATAAATGTTTCTTCACCTGCTACAGGTAGTTGTTCTAAAAATGGATTATCTTCTACTCCAATCTGTAAATCATTAATAGTTTTACTAGGAAATCCATTTTTATCTAATTTATGATTTAATAAAATAGGAATAACTCTTGACTGTCTTATTTTTGTTACACCGTACTCATTTAATAGTGCAGATTTATATTGACCTATTTGTAAACTATAACTGTCTACATTTTGTATCCATAAATCTTTTTGTAGTACAACTTTACCCTTACTGTTAATATACGCTCCTGCATTACTAACGTCAATTATTTTAGATTTATAATCAAACAGGGCTGCAGAACCATCATTAAAGAAAGCAATTAAATCCATAGTACCCCCCATAGTTTCTTTACGGTTCATTAAAAACATTTCTGTACGTATAGCAGCTTTACCTGTTGTTCCTTCTTCTTTATTTATTTTTGCATTTAAAGTATTGATTTGTTTAACTAAATCATTTGAGTATAGCGATAACTTTAAAAATTGTTGTTTAGTGTACTCTGGATACCTATTTTGTATGTCAGCAACAGTCTCTTTAGAATTTTTAGCATAAACATTTACTAAATCTTCCATTGCATTGTGCACTCTGGTACCTGACTCAAGTCTTGTTTTACCCCACGCTTTGTTATAAGCTTCTATCGCAGGATCAGAATAAAATTTTGGTTGCTGTTTGTTAAATTTTATACTAGACGCATCACTCATTCTTTTAGTTACTATATCTCCTGTCTTAAACTCTTCTGTAGAAGGTCCTACATATTGATACCTAATAACTTTTGTATCTGCATTTTGAGTTAATTTTTCAAAATATGGATTACCTTCTGCATTAACCTCAGCTTCTTTAAATAGTACTTGATCTCTTTCTAATTTTTCTAATGGAGTTAAGTTTGTATTAGAATCTTCTTGATAAAATATATCATTTGGAAGTTTTAAGCCCTCTACATCGGTTCTTAAAACACTATCTAGTTTATTATTTAATAGGATATATGCAGCATGCTGATATGGATTAGAGTCCACTCTCCCTAATACTTTGTTAAAAAAGGCTAATACCTTATCAAACCACCTTTCTAGCCTTGATAGTTTATCCTTATCTTGCTCTTGCGAATCCAGTGTTGTATTGTTTTGAAATATATGCTTGGAGAGCACCTTGACTATTGCCTCTCTTTTCAACATGTCTATATTTCCATCATATTGTTTATGATAAAAACTTCCAGGATTAGATATTTCTTTGTACTCTTCATAACTATCTATCATTCGATACATAGATTTATACAATGGATTGTTATCTGCCTTTAACATTTCAACCATAAAATGAGCAGCTTCCTCTGTTAACGTAGTCGTACCTTGTTTATTTTTAGAAAGATTAACAATTTTATTCATTAAATCTGCAGACCCAACGGCATCTAGTTTATTACCATCTTTATCTTTTATAGAGTCAACTACAGATATAGTCACACCTATAGTGTGTAAAAAATCTACAAGACTTTCCTGTAACTCCTCTCTTCTATGCTCGTTTTCTAAAACTTTAGTCTTATATACATAATCTGATATATTATTACTAGCTTCAGATAATAAAGCCATTGCCTTGGGATTGATAGATAAATTTAACTCATTTTGTGAATTTTTAGGAGTGAAATTTCCTAAACTTTCTAATTGTCCTTGCTCAACTTTATAAAGCATTTCCAGATATAAACTATAAGAAGCCTCTTTATTTTGTAGTACCTGATCTATTTCATTATATAAAATAGAAGGTTTACCTTCATCTGTAAATACATTGTGTATTTCTCCTTTTTTATTTCTTACTAAATTACATGCCATTATTTGGATTTTTTACAAGGTTTGTTAAAAGGTTGAATATTTTCTATAGATGTTTCTTCATTAACAGATGATTCATTAACTCCCGCTTCTTTACTAATAACTTGAACACTTTTCTTTATTAATTCGTTTTCAAATCCATGCTGCATAGAATGAGAAGGTATAATAGATATATTATCAGTAGCCTCTTTTAAGTGTCCAAAGATACCTTTTTTATTTCTTATTTCGTATATAAACCCTACTCGATTACTTCCCCCTGTTTTTACAAAGTGAACAGTAAAATATTTTTGATTAGCATTACTAACTATACCTTTATCTCTTCCCTCTTCTCTGATTACTTTAAATGTCAATCTATCAGCGTTATATTTTTTAGTTTGGAATACTTTAGATCTAGCATACTGTTCAGTAATACTACCTTTAGATGCAAACACTTGTTTAACTATTCTAGGATTATCCCAAGAATTATCTAAAAAGTTTTGATATACTACTTCTATTTTACTAGGAGTTAAAAGATCAAAAGATATAAGATTGTCTAAATTAGTTATCATTTCTTTAGTTCTTTTTAGAACCTCTACCCCTGGTAAAATTTGAAAAAATGAAGCAGGATGAAATTCTGTACCAGATTTAAGTAAATTATAATCTAATAAATTTAGAGCTAACTCTTGTGTTACTCCTTCATTGTTATACAGCTCATACCAACTCTCTACTAAGTTATCTATTTCATCTACTGAGTACTTATTACCTGGTAACTCTAATGTATCAATATAATAGTCAAAATTATACTCTTCAAATTCTTGAAGTTTAGGTTCTAAGTCTTGTATTAGCGTATTATTTGGGTATATTTCTTTAGCGGCAGCAATTAAAGATGGTATACTATTGTCACCTTGAAATAAAGATTGTGCTTTTTCCCATAAATATTCACCATTTTCATCAGCCATGTTTTGCCATGTCCAAGAAGTCATAAAATTATCAAATTGTTTAATGTGGTATATTATTTCATCTTTACTTTTATTTTGATTTATAAGATCCCTTATAACAAGTTTCATTTTTAATGTTAAGGGGTTATACACTTTATCTAATCCTAGCACATCATCGGTTACAGTATAGCTAACATTCTCTTTTAAATCTAAATCTTTAAATAAACCTGAAGGAGTTTGTTTATATAAGGTTTTTAATGGTAAAAGGAACGGAGGATTATCTTGAATTGATTCTGATTGTCCTAAAGTTTGTAAATTTTCTACAGTCCCAGTAACACTCTTTAAGTTAGACAACATACCTTCCTCTACTAATGTCTCTTCTAGTTGCTCTAAATACATTATAGAATATCCGTCTTTTAATCTATCTGTATCAAAAGATGAAACTTCTTGCGCTTTTCTTAATACCTCAGCATACTTTTTATACTCTAAAAAGTCTTTAAAAACTTTAGCTTGAATTGCTTTTTGAGCATTATTCATCTTATCAAGACGTGTATATAAAGTTTGATCTAACATTTGTTCGTTATACTCTCCTGCAAACTTTTCTGAAGTTTTAACTATCTTATTTACATTTTCTACTATTTCTCTTTCTTCTAAATTAGCTACAGTTTTAATTGTAGTTTCTCCAAGAGACTTTTTATTTTTTAAACTATAGTATTCATGTATTATAGGTTGAGCCATAAATTTTGATACTAATCTTTTAGGCACTTGCCCTCTTACAAGTAGCATATGTATTGCAGCTCCTTGTTGACCTCCATTAACAAACATAATAAATGGATTCTTCTCACCATCAACATAAGCTGTAATATACTCTTGCATAGATCTGTTTATATAACCACCTTCTATATCTTTTACTGCGGATAATGATATTGCGAAGTCAGGACCAAATCCTGCAAATCCAAATCTTAATCCAGGAATAGTATTTATAGCTATCTTTTCTTCAGTAAGAACAGGAATATTTGCTGCAAAACCTAACCCAGCTCTTTGAGACTTCCCTAAGTGAGTTAAACTTTTAGCAACAATTCCAGTACCTCCTAACGTTTGATACATTTGATATGTAGTTTTTATTAAATTATCTAAACTTAACTTCTCTAATAAAGTACCATTTAATCCATATTCTGTAGAAACATTATTAACCTCACCAGCTATCTGGCCGTCATGTATTTTCTCAGCAAGAGTTTCCAAGTCAAATGCTCCTACAGGAGTTATTAACTGTGCAAAATTATCTGGGTGTTTTAATACATCTCCCATTAATGATATTAAATCATTTTCTAAAACCTCTCTTGGTTGTTTGTATACATCTGGTAATAAGTCCCACCCTAATTCATTTAATTGTTCTAATGATGATAACTGTCCTGCTTCTATATCCATTGTAAATTGTAATAATCCATTAGTATTTGTATCAAATAATTTACTTGCTGCTGCATATAAAGAAGATTTACTTCTAAATGATAATTCTTGAACTGTTGTGACTCTTTTTACTAGGTCTATTTTTCCCTCTTCTTTAGCTTCTAAATTAGGTAAATATAAAGTATATTCATCTATATCAAAATCTCTACCAGTTTTTGCAATAAATTCGTGTGGTACTATTATAGTTCCTCCCATGTTCATTGGTAAAAATCCTGCAATCTTGATGGCATCCATAGAGTTTAAACCTTCAGTTGGTATACCAAATCCAATTATCTCTAAAGCCTCTGAACTAAAGTTTGATAAATCTAAATCTTGACCATAAGCATATTTAAAATGATGAGGTAAATAAACTTCCATAGAAGTAATTGTTTTACCATCTTTTTCAAACTCATAAAACTTTAATGGTCTCATCCCTGCCGGTAAATCTTTATCACTTGCAAACTGATTACCAGGAATATTAAATCCTATATCCGCTTGTAATACATTCTTACTACCGTTTATTTTTCTATTTACTACTGACTTAGTAACTATAGCATATAGTAAAGTGTCTATCTGTTGTTTATTTGATATTTGATTTGTATAAGAAATAGATTGACTAAATAGTTTTATTACTGTTTCCTTTACTGAGTTAGATATATCTCTTTTATTTAACTCATTTAAAAGAACATCTAAAGTTTTCTCTTTATTTTGTTCTATACCTAAAGATATAAATCCATCTTTTGTGTGTATAAAACCTAAAGCATTTGCTAATTCAGCTATATCTGTTTCGATCATAGATCTATGAATAGCATGATACTGATTAGCAACATCTTCCCAAGAAGTATTCTCTGCAAAGTTTGAATATTCAGGATTAATAACACCGTTCTCAAAAATATTCATTAAAGTTAAAGATCCAGCCTGAGTACCCATTGTTGCTTTTCTTTGCGGTTTAACTTTTGGATCTAATTGAACACCAAAATACTCTAAATCATAATTTTGTACAGAAGACTTTTCATAGTTAGAATTATAAACTCCTTCAGCATTATAAAATGGTTCAAATACTCCTTTAGTGTTTGTTCTAGAACCTACTTTAGTTCCTGACTCAAATACCATATAGTCAAGACCTTTATTTATCATATCATTATGTATAACAGTTATTTCTGCTCCTCCTTGTAATTCACTTGTACGAGATAGTGAAGGATGTATAGGAAATAATGCGAATTTATTAAATAGTTTTAAATTAACTCCTTCAAAAGACTCAGAAGTATAATCTGCAAAAACTTGTGGTTTTAAAGGAGGAAATAATGCTGTATCCTCTGTAGATAACGGAATATTATTTGCCATTTTTTGATAAACTGCTTCTTGTTCTTGTGTCCAGTTATGTGTTAAGAATAAAACTTTACGATAGAAATCTAAAGTCACAAACCCGCCTCCATCAAATATATCTATATTCCCATATGATTTTTGTACAGATGAAATTAAATCTTGTCTACCCATAGCAGCTAATCTATTTATATATAATGGTAAACTTGGAGATACATATTTTATTTCTTGTCTTGTAATAAAACTTACTGTACTTGTATGAGGTTTTTTAGTTATTAAGTTAGGCATGTTTTTATCCATCCAAGATAATATTTGAGGATTATGCATTGGGTAAACTTTTGGAGACACTGTACCAGAGGTTCTTTTAAATAAATCTGAATATAAAGAAGGATGTCCAAATATCAATCTAAATTGTTCTATATTATTCATTAATTGTGTATAAGCTATTTTTTTACCTAGTGTAGTAATAACATTTTTAGTTATTTTACCATTTTCAATACTTTTATTTTCTAGGCTAGAAGTATTTCTAAACGCCTCTTCCATATGAAGAGCTTCTATACCCACATTATAATACCCTGCAGTATAAGGTCTTATAATACCATTATCTTCTATAGTTTTAACAGCTTCTGAAGTTATTGCTTCTAAGAAGTTCTCTAAATCTTCATTTACTTCTTTAGACTCTAGAAAACTAATTATATTTACATCCGTTCTAGATAACCTATTTCCAGCTCTCAATAATCCTGACCCTATACTTGCAATATATGGAAATTTAGAATAATCATTAAAAAATTGTAATAATTTACCTGTTTCTTTTATACTTTTTACTTGTTGTAAAGATTCATTATTTTGAATAATACTTGCAGTAATTATTTCATCTAATAATAGATCTTTTAAATATTGAATAACTTCTGAATCGTCTCTGTATTTATTTTCACCAATCTGAATACTTCTTTCTTGTTTTTTATTACCTGTTCTAATTAAAGGTGAGTATCCATCTAATATAGAATTTATATGTAGTAATGCAATGTTTGCTTTAGTAGTTTTAGATATATCAACTCCAGATCCTTCATTTGAATTCTTACCTCCTTCTATATTTCTAACTTTAATTATACGTTCTTTATTATAAAGAGACCCTTTCATATAAGGAGATTCCATCAATTGCTCTAGATACCCATCATTGGTATTTAGTTTATCTACAATTAAATTTAAATAGCTTTTTCTATTTATACCAAATACTAATTTATTTAAAGGAGTAATATGCTGTAAAGTTATTGTTTTAAGAGTTGTCTTTGCTTCATACTCTACTAATTTTTTAAAATTACCTTCTACATCACCTTGTAATATAGAGGATAAATCTCCCTCTTTGTTTACTATTTCTGAAAAAATCCAATTAACATTATTTCTAAAATCCTCCATAACATTTGGACTCTTTTGTAGTTCTTTAATAAGAGCATCCATATTAGAGTATTCAATACCTAAAGAATTTAATAAACTAATAGATTCAGAAAGAGTTAATGTGTCTTTAATCCAATTTTTAAGAGGTTTAGTTGTTTTACCAATAGAGATATTTTTATTTATATTTAATACTCTTCTACCGTCTTTAAGAGTTGTACCTAAAGCTCCTCGTATTCTATACTTAAATGTATTATTCCATTTAAATTTAATATTCTCTGCGGCTCTTTCACTGTTAGAATTTATAAAATATCTAGAAGGATGACCTTCAAACTCAAGAGATTCTTTAGCAATTAATTTAACATATGTATCTGAAGTTGTATTAAAGTTTTTATAAAAACCTGTAAGTAATCGTAATTGATTAAAAGTAAGATCTTTAATACTACCTATACCTTTAGCAATATTTAGTCTTTTTGCTAATATGTGATATGTTTTGTTTTTAGACCCTAGTTCTAACAATTTACTTACCATATCTTCTATACCATTAGAATTAGATAAATTTTTATATAAAGTGTTTGCTACATCTGTATACTCTACTCCTGCATATAATCCACTTTTATTAATTTTAAGGTCAGAAACACCTTTAACAATAACTGATTGTGGTAATGTTCCTAATAATAATTTCATACTAGGACTTATTAAACTTTTTGGATTAATCTGATTTGAAGGAATAATAGATAAAGTGTCAGAAGATCTGTCATTCTCATCTAATTCATCTTCAATAGCTGAAGTTAAGTCCAGTTTTACTAAATTTAAACTAAACCCTTCTAATGACTTTTTATTATAATCAACTAAGTATTCCCAATCATCTTCTAAAACAGTAAGTTTTTCATCTAAATTGTCTAGTTCATTTTCAAGTGTTGTATATTCTATACTTTGTCTAGGAGTTAAAGGCACACCTGACTGTTGTTGTACAAACAATGCATCAGATCTAGTAGCTATAGCATTATACTGTACAGCTACTAAGTTATTAAGTTCAGCAAAAACACTGTTAGGTGATCCTGGTTGACCGTATAAGTTATCAAAATATTTATTTAACTCTTCATTATCAAACTTGTTATCTATAATAGTATCAAAATTTACACTTTTAGATTTAGATAATTTATTAAATAACGCAACTGTAATACCTTCATTAATCTCTTTAACTACACTAGGACTTATTCTATTAGCATTTAAAGATGCTCCTTTTCTACCATCTAACGCTTCTGTTATATCGTAACTTACAAACTCTTCTATACTTTTATTATAATATCCTGTTTGTATGTTGTTAAATAAAGATTTAGTAACCTTTAAATTATTAAAAAATTGAAATATAAAATCAAATAATTTTTGCATTATAGATTTTTTTACTTTAGATCCTATTTTATAATTCCCCTCATTTAAAGCGTATTGTCTAAACTCTTCTGCTAGCCATTCATCTGCTTCAAAGTCACTAAAATCTTTTAAATCTTTTACTATACCTTCATGAGTAGTAGCCTTTCCTCTAATAGTTCTTACTTCATTATACAACTCAGCTCTTTGTTTTTTAGATAATAATTGATAAGATATACCATGAAAAGCTTCATGAAATATTGTTCCTCTTATAGCATCAGAAGATAATAATATATCACCAGTGCTTTTAAAGTATCCCCAATCTCTACCATTAATTAAGCCTTGAACTATATCTACTCTAAAAATAGGATTACCTGAAGAATTTTTTGGAACCATCCTAGCAAACTGCTCATATTCTCCATATAGATCCATAGTTTGATACTCTTCTAGTTGTTGAGCAGCCATAGATGCGCCATCATTATTAATATCACTATTGTCATCTATAATATCTTTTCTTTCTCTCTTTCTTTTAGATTTTGAAGGAGGTTTATCGTATAATATAGTATCATCCTTAGTTGTTTTAGGATTTAATGTTCTAATATCCATAACATCTTTTCCATCATTAACTATAAAAGATAAATTTCTATCATAACTAGTTAAGCTTGTTATCTCATATTTGTTTCCAAATTTATCATAACCAATGTATCCTACTGGCGCAGATTTTAATAGAATAGGC
>TARA_R110002096_G_scaffold17522_2_pt1 | contig 13481 bp, 17 predicted proteins | sample TARA_R110002096 | Tara Oceans TARA_R110002096 (sample SAMEA4397295) | marine metagenome | biome: Polar Biome; feature: [DCM] deep chlorophyll maximum layer (ENVO:01000326); material: water (ENVO:00002006), including particulate matter (ENVO:01000060) such as... | depth 35 m | reverse complement strand
TATATTTTGGTATTTTGTTTGCTTATTAGTTTGTAAGTTATTGAATAATAAATGTTTAACTTAAAATTTTTAAAAATGAGTAATTTAGCAACATTACCAAAAAATGGAAGTTTAGCAAAAACAAATAGAACATCAAACTTCCCTTCATTGTCAACTTGGTTTGACGATTTTTCATTAGTAGATTTCCCATCATTAGTAACCTCAAATTTTAATACAGGTATTTCATTACCAAAAGTTAATATTAAAGAAGTTGCTGATGCTTTTATTGTGGAAATGGCAGTTCCTGGATTAAAAAAGTCTGATTTTAATATTCATTTAGAAAATAAAATTTTATCTATTTCTGCCGAATTAACTGAAGAACATGAAAACGAAAATGAAGCGTATACGCGCAGAGAGTTTGGTTATTCTTCTTTCAAAAGAACATTCACTTTACCAGAAACAGTAAATGATAGTAAAATAAATGCTAGTTACAACAATGGTATTTTGGATGTTTATCTACCTAAAAAAGAAGAGGCTAAACAAAAACCGCCAAAAACAATAGAAATTTCCTAATTAAGGAATTTGAATTAGTCAAATTTAAAAAGCTGTCTTTTATAAAAGGCAGCTTTTTTATTAAAGGATAACTAGTTTTTAATCTTTTTGCTAGGAATATGATAATTATCATACTTATTCATTAAGAATTCTACTAATTTTATAGTAATAAATCTATAATGTCATGAAAGCTAAAAAGAACCCAGAAATAGAAATAGGTCGCAATAGCAGTCTGTATTTTGCTATTGGGCTCAATTTGATGTTACTTCTATCTTGGCGTGCTATAGAATATAAAACTTATGAAAAAAGCGACGTAAGTATGGATATTCTTAATCTGGACCAAGAAATAGAAGAGGAAATTCCTATTATAAGTTTTACCGCACCACCACCACCACCACCGCCACCAGCAGTAGTTAGCGAATCGCTTGAAATTGTTGATGATGCTGAAGAAATAGAGGAAACTATTATTGAAAGCACAGAAATTGACCAAGATGCTGCTATTAAAGAAAGGGTTGTTAATGTAGGCGATGTGCAAGTTGAAGAAGTTGATGAAGATGTTGAAGTTGCCTTTGCAGTTATTGAAGATGTGCCAGTTTTTCCAGGTTGCGAAGGTTTATCAAAACAAGCCACAAAAGAGTGCTTTCAGAAAAAAATGCAGAAACATGTGATAGACAATTTTAATTATCCTCAAACCGCATTAGAACTCGGTTTACAGGGAAGGGTATCGGTAGTATTTGTTATTGATGCAAAAGGGAATACAACTAATATTCGTTCTAGAGGTCCAGATAAAATTTTAGAAACTGAGGCAGAACGTATTATAAGTAAATTACCCCAAATGAAACCAGGCAAGCAACGTGGTAAACCTGTAAAAGTAGCTTATGCCGTACCAATCTTTTTTAAATTAGCGCAATAGTAATTTTTAAATACTTAATATTTTACGGAAAAGACCAAAAGTTTATAAAACAAACTTTTGGTCTTTGTCATTAAACCGAATTTATTAGTAAAAAGTAAAGTATTTAAGGTTCGTTTTATAAATGGCAGGCTGACAAATAATAACATTTCATCCTTAAAAAAATACAATTCAGTAAGTCTGTTTTTATAAAACTGAATTTGTGGTAGATATTTGCAGTGTCATTAAAAACACAAACTATCATGCAAAATCTTGTCAAAATTATTTGTTTATCAGTATTAAATATCAGTTTAGCTTTTGCTCAAACCGATAATAATCAAAACGTAACTGTAAATATCTCAAATTTGAATAGTGATAACGGAAAGCTGTTTGTATCTATTTATAATTCACAGGCTAGTTTTTTAAATAAAGGATTTAAGTCTGTGGTTACTCAAATAGAAAATAAGTCTTGCAAAGTTACTTTTGAAGATATTCCAAGTGGTATTTATGCCATTTCTTTTTTTCATGATGAAAACGATAATAATAAAATGGATACCAATTTTTTAGGAATCCCTAAAGAAGATTATGGTTGCTCAAACAATGCTAGAGGTTTTATGGGGCCACCAAAATGGGAAGATGCCAAGTTTGAAGTAAAAAATGAATTATTAATACAACATATTAAACTTTAAAAAACAATAAAATGAAACACTTAATTATTATTGCTACAGTATTAGTTTCTGGATTTTTAACAGCTCAAACTAACTATGAAAAAGGCATGCAAAAAGCCTTTGAACTTTGGGGAAAAAATAAGCCAACAGAAGCATCAAATATGTTTGAACGTATTTCGGGTGCAGAACCAGATAATTGGTTGCCAGCGTATTATGCAGCTCAAATAAACATAATTAATAGTTTTGGATTAAGAGATGAAGAAAAATTATCAGCACAACTAAAAAAAGCTCAAAATTTAATTAATGATGCCACAGCAATTAGTAAAAATAATCCTGAAATAATGGTGCTTCAAGCCTTATTACATACAGCTTGGGTTGCATACGATGGTGCTACTTATGGCATGACTTTATCTGGAAAAGTAATTGAGCTTTACGCAAAAGCAGCAGCTATAGCACCAGAAAACCCAAGAGTGCTTTACAGCAAAACGGAATGGAATATGAATAGCGCTAAATATTTTGGACAAGATACCGCCCCATTTTGTAAAGATTTAGAACGCGCCTTAGAACTTTTTGCTAACTTTAAACCAGAAACACCTTTTCATCCTAATTGGGGAAAAGAACGTGCAGAACAACTTTTAGAATCTTGCAATAAATAATATAATTAAATTCAACTTTTATCATGAATAAAACAACTAAAGATATCATTTTAACCTTTGTTATAGGCGTACTAGTTTACATTGTGGGTAATGGTTTCTTTGGCGGTTTTAACTACAATAGTGTTAATGAGTTTTTAATTGATTTCGGATTCTATCAGTTATATTCATTCGGGCTTGGTTACAGTAATAAGTTTTTCTTTGATTATCTAGAAAAAATCGATTGGGGGCCTGGTAAAATTAAAATAAAGAGAATTATTATTGGTATAACAGGTTCGGTAATCATAACTATGGTTATGATTTTTTTCTTAAGAATGTTTATTTCTGTAGCTATTTATAAACAACCATTTGAAAAGTTTATAACCAACCAAAAATTTGAGTATTATCAGTTTGGATTATGGATTACATTAACCATCGTAACCATATTTCATTTTGCATACTTTTATAACAGATACCATAAAAATAAAATAAAAGAACAAAAAGTTATAGCAGGTACAGCTAGCGCCAAGTTCGATGCTTTAAAAAACCAATTAGACCCTCATTTTTTATTCAATAGTCTAAATGTGTTGACCAGTTTAATTGAGGAAAACCCAAAAAATGCACAACGCTTTACCACGTCGTTATCTAAGGTTTACAGATATGTTTTAGAGCAGAAAAGTAAAGAGTTGGTAACAGTTGATGAAGAATTACAATTTGCTAAAACCTATATGTCTTTACTTAAAATGCGATTTGAAGACAGTATTATTTTTGAAATGCCAGAAAAAGCATTAAACCCAGAAAGTAAAGTTGTGCCATTATCACTTCAATTATTATTGGAAAATGCAGTGAAGCATAATATGGTAACCTCTAGTAAACCTTTGCACATTAAAATATATGAAGATGGAGATAATTTGGTTGTTGAAAATAATTTACAACCAAAGCAAATTGTAAAAAAGAGTAGTGGTGTGGGTTTAGCTAATATTAAGCAACGTTACGATTTATTAACTAACAAGCAGGTATTTATTAATAAAGAGGCGAATAGATTTGCAGTAGCAATACCTATGCTAACAAAGCAAATTTCAATAATGAGAACAGCATCACAACAAAAAATAAGCGATAATTATTTACGCGCTCGAAACCATATTGAAGAACTAAAAGGATTTTATTATAGTCTTATATCATATTGTTTGGTAATACCTTTTCTAATCTTTATAAACTACCGTACATCTTGGGGTTTCCAATGGTTTTGGTTTCCGATGTTTGGTTGGGGTCTAGGATTAATTATACAAGGATTCAGAGTATTTGTAAACAATGGTGCATTTGGCAGAAATTGGGAAGAGCGTAAAATTGAACAATTTATGAGGGAAGAAGATAATAATCGTTGGAATTAAAAAATAAATATCATGGAAAGACTACCAGATTTAAATAGAAACGAAAAGTACGAAAGAGCACTTAAACGAGTTGAAGAATTAAAAGGGTTTTATTACAATCTTATAGCTTACTGTTTAGTAATACCTTTTTTAATTTTTGTTAATTATAAAACCTATTGGGGTTTCCATTGGTTTTGGTTTCCCATTTTTGGTTGGGGTTTAGGCCTAAGTTTTCATTATTATCATGTATTTGTAAATAATGGAATTTTTGGCAGAAAATGGGAAGAGCGAAAAATACAAGAGTTTATTCAAGAAGAAGAAAATAAACGCTGGAATTAATTTTTTCCAAAAGAAATACCTAAAAAAAGAAATACTATGGAACCAACAGACTCAAAATATTCAATTGGTTATAAGAAAGAAGACGCTTATATAAGAGCGCAAAAAAGGTTAAAAGAACTTAAAGGGTTTTACTGGCATGCCTTCTGGTATGTGGCTGTTAATATCTTTATTGTAGGATCAATTGCTTCTGGTAGCAACGGTAATTTCTGGAATTTCGGTACATTTTCTACACCCATTTTTTGGGGTATTGGCTTAGGTTTTCATGCCTTAAGTGTATTTGGTAAAAATCTGTTTTTTAGTAAATCATGGGAAGATAGAAAAATGGGTGAATACATGAAAAAGGAAGAAGAAAAAAGAAATAAACACCGATTTGAATAAAATGGAAAATCTCGAAGAAAAACACAAAAACTATATAAAAGCCAAAGAGAAAGTAAGGCATCTTAAAATTTTTTACATGCATTTGGTAGGCTATTTTATAATAGTTGCCCTCCTGTTATATAATTTATATATAGTTGAAGGTGAATATGAGAACTTCTTTATTTGGTTTAACTCAATAATTTTGATAGCATGGACTATTTTTATAATAGTTCACGGGTGGAATGTTTTTAAAGGCAGAATTTTATTCAAAGAAAGCTGGGAAGATCGCAAATTAAAAGAGTATCTGGAAAGAGACAAAAATGAAATAAAGTAAATAAATTTTTATATCTATGAATGTAATAATTATTGAAGACGAAAAACCATCAGCAAGACGTTTACAACGCATGCTTCAAAGTTTAAATATGAGTACTGAGGTTATGCTACACTCTGTTGAAGAATCTATTGAGTGGTTTCAGAATAACGAACACCCCGATTTAATATTTCTAGATATTCAATTAAGTGATGGTTTATCCTTCGAAATTTTTGAAACTATAGATATAAAAAGTGCAGTTATTTTTACCACAGCATACGATGAATACGCACTTCAAGCCTTTAAGTTAAATAGTATTGATTATTTACTAAAACCTATTGACGAGGACGATTTAACCATAGCCGTAAAAAAATACCAAGAACGTGCACTACAAAAACAAGCTGTAACTTTAGATTTTGATGATATTAAAAAACTTTTGGTAAACCCAATTGATCGTGAGTATAAAAAACGTTTTTCGGTAAAAGTTGGTCAGCATTTAAAGCTTATAAATATTGATGACATAGAATGCTTTTATAGTGAAAACAAAGGCACCTATTTATTCACCAAAGAAGGTAGAAACTATCTTTTAGATACCACTTTAGAACTTTTAGATAATGAACTCGAGCCACAAACCTTTTTCCGAATAAACCGAAAATATTTCGTGAATATTAATGCCATAAAAGATATGGTGAGTTACACCAATTCACGATTGCAAATAAAACTAAACACCTATAATAAACAAGAGGTTATTGTAGCTCGTGAACGGGTTAAGGATTTTAAACTTTGGTTGGAATAACCATTATTAACAATCTATTAAGCCAACTTCTCCTTAAAAAAAGCGATCGTTCTATCCCAAGCTAAATTAGCAGCTTTTTCATCATATCTTGGTGTGGTATTATTATGAAAACCATGATTTACTTCCGGGTAAAAATGAGCAGTATGCTCTACATTGTTTTCTTTTAAAGCAATTTCATAATCTGGCCAACCTGCATTTACACGCGTATCTAAACCAGCATATTGCAATAGTAAAGGGGCTTTAATCAATGCGGTTTCTTCGGCTGAGGGTTGTCCGCCATAAAAAGGAACAGCTGCAGATAAGTTAGGTACTTTTACAGCCATCATATTTGCTATCCAACCTCCAAAACAAAAGCCAACAACTCCAATTTTGCCATTGCAATTTTCATGGTTACTCAAGTATTCAAAAGCAGCAATAAAGTCTTCAAGCATCTCATTTCTATCACGTTTACGTTGCATTGTTCGACCCTCATCGTCATTTCCTGGGTAACCGCCGAAAGGCGATAATGCATCTGGAGCTAATGATATAAAGTTATCAAGTGCTGCACGCCTGCCAACATCTTCAATATATGGGTTTAAACCTCTGTTTTCATGAACTACAATGATGCCTGGTAGTTTATCAGTGGTATTATCAGGCATAGATAATAGTCCTTTAATCGTTCCACCACCTTTTGGTGATTCGTAATTTATATAATCCGAATTCAAACGGTTATCATCTGGTTTTACTAGAAGCGTATTAATATAATCGGGTGTTATAAAACTTAATAATGACGCTACTGTAATGCCACCAACGGCATACACTGATAATTTCTCAACAAATTGACGTCTATCAATTTTATTATGTGCGTAATAGTCGTACAAATCAAATACCTCTTGATTAATGTCTTCTTTCTTTAATGGTTTCATAGTTTTTTTATTAGAATATTTTATTTAAAAACAGCTCAATACTTTCTTTGTTAAAGCGAATTAATTCTGCTCTTGCATTTTTAATATCTTGTGGTTTTTTATCCTGTGAAAGTTTAAATTTTCCTTCCCAATTATCAATTATAATTTCAAACATTTTAATATAATCAAGCGCACCTTCCATTCTTTTATTATCGGGTTCTAAAACATATTTGTGTTCTGGAGCTTCCAAAAATTCTGTCATCGTTATTATCGATTGTTTTAAGGCTTCTTTACTTTCTATAGCTACAACTTTTCCTTTTAAATGTACTTTAATATAATTCCATGTTGGTAACTGTGTGGTAGAATAGATGCTTGGTGAAATATAACATTGTGGGCCAGAAAAAATAATGGTAATAGGTGTGTTGTTTTTTAATAATTCTGCCTGCGGATTGTATTTGTCAATATGCCCAATAAGTTTGCCAACATCATTATAAATTAAAGGTAAATGAGTAATTAATGGTTGATTATCTTTAACCGAAATTATAGTGGCTAAAGGGTAAGTTTTAATAACTTCAACCAAATGATTGATAGCGTTATCTTGATGGTGTTTTGGTGGATAATTCAAAAATGATTTTATAATTATAAATTAATGATAGTTGATTTATAAATTTACAATAATTATCTTTAACCAATGCAAGAAAAACCATCGTCATTTTCTATAAAAAATTGGAGTCAAGACGATCAACCTCGTGAAAAATTACTCTACAAAGGCAAGTCTGCTTTAAGCGATGCCGAATTGGTTGCAATTTTAATAGGTTCGGGTAATAGAGACGAAAGTGCCGTGGCGCTCTGTAAACGAATTTTAGCAAGCGTTGATAATAATTTGAGCGCTTTGGGAAAACTTTCTATAAAGCAATTAACAGAATTCAAAGGCATTGGTGAAGCAAAAGCTATAAGTATTGTAGCTGCTTTAGAATTAGGCAGAAGACGACGCGGCGAGGAAGCTTTAGAGAAAAAGAAAATAACCTCCAGTCATTCGGTTTTTGAATTGATGCAACCTATAATAGGCGAGTTAGAACACGAGGAATTCTGGATTATTTATGTAAACAATTCCAATAAAGTGATTCAGAAAAGCCAATTAAGTAAAGGTGGCATTACGGGCACCTTAGTAGATGTGCGATTGGTATTAAAAAATGCTTTAGAATTTGGTGCAACAGGACTGATTTTAGCCCATAATCATCCATCTGGTACATTAAAACCCAGTGAAGCCGATAAACAAATTACTCAAAAATTAAAATTGGCAGCCCAAAGTTTAGATATAAAAGTTTTAGATCACCTAATTATAACTGAAAAAGCATATTTTAGTTTTGCAGATGAAGAGATATTATAATTTTAACAACGTAATTCTCTCCCTTTGGGAGAGATGTCCGAAGGACAGAGAGGGATTATGCTTTTAGTTTACACCCATAAAACAGCTCCCAGATTACAATATGTTTTTAGACATATATGCACCCGTGTACTTGGTATAAAAGTAAGTTTTACCAATACAATTGAAGAGTTTATAGCGCATGACAGTTTAAAAATGTCATACACAAAACAACAATTAGGGAAAGAATTTTTTATAAAAAGTCATGATATTTTATTTGATCAAGGGCTAAGTGATATTGAAATTAATGTACAGGATTGGGACAAAACCAAATGCTTTTTTTTAAATGGTGAAAAAAGTGCAATGCCTTTTGATATTTTTGCAGCTTCATTTTATTTACTGTCCAGATATGAAGAATATTTACCTCATGTAAAAGATGAATTTGGGCGTTTTACTGCCAGTGAAAGTTTAGCTTATAAGCATGGTTTTTTAAAACAACCTGTGGTTGATATTTGGGCTTATAAATTTAAAAGTGCATTACAAAAACAGTTTCCAGAGTTTCAATTTCCAAAAAGAACCTATCAAATAAAACCAATTATAGATGTGCCCTCAGCTTATAACTACAGATTAAAAGGTATTATGAGAACTTCGGGAGGCGCTGTAAAGGATTTTTTAAAACTGAGATTTAGGAGTTTATATACCAGATTTATGGTCGTTTTTGGTTTTAGACACGATCCCTTCGATACTTTTAAATATTTAATTAATAAACAAAAACAATCTAAATTTAAGTTTATATTTTTCTTTTTAATTGGTGATTATTCTACTTATGATAAAGGTATAAACCCAAACAAAAAAAAGTTTGTATCACTTATAAAACATATTGCAGATTATTGTAAAGTGGGTTTAAAAATCTCTTTTTTTGCCATAGATGATGCCTCTATTTTGAAAAATGAAAAAATTAGAATGGAAGCCATTATTAATAACCCTTTAGAAGCTTCAAGGCAATCTTTTTCAAGGCTTAATTTACCAGATTCTTACAGGCATTTAATTGAACTTGAAGTTAAGGAAGATTACACTATGGGTTATGTAAATGAAATAGGTTTTAGAGCTGGATCTTGCACACCTTTCTTGTTTTATGATTTAGATTATGAGGTACAAACCCCTTTGAAAATTTACTCTTACCATCTTATGGATTACGCATTGCTAAAAACGCAATCGTTACTAGATAAAAAGAAAGTTTTAAAAGAAATTATAGATGAAATTAAGTACGTAAACGGTGAGTTTATTCCTGTTTTTCATAACTATACGTTTAGTGAGGATAGTAGATGGGATGGTTTTAAAGAATTGTTTAATTTAATTTTAGAATCAGTAAATGAAGATTAACGGTATTACAGATGTTTTTTTCGATTTAGATCATACACTTTGGGATTTTGACAAAAATTCAGCATTAACTTTCGGAAAAATATTTGATTTAAATAGTATTAAAGTTGATTTAGATACTTTTCTATTCTTTTATGAGCCTATTAATTTGAAGTATTGGAAACTTTATAGAGAAGAAAAAATAGAAAAAAAAGCATTGCGATTTGGAAGATTAAATGATGCCTTTTTGGCTATGGATCACCAAATACAAGAAGATCAAATAGTTAAACTATCTGAAGATTACATAACTTATTTATCAACTTTCAATTATTTATTTGAAAACACTTTTGAAATCTTAGACTATCTAAACCAAAATTACAACTTACATATTATTACGAACGGGTTTGAAGAAGTACAGCATAAAAAATTAACCCGTTCAAAAATTATACATTATTTCGATACCATAACAAATTCAGAAATGGTTGGCGTTAAAAAGCCAAATCCTAAAATATTTAATTACGCTTTAAAACAGGCAAATGCTGAAATAACTAAAAGTATTATGATAGGAGATAGTTATGAAGCCGACATATTAGGTGCAAAAAGCATTGGAATGGAAGTCATATTTTTTGATGTTAACAACACAATTATTGATACAAACGTAAAGCAGATTAATAATTTAATAAGTCTAAAAAGCTATTTGTAGATACTAGTTAGAGTAAATATTCGTTTTAAATAAGCTATGGTTAAAGAAATTATAAAAAGAATTTGCGTTGTAATTAGTTATTCAATCTTGGTATTTTCATGTGTTGAAGATATTGATTTTGAACAAACAAAAGATTTTGAAGCAACACCAGTTTTAGAATCTAGTCTTATCTTTTTTGACGAACCTGCAAATAGATTTTTAGATAGCGGAAACGAAATCACTGTTATTCAAGATTCTGTACTTGTAAATTTTTTTAATGACAAATTTATTATAGATAATTTAGTTAAAGCAGAATTTCAATTTGAAATAATTAATACTATTAATCGTGCCTTTGAGTTACAGGTAGATTTATTTGATGATAATCAATTACAACATACGTTTACCATTTTTCAGGAAGCTTCATCAAACAACAATGAAAATTTCACAATATATATTGAGACTTTTGAAGATAATACATTGCAGGCCTTAAAAAGAACAAATTTGTTGGTGTTTACCCTTAGATTACTTCCGGGCGAGTCTGTTGATCAAAATACAATAGGTAGAATACAATTAAAATCTTTAGCCGTTTTTTATTTCAATATAAGAGACGATATTGAATGAGAAAAATAAGTACATTTTTAATGCTTATTTTAAGTTGTTTCTCGTTCTCTCAAAACAAGCAAATACTTTATGGGTTTTCAGAAATACCACAGTCTTTATTGCTAAATCCGGGAGGTAAAGTAAGCAATGAGGGCTATTTTGGAATACCATTACTATCTCATATTTATTTAAAAGGAGGCACTTCTGGTGCTACCATTTATGATCTTTTTGCAGATAATGGTATAGATTTTAATACAAAACTCCAAAATGCTATTGATACTATGAACGCTCAAGATTTTTATAGTGTTAATCAACAACTTGAAATTTTTTCAGGTGGATTTGCTTTTGGACCATCCTATGAGAAAAACGAATATTTAAGTTTTGGTTTATATCAAGAATTAGATTTTATAATGTATTTCCCTAAAGATTATACAATTTTAGCTTTAGAAGGAAACCAAAATAATATAAATAGAGTTTTTAATGCAGGCCATTTGAGTGCGAGTGCCGAATTAATTTCTGTATTTCATCTGGGTTATAATAAAAAAGTAAATAAAAATTTTACATTTGGATTAAGAGGAAAAATATATTCAAGTATAGTAAACTTAAACTCTACAAAAAACGAGGGAAGTTTTGTAACCGTTGCTGGAGAAAATAATTTTTATGACCACATTTTCAACCTAAGTTTGCAAGTAAGAACCTCTGGTTTAGCAAGTTTAAAAGAGGATTCAGAATTTGGAGCAAAAGACCTAACCAAACGTATTCTGTTTGGAGGCAATCTCGGGCTAGGTTTTGATGTTGGTTTTACCCAACAATTAAGCAATCAATGGACATTAGATGCCAGTTTGTTAGATATAGGTTTTATAAGACACAGTAAAGATGTTGAAAATTATTCAGTAAAAGGCGATTATACTTTTGAAGGGATTAATCCTATTTTTCCTGATTCAGGAAATGGTCAAACTGCCGATGAATACTGGAGTGAAATTGAGGAAAATTTTGAAGAATTATTTACTCCTGATACCACAAATACTAAATTTACAACATGGCGACCTGTTAAATTGAATGCCTCTTTAAATTATGCTTTTGGCAAAAAAACTGAAAAAGAATGCGACTGCATAAAAGACGAAAGTGGGTATCTAAATGCTATCGGTGTGCAACTATTTGCAATGAGCAGACCCAAACAACCCCAAGTCGCCTTAACAGCATATTATTATAGAAGATTGTTTAAAGGATTACGTGCCAAGGCTACATATACCATGGATTCTTATTCATTTAATAATTTGGGTTTAGGTATATCTGCACACTTAGGAAGTATGAATTTCTATATCATGGCAGATAATTTTTTGCAATATAAAAACTTATTTAACGCACAAAGTGTATCTTTACAATTGGGGTTTAATTATATATTTAATAAAAATGAAGACTAGTTTTATTACAATGATGATGATATGCTTAGTTGTAACAAGCGTATTTTCTCAATCTAATTTAAATGATTATAAATACGTTATTGTTGCTAAAAAATATGATTTTTTAAATGAAGCAGACCAATATCAATTAAACTCATTATCAAAATTTTTATTTAATAAATATGGGTTTGAAGCTTTAATGGAAGGCGAAAAATACCCAGAAGATTTACTAAAAAATAGGTGTTTAGCTTTAAATGCAGATGCTTTAAAAGATCCGGGTATGTTTAAAACTAAGATTTCTATAGAACTTACAGATTGTAATGATCAAGTAGTTTATACTTCCGGTTTGGGTATAAGTAGAGAAAAGGAGTATAAAAAGAGCTATACCGAAGCCATAAGAGATGCTTTTAAATCTTTTGAAACAGTTAATTATAAATACCAACCAAAAGAGAATACAACAACAGCTACAGCAGAAGAAACTTTAGATAAAAAAGAGGTAGTTGAAGAAATTCAACAATTAAGACAAGAGATTGAATCTTTGAAAAAACAAAAAGTAGAGGTAGTTAATGAAAAGCAAGACCAGGTTGTTTCTAAAGCTGAGGTTAAAATTCTTAACGAGCCAACAGTTGTTGAAAAAATAACTGAGACTACTAAAGTTTATGAAGATTCATCAAATATTTTATATGCTCAAGAAACAGAAAGCGGATTTCAGTTGGTAGATAGTTCTCCAAAGGTGGTTTATAAAATTATTAAAACTGGCGTTAATAATGTGTTTTTAGTAGATAACCAAACAGCTATAATCTATAAAAAAGGGGATAGTTGGATTCTTGAAAGTTCTGAAAGCGGAAGCGCAATCAAAAAAGAGTTAAATATTAAATTCTAAATTACCCAAAACCTAATACCCATATTTGTCTTTCCAGCGTTTTTTTAAAAACTCACGATGCACATTTTCTCTTGCATTATTGCCAGGGTCATAAAGCTTAGTATTTTCAATTTCTTTTGGCAAAAATTCTTGATTTACGAAGTTGTCTTCGTAATTATGAGCGTATTTATAGTTGTCGCCGTAACCCAATTCTTTCATTAATTTGGTTGGTGCGTTTCTAATTTCTAATGGTACACTCAAATCGCCTGTTTGTTTTACCAATTGTTGTGCTTCACCAATAGCTTTATATGAAGCATTACTTTTTGGCGAACATGCCAAATACGTTGCACACTGACTTAATATAATTCTAGATTCTGGATAGCCAATAGTACTAACAGCCTGAAATGTATTATTAGCAATAACTAGAGCGGTA
>TARA_R110002096_G_scaffold6305_16_pt1 | contig 13522 bp, 9 predicted proteins | sample TARA_R110002096 | Tara Oceans TARA_R110002096 (sample SAMEA4397295) | marine metagenome | biome: Polar Biome; feature: [DCM] deep chlorophyll maximum layer (ENVO:01000326); material: water (ENVO:00002006), including particulate matter (ENVO:01000060) such as... | depth 35 m | reverse complement strand
GCAGCGGCGAAGCCGCCTTCGGCGGCGCGTAGCGCCCATCCCACCGAGTTCCAGGCGCGCAGCGCCCATCCGACCCTGCCAGCGCCGCTCAGTTGCCCGCGCGAATAAAGCGAGCCAGGTCTTCCTTGAACTTGATCATCGAGGCTTCATGGGTGTACATCATGTGCCCGGCTTCGTAGTACGCGATCTCGATGTTGTCGCGCAGCTCATCGGCGATCTCCAGGTGATCGACGAAGTATTCGGTTGCCAGGTGCGGCGTTGCAAGATCGTAATAGCCTTGCTGCACCAGCACGCGCATCGACGGGTTCTGCTGCATCGTGTGCTCGAGATCGATCGCGGTATTCGGCATCGGCAGCTTGAATCCCTGCAGGTCCGGCTGCGCATGGCCCCAGTCCCAGGAGAAAATGACATTGGCAAACACCGTGTAATTGCCAACATCCTCAACATTGAGGTCGTTTTGGTAGTAGTCCATGAAGGCCGCGAGGTAGCCGGGCCCGATCGACGTTGTCATCGGGTCATAGCTCATCGATTCACCCAGGCGATTGATCGAATTGCCGGAAAAACGTGAATCGACGCGCCCGATCGTGATGCCCGCCTCGCGAGCGAGCTCCTTGGTAAACCGACCTTCATCGATGCGCATGTTGGCCCGGTCCCAGTATTCCTCTGACAGGCCGGTGTAACGCGACAGTCCGGCAATGACTTCGCGCCGCTTGGCATCACTCAGTTTATTGCCCATCAGCAAAGCCGGTGCGTACTCGTTCAACGCGAAGTCTGCGACCTCATCCATGAATGCCGGCAGGTCTTCGTGCTTTTCCGCCAATGCGCCGTGATAGTTTGCCGTTGAGGCAAATGTTGGCAGGAACATAACGTGCGGCAAGTCGATGCCCATGCCCGCAAAGCCGCTCGCAAACTCCATGAACGGTGATACGAGGATGACACCGTTCAAAGCCACCATGTGATTTTTCAGCAGGTAGTAAGCCACGCCGCCGGAGCGGATGCCGCCGTAGCTTTCGCCGAGGATGTACTTGGGCGATGCCCAGCGCTTGTTCTCGGTCAGGTACTGCACGATGAATTCCGACACGGACTTGATGTCCTGATCGACGCCCCAGAAGTCCTCTCCCTTGCCAACGCCAACGGGCTTTGAAAAACCGGTGCCGACCGGGTCGATCATGACCAGGTCGACCTCGTCAATAATGCTGAATTCGTTGCTGACTCGCTGGTAAGGCCCATTCTCGGTCCAGCCGGCATCGTTAATGACGGCGCGTTGCGGTCCAAGAATACCCATGTGCAACCAGATTGAGGCCGAGCCGGGACCACCGTTGTAAGCGAACAGAATGGGGCGCTCATTTTTATTGCCGCCTTTGGCGACATAAGCTGTGTAGCCAAAGAGTGCGGTTGCCTCGTCCTTGTCATTTTTCATGAGCATGGTGCCGGCCGTCGCGGTGTACTCGATGTTTCTGCCCCCTATCCGGGCAGAATGTTCGGTTACCCAGGTCTTTGCCTCGGGAGTTTCTTTCGGTGCGTCGTCTTCCGCTGCGAAAGCCGTTGGTAAGGTGGTGAGCGCGAGTAGCGCGATGAATGCTTTCATTGATAGTCCCTAGCTGGCTATTTGATTTATTGTGGGCGAAGTATAGTCGGATTGTCGCCGATTTGGGGACTCATTCCGCTGCTGCTGGCGATAGTATTGGGGCTGCGGCCCGACGCCGCAGCCGTTCGCGATTATGTTGCTAACGATGGGCACGGGTCGGCCTGAAAGCTGGGCTTGGCGAAACGGTTTTGTTTATAGTAACGGGATGAAAAAAATATCGATATTTAGTCGTCTGGCGGCGGCAATGCTGCTACTGAGTGCTTGCGGCGATTCAAGCTCGCCAGACAGCGCAGCGGCGGCTGCGAACGCGCGTTCTGTGCCTGTTATTGCACAAAAACTGAAATTCGAGCGTGAGCGAGTCCGCGTCGAAGCGGTTGGTACGTCGCGGGCACGCTTGTCCGCCGAGCTGTATGCGCCAACCTCCGGCGAGGTGGTCGCGGTCAATTTCGAACCCGGCCAGGCCGTGAAAAAAGGCGACGTTCTGTTGCAGCTTGACGCTGAGAAGGAAAAGCTGGCGGTGCGCCTGGTCGAATTGCGGCTTGAAGAAGCGGAACGCCTGCTGGATCGTTATTCGCGCTCGGCTGACAGCGGGGCGGTTCTGCCAACGGTTCTCGATGCGGCCCGCATCGCGGCTGAAACCGCTGAAGTCGAGCTCGAGCAGGCGCGCATTGCATTGGCCGACAGGACGGTTCGTGCCGTTTTTGACGGCTACGTTGGTGGCACCGATATCGACCCGGGTGACCGCATCGATACGAATACTCTTATCACTACGCTGGACGATCGCAGCTCGCTGTTGGTGAGTTTCGCGGTTCCCGAGGCATTTACGGGCGAATTATCAGTGGGCGACCCGGTGCATCTTGAGCCGTGGACCGGAACTGGCGAGCAAGTCGACGGGTCTATTATCGATATCGGCAGTCGTATCGACCCCGGTAACCGCACGTTCGTCGTGCGTGCCGGGGTAGAGAACAGCCGCGACCAGTTGCGGCCGGGGATGAGTTTCCGTGTCAGGGTCGACGTCGAGGGTGAACGCTACGCTGTCGTATCCGAAGTTGGACTGCAGTGGGGCGCAGATGGCGCCTATGTCTGGACGATTGTTGATGGCATAGCCGTGCAGGCACCCGTGCAGATTATTCAGCGCCGCGAAGGCCGGGTGTTGATTGACACCGATTTGACCGATGGTGCGATTGTCGTTGTCGAGGGTACGCAGAACATGCGTGATGGAATTGCGGTCGAGCACACGTTTGAGCGCGTTGCCACGGGCGACAGTGCGCTGCCAATCGCAGACTGAGTAATTACGCTATGGAACAGATAGATCGAGATGATTTGCCCAGTATCAGCGTTCGCCGACCGGTGCTGGTTCTGGTCGTTAACCTGCTGATCGTTATCGCCGGAATCGCGGCACTGACTGCCGTCGAAATACGCGAATTGCCGGATGTCGATCGACCGGTCGTAACCTTGCGTGCGAATTTCCCGGGTGCATCACCGGAAACGATGGACGCCGAAGTCATCAGTTTGCTGGAGGGTGCGGTTGCACGCGTGTCGGGGATCAAGACGATACGTTCCGCATCGGAAGAGAATAGCGGTCGCATTTTTGTTGAGTTTCGGCCCGGTGTGGACCTGGATACCGCAGCAGCGGACGTGCGCGAAGCGGTCAGCCGTGTGTCACGGCAATTGCCGGAGCGACTGGAGCAGGTCGTCATCGTCAAGGCCGACGACGATGCCCAGTCGATTGTCGAACTGGCAATATTGAGCGACTCGCTGCCGATGGAGCAATTGACGCGAGTTGTTGAGCAGGAAATTGTGCCGCTGTTCCTGGCTGTGAATGGCGTTGCGGATGTGCAGGTTTCCGGCGACCGCAAGCGCATGCTCAGGGTTGCTGTCGACCCGTTACGCCTTTCCAGTTACGGGTTTTCCGTCACCGACGTTTCAGAGGCACTGATGCAGGCGCCGTTTGACGTACCTGCCGGAAGCTTCCGATCACAGGACCAGGAACTGATTGTCCGTGCCGATGCGACAGTATCCGAAGCGTCCGAGGTTGCCGATATTGTCATTCGCGATTCGATTCGCATTGGCGATGTGGCCAAGGTGTTCTTCGCGCCGGAAGATGCGCAAACGATGTCGCGCCTCAACGGCAATCCGGTATTAGGACTGGGTATCGTTCGCCAGGCACGTTCGAATACGATCGAAATATCCGCTGGCGTCCGCGCAGCCATGGACAGGATCAACGCGCGTTATCCCGAATTGACCTTGCTCATCACAGACGACCAGGCAACGTTTATCAAAAGTTCCGTCACGCAGGTTCTGATCACGCTCGCTTTGTCCATCGCGATCGTCATTGCGACCATTTGGCTTTTTATCGGCAGCATCCGGACCACGTTGGTACCGGCAATCGCTATTCCGGTGGCACTGGTCGGCACGGTCGGCGCGATTTGGCTCATGGGCTTTTCAATCAATATCCTGACTCTGCTTGCGCTGGTGCTGGCGACCGGGCTGGTCGTCGATGATGCGATTGTGGTTCTCGAAAACATTCAGCGGCAGCGCGCCGATGGCGTACGTGCGAGGGCAGCGGCGGTACTCGGCACACGGCAGGTTTTCTTTGCCGTCATTGCTACCACTGCGGTGCTGGTCTCGGTGTTCGTACCAATCTCGTTTCTTCCCAGCACGGCAGGCCGGCTGTTTCGGGAATTCGGACTGGTGCTGGCGTCGGCCGTTATTATTTCCAGTTTCGTTGCATTGTCACTGGTGCCGGCCGCGGCAGCACGAGTGCTGAGCAAAGCCGATTTTAGCGGCACACCCGGGCCGATTCAGCGACTCGGGCAGCGCCTGGCGGCGAGCTACCGAACCTCGTTGGCGTCAATTCTGAACCATCCGTGGGCAGCCGTTCTTGTCGCTGTCGCATTTGCGCTGGCGGCGGGGTTTGCCTACCAGGCGCTGGATCGCGAGTTGATTCCTTCCGAGGATCGCGGCTCGATTCGAATCATGGCGGCAGGACCCGATGGCGTTGGCATCAAGTTCATGGAGCGGCAGACCGACAAGATTGAAGCTATTTTGCAGCCTTATGTTGCCAACGGCGAAGCCGAATCGGTGCAGAGCCGAATCGGCCAGTGGGACCCGAATCGAACGCTGGTAACAATACCGTTGGTCGATTGGAGCGCGCGGAGTCGCAGCCAACAGGACATCATTGCGGAGCTGCGGCCAAAGCTGGAAGCAATCCCCGGTGTTCGTGCGAACGCCTGGGGCAGCAACAGCCTGAATCTCCGTGGCAACAGCGGCGGCCTGGAGATTGCGCTGCTCGGCAACAACTATGCGGAAATTTTCGAGGTTGCCAAGGTATTTGCGCTGGCAATTGAGGATCAGCTTCCCGAACTGACTCGGCCGCGCATCTCATTCGATCCCACGCAACCCCAGTTATCGGTTGAAATTGACCGGCGCCGCGCCGCAGACCTGGGCGTGGATTTGCCGTCACTTGCGGCAACGCTGCGTGCGATGATCGATGGCGACGAACTGATCGACCTCAATATTGACGACGAAGCTGTGCCGATTCTGCTCGAGTCGACCAATGGCGCAATCAATGATCCGAGTGATCTCGTCAACCTGAACGTCGGTGCGCGCAACGGTGACTTGATTCCATTATCAAGCATTGTTTCGCTGCGCGAGCAGGGTGTTGCGACGCAGCTGGACCGGTACGCACAGCGCCGTGCTATTGGCATCAACATCGAAATGGCCGAAACCTACCCATTGCAGTCTGCCGTCGACGACTTGCGCGGTCTCGCTGATGAGGTGTTGCCGGAGTCTGTGTCGTTGATCTTCCGCGGTGAGGCAGAAGCATTGCAGGAAACGTCTCGCGAAGTTGCATTGACGTACGTGCTCGCCATCCTCGTGATCTTCCTGGTACTGGCGGCGCAGTTCGAAGGCTTCACCAGTGCACTGGTCGTTACCTGCATTGTGCCGTTCGGTGTCGCTGCAGCAGTCTTCGCATTGTTGCTCACTGGCACATCGTTGAACATATATTCGCAAATCGGACTGGTGCTGCTGATAGGTCTTATGGCGAAGAACAGTGTCCTCGTCGTTGAATTCGCTGAACAGTTGCGTGACCGGGGGCTTGACGTTCGCGACGCGATTGAGCAGGGCGCTGCGCGACGTTTACGACCGGTCATGATGACACTGGTATCCACCGTACTGGGCGGCCTGCCGTTGATTCTGGGCAGTGGTGCTGGTGCCGAAGCGCGACACGCGATTGGCTGGGTGGTATTCGGTGGGCTCGGCCTGTCTGCGCTTTTTACCCTGTACCTGACACCGGCCTTGTACCTGTTATTTGCACGATTTTCCAAGCCGCGCGTTGCGGCGACGCGGAGTCTTGCGGAAGAACTGCAGCACGCGAGCCTGCAAGCCAGTCAGTAGTCGATTAGTCGGCGCGCTGACCGACGGAAATCCTGTCGGACAATTGCAGGATAATCTTGCTGGCACTTTTCGGGCACAGAAATGGGAACAGCGCGTGAATGAATGCAAACAGGGCGGCCAGAAAACATTTAAAGCTGACTTGCATGGCGAACAGCAGGTGCTGCCAATAGGTCTCGCCGACGGAATTCGGGTGCGCTGTAAATGGATTCATAGTCTGCTTGCCTGGCTTCGTTATTAAAGGCTCTATTCTATCCAAGTCTGAACAGGCCGTGTGACCGCGTTGCGACGAGCCGCAGTACTCACGTCGCTGTGCTCGAATTGTCGTCAGACTGGTACACTATTCCAAAATCAAGAAAAAAATGGAGGGTGGCATGAACCGACGACAATTTTTCAATGGGACACTTGCGGCCGCTGCTACGGCCGTACCTGGCCAATATGCGCTTGCATCGCTGCTGCAGTCACTGACCACGGTTAGTACGAGCGTTGCCGCGGTTACTGGCGATGGTCATGAGGTCGAGTTGGAAAAGGCGGCTGTTACGGAATTGCAGGAAAGCCTGCGTGGCAGGTTACTGCTCAGTGGTGACGAGGCTTACGACCAAGCCCGGCGCGTACTGAACCCTTCTATCGACAAGCATCCGGCGTTGATCGTGCAACCGAGCGGTCCGGCTGATGTCGCAAACGCAGTCACGTTTGCGAATGAACGCAACTTGTTGCTCGCGGTTAAGTGTGGCGGGCACAGCGTCGCAGGGAGATCAACCTGTGACGGTGGCCTGCAAATCGATCTTTCCCGTTTCCGCAATACACGCATCGATCGAAAGAACAAGACGGCCTACGTTACCGGTGGCAGCTTGCTGGGGGATCTTGATCACGAGAGCATGTCACAAGGCCTGGTCACAACCGCAGGCACGGTATCGCATACCGGAATTGGCGGCCTGTCGCTCGGCGGCGGCTTTGGTCGGCTTGCTCGCAAGTACGGACTGACTCTCGATAACATTAAAGCCGTCGACATTGTGACTGCAGACGGCCAGTTGCGGCACGCCAGCACGGAAGAAAACGAGGAACTGTTCTGGGGAGTCCGCGGCGGTGGCGGCAACTTCGGCGTTGTAACCTCGTTTGAGCTGGCGCTGCATGAAATGGACAGAACCGTCATTGGCGGGGATGTCATTGTGCCGCTCGACCGGACAAAGGAATTTCTGCAGTTCTATGCCGACTACAGTGCATCGGCGCCCGACGAATTATCGCTTGACTTTATTATGGTTGCGCCGCCCGGCGGGCAGCCAGGCGTCGCTATCATCCATGCGGTATATAGCGGTGATAAACGCAAGGCAGACAAGGTGCTGGCACCGCTGAATGCGGTTGCCAATCCAATAGCGAATACTATCGCCGCGGTTGACTACGTTGCCTTGCAGCGAAAGTCCGACAACTCAGACCCACGACACGGTGGCGATTACCTGAAGTCCGGGTTCGTTACGGAAATCGACGACAGGCAAATCGACGCAGTTGTGCAAGGCTTTGAAAGCCACCCGGATCGATCAACGCTATTTTACTATCAGCAATCCGGCGGTGCGATCGGCCGGGTCGCGGATGACGCGACGGCGTTTGCACATCGTTATTCAACAAATGGGCCAATGGCCATCGCCTCTTGGAACGCAAATGTCGATCCAGAGCCACACATTGCCTATTTGCGCAGCTACTGGAATACGATTACACCGTTCACACATGGCTTTTATACGAACGTTGTCGAGGATGCGACGCAAAACGCAACGAACCGGAACTTCCGCGGCAATTACGATCGGCTGGTAGCATTGAAGAATCAATACGACCCGAACAACCTGTTCCGCCTGAATGCGAACATCGAGCCGACGAAAGCCTGATCGCAAAAGCAGCCGCATGTAATCATCGTTTTGCTATGATCCCTGCTCGCCAAGCAGGGGTCCGTATGAATATCAGGAATATTGCACTCGCGATTCTGCTCGCCGCACTGGTGGCGTGTGGTTCGAAGCAGGAAGATGCCGACCTGTCGGCAAACGAGCAGTTTGACGTTGCAGCCGAGCAAATGACGTCGGCATTTTTTACGCACGTTCCGGAGGCGGCAACCCAGCTTGGATTGTCCGAAGATATCGTACCGGGCACTTTACGCCGCATGATGGACCGGTCCGTTGACGGCAATGCCGCGCGTAATACTGCGCTGGAGGCGGCACTCGCATCGCTCGAGGCGGTTGACGTAGCGGCGCTCAGCCCGGACCGACAACGGACGCACGCGACATTGACGACCATCTTCGAGGGTGCCCTTATGCCGTCGCGCGTGGTCGATTACGGCACCACCGCAGGCGCATGGACTTTGTGGTACATGCCGTTTCCAATCGCACAAAATTCCGGACCGACGGTGGACATCCCCAATTTTCTGAATTCGCAGCAGCCGGTCAATGATGCGAGCGACGCGGAAATATTTCTCGAGCGACTTGCGACGGTGGCACCGGCCCTGGACGGTGCGCTGGAGAGTTACAGGCACGGCGTGCAACAAGGAGCGATCCCGCCGGACTTTATCGTCGCAAAATCACTGGCCGTGGTTGAGGCTTTTACGGCCCCGCCAGCGGATCAAAACCCGGTGTACGTGTCATTTCGCGACAAACTCGCGAGTGCTGGCGTGGACAATGCCGAGGAATACAGCGATCGCGCACTACAGATCATTGCTGCGGATGTCGTTCCGGCTTACCAGCGTATCGCCGACTACCTGGGCGAAATTCAGTCCAGCGCCCCGCATGACGCCGGGCTCTGGCGCCTGCCCAACGGCGCAGCACTTTACGCGGCAATGATTCGACACATGACTGACTCGAATATCTCGGCCGACGAGGTGCACCAGATCGGGCTCGATGAGGTCGAACGAATTTCAGCCGAGATGGACGCTATCCTGCGCGCGGAAGGGTATGAGCAAGGGTCTGTCGGCGAGCGGCTGCTGGCGTTGAACGTCGAGCCGCGCTTTATCTATGCAAACGATGCGGCCGGCAAAGAGAAGCTGCTGGGCGACGTTCGCGCATACGTCGACGAGATGTATGACGTTTTGCCCACTTTATTCCGCAAGGTTCCGGAGCATAAGGTCGAGGTACTCGCAGTACCGGAATTCAGCCAGGATTCGGCGCCAATGGGTTACTACAACGGCCCTGCGCCGGATGGGTCGCGCCCGGGGTACTACTTCATTAATCTCCGCGATACAGCGCTGCACCCGAGCTGGACGCTAAAAACGTTGACCTACCATGAAGCTGTGCCCGGACACCATCTGGATGGTGCGACGGCGATGGAACGGGAGACGCCAACGATCGTCAAGGCCCTGTGGTCGAATACGAGTGGTGAAGGCTGGGGGCTGTATGCGGAGCAGCTGGCTGCCGAAGCCGGCATGTACAGGGACGATCCTTTCGGCGATCTGGGCCGCTTGCAGGCCGAGTTGCATCGCGCCGTTCGCCTGGTGACGGACACCGGTATGCATGCGAAACAATGGAGTCGTGAGCAGGCCATCGAATACATGGTGACGACGGAAGGTCTCGATGAATCGACTGCGACTTCGGAGATCGAACGTTATGTTGTCTGGCCGGCACAGGCGCTGGGGTACAAACTGGGCCAACTGAATATTCTTGCGCTGCGGCAGGAGGCTAAGGCGGCGCTCGGCGAACGATTCGATCTGCGCGACTTTAATCAGCAGGTCCTGAATGTGGCGTCCGCTCCGATGCCATTTATACAACTAACGATACGCAACTGGATCACGGTAACATCCGCCGACACGGAATAACGAGGCTACAACATGCGCATAGATTCAATCACCATCGGGACCAACCCGCCTGAGGACATCAACGTCATTGTCGAGGTACCGTTGGGCGGGCAGCCAATCAAGTATGAGCTGGACAAGGAAGCGGGTACGCTGGTCGTCGACCGCTTTCTGTACACGCCGATGTCGTATCCGGGGAACTACGGCTTCGTGCCACACACGCTATCCGAAGACGGCGATCCGATCGATGTGTTGGTCGTCAACACACGTGAACTGGTACCGGCGTGCGTGATCAATGTGCGGCCAGTCGGCGTCCTGATCATGGAGGACAATGCCGGCCAGGACGAGAAGATCATTGCCGTGCCCTCGCACCAGCTGACGAAACGTTACGACCATGTGTTGGAACACACGGATCTGCCTGACATCACGATGCAGCAGGTGGAGCACTTTTTCGAGCACTACAAGGACCTCGAACCGGGCAAGTGGGTCCGGATCGGCGACTGGTATGGTGCTGAAAAAGCGCGCGAACTGATAGTCGAGGCGATTGAGCGTGCACGCCGGGCGGGTCAGAGAGAATCGAAAAACGCGTCGTGATCCATGCTATCTGAACTGTAATGATGTGCTGGACGCTGGCACAATATTGCATCTGAACGGAAACCCAGAGACGCCAATGCCTGGACTGTATTTCGAGGAGTTCCAAGTCGGTCAGATCTTTGACCATTCGATCCGTCGAACGATCACTGAAACTGACAATGTGCTCATGACGACGATGACACATAATCCTGCGGCCTTGCACCTCGATGCCGAGTACATGAAAAACACCGAGTACGGCCGGCCACTTGTCAATAGCTGTCTCACGTTAAGTTTCATGGTCGGCATTTCGGTGAATGACACCACGCACGGTACAACGGTAGCCAATCTCGGCTGGGACGCAGTGCGCTTTCCGGCGCCGCTATTTTGCGGCGACACGATTCATATTCAGACTGAAGTCATGCAACTCCGGGACAGCAAATCGCGGCCGGACAACGGCATCGTCACGTTTATGCACCGGGCCTTTAATCAGGACGATGTGCTGGTTGGTGAATGCACGCGCTCTGCGTTGATGTTGCGCAAGCCGAAATGACGCGTAGTCTTCTTTTTGTCCCCGCCGATAGCGAACGCAAACTGCGGAAGGCGGCAGACTCCGGCGCCGACGCGCTGATCCTGGACCTGGAGGATTCCGTTGCCCCGGAATCGAAACCCGATGCGCGGCAGCTCGCGCTCGAGTACCTGCCGGGCAAGGACAATTGCTGGGTACGCATCAACCCGCTCGAGGGCGACGACGCGATAGCCGATCTCGAAGCGGTTATGCCGTCGGCGCCGCTGGGCATCATGCTGCCAAAAGCGCGCAGTGCCGAGGCGGTAAAAAACCTGTCCGCCGAACTCAATCGCCTGGAGATTGAAAACGACCTGGCAGAAGGAAGTACGAAAATCATTGCCTTGTGCACCGAACATCCGCAAGCACTTTTCACGCTGCACAGCTACATCGGTGCGTCGACCCGGCTCGCCGGTTTGTCCTGGGGAGCCGAAGACCTGAGCGCCGCACTGGGGGCAAGCGCCAATCGCGACGCACAGGGTGGCTGGCTACCGACTTACGAACTGGCACGTTCGTTGTGCCTTGCGGCTGCAGCGGCAGCTGAAGTTGCCGCTATTGATACAGTCTTTACTGATTTCAAGGATCAGCAAGGTTTGCAACTCTACGCTGAGAACGCGCGTCGCGACGGGTTTTCCGGCATGCTCGCAATCCATCCGGGGCAGGTTGATATTATTAACGCGGCATTCTTGCCGACCGACGAAGAACTGGCGGTGGCGCAAAAAATCGTTGCCTTGTTCGCTGATAATCCTGGCGCAGGAGCGATTGGCATGGATGGCAAGATGATTGACCGGCCGCACCTGGTACAAGCACAACGGCTACTGGATGTGGCGCAACAAACAAGAGGAAAAGGACGGTAAGTTATGGAAACGCATGTTTATCCCGTACCCGGGAAGGCCAAGGAACGAGCTTTAGTCACGGCGGAGAAATACGCCGAGATGTATGCGCATTCGATTTCGGACAACGAAGGCTTCTGGAAACAGCAAGCACAGCGTCTCGACTGGATAAAACCGTTTACCGTCGTCAAGGATGTCAGTTTCGCAAAAGATGACCTGCATATTCGCTGGTACGAAGATGGCACGCTGAACGCCTGTTACAACTGCGTTGACCGGCATCTCGAGGCTCGCGGCGATGATGTCGCGATTATCTGGGAAGGCGATGATCCAGGTCGCGATCTCACTATTACCTATTCGGAATTGCATCAACGAGTGTGCAAGTTTGCGAATGCGTTGAAAGCCTTGGGAGCGAAGAAAGGCGATCGTATTACGATCTATATGCCGATGATTCCGGAAGCCGCGGTGTCGATGCTGGCATGCGCGCGAATCGGGGCGATTCATTCTGTCGTATTCGGCGGATTTTCGCCGGATGCGCTGGCGGGACGCATCCAGGATTGTGAATCGAATATCGTGATTACGGCCGACGAAGGCTTGCGTGGTGGCAAGCGCATTCCATTGAAGGCGAATGTTGATGCAGCAGCTGCGCAGGACGGCGTCACGACACTCGAAAAAGTCCTGGTAGTTCGCAATACCGGCAATGATATTAACTGGGTCGCAGGGCGCGACAACTGGTTGCATGAACTTGATGAGCAGGTGGACGCTGATTGCCCCTGTGAAGAGATGAATGCCGAGGACCCCTTGTTCATTCTTTATACGTCGGGTTCAACGGGCAAACCGAAAGGTGTGTTGCATACGACCGGCGGCTATCTCGTATTCGCGGCGATGACACATGAATATGTTTTCGACTACCACCCGGGCGACGTGTATTGGTGTACGGCAGACGTCGGTTGGGTAACCGGCCACAGCTATATCGTTTATGGACCACTTGCAAACGGTGCAATTACGCTGATGTTCGAGGGCGTACCGAATTACCCGAGCTCGTCTCGATTCTGGGAGGTTTGTGACAAACACCAGGTCAACATCTGTTACACAGCGCCAACGGCTATTCGTGCGCTGATGCGGGACGGCGACGAACCGGTGAAAAAAACTTCAAGAAAAAGCCTGCGACTGCTCGGCTCTGTTGGCGAACCGATCAATCCGGAGGCCTGGGAATGGTATTACCACGTTGTCGGCGATGAACGTTGCCCAATCGTTGATACCTGGTGGCAAACAGAGACCGGTGGCATCCTGATCAGTCCGTTGCCGGGCGCGACGGCGTTAAAGCCCGGGTCGGCAACCAATCCACTATTCGGCATCATGCCAGCCATTGTCGATGGCGAAGGAAATGAACTCGACGGTGCAGCCCAGGGCAACCTTATTATTCGCGATAGCTGGCCCGGCCAGATGCGCACGGTATACGGTGACCACGATCGCTTTATCGAAACCTATTTTTCGACGTTTCCGGGCAACTATTTTACCGGTGACGGCGTGCGTCGTGACGAAGACGGATATTACTGGATTACCGGGCGTGTGGATGATGTCCTCAACGTTTCGGGCCACCGCATGGGTACTGCGGAAGTGGAAAGCGCACTGGTTGCCCACCATGATGTTGCGGAGGCGGCTGTCGTTGGTTACCCGCACGACATCAAGGGGCAGGGAATCTATGCCTATGTCACGCTAATGAAAGGCGTTGCGGCTAGCGACGAATTGAAAGCCGAGTTGCAACAATGGGTTGCCAAGGAGATCGGCCCGATTGCGAAACCGGA
>TARA_R110002096_G_scaffold6833_3_pt1 | contig 13526 bp, 13 predicted proteins | sample TARA_R110002096 | Tara Oceans TARA_R110002096 (sample SAMEA4397295) | marine metagenome | biome: Polar Biome; feature: [DCM] deep chlorophyll maximum layer (ENVO:01000326); material: water (ENVO:00002006), including particulate matter (ENVO:01000060) such as... | depth 35 m | reverse complement strand
CCTTCTTTTTCGTGTTCAATAAGCTCTTGCATACCACCACAATTTGTACTTATTACTAACGTACCCAATGCCATAGCTTCAATAGCTACATTGGCAATACCCTCTTCTATACTAGGTAACAACATCACGTCTGCACCTTTTATCTTTTCAAAAACATCTTGTTGTGGTAAACTATTTAAAAATATAACCTCATCTTCTAATTGATAAAATTGTCGCAGGTAAATCAATTCTTCATCTTGACCCGCACCAACTATGGTATAAGAAAAATTAATATGTTGTTTCTTCAAAATAGAACAAGCAGCAAGCGCATACTCATAACCCTTTACCCAATGCGCTCTTCCTATAGAAATCAGCTTTATTTTAGAACCTTTTTTATAATGTTCTTTAAAATGCATTTGAGATACATTTAAACCGCTATAAACTACATGGTCTATTTTAGACGGATGGCTATATATCAAATCGCCTTTAAGAGAAATGGCTTTTGACACCGAATGAAACCCAGCCATTTTAGGCAACCATTGTTTTAAATAGTTTAAATTATTAGTAGCTATAAATGGGCGCACATTAATATGAAAACCTCTTTGGCTCAATACTACAGGATAGCTATTTTGTAATAATATAGGTTCTAAAATTGGGATATTAGATACCCATTGCGCATGAATAATATCTGGATTAATAGTATCAACAGCTATTTTAAAATTCTGATTTCGAAGTTGTGTTCTATTAAATTTTAAAACATGTAATACTGTAGCAAATAAAAGTTTAATTGATAATTGAGAGAATGCTAAAGCTAAAGACGTTTTTATAAATCTTATTTTACTGGCGTTTGAACCCAATTTTACATAATTCACGCCTTTGATTGGTGCCGTTAAGTTTTCATTAAAGCCTAAAATATAAACTTGGTGAGACTTAACTAACCCTACTATTAATCGATTAATAAATGCTGTTGTTTTAAAAGAACCGTCAAAGATTATTATTTTTAAGGATTTGGAAGTGGTCATAAATATGAAAATATCATTTACTAAACAGAATGGATACTATTATAAAATTACTGCTCTATTTGTTTTTTAATTCCTTGTATAAAGCCGTTAAGCGGTCAGTCTCATGCTGGACCGTAAAATTACTATTTACATAAGAAATAGCCTCCTTTGAAAACGCAAAGTATGTTTCACGATTACTGTACAACCCTATCATCTTTTCCACGGCTAATTCAACCTCATCAACCTCAACACTATAACCTGTTTTATTATTAATAATGACTTCTGGTAATCCGCCACTATCACTTACAATACAAGGCAAGCCATATGCTTGTGCTTCCAGGACACTAGAAGACAATGACTCTGAATGACTTAATTGCAGAAGAATATCATACTCTTTTAACCGTAATTTAAAGTTTTTGTTTTCAATTTTACCATGGTAAAAACAGCAATCTCTTAAATTATATTTATCAATTAAGTAAAGTACTTGCCCCTTGTCAGGACCATCACCATAGATATCATACTGAAAATTCACCCCCTTCTCTTTAAGCAACTTTGCAACACGCAAATTACCATCTATATTCTTCTCCCAGCACATTCTAAAAGCCGAAATTAGTTTTAATTTATTGGCATTCGGATATTTTGGTTTCGCCTTAGAACTATGTCCAAAAGAAATGGGTATGATGTGAATTTTTTGTTCTGGCACACCCCATTTTTGAAGATACTTTTTTTGATGCTCACTCATGGTAACAAAGGCATCAATACCATTGTCGTTAGACCCGAAAAAATCTACCCATTTATTGCTAATGTAGGGCTTAACATAAGTATCTCCTCCGCGAAGGGTTACAATTACCTTAGGTTTATTTTCCAGTTGTAGTTTTACTAGGTTTTTAATTTTAGGAAATAAAAACGAATGTTGAATATGTATAATATCTGTTTTTGTTTTTAACGCCTGTATTTCTAGATAGTTTAGGCCTTTATATTTAAACGCATACGCTTTTTCAATAAGTATTCTTCTATAATACGAAGGTATTATAATGGCGTTTATATCTGTACTATTTCCCCCAGAATAGGCATAAATAGACAAATCTATTTGAGAATCGTTTTGCAAGGCCTCTAAAACGGGTGGTATATAGGGTTGATAAAACAATGGGTAAGAGTCAAAAAGTTGAATTACTCTTATCATACGATATTGGAATAGTTAAAATATAGTCTCATTATACAAAAAAGTTATTTGGTAATTAATTTAGAATCAAAAAAACAACCTATACAATAGTACCATAAATTTTTTATGAATTTTAAGCGCTGTTTATAAATATTATCTGGCCTATGCCAGTTCATGCTATTTGTTGTTCTGCTGTGGCTATTCATACATTAAACATCACTCTTTAAAAAAAGCATAGCCTTTTCCTGTTAAGCGGAAAACAATATAACCCACACCGCTTTTTAAAGCCCCAAAATAATCATGAAAAGCTAGATGTTTATGAACTAAACTTTTTATTAAAAAAGTTAAAATATCAGAATCAGCTTCTTGTCCAATTGCCCATTTAAAATAACGTTTATATCTATTTAAAATAAACCTTTGTATTTGTTTTTTATCTATATCCTTATAATTATGACCTTCTATAAGCTCCAAATGCTTATCCCTAGCTTTAAAGTCCGATGCAATTTCTATTTTGTTAAGTTTTTTCACTTCTCTTGAAAAAGAATTTGAGTGTTTCCGATAATAAATAAGAACTGTATCTAACAAAACTAATTTAGGGTTAGCATACAACATTCTCAAGTTAAAATCCCAATCATCAATATTACCAATATTTTCGTCAAATAAATAAGGTTGTTTTCCTAAAAATTCTCGCCGCCACATCGGCCCACAAACTAAAAACGTAACATTACCAACAAAATAATCCGTTAATAAATTTTTATATTGAATTGTATTTTCAATTAACTGCTTACCCGTATTAAAATCCGTTAATGCTGAGTTCATAATAACAGCATCGGTATCCCTATTAAATGCATGAAGGGCTTTTTCCAATGCATCTGTCTTAAACAAATCATCACTATCAAAAAAATTAATATAATCTCCTTTACTTTTTTCATAGCCATAATTACGGCAACTGCAAGGTCCTTTAGGCTTATATTCAGGTTTAGAATAATAATAAAATCTATCATCTCTTTCCTTATAATCCGCCATAACCTCTGCTGTGTTATCGGTACTTCCATCATCTACTACTATGCATTCCCATTTAGTATGTGTTTGAGCCCTAATTGAATCTAATGTTTCACGAATAATATGAGCTCGATTGTAAGTGGGAATTATTATGGAAATTAATACGCTATCCTTCATAAAATCATGATTTTTCATCGCTTCTCAATATGATAGCTACTTATCTTTATTAAAATAAATAGCCATTTACTTTAATAATTTTTGGTAAATTTTTCTTATAAGGCTTTCAAATGTTGTTTTTTGTTTCAGTAATTTTATTTCTCCTTTTATTTTTTTGTATTCACGATAATCCTGCACAAAAAGAGGGAAGTGATTAAGTAAAACCTTATTCTTTTCTTCTCGAAAAAGCCCCTTGTTTTCACTTCTGCTAGAAACCCCATTAGTATCATAATTGGCTACAGTTATTCCAACATGCTCGTATGAACAATTTCGTTGACACATTGCTACAGCAAAAAACTCCCAATCAGAAATAATTTTAAACGCCTCATTATAATAAAATATACTATCAAATAGCTCTCTTTTTATGATTGCTGATTGATGAGGTAGCGAACGCCTAAAGAAAAACTCAAAGCTAAGCGTTTTAGGAGTTAGTAGCACCGCTTTATTTCCGTGTCCATCATCTAGCTGTATATCCCCAAAATATATATCCTTTCCTTTTAAAGCAAAGTTATTAAACACCTCAAGAACATTCCTATCAATAAATTCGTCACCCGAATTTAAAAAAAAAACGTAAATCCCAGTGGCTACTTTAATGCCTTTATTCATAGCATGATATACCCCGTTATCGGGTTCACTAACCCAATAACTAAATGAATCTTTGTTGTTTTCAATTATTTCTTTGCTACCATCTACGCTATTACCATCAATAACGATGTGCTCATAATTAGTAGCGGTTTGATTTTGAACGCTTTTTATAGTAGCCTCTAAGCCAATTTTATTATTGTAGTTTATGGTTATGATAGAAATAATAGACACTGTATTTTATTTTTAATAAATTTGATCTTTTAAAATTTTTTTAAACAACATCATATAACTATGTGCTTGAATCTCTTGTCTATACTTGTTCATGGTATCCTTGCTTATTTCACTCTTATATTTTAATATCAAAAAATACGTCAATAATATTTTTTTTAAAAGCAACTGGTTAAAAGTAGTCATCATATTTAAATATACAAGAACATTTCCTGGGCACATTTTAAAAGTTTTGTTCATGACATCAAACTGTCCTTGGTCTTTTTCAGAAACCCAAGTAAGATGCGAATACTTTTATTTATAGTTTTTCCTGAATTAAAACTGGGTATAAGAATACTTATTTTCATTAAATAAACTTGTGAATTTGCTGATTAAAGGACTGTTCAATGTTACTTTTTTTTTAAATAAATTCTGTATTACTAACCAAGACTTTATTTTATTAAATCTTTATAGGTTTCATAAAACTTGAACGCAGCATTGTTATACCTTAATTTTTCTGATTGTACTTTTAAAAGTTTTGTATTAGCCTCCCTATAACTATCATCAAAGTAAATTTTTTCAATTTTTTCACTAATTTCTTCAACAACAAAGGGATTAAATACAAAATTAGAATCACCAATGGTTTCTGGTAAAGATGTAGCATTAGAGCAAATTACAGGGATTTCCATCAAAATGCTTTCCATCAAAGGAAAACTTCCAGCTTCATATATCGTTGGTACAACTACTGCTCTACAATTTTGATATAATTGAAATAATTCTTCATCACTTATTATCCCTAAAAAAGAAACTTGCTTTTCAAGTTCATTATCAACAATATAGGGTTTTAAAACATCTTTAAAGTAATCTTTTTTTGCTCCTGTACAAACTAAACATATATTTGAATTATCTAATTTTTTTATTGCTTCCAATAGTTTTAAATGATTTTTATGTTCCCAAGTAGCTGCCGGATATAATAAATAGCTAGTTGGTAAATTAAATCTATTTAAAGCACCTATATCAGTTTCTTTCAGCTTATTAAACCACAAGTCTTCCATGTCCAAAAGTATCGTCCGTATTTCGTTCTGAGATTTATCAAAAAACTTAATTATGTCATTTTTAACATGTTCATAGCTAACAATAACGATATCTGCTAGATCTATTGCTTTTTTATATTTAACAGCTCGATAAGCTCTTTGTTGTGAAGAGAAAAATTGTGGAAAATACAATTCCTGCACATCATGCAGTGTTGTTATACTCTTAACATTAGGCTTCTTTACGATTGATTGAAATGGAGTGTGAATGATATCAATATGATATTTTTCAATCAAAATATCATAAATATCCTTTTTCTTTAAACGCCTATCTATTTTTAAGACTCTAAAAACCCTATTAAAAATATTAAATAAAACAATTTTAAACCTTGAGTATTTTGGCTTTTCAATTAAGGTAAGGTTAATATTTTCATTTTTTCTAACTAAAATTTTGATATCCTCTTCAGGGTTTTCACAATAAACATAAATATTTATGGGTAATTTTGCTTTCCCTAAAATTTGTAATAAAGCTAATGAATACTGATAAATTCCTCCATCTGTTTTATTTAAATTTGGTATATTGAAAAGTATTTTCATTTAATTTTTCTAGCTGGAGATCCAACATAAACACCAGCTTCTCTTATAGAATTAATTACTGTTGAATTTGAACCAATAGTTACATTATCACAAATAGTAACTTTGTCATTTACTACAGAGCCAGCTCCAATAAAACAACAATTACCAATTTTAACTCTTCCACAAAGAATTGTTCCCACAGATATATGATTATGCGAACCTATTAGGGTTTCATGTTCTATGATAGCTCCTGTGTTTATTATATTATTATCTCCAATTTCCACATTAGAATTAATAAATGCTTTAGCAAAAATAAAATTCGAATTTCCTAGAATTACATTATTGTACAAATGCGCAGAGCTATGAATAATGGAATTATTTAATATTTGGTTTTCGTATTTATCAAATAAACTTTTTCTTATTTTATTATCTCCAATTGACAAAATGATTTTATTTTCATTCTCAAAGTCATTTATTGTTCCTAAAACTTTATAATCATTGATATACTCTTTTTTAACTTTTGAATATGTATTATCATAGATACCATATATAGCATAATCTGTATCATCTAATAAGGCTAATAATGATCTTGTATGGCCTCCGGCACCAAATATAGCTAGCTTATCACTCAATTTTTTTTACTTAAAATTAATTATAGTTTGTATAATGAAATTAACATCATCTTCACTTAACCCCGGATAACTAGGTAAATTCATACCCATTCTTGCCAAACGTTCTGCCACTTCATGTTTCTCGTAACGTTTAGAGTAAATAGGCATCGTATGTATAGGATAAAACATAGGTCTGGTCTCAATACCATTATCAACTAAATGCTGCTTTAGTAAATCTCTATCAACATTTTCAGGAATAAGAACCGTACACATCCAGTAAGAATGTAAAACATTTTCTTTCTCAATATGAAGGCTATATTTTGAATTTTTAAAACCTTCTCTGTACCAATTAGCTAATTCAATTTTCTTTTTTAAGATAGTATCAATTTGTTCTAATTGTGCAAGTCCTATAGCTGCACAAATATTAGTCATCCTATAATTGTAACCAATTGCATCGTGCCAATATTCTCGATATTTTGCTAAACCTTGACCTTTTAAATGTACTATCCTATCATTTAAAGTAGCATCATTTGTTACAACCATACCACCTTCGCCAGTAGTTATTGTTTTATTACCATAAAAACTATACGTTGCAACATCTCCAAAGGTACCAACATGTCTACCTTTATATTTAGAGCCTATTGCTTCTGCACAGTCTTCTATCAAAAAAAGTTTATTCACTTTAGCAATCTCTACTAAGCTATCCATATCGCAGGGGTGTCCATAAAGATGTACACACATAATTGCTTTTGTGTTTGGTGTAATTTTCTTTTTAACGTCTTGAACATCTATTTGCCAAGTATCGTTTACCGAATCAACAAAAACTGGTTTTGCGCCAGTATAACTAATAGCATTTACGGAAGCTATATAGGTTAAGGTAGGCACAATAACCTCATCGCCTTCTCTTATACCTAAAGCTTCTAAAGCCAAATGTAATGCTACAGTACCATTACAAACTCCTGTGGCATGATTAGCACCCAAAAAACTTGAAAACTCTTTTTCGAAAGCATTAACAAATTTACCCTTGCTTGAAATCCAAGTTGAATCTAAACATTCATTAACATACTTTTTCTCATTACCATTTAGACTAGGCTGGTAAACCGGAAATTTTATTTTAGCCATTATAATTCTTCTATTTTATTTGAAACTATATTATAAATTGAAAGTCCTTTTAAACTTTTTAAGCGGTCTTCTCCACTTAAATAATTTAATTTCCCATCTTGATCTCTAGACTCTCTAAATTTGGATGCAACATAACCCTCTTTTATTGATAAAGGCTTAATATTTTTTAACGCTTCCTTTTCTACAAAATACGCATTATTTCCTGCACTATTACATCCAACAAATACATATCCTTTTTTTTTAGCTAAATCATACAATGCTGGTAAAGAAGCTCCAGCATATAAATTACTGTAATGGGCTTCTGCTCTAGTAAAATCACTTTTGTATGGTACAGTAATTGCTTTTTCTTTACCAAAGACACTGTTATACTCAACTATCATTATTGTAGGTTTTACAACGTCTAATGCTTCCCAAATCCAAAAATCATTTCCATCAATATCTATATGCAACAGTCCTATATTTCCCTCTAAGCCTTCGCTTTGTATTAAGTCATTAATATTTTCTGCAGTTATAAACGCAGATTTTGCTTTTAAATCATATTTCCAATAATAATCACTATTCTTAATCTGGTCAATGTTTTTATCGTTTCCGTCCATTACTAATCCTGACCAGTTATTATTAAATAGTAAAAATCGAGTGTTAGATTCTAAATAATTCTCTACACCAAATTCAACAAAAATTTTATTTTTAATATCCAAAGCTTTAATTAAGTATTGAATAATACCATCATCTCCCCATTGTGAGAACACTTTAAACTCGGCATCATGGATTGATTTAATATTTAAAACATCAATATTTTTTGACCAAATTCTGCCATTTTGTAACAGTAATAGTTCTTGATTTTTTTGCATTTTCAACTCTCTTCTTATAACAGAGGCAAAGTTATCTGATAGTTCTTGTTTTATGTATTTCCTTAATTTTTTTTTAATTTTTTTAATCATACTAATCAGAATTTTATATAGAAAAAAAACGTTTTACCTTATTAATAATTCTGCTAAAAACTGATATTTTATTTTTAATCTCTCTACTCTTAAAACTATTCTCAAATAATTTAACGAGATTTTGATTTAAATTAGGCCTCATTTGTACAACTCTTATTTGGTTATCATACAATTTAATATTAGAGAAAAAATCATCTTTACTACAATGTTCTCCTGTATTATCAAAACCAATATTTTCTACCAATGAAACGTTAGGGTACAAAAAATATTTCTCCTTTAAAAACATAGATGCATAAAACCTTATTGCCCATGAGCTATTTAACCCATTAATTTGATCTTTTAACATTTGATAAAATGGATAATTACCAAAATTCATTTTCCGCTCCAATTTACTAGACTCAATAGCTTCAATCAATTCACATCCATTAAAATTAACTTGCTTCCAACGATTTACCCATGTTCCATAACTCCAAGAACTAGCAATCGGTAAAAAATAAGTTTGTTTTTTTATTGCAGTTTTAGTTGGATATTTATAGCCAGTAACTCCAAAAACCAACTCTTCATTTTTATAGGTTATTAAAGCATCATTCATGAATTTTAGAAAATATTTACCCGTTAAAATATCATCCTCTAAAACTATAACTTTACCGTACTGTTCAACAACTTGACTTACTCCCTTTATCACTGAATTAGCTAATCCTAAGTTTTCTATTCTTTCAGTAATAAAAACCTCTTTACACCAATTTTTACTTTTAATTATTTTTCTAACATAATGAATATTATTTAAATCTTCCTTACTAGCATTTACTTTTAACCCATCACTGAAAATATAAAGTTTACTTTGATTAGCTAAATGATTTCCCTCAAGAGCTTCTAATACTCTTAAGGTATGTTCTGGCCTGTTATAAACAAATAAAACTATTGGAGCTAAATCCATACTATTTTATGGCATCAACAATTAAAGAAGTGTAATTCAATTTTCCATCTGAATTTCTATTATCATACCGTTTTGATCTAATAACTTTGCCATGTTCATTTTCCCAATCAGTATAATGAAACTCTCCGTGCTCATCCCAATATTCAAGTAACTCAACTTTAAATCCTACTTTCTCAAGCTTATCCTTCATAATGGAATAATTATATAGAATTTTGTGGTCATCAGCACCTAAACCAGTACCATTAGGTTTTACGTAGTCTATATAATCCTTATTAGGGTTAAAACCGTCTGGAACTGCTAATCTTAATCTCCCTGATTTTCTTAAAAATTTATAGCAATTCTTATTAGCCAATTCAGTATCAACCTCGTTTAGATGTTCCCAAACATGCTCTGCAAATATATTTTTTAGTCTTGAGTAACCTAATAACATATTCCAATTTGACTTTTTTGTAATATCTAAAATATTTTTATCACAAGAATACCAAGTTTTATCAAAATCAATTTTTCCTGAACCAACATTAATTTTTTTCTTTTTTCTGATTTCTTGTCTTGTCTTAAAAATAAATATATTTTTTTTTAATGTGTCCTTAAACTTTTTAATTAATCTTGCCATGATTGTTTTATTTTCATTCTACTTTTTAATCTCTAAATACCTAAAACATTATTGTCCCGATAAAAAATTGATGTACATTTATTATAAGAAATAAAACCTGGTGATATACCCCAAAAATCTAACTGTTTAAATCTATTATCTAGTAAATTTTTAATTCCCTCTTTATATGTATCGCGTTCAGAATCATCTAATACTATCACTCCGCTATCACCAATTGAATCTATTGAATTAACCATACTATTTACTCTATCTCTACCATCTACTATTACGATATCGTACTTTACATTATTAATTAATGATGCTCTAGAATATTCTCCCCCATAAATTAAATCAATATTTTTAATATGTGTGTTGTTGGGTTTTACTTGAAGTATTTTTTCAAACCATTGTCTATCATGTTCTACAGTATGAACCTCCTTTACGAAGGAGCTATAGTATAGTGTGGAATTTCCTGATCCATATTCAAACATTACCATATTTTTATTCAGTCGCTTTTCTATGAAATCAATAAAACTATAAGTTACCCAAGGTAATGGCATAGTATTCTTATCTACAGGTTCTTTTTTTTCCCAAGATAACCACCACCCTTTTTCATACAAAAACCCAGAATTAATGAGATTTAGTGCTGCCTTCTCTGTTGGACTAGTAATAGTTTGTATTATTTTATTTTTACTTATATATCTAATAGTATACTGCAATAATTTTTTCTTTATTAATTCCTTAATTCTTTTCAAAATATTAACTTTTTAATGAAATTCATGTTTAACTAAAATATTTCCTTGATTGATAACAACAGTCTTTCCTGTGTTAAAAAAATCACCATTCTCTACCTCAAAAAAACCTGCATCTTGAATCCAATCAGAAATATTATTATCTTCACTTATAAAAAGCGTATAATGAAAAGTTCCCGATTGTAGTGGGATTTTTGGGATTAATATTCTAATTATTTTAGTCTCTTTTGCTTTAAAATTAATTTCCTGGTTAGTAAGATCATTACCTAATACTGTAATTCTTCTAGCTTGACTATCATCTATACCAACTGATAATCTTATATTATTTAACTCTAAACTAACAGTATTTTGAATTTCAATAACCATTGAGCAAGTTTTACCAGATTGCATCATATGGAGCACTTCTCCATTTTCGTCTTCAAACCAACAATCTAAAAATTTAAGTTTAGCATTACCCTTTCGATCTTTACGATCTACTAATTTTTGCAATCCAATCTGACCTCTAAACTTTTTTAAATAATAACCAATCACTTCTTCTGTGTCTCCAACTAGTTCTGTTTTGCCATTATTAAGAAGCATAACTTTAGAACATAAATGTTGAATAGAAGCCATATTATGGCTTACAAATAATACCGTTCTACCTTGGCCTTTTGAGATATCTTGCATCTTCCCAATCGCCTTTTTTTGGAACTCCGCATCACCAACTGCTAACACCTCATCGACCACTAAAATTTCAGGTTCCAAAAAAGCGGCTACCGCAAAGGCTAAACGCACCGTCATGCCTGAGCTATAGCGCTTTACTGGTGTATCTATGTACCGCTCGCAACCAGAAAATTGAATAATTTCATCTATCTTGGAACTTATTTCTTTTTTGGTCATTCCTAAAATAGCGCCATTTAGATAAACATTTTCACGCCCGGTCATTTCAGGATGAAAACCCGTACCCACTTCTAATAAAGACGCTATACGTCCTTTGGTTTTTATCTCCCCTGTTGTAGGGCTTGTAACTTTAGATAGTAATTTTAAGAGTGTAGATTTCCCAGCACCATTCTTACCTATAATACCCAACACCTCACCACGTTCCACTTCAAAATTGATATCTTGAAGTGCCCAAACATAATCAGATTCCCCTTTTGTACTTCTGTCATTACTTTCCCCTATTTTTAAAAAAGGGTCTTCCTTCCCTCTAACGGTATACCACCAGCGCTTTAAATCATCAGCAATAGTTCCCGTACCAACGAGCCCTAAACGGTATTGTTTAGAAATATTCTCAGCCTTTAAAATAATATCCTTCATGATTAGTGAATGGTTAGTAGTGAATAGTGGTGAGTGGTGAATAGTTGTTAGTGAGTGGTGAAACGCAGATAATATAGGACATATCTGGTCGTTTATTGGGCGTTATCCCGAAGGTTATATTTTTTGTTTTCGTCATGTTCTCATTTTTTTTATTCATCATTCGGTACTTTTCACATCTCCACTCCTCACTCCTCACTTCTCACTTCTAACTTCTCACTCCTCACTTCTCACTCCTCACTTCTCACTTCTCACTTCTCACTTCTCACTTCTCACTCCTCACTCCTCACTTACTTAATATATAATTTCTAAACCCTAAAAGTAATTTTTTTACTTCTATCATATGTTGCTCTAACACTTTATTATTGGATTTTAATTTCAATCGTACTGATAATAAATACTGTGTTTCTAATTCTGATAAAGAACCTAATGCTATCATTAAAAACTGAACGAGTTCTTTATCTCCTTTTCTTGCTGAACCTTCAGCTATGTTTGATGGTATTGAAACAGCTGCTCTTCGCATTTGACTAATTAACCCATAACGCTCTTCAGATGGAAAACTTGAAGTAAAATCATAAATAGACTCTACCAAATCCATGCTTTTTTTCCAGACTTCTAAATCTTTATGATTCATACCTTATTTCTTACTCACTCCTCACTTCTCACTCCTCACCACTCACTTCTCACTTCTCACTTCTAACTTCTCACTTCTCACTCTTAAACCGTGTCAATAAAGCTTTTTTCCGTTTTATTAAAAATTAAAATGCCTAGTAAAAACACAACTATAGCAAATATTAAAGTATACACCACACCAAATGCAGATGTTGTGCCTTCTCCCAAAAGCAAAAATCTTGAAAACTCGATGACGTAAGCCATAGGGTTATAATCTACAGCCCAAGCAAAGCCATTAGATTCAAATAAACTATAAGGCAGCATAACTAATGAGATATACATAAGCAGCTGCACACCAAAGTTTAAAAGAAACGACAAATCTCTATATTTTGTAACCATGGAGGATATCACCATGCCCAAGCCTAAACCTAAAAGGCCCATGACCAGAACTATAACTGGAAAAAAAACAATATATCCGCTGGGTCTAACAAGGCTTCCTTGTATAATAAAAACAAGATAAAATATAAAAAATATACAAAGCTGAATTCCAAACTTTATTAGATTGGAGAGCACTATAGATAATGGCATAATGACTCTTGGAAAATAGACCTTACCAAAAATAGCTTGATTTTTCTTAAAGGTATCTGACGTACCCGTTAAACACTCCTTAAAATAATTCCAACACACTACTCCTGCCAGATTAAACAAAAATGGTGGGATACCTCCCGTGCTTATTTTGGCTATATTATTAAAAACGAGCGTAAAAATAACGGTGGTAAACAAAGGTTGTATGATATACCAGAGTGGCCCTAAAACCGTTTGTTTATAAACCGTAATCACATCGCGCTTTACAAATAATAGAAGCAAATCTCGATATTGCCAAACCTCTTTAAAATTAAAATCTATT
>TARA_R110002096_G_scaffold137245_9_pt1 | contig 13535 bp, 11 predicted proteins | sample TARA_R110002096 | Tara Oceans TARA_R110002096 (sample SAMEA4397295) | marine metagenome | biome: Polar Biome; feature: [DCM] deep chlorophyll maximum layer (ENVO:01000326); material: water (ENVO:00002006), including particulate matter (ENVO:01000060) such as... | depth 35 m | reverse complement strand
CGGCATGGCCATAAGCAATCCAGTCTACAACCGACCCGCCAAGGCCGGGAATTGCGCCGATCAGGCAGCCAAAACCCGCACAACGGATCGACAGGAACAGATTGCGCCACCAATCGCGCAGGCCCCGCAACCAACCGCTACCAAGGGCGTTGCCCTGTGCGATCGAGCTGTTCTTGCGCAGCAGGTCCGAAATTTCAGGAATCGCGAAAAGGCCAAGACCGATGATCACAAGGGGGATACCGTCATAAAGATATTCCGTGCCAAAGATCATGCGGAACTCGCCCGTCGCAGGGGCCGCCCCGATAGACCCGATCAGCAACCCGAGAGACGCGGCGGCCAGGCCCTTGGGCAGGCTGCGCCCGGCCAGCACAGCCACCATCGACAGGCCGAACAGGGCGAGCATGAACAATTCGGCCGATCCGAACAACAAGATCAGAGGCCGAGCGATCAGCACGAAGAATGTCAGGATCACCGCGCCGATGATACCGCCGAACAGTGAGGAGATGAACGCCGCAGACAAAGCCCGCGCGGCCTGGCCCTGTTTGGCCAGGGGAAAGCCGTCAAGTACCGTTGCCTGGCTGGCGCTGGAGCCCGGAATCCCCATGAGGACAGAGGCGAAGGTGTCCGATGTCGGGATCACGGCGACAAGACCGATCAACATGCCAAGGGCAGAAATCGGGTCCATCCCATAGAGGAAAGGCACCAGAAGCGACAGCCCGGCGATGCCCCCAAGCCCGGGAATGACGCCAATCACCAGGCCGACGGAAACGCCGAACAGCATATAAAGCAGATGCTGGAACGTCATCAGCGCAGCCAAAGCGGAAAGAAGGGTGTCGATCATGGTATGACTCCTCCAGCCCCTTCAAAAAGAGGTGAGATTTCGGAAAAATTTGGTTGAGGGTGCTGGCGCAAAGGCCAATGGAAGCGGCGCAGGCCTTTTCGGGCCTGCGCCTTTCGGGAATGGTCTGCTAGTTGCCCAGCTTCACGCCGTAGTCGGCGGCCAGCATATCGACAACCTGTTTGCGCAACTCGGGGCTGATGACGGTGCCTTTTTTGAACAGGGCATTGGCAGCTTTGCCGGTCACCTGCTCATAAGTGCCCAACACGGCCTCTTTTTTGGCAAGATAGTCGGGGTCCTTTTTCATCTCGGTGACGGCCGCCTGATACGCATCCACGATCTCTTGCGGCGTATCTTTGGGCAGGAACACCATTTTCTGAGCCGGGAAACCGGCAGTGAAGAAAGCGAAATAGGCGTCATACTCCGGGCCTGACGGGTCTTTTCCGGTCAACGTTTTATAGGCCTCGCCGAAATTCGGCAAATCCGGGAACGTCGGGTCGCGCACCAGGTTGCCGTCTTCATCCAGGGCACCCCAACTGAACAGGGGCACCGCGGTCCCTGCCTCGACCAGGGGCTGCACGTTTTTGATATAGGCCGAAGATGTTTGGTAGTCGATATTCGTCTCGCCGCGTTCAAACGCCAAGCGGCCATCGCCGCGCCCCTTGAAGCCAAACACATGCTGCACATCAAGGCCCAACTGCTTGAACCCAAGCAAGGGCACGAGGTCAAGCGATGTCGCGCCCTGGCTGGCATAGATCAGCTTCTGGCCCACCAGTTTTTCGATTTCACTTGTCTTTGTCACCCCGGTGGAAGGCGATGTATACACCACACCACCGGTCGGGGACGCCATTACGATCTTCCAGTCTGCGTAGTCGTAACGCACGCGCGGATCGCCAAGCAGGTAGGGAAACTGTGTCGACCCTGAAGTACCCAGAAGGGTCAGACCATCCGGTCTGGCGCGGGCGGCGAAAAGGTTCGAACCCTTGGTCGAGCCGCCACCCGGTTCGTTGACCACAACGATGGTCGGATTGCCGGGCAGGTATTTGCCAAGCAGCGGCGCATTGAAACGCGCCCAGGTATCCGAGCCGCCGCCCGCCGAAAACGGGATGATCCACTCGATGGTCTTGCCTGCAAAGGAAACCTCTGCGGCGGCGGGTCCTGCAAGACTTGCGGCCGCTGCGGCGCCGAGCGCCAAGCCAAGCGCACCCCGGCGAGTGGTCGTGAAAATTCCTGACATATGTAGTCCTCCCTGATCCGAATTTTCCTGAAGGGCCGCCATGCCCTAGCATAAAGATGCCCTTCAGCCTTGAAACATCCGCCGTACTCTGACCCTCCCGGTCATACGGCTTGATGTGTGTCACTATAAAAGTGCATCCTGTCGAAAACCTGTCAGGTCCCAGATATGCGCATTGTCCTTGTCGAAGATCACCTTAGCCTTGCGCAGGGAATAGAAAATGCCCTTCGAGATCAAGGCCATGCTGTTGACTGGCTGGCGGACGGGGCGGCGGCGGCGGCGTTCCTGGCTGTCGAGGGGGCGGATCTGGCGATCATCGATGTGAACCTTCCGGGGATGTCCGGCTTTGATATTGTGCGCCATATTCGCGGTGCCGGGCGGGCGATTCCCGTTATCATGCTGACCGCGCGCGGCGAACTTTCGGACCGGATCGAGGGGTTGGATGCGGGGGCCGACGATTACCTGGTCAAGCCGTTCGAGATGGCGGAACTCGCCGCCCGCATCCGTGCGCTCGCGCGGCGCAGACCCAGCCTGCAAAAGGGGATCGTGCGGATCGGGGCGCTTTGCTTTGATCGCGCAGCGCGACACCTGACCGGCCCGAACGGTCCGATTGAGCTGCCGCGCCGGGAATTGGCGCTGTTTGAGTGTCTGCTGGATCATTGCGGCCGCATCGTCTCAAAGGACCGGATTGCAGATACACTTTACGGCGTGGGTTCGGATGTCGAGGCGAATGCCGTTGAACTGCTGATCTCGCGGCTGCGCCGTAAAACGGCCGGGGCGGGTGTCGTGATCCGCACGGCGCGCGGTCTTGGGTATCTGCTGGACGATGAGGCGTCATGAAGCACTGGTCCCTTCGCAGTCGCCTGTTTGTTCTGATTATCCTGCCGCTGGTCATTGTTGCCTGCTTTGCCGCGGTCGGACGCTACCTGTTGGCCGAGCGTCTGTCGCAAAGGCTTTACGACAACACCTTGCTGACGGTCGCGCTGACAATTTCGCGCGATGTGGTGCTGAGTGAGGGCGATGTTCTGACCGAAAAATTGCTTGAATCCCTGACCAATGCCCTGGGCGATCCGGTCTATTACCGGATTGAAGGCCCGGAAGGGCGGTTCGTCACAGGCTATTCAGAAGCCCCGCCGCCGCCGACAACGGCAAAGATTGTCTCGGGTGTTCCCTATTTTTATGACGCAATCAATTTCGGACTGCGCGTTCGGGTAGTCACATTGCGCGAATTTATTGCCGAGCCACAATTTGGCGGCTGGGTTACTGTGAACGTCTGGCAAACCGTAAATCAGCGGGAAGCGCTTAGCCTGCAGCTTCTGACACAATCCATCGCGATCATGGCGGTTGTTGTGGTTTCTGCGGGGCTGTTGGTCTGGTTTGGCATCAACCTTGGCCTTCGCCCCCTTTTGCAACTGCGAGAGGCCGTGGCCCTGCGCTCTCCGGATGATCTGCACCCGATCCGCCGCAAAGTGCCAAAAGAAGTCCGCAGTCTGGTGGGTGCGATGAACGCCCTGTTTGCCCGGCTTGCCGAAGCCTTTGCAATGCGCGATGCGTTCATTTCGGACGCAGCCCATCAATTGCGCAATCCGATCGCCGCAATTCAGGCCCAGGCCGAGGCCGCGACAACAGCACCAAACGAGGAAATCCTGCGCAGTCGGGTCGCTGTCCTTGCCGAAACGGCACGCAAGACCGGGCGACTTACCCAGCAACTTCTGTCAATGGAAAAGGCGACGGGTCGCAAGGGCCTCGGTACAAGGGCGGCGGCAGACCTGGTTGGTCTGCTGAAAGATCTGTGCCTGTCCTTTGCCGAAACGCATCTGCGCAAAGGGTGTGAAATATCATTTGACCTTGTAGGCCCGCCCCGCCCGATCTGGATGGACCCTGTCATGATGACGGAAGCAATCGCGAATCTTTTGGACAATGCGAGCCGCTATGGCGGGGGGAAGATATTGGTGCGGCTTACCTTTACCCGGAACCGTGCCATTATCCGTGTTCAGGATTCCGGCCCCGGTATTCCGTCCGCGTTGCGGGAACGGTTGTTCGACAGATTTTACCGGGGGCAGGACGATGCGTCAGGCGGGTGCGGGCTCGGCCTTGCGATCGTCAGGGACGTGGCACTGGCACATGGCGGTCAGGTTCGCCTTGCAGACAGCGAAACCGGTGCCGTCTTTGAATTGCAAATCCCCGGATAGGGTCATTTTTGTTGCGATCTCCCGGATGCAAAGAGCGAACGCCTGAACTGGTTTTGCCTGTGGAAACCCTTTGTGCCACGGCCAAAGAGTTTTGCAGAATATTTTGAAAACGAGGTCTTGCCAGTCAAATGGGGCAGCGCGGAAGTTGTCCGGCGCTTTGCCTGACGCACAATCGCGCCGGAACCGCTACTGTATCCTGCGGCAATTCGGGCTTGTTGATCCGAACGGGCAACTCGCCGGCAAGTTTGCGCTCCGCCAGCGCGTCTGATCTGAATCTTGTTCGATGGTTTTTCAGCCGAGATCACCGCGATGATCTCTGCCGCCGTCACCAAATTGCCCGGCATCTTGTACCAGGCCACGATCAGGCCGGTGTCTTGTGCCATGAAGCGCCCTGATAGGTTCGTTTGCATCAGCGCACCCGACAATGCGGGATTTTCTGATGCGCAGGTTTCACCGAAGACAGTTCTTGATCCGGAAAACTATTGGGAACGTGTCATCGAACCGATTGGAACCTCGCCGTGGTACAATGGGCCACGGTCGAATGGTCCCGATGGGGAGTTGTGGGACGATTGCCATTCAGGATGGTGGCGAACGAGGCAGCGGCGGCGGGCCTAACAGACGACGACCTTCGTTCCCCATTCGGCGCAATGGCGGGCCAGTTGGTCAGGTAAGCGTTTATCGGTGAAAAAGGTATGAATGCTGTGCAGACCCGTGATGCGGGCCGGAGCCGTACGCTTGAATTTGGAATGGTCCGACACCAGAAACGTCTTGCGCGACTGCCGGATGATGGTCTGGCTGACGCCGACCTCGGTTATGTCAAAGTCCATCAGGTCGCCGTCCACTTCCATCGCCGAGCATCCGATGACGGCCAGATCGAACTTGAACTGCTCGATTGTCTGCGTGGTCAGTTTGCCGACCAGCCCACCATCTGACCGCCGCAAGACGCCGCCGGTGACGATCACCTGACAATCGGCATTTTGGGTCAAAATGGCGGCGACGTTCATATTGTTGGTGACCACCATCAGATTTCGGTGGCTCAGCAATTCGCGTGCAACGGCCTCGGTGCTGGTGCCGATGTTCAAAAACACCGAGGCATTGTCGGGAATGGCGGCGGCGCAAGCACGCGCCATGGCGGCCTTAGCGGCCTCGTTCAGCTTGCGACGGTCTGCATAGCCGATGTTCGTTGTGCCCGAAGGCACCACCGCCCCTCCGTGCACCCGCTCCAGTTTTCCTACCCCCGCAAGCTCTGTCAGGTCGCGCCGGATGGTCTGGAGCGTGACATCAAAATGTTCGGCCAGACCTTCAACGGTCACCTTTCCGTCGCGGCGTGCGATCTCCATTATCTCGGGCAGGCGAAATCTCTGCGACATTTTGTGTTCCTGACATTCAAGGGGGTATCAGATCGATATTTTGGCCTTGGATGTAAAAGCAACATTTTCGCGCATGATTGCAAGCCATTTGCCACAGATTTCATTTGATTTCTTCAACTTCGGACGAGGCTGTGGGTTTCGAAGCGGTCGTATCGTCAAGTTTTGCGACATATTGCCGAAAATGTTCGTATTGGAAATTATACAATAAAAACGAACTTATACGAAAAAAAACTTCCAAACTTCGGCGCTGTAAGATAGAATTATTGAATGGATTCGTATGCGGGTGGGAGGCCGTCGTCGTGTCGCAAAGACAATTATCTACACAAGACGTTGATCTGTTCGTTCTCGGCGGCGGCATCAATGGCTGTGGGATCGCGCGCGATGCAGCGGGGCGGGGGCTGACGGTTGCGCTTGCCGAAATGAACGATCTGGCTTCTGCGACGTCCTCTGCCTCGACCAAACTTTTTCACGGTGGTTTGCGCTATCTTGAATATTTCGAGCTGCGTCTGGTTCGCGAGGCTCTGGTCGAGCGGGAAACCCTTTTGCGGGCCATGCCCCATATCAGTTGGCCGATGCGATTCGTGCTACCTTACCATGAAAGTATGCGGTTCGAGGCGGAAACGCCCACCTCCAAGGTGCTGAACCTTGTCATGCCCTGGATGCGCGGCCGTCGTCCGGCCTGGTTGATCCGTTTGGGCCTGTTTCTTTATGATACGCTGGGCGGGCGCAAAATTCTGCAAGCGACACGCACGCTTGACCTGACGACCGATCCTGCGGGGCGCCCGCTGAAAGAGAAGTTCCGGCGCGCCTTTGAATATTCTGACTGCTGGATCGAAGATTCGCGGCTGGTTGCGCTGAACGCCCGGGATGCGCAGGCGCGCGGCGCGCAGATCATGGTCCAGACCAAGGTGATTGCCGCGCTGCGCAAGGGCGAGCATTGGGACATCACGCTCGAGGACAGTGCGACGGGCGCGCAACGCCACATCCAGGCCAAAATGCTGGTCAATGCCGGAGGGCCCTGGGTTGGCGATATCATTCACAACACGCTTCGCCTTGACACGGCCGAAGGCGTGCGCCTGGTGCGCGGCAGCCATATCGTCACCAAAAAGCTGTTTGACCACGACAAATGCTACTTCTTTCAGGGCACCGACGGGCGTATCATTTTTGCCATTCCCTACGAGACGGATTTCACCCTGATCGGCACCACCGACGCAGAGCAGGACGATCCATCGGTCAAACCTGTCTGCACGCCGCAAGAGCAGGATTATCTGTGCGGCTTTGCCTCGGAATATTTCGAAAAACCGGTCACGCGGGATGATATCGTCTGGACCTTTTCAGGCGTGCGCCCGCTTTATGACGACGGGGCAAGCTCGGCAACGGCGGCCACGCGGGACTATACGCTGAAGGTCGATTCAGTCGGCGGAGCGCCCATTCTGAACGTCTTTGGCGGTAAGATCACAACCTACCGGCGCCTGGCCGAACATGCGCTGGACAAGATCATGCCGTTTTTCGGCAAGCAATCAAAGAGTTGGACTGCAGGCGTTGCCTTGCCCGGCGGGGATTTTCCGGTGGGGGATGTGGATCGCCTGATAGCAGAGCTGCAAGCGGGCTATCCGTTTCTCGATGTCCGCTGGGCCCACCGTCTGGTGCGCGCCTACGGGACCGAGGCTGTGGCGATCCTAGGCGATGCGACATCACTGGCCGATCTGGGGCGGGATTTTGGCGCGACCCTGACCGGGGCAGAGGTCGACTGGCTGATGCAAAAAGAATTCGCGCGGGTGGCAGAGGATGTGGCCTGGCGCAGGTCAAAGCTGGGTTTGCGAATGAGCAAGGCAGAGATCGCGACATTGGACGATTGGATGAAGGCCGAAGGGTCAAAACGTCGCATTTCGGCAGCGGAATAGGGCGGAGGAGAGAGATATGGCACTGGTGCTGGAGCGCGTCTCGAAGGTCGTAAATGGCCAGACGCACATTTATGAAACCGACCTGACGTTGCAAAATGGCACGATGAACGTGCTGCTGGGTCCGACCTCATCGGGGAAAACCTCGTTGATGCGGCTGATGGCGGGGCTGGATGTGCCCAACACTGGCCGGTTGCTGTGGAATGACAAAGATGTAACGGGAATGCGGGTGCAGGACCGTAAGGTCGCGATGGTCTATCAGCAGTTCATCAATTACCCCAGCATGACCGTCTATGACAACATTGCCTCGCCGATGCGGCTGATGGGCAAGACCAAGGCTGAAATTGACACCGCCGTTCACAAAGCTGCCGACCTGATGCAACTTGGCCCGTTCTTGCAGCGCAAGCCGTTGGAACTGTCGGGCGGCCAGCAACAACGCTGCGCCCTTGCCCGGGCCCTGGTAAAGGATGCGGGTCTGGTGCTGCTGGACGAGCCGCTGGCCAACCTTGACTATAAACTGCGCGAGGAATTGCGCGCCGAGATCCCCAGGATATTCGAGGAAGCGGGCTCTATCTTTGTTTACGCCACTACCGAACCGGAAGAAGCCCTTTTGCTGGGCGGCAACACCGCCACGCTTTGGGAAGGGCGTGTGACGCAGTTCGGCTCGACACCTTCGGTCTATCGCAAACCGGTTGACGCGACCACCGCACGGGTGTTCAGCGACCCGCCGATGAACTTTCTCGATGTCACCAAATCCGGCAATACCCTGTCCTTTGGCGAGGGCGTATCCACCGCTGTAACCGGGGCGCTGGCCGCATTGCGCGACGGAAAGTATCTTTCCGGGTTCCGTCCGAACCATATGGAGTTGGAGCCAAAGTCGAAGGCCAGCCTTGAATTCACCACGCGGCTCACGGTGACTGAAATCACCGGATCGGAAACTTTTGTGCATCTGGAACACCTGGGCGCGCGATGGGTCGGTCAGATTCATGGGGTGCGCAAACTGGTGATAGGGCAGCAACTGAACGTCTATCTTGATCCGGCGCATGTCTATATTTTTGCGGAAGACGGCCAGCTTGTCGCTACTGCCCCTTATGCGGAGGCGGCTTGAATTATGGCGAAGATCACACTCGACAATCTGGCGCATTCCTATCTGAAGACCCCGAAGTCTGAAGATGACTTTGCGCTGAAAGAGATGAACCACGACTGGGTCGATGGCGAGGCCTATGCCTTGCTCGGGTCGTCGGGTTGCGGAAAATCCACCCTTCTCAACATCATTTCCGGCCTCCTTCATCCATCGCAGGGCCGCATTCTGTTCGATGGCAAAGACGTGACCCATGCACCGACCGCAGAGCGCAACATCGCGCAGGTGTTCCAGTTTCCCGTCGTTTACGACACGATGACCGTGCGCGACAATCTGGCCTTTCCGCTGCGCAATCGCGGTGCAGATGCCGCATACATTGCCGCCCGGGTCCAGCAAATAGCCAGGATGATCGGCATGGAAGAGATGCTGAACAAGAAGGCCCGCGGCTTGACGGCAGATGTGAAGCAAAAAATCAGCCTTGGGCGCGGCATGGTTCGCGAGGATGTCAACGCGCTGTTGTTCGACGAACCGCTGACGGTGATCGACCCACATATGAAATGGGAATTGCGCACCCAATTGAAATCCCTGCATCACGAATTTGGCCACACGATGATCTACGTGACACATGACCAGACAGAAGCGCTGACCTTCGCCGACAAGGTGGTCGTCATGTATGACGGCCGCGTCGTGCAGATCGGCACGCCACAGGAATTGTTCGAACGTCCGGCGCATACCTTTGTCGGATATTTCATCGGCTCGCCCGGAATGAACGTGATCGACGCGCAGGTGCGGGGGGCTACGGCCACCATCGGGGGCATCGAAGTGCCGCTGGGGGCTGGTTATGGGCCGCTGGACGGCAATGTGCAGATTGGCGTGCGCCCTGAATTTATCCAACTGGGAAAGGGGGCAGAAGGACTGCCCGTGCATATTCGCCGTGTCGAAGATGTTGGCCGGCACAAGATCGTTCGCGCAAATCTGAATGGGCAGGAAATCAACCTGATCGCCGGAGAAGGCGCTGTGATTGACGCGGATATGGACCGTATCGTTTTTGATCCGGCCGGGATCAACGTCTATCGCAACGATTGGCGGGTGCTGCCCGCCGACAGTAAAGAAAAGGCCGCGTGATGAACAAGACAGTCAATCAAAAAGCGTGGTTTCTGGTGCTGCCGGTGCTGCTGCTCGTCGCTTTTTCCGCCGTTATCCCTTTGATGACGGTGGTCAATTACTCGGTGCAAGATACCTTTGGCCAAAACAAGTTTTTCTGGGCTGGTCTGGAGTGGTTCCAGGAGATGTTGAACTCGGCGCGCATGTGGGATGCTCTTGGCCGGCAAGCGCTTTTCTCGGTCATCATTTTGACAATCGAGGTGCCGCTGGGAATATTCGTTGCCCTGAACATGCCGAAAAAGGGCTTCTGGGCCTCGGTGTGCCTGGTGTTGATGTCATTGCCGCTGCTGATCCCGTGGAATGTCGTCGGCACCATCTGGCAGATCTTTGGCCGCGTCGATATCGGACTTTTGGGATACACGCTGGCCAAGCTCGGCATTGCCTATAACTACACGCAAGACAGTTTTGCGGCCTGGGTTACGGTTATTACCATGGATGTCTGGCATTGGACGTCGCTTGTGGCGCTGTTGGCCTATGCGGGTCTGCAATCCATCCCCGACGCCTATTATCAAGCCGCCAAGATTGATCAGGCCAGCCGTTGGAGCGTGTTTCGCTATATTGAGCTGCCAAAAATGGCGGGCGTGTTGATGATCGCGATCCTGCTGCGGTTCATGGACAGCTTCATGATTTACACCGAGCCTTTCGTGGTGACAGGCGGCGGACCGGGCAATGCGACCACGTTCTTGTCAATTGACCTTGTGAAAATGGCGCTCGGCCAGTTCGATCTCGGCCCGGCCGCTGCGTTCAGCTTGATGTATTTCTTGGTTATCTTGCTGATATCCTGGGTGTTTTTCACAGTAATGACCAACCTCGACAAAAGGGATGGTGTGTAATGACCAATGCTTCAACCGTATCCGTGACCCAAAGCAAACCGCAAAGGCGCAAACGCAGCTTTCCGATAAACGGTGCTGCCGTGGTGATGGTGATTTACCTGCTTTTCCTTCTGGTGCCGATCTATTGGCTTGTGAACATGAGCCTGAAGACCAACACCGAAATCCTCGGGTCCTTTTCGCTTTGGCCCCGCAACCTGACTTTCGCGAACTATGCCACAATCCTGACCGATCCCAGTTGGTACATGGGGTACGTAAACAGCCTGATCTATGTGTTCATGAACATGGCGATCAGCCTGACCGTGGCGTTGCCTGCGGCCTATGCCTTCAGTCGCTATTCGTTTATCGGCGACAAGCATCTGTTCTTCTGGCTGCTGACCAACCGGATGGCACCGCCTGCCGTCTTTGCGCTGCCGTTCTTCCAGCTTTATTCCAGCATTGGCCTGTTCGACACCCATATTGCCGTGGCCTTGGCACATTCTTTGTTCAACGTGCCACTGGCCGTCTGGATTCTGGAAGGCTTCATGCGCGGCGTGCCGAAAGAGATCGACGAGACCGCCTATATCGACGGCTACTCCTTTGGGCGCTTCTTTATCAAGATATTCATGCCCCTTATCGCCAGCGGTATCGGCGTCGCGGCCTTCTTTCTGTTCATGTTCTCGTGGGTCGAACTGCTGTTGTCGCGCACCCTGACGGCTGTGGCCGCCAAATCCATCGCCTCGACGATGACGCGTACAGTGTCGGCCAGCGGGATGGACTGGGGTGTTCTGGCCGCTGCCGGGGTGCTGACCATCGTGCCGGGTGCCTTGGTCATCTACTTCGTCCGTAACTACATCGCCAAGGGCTTTGCCCTGGGCCGCGTATAGAAAGGGACTATCATGCTTGACTGGATGGCCTGGACCACACCGACCGCCCTTTTCTTCGTCACGATTGCCTGCCTTTTGGTGATCTTCACGTTCCTCGCGATCAAATACCCCGAAACGCCGCGCATCGGTGTGCTGCGGATCGAAACCACACGGGGCGATCGTCTGTTCATCACGCTTCTCGGCTCTGCCTTTATCAATCTGGCATGGCTGGGGCTCGCAATAGCACCGCAACCCTACGCGCTGCTTGCCAGCCTGATCTATGCCGTAGCGGTCTTTCGCTGGGTTTGATCAGTCTCACCGCGACCAAGGCAAATTGCCAGTCGCATTTCACCGGTTCTCAAGGGAGGAAACCAAATGAACCTTACACTTAAATCCTCAACGGCCCTGGCGCTTGCGCTGGGCCTGTTGGCGGGCCCGGCTTTTGCCGACATGAAGGCCGCAAAGGCCTTCCTGGATGCGGAAATCGGCGATCTGTCGACGCTCAGCCGCGCTGATCAAGAAAAAGAGATGCAGTGGTTCGTCGATGCTGCCAAGCCCTATGCGGGCATGGAGATCAAGGTTACGTCGGAAACGCTGACGGTTCACGAATATGAATCCAAGGTGCTGGCCGATGCCTTTACCAAGATCACCGGTATCAAGGTGACGCATGACCTGATCGGCGAAGGCGATGTTGTCGAAAAGCTGCAAACGCAGATGCAGTCGGGCGAGAACATCTATGACGCCTATATCAACGACTCCGACTTCATCGGCACGCATTGGCGCTATCAGCAGGTGCGCAACCTGACCGACTGGATGGCCAACGAAGGCAAGGCTGTCACGAGCCCAACGCTCGATCTGCCGGACTTCATCGGAACGTCGTTCACCACGGCACCGGACGGCAAACTTTACCAGTTGCCGACCCAGCAATTCGCCAACCTTTACTGGTTCCGTCAGGACTGGTTTACCGACCCGACAAACATGGCCGACTTCAAGGCGAAGTATGGCTATGACCTTGGCGTTCCGATCAACTGGTCGGCTTATGAGGACATCGCCGAGTTCTTTACCGGCCGCACGCAAGACGGCAAAAAGGTCTATGGCCATATGGATTATGGCAAGAAAGACCCGTCGCTTGGCTGGCGCTTCACGGACGCGTGGCTTTCGATGGCAGGGAATGGTGACAAGGGTCTGCCGAATGGCAAGCCTGTCGACGAATGGGGTATCCGTGTGGATGCCAACGATCGCCCGGTTGGTTCTTGTGTGGCACGCGGTGGCGACACCAACGGCCCGGCCTCGGTCTATGCTGTGCAGAAATACGTTGACTGGCTGAAAGCCTATGCCCCTCCGGCCGCAGCCGGGATGGTGTTTGGTGAGGCAGGCCCGGTGCCGGCGCAAGGCGAGATTGCGCAGCAGATCTTCTGGTATACCGCCTTCACCGCCGACATGGTGAAAGACGGCTTGCCGGTCGTGAACGAGGATGGCACGCCGAAATGGCGGATGGCCCCCTCGCCGCATGGCCCCTACTGGAAAGAGGGCATGAAGCTTGGCTATCAGGACGTGGGTTCATGGACGCTGATGAAATCCACTCCGGTGGATCGTGCGCAGGCGGCCTGGCTCTATGCCCAGTTCGTCACCTCGAAAACGGTAGACCTGAAGAAAAGTCATGTCGGGCTGACCTTCATTCGGGAAAGCACCATTCAGGACAAGAGCTTTACCGAGCGTGCGCCAAAGCTTGGCGGCCTGATCGAATTCTACCGCTCGCCCGCGCGCGTGCAGTGGACCCCGACCGGCACCAACGTTCCAGATTATCCGAAGCTGGCACAGCTTTGGTGGCAGAACATCGGCGATGCGTCCTCGGGCGCGAAGTCGGTGCAGGACGCGATGGACAGCCTTTGCGCCGAGCAGGAAAAGGTCCTGAGCCGCATCGAGAGATCGGGCGTCCAGGGCGACATCGGCCCGAAATTGGCCGAAGAGCGTGATCTGGCCTGGTGGAACGCCGAGTCGGTCAAGAACGGCTCGCTCGCGCCGCAGCTGAAGCTGACGAATGAGAAGGAACAGGGGCAGACCATCGCCTACGAAGACC
>TARA_R110002096_G_scaffold380623_1_pt1 | contig 13540 bp, 11 predicted proteins | sample TARA_R110002096 | Tara Oceans TARA_R110002096 (sample SAMEA4397295) | marine metagenome | biome: Polar Biome; feature: [DCM] deep chlorophyll maximum layer (ENVO:01000326); material: water (ENVO:00002006), including particulate matter (ENVO:01000060) such as... | depth 35 m | reverse complement strand
GGCCATCGGCATGGTGGAGCCGTCCGCCATCGTCATGGTTCCGCCACCGGGTTGGGACATATCCATCCCCCCCATGCTCATGCCCCCCATGTCCATGTTGCTCTTCGCCTGTTCGAGCATCATTTCATCCATTGGTGGGACGTCGAACACCCCGTGCTCGACCTCATCGTTCTCGGCGAACGGGCCGGTTGGCAAGACGCCCTTACCTTGCAGTTCCGAAAGATACGAGCTTGCAGGCGCACCCTGAAAAGAAGGGTCTTGCCGGATCACGGTGAAATAGGCGGTCACCCCCAGAAGGAGCAGCCCGGCAATCAGATATAAACGCATAATCATCGCTAGTTTCCTTTCATTCCGCTGGCTGGGCGGCAGTGCCCGAACTGACAGCGTCTGCACTCAGAGCCCATGGGTCCGCAGCGGCCTTGCGACCGCGGCTTGCGTTCCACATGATGTTGGCGACGAAAACCAGGAAGCCAAGGCCAATCAGATAGGCAGCCCCGGTCAACATGAGTTGCGGCATCGACCATTGCGGCAAAGGCAGATAATCCACCACCCAGCGCGGAAAGTATACGAACCCCAGATAGTACATCAACATCACCTTGCTGAAGATACCGATCTGCCAGAACCAGAAATGGGTGTTGGCCAGCGCCTGATTGTACATCCGCCCGGTGAAATACGGGTAGAGATAGTAAATCCCCGCCATCGCCATATTCGCCATGAAGCCGACGAACATCGCATGAAAATGCGCCGGAACGAAGTAGGTGTTGTGCACAAAGCCGCTGTCGGTGGCGATCTGTGCGTTCACATAGGCCGTCACGCCGCCGAGCATCAGAAAAAAGATCGAGGCCACGATGAACTTGAACGGCACCGCCCGGCGGGCCGAATCCGGGATCCGGTCATACCAGAGCGAAGCGATCCAGTTGAACACATGCAGGGTCGAGGGGATGAAGATCGCCAGCGTCAGTATCTGTGTCGTCCGTTCCACCAAGCCGCTGATATTCTCTGCCGGCTGGAAATGGTGCGGAAAGACCATGAAACCCAGCACTGTCAGCAGGGAAAAAGCGATGACGGCAGACCAGTAACTCCAGATCGGGCGGCCAAGAAAGCGCGGCAGCAGCGTATAGAGAACCGCGATAGCCGGCATCAGCGGCAGATAGACCGCCGGGTGGCCGTAGAACCAGAACATGAACATGAAAGTCATCACATCGCCTCCCCGCGCCGGGTCGAACGTCGCTGTGATCTGAAGCCAGTCGGTCAGCATATAGATGCCGACAAGTCCCAGCATCGGAGTCGATCCCATCAGCAGAATGCCTTCGGAAATCGCGCCCCAGCCCATCAGCGGCAGTTTGCTCCAACCGATGCGCCGTGCCGCTTCCCAGCCGTTGCGCATCAAGACCGCGCCTGCCAGGAACTCCGAGATGGCGACCAGAAGCACGGCGATATACCCAAGCCAGACCAGATCACCGCCCACGCGCAACGACATCGGCGGATAGAACGTCCAGGTGAAATCCGGTCGTGCGATCACCAGAAACACCGCCGCGATGATCAGCAGCCAATAGCTCCATTGCGCGACACTGGCCCACAGCAGTTGCCCGGTGCCCAGAACCTTGGGGATCATGTAATAATTCAACGCGATGACGAACGGGATGACGAAGCCGAAGACCATCAACATGCCGTGCAGGGTCATCAACTGCATATAGGGCCGTGCCCCGAAAAACTGGATATCCGGCACCGCCAGTTCGGTGCGAAACAGCATCGCCATCAGCCCGCCGAGGCCGAGCATCACCACCGAGGTCAGGACGCCCTTGATCGCGATGTGGCGGTAATCGTTCGAGAACAGCAGCGTTTTCAACGTCATCTTGCCGATGATGTCTTCCGGTTCCCAATGCGGCGTCGCGCCCATTCTCGCGGCATCATGTGCATGTGCCATCAGGATTCTCCTCCAAATTCCATATTGACCGGGCTCATGCCTCAGCTCCTTCGACAACGAGCCAAGCTTTCATCTGAGCATGGCCAATACCGCAATAATTCAGACACTGGATCAGATACTTGCCCGGTTCAGTGGGTGCGACGATCCAGACGTCACGTTCTCTGCCGGGTTCAAATTCAGCGGTGATTCCCGCTGCCGGAATGTTGAACCCATGGATCACGTCGTTCGAAAATATCCGGAACAGGACCTTTTCACCTGGTTGCACGACAGCCGCATTGCGGCTGATCATATTGTCCGCGGTCAGAAACGCGAAGCCCCATTGAAAGGCGACCACCTTCAACTCCCGGTCGAAGCCGCCCGTGCCATCGACCGCGGGCTGATCCAGAACACCTGCCTGGGCGATTTCGGCCTGATAGGCGCCGAAGATTTCGGCGCTGCGTTTGTCGCCGTACCAGACGACAACGACCAGCACCCCGACAAAGGCAAATTCCATCCAGTATTTCAATCGCCATCGCGCCGGCAGGAACAACGCCAGAAAAAGCGCGCCTATCCCGAGGCCAAGGACGACGAAAACGATGAGTATCATGGTTGCCTGGTATCCACTCGCGCCGAGTGCAGTTTCCATTGGCGTTCTCCTTGAGGTTCGATTTACAGCGCGCCGATTGTCCCGGGCATCTGCACATCTGGAATAATGTATATGGTTGGCGATCGGGTGTCGCAGCGGCCGCGATCCTTTGGATGGCGGTCGCTGCCACCTGTCAGGGGACGGTCAAGCGCTGGCGCAAAAGCGTCGGAAAGACAGATTCAGGCGCGCGGAGGTCGAAAAAATCGACCTGCGGGATCAGGCCTGACAACCACTTCAGGGCCAGGCACTTCGCCTTTCGCCGCGTACATATCTGCGATGTTCACCGCATGATCCTGGACCACAGCAAGAACGATACCGCAGGCACCGGTGCCCGAGTGCCCGTTCTGGCAAGCCGCAAACCCACCAATGCAGATCGCGTTGACTGGCAGACCCGATGACGAAAGCGGAGGCACGGATACCAACCCCGGCTGCTGCTGGACAGGGCTTATCTGACTGGCAAAGGCGTGACCAGCAGGCCCCAGAGCAAGCACAATTATTATTATTCGAGCAAACCAAGGTATCATCATGTGCCGAATTTTGCATATTTGCCAACGTCAGGCAAGTGATTGTGCGACAGATCCGGCACCGAGGTTTGCCGGGTGCCACTCCTGGCCACTCCAGGGACGGCAAAACAGGGATCCCGCCCCGCTGGGCGATCGTATTGGTGGCACCGCGTTGCTTCCCCTCGCGGGTTTTCGTCCGCGCCGCCATCACCAACCTTCGAGCATATCCCCGTGCTTCCTGCTGTATACCGACAGCCAACCCGGAGTTCCAACCACACACTGACTTTGCCACTGGATTGTTCTTCTTCGGATGCGCTTTGGTTTTGCTGTGTTTCCCGGGCTCAACCCCGGCTTTCAATGGAAATCCCTGCTTGGGAACAGCTTTTTGGCCTGATCTCGCGGATGGAACGCACGGCCTGTCGAAGCTGGTTGCTTGGGGCGGGGCGTATCGTCGGCTTGCGGCAATGTCTCCCCGATTGCGTGATCCATTGGGTGACCAAGTTCAGACAGCTTGCAGGACATGTCCTGAATATGCTGTGCGATCAGGTGAATGACGATGCCTTCCCGTTGCAGGTATCCCGACACCTGCAACAAACGCGCGCCCATCACGGCGGCGCGGAATTGCTCGTAGACTCTGGGCCAGACAACAATGTTGCTGACCCCCGTTTCATCTTCGAGTGTCAGGAAAACAACGCCAGAAGCCGTGCCCGGGCGCTGGCGTGTAATCACCAGACCACACACGGTGACACGGCCACTCGGGACGTGCAGCAGGTCCGCATGGGGTGTAATGCCGGGCAATTTCGGGCGTATCAACTCAACGGGGTGGGCACGAAGCGACAGGCGCATCGCCACATAGTCCTCCACCACGGCTTCACCCAGATTCATGACGGGCAGCGTGACCGTCGGCTCTGCGATGACTTCACCATCGATAGGGTCATTGAACAGCGGTAAAGGCGTGTCGGCCCTGATCGCTCTGACCTGCCACAGCGCATCGCGGCGGGCCAAACCTACACCCGTGAACGCATCCGCTTCGGCCAGGCGTACCAATGCGCCAGATGATACACCGGCGCGATGCCAAAGGCCGGGGATGTCATGGTATCCGTTCCCACGGGCACCCACGATCCATTCGGCGTCATCTTGCTTCATGCCTTTGATCTGTCGGAACCCCAACCTCAGGGCCAGGCTCCCGTCAGTCCGTTTTTCCAGATGATTGTCCCAGCCAGAATTGTTAACGCAGACGGGGCGCACCTCAATACTGTGTTCACGGGCATCGCGTATAATCTGAGCAGGCGCATAGAACCCCATCGGTTGCGCGTTCAGCAGCGCGCAGGCGAAGGCAGCAGGGTGGTGACATTTCAGCCATGCAGATACATAGGCCAGCATCGCGAAAGCAGCAGCGTGGCTTTCAGGGAAGCCATATTCACCGAAGCCCTCGATCTGAGAAAAACAACGATCTGCAAACCCGGCATCATAACCGCGCTCCAACATTCCACGGGTGAAACGATCCCTGAATGTGCCGATCGTTCCCATTTTGCGGAAGGTCGCCAAGGAACGTCTCAGATGATCGGCCTCTTCTGGTGAGAACCCCGCTGCCACAACCGCAATTTGCATCGCCTGTTCCTGGAACAGCGGAACGCCGTATGTTTTGCCAAGCACGGCTTCCAACTCGGAAGACGGGAAGTTGATCGCCTCCTTTCCCTGCCGCCGGCTGATGTAGGGATGCACCATACCGCCCTGAATGGGTCCGGGCCGGACAATTGCCACTTCGATCACGAGGTCGTAAAACGTGCGGGGCCGCATCCTTGGCAGGAAGTTCATCTGCGCACGGCTTTCCACCTGGAACACGCCAACCGCATCCGCAACACAAAGCATATCGTAGGTATCCTTGTCTTCTTGTGGAACGCTGGCAATGCCGAGTTCAGGGCCACCATGAGACGCGATGAGGTCAAAGCATTTGCGGATACAGGTCAGCATCCCGAGCGACAGGATATCAACCTTCAGGATGCCCAGGGTGTCGATGTCATCCTTGTTCCATTCGATCACCGTGCGGTCTTCCATCGCGGCATTTTCAATCGGACAGAGTTCGTCCAGCCGTCCTTGAGTGATGACAAACCCGCCAACGTGTTGCGACAGGTGGCGTGGAAAGCCGATGATTTCACCGATCAGGCGCAAGGTCTGTGCAAGGCGGCGGTCACCTGGGTCGAGGCCAAGCTCTCGCACCCGATCTTCATCGACGCCATTCGCCGACATCCCCCAGATTTGCCCCGTCAGACCGGCCAGCACATCCTGTGACAGGCCCATGACCTTGCCGACTTCGCGGATGGCGGCACGTGTGCGGAAGTGGATGACGGTAGCGCACAGACCAGCTCTGTGCCGCCCATATTTCTCGTAGATGTGCTGGATCACCTCTTCGCGGCGCTCATGTTCAAAGTCGATGTCGATGTCAGGCGGTTCACCACGGTGTTCCGACATGAACCGTTCAAATACCATTGTGATGGTTTCAGGCCCGACATCCGTGATGCCCAGCGCATAGCAGATAATCGAGTTCGCCGCCGAGCCGCGCCCCTGACATAAAATTCCCCGCGACCGCGCGAAAACAACAATGTCATGCACCGTCAGAAAATATGCAGCAAACCCCAGTGTTTTGATCAACTTCAGTTCTTTATGCACCAAGCCCCGCACACGACCTGACACTCCGTCGGGATACCGTCGCTTCAAACCAACTTGCGTCAGCCGTACCAATCTGTCCTGTGCGCTTTCCCCGTCGCTCACTTCGGTGGGGTATTCATACGAGAGTTCCGACAAGCAAAAGCCGCACTTTGCAATGATTTCCTGTGTGCGGCGGATGGCAGCGGGGTGATTGCGGAACAAACGAGCCATGTCCGGTGCGCCTTTCAACCGGCGCTCCCCATTCGGCAAGGCACGTTTGCCGATGTCATCAATGATGCATCCTTCGCGCAGGCAGGTCAGCACATCGGCCAACTGCCGGCGTGATCCGTGGTGCATCAGCACATCCCCGATGGCGACCATCGGGGCAGACGTGGTGTGTGACAATGACAGGCAGCCGTTAAAATGGGCTTGGTCGCTGCCATCGTAGCGCGGTGCGCAACCAAGATACACATTTGACGGAAAGACCCGCGCAATCTCTGCAATAGGGTTGGCCGCGTCCCTGTAGCTCCCTTGTGGGACCGCAATCAGCGTTAGCCCCGCGCCCCCCTCGAGTAAATCACGGTGTGCCAGGTGGCATTGGCCTTTGGGCGCGCGTCGTTTGCCAAGGGTCAATAGCCGCGACAATGCCTCGTAGCCCTTACGGTCTTTGGGCAGGGCCACCCAATGCACCGCGCTGTCTTGCAAGACCAACCTTGTCCCGACAATCAGTTTGGGAAGCAGACTGTTAAGTTCTGGGCGGGGGATGGATACACCCTGCGTCACTTGCCTGCTGCTGTGATCGCCCTGCCGGGTTGATTTGATCAAGATGCCACTTGATGCTGTGCGCTTGATTTCCTGCAAGGCAGCATAGGCCCGCACAACACCCGCCAGCGAGTTGTGGTCGGTAATCGCGATGGCCGACAACCCAAGCTCGACTGCCCGTGTGACCAGTTCTTCGGGGTGGGACGCCCCTCTGAGGAAGGTGAAGTTGCTGGTGGCGCAGAGTTCACCGTAGGTCATGCAAACACCCCCTGCACAAACCAGTTGGGGTTTTGCGGCGTGTGGAACATCCAAAGGCGATGCCCTTCCCGGGTTTCAACCCTCCAATAATCGCGCACACCATGCTGCCAGTTTTCATCTTCCAGCCACCATTCCGGGGCGATGCGTTCTGGTCCCGTAACGCGTCCGACGGTGAATGCCATTGCCCGCCATTTGAACCGATCTGGTGGGCTGTTGCCTTGTGCCACCACATGTTCTGGTGGGAACAGGCGAATGGGACGTGGCGTTGTGTGGTTCCACGACCCTGTTGGTTCAGACCATGCAGCCGGTGCGACAATGAAACCGTGTTCGGGGATATGGCTGTCGGCGGGCAGAAACCTATGGATGTTTTCCAATCCGATGCGATTGCCCAACCGTGTCATCAGATCGTACAGGCCGTCGGTGCTATGCCTTGTATGGTTTTGAGTGACCTGCTCAGCAGGCAATGCTTCAACCTGAATGGCCACGAGGCGTAATTGGTCTATACCAAAGCCAGCATCGATCCCATCCACGCCCTTTGCAAACAACGGCAATATTCTGCCTGGATCACGCAATGCCCGTGCAAGGCGCAGTTCCACGCATTGATCGGCCCCGTCAACACGACGACAGACCAGGGACAGCACCCGTGCACCAGACATCTCTCGGTTCAGTTTTTCGCACAAAGGCAATAAAAGCCGCTCCACGCCTGCCATGACATCCTTGGCCAGGCCAATCGGTTCAGGAAGCGTCAACCGGGTCGCATGGTTTGGTGGGTCCTTCTCTGGAGAAATGCTCTCGGCCTGCTCGCCCAATGCCTGATCCAGCCGCACCAGAACAGATGCCCCGAACCTCTGACCGACCGTTGCCCGTGGCAGGGCTACCAGTTGCCCAATGGTTCTGATGCCCAGCCGCTGTAGGATGGTGTCCTCTTCAGGGGTGATCCGAAGGCTGGCAACGGGCAGCCTATCAATGGACTGTCGCGTCTTGCCGGCCTCTGCATTACCCTCACCAAACCGTGCCAGGGCCCAGGCCGCCCCGATGGTATCTGCCAACCCGATGCGCACCGTCAGTTCGGACCTCACCAGACGCACACGCATGTCATGCAACATCGCATCCTCGCCCCCGAACAGATGCGCGGAGCCTGTCACATCAAGAGACAACCCATCGCCCCCGTTTTTACCGACCCACGGGCAATAACGTTTGGCCCATCTGACAAGCCCGTTCAGAAACGCCTGGTCGGTCTGAGGGTGATGTTCGACCGTTTGAAGGTCAGGGCAAAACGAACGGGCATCCGCCAACCCCATGCCCCGTCTCAGGCCACGTTGTTCAGCAAGCATATTCAGACACAGCAGACGATTCGCATTCTTGTCCTGTGCAATAATTGCAAACGGGCCGTCATGATGCCGCCTGCGAAGAACCAATTCGCTGGACATCCTCGGAAACCACAGAGACACGACGCGCCTTTTCATCCCACCTTATATCCCAGTTCATTTTAGTTCCCGATTTGTTCTTGTTAAGCGACCACCGCATTTGAGTCGAGTCGTCAGGTGAAAAGACGGGAGATACCTGCCAGCGAGTCTGCGTCGCATTGCTGCCCATACCGTCGCGCACGATCATCAAACCTGTCGCTGCACCGGCCTCTGCGGCAAGTTGCAACCGGCGCCCCGCTGTCAGCGACAATGGCTGTGTGAGTTCCGCGATAACCAATGAGACAACGCCCGAGCGCAATGCCTCCTCTGTTGCGGCCAGCACATCGGCGGCATCATTACATTTTCCGATCAAAACACGATGTGGGTCACAGTAGCGTTGGAGGCCCATTGGGTTAATACCCTCACGCACCCAACGCTCCACGAACCAGAGCGTCATACCTGTCGTCGTCCCACAGCAGATGGATGCAAAGCTGAACGCACCCGTCCCGGTCACTTCATGATACCGAGCGGATACAAGGGGAAACACATCTGAAAGTCGAACTGGCATAGGTCCTTATGTTCATCAAATGTTCTGAATTTCAAGTGGTGTTGGATTCTGGGATCGCGCGGCACAGTGGAAAACCGCGAGATGAAACAGATGCACGAAAGGTATGGATCGACACGCAAAACTGCCCCACTCAGGTAGGTTCTCGAACCGGCGAACATCACCGATCCCAGCCATAAAAGTCACGGCACGGATCAATGCGGCACCGCGCAATGCCTGCAATGCCTCGACAACGGGCCCCAATCGCCAATCTGGCCCCGGATCCTCGACACCGGCTGTCAGCCGCGCGGCCCGTTCCACGGCATGGCGCCCGGCCAGAACCATCTCTTGCAATGCAACCTGTTGCGCGGGGTGGTCACTGTCTGCACCGCTACGACATCCGGTCGATCTTGATCGAGACAGGGAGGAACCATACCAGGATGCAAGAAAGCAAGGTATATGGGCACCCATGGCCTCGCTCACGCGCAGGGCAGCGTGGCAAGCGTCATTGGCGTTGTGGAATCCTACCGCATGGAAGGCCCGGCACTTGTGGCAGTGATCCGCCTTTCCGCCGCAACCGATGCTGCCTCTTCCGTTCTGAAGATCAGGGAAGGCGTTCTGCGCCATTTGTCGATTGGCTATGTCGTGCCCGCTTGGGCCGAGTCCACCGACCCGAAAACGGGAAAGCGCGTGAAGACGGCCCGCGCCTTTCAAATCCGTGAAGTGAGTGTCGTTCCAGTCCCGGCTGATCCGGGGGCAGTGTTTCGGAGTGAAGAAATGCCTGAAGACCTTATTGAAACCACCCCGGCGGCACCGACCCCCGCCGAAAACCGCGCGGCTATCCGCGTTATTGCCCGTTCGGCGGGCATGACCACCGAAGAGGCGGATGATATGGTGGACCGTGACCTGAGCGTCACAGAAGCCCGCGCTGAAGCCTTTGAGGCCATGCAGACCCGGACCCGCGCAACGCCCCGGATTCGCACTGGGGCGACGCAGGATGACCCGGCAACGGTCATGGCCCGTCGTGCCGATGCCCTGCACGCCCGCGTGTCTGGCACGGCCCCCAAGCCTGAAGCCGCCCCCTATATGGCCGACACGTTGCGCGACCATGCACGGGCCGCCGTGGAAGCCGCTGGCATCTCGACTCGCGGCATGGACCCGGACCAGCTTTTCCGGGCTGCCATGCACACCACCAGCGACTTCCCGAACCTTCTGACCAGCACGGGCAACCGGACGCTGATCGGGGCCTATCAGGCCGCACAAAGCCCGATCAAGACCACCTTGGCCCGGCAAGCGACCATGGCAGACTTCCGGCCTTCCACGCGCCTGAAACTGTCAGACGTTGGCCTTCTCGAAAAGGTGACTGAATCGGGTGAGATCAAGAGCACGACGCGGGGCGAAGCCGCCGAGTCCTATGCTCTGGACACCTACGCCACCCAATTCGCTATCAGCCGCAAGGCCCTTATCAATAATGATCTTGGGGCCTTCGGCGATTGGGGCGCGACCGCCGGGCGCATGGCAGCCGAAACGGAAGCGAACCTTCTATTGAAGCTCTTGCTGTCCAATCCGGTCATGGGGGAAGACGGGCAAACCCTCTTCCACGCAAGCCACGGCAACCTTGCCTCTGGCACGCTTCTGGACGTGGCAGGCTTGGACTTGGCCCGCAAGGCTATGCGCGGCATGAAGGCACTGGACGGCAAGACCCCGATCAATGCGACCCCGAAATATCTGGTAGTCGGGCCGGAAATGGAAACGGTTGCCGAAAGACTTCTGGCAAGCATCTACGCCACGACGGTTGCCGACGTGAACGCCTTCAGCGGCAAGCTGAGCCTCTTGGTTGAACCGCGCATCACCGATGACCGCTATTATGTCTTCGCTGACCCGGCAGTTTTGCCCGTGCTGGAATACGCCTATCTGTCCAGTGCCCAAGGCCCGCAGATGGCATCCCGTGAAGGTTGGGATGTGCTTGGCATGGAGTTCCGAGTCGTTCTGGACTTCGGTTGCGGCGCAATCGACTGGCGCGGCGCTTACTTCAACCCGGGGGCATAATCGTGGCCTTGGCCCTTCAGGAATTGACCGCTGCCCGTGACACGCTCTTCCGGGCGCGTGCGGGCGGCGTGCTGACCTATCGGGATCAAAACGGCGAACTTGTCACCTACAAGAGCGACTCCGAGATGGCCCGCGCCTTGGCCGCGCTTGATGCAGAGATAGCGGCGGCGTCACGACGCCCCGCCAACACCATCCACTTCAGAACCTCGAAAGGACTCTGAGCATGAAGAACTATATCCAAAAAGGTGAAAACCTGACCCTTCCCGCACCCTATGCCGTCACCAGCGGCGGGGGCGTCAAAACGGGCCTGATCTTTGGCGTTGCCGCTGGTGACGCCGCAAGCGGGGCCGAAGTCGATCTGGTGACTCAAGGCGTCTTCGATCTGCCGAAAGTCAGCACCGACGTTTTCGCAATCGGGGCCGCTGCCCATTGGGATGACGCCGCCAAGCTGGTCACGTCGGACGACGACTCGGGGGCAAATTCCAAGATCGGAGTCACCGTCGCGGCGGCTGCCAATCCTTCGGGCAGCGTGGCCGTGCGCTTGAGCGGTGCTTTCTGAAGCCATGACCCGGCGTCCTTCGACATTCCGGCAAGCAGACGTGGCAAGGGCGGTAAAAGCCGCCCAAGCTGCCGGGCTTGCCATTGGAAAAGTCGAAGTTGCGCCAGATGGCACAATCCGGGTTATCATTGCAGACGGCACCGAGTCGGCCCCAGCAACGCCCTTTGATGAATGGAAGGCGAAACATGCGAGTCCAGCTAAAGGGCATTAACAGGGTCAAGAAGCGTCTCGCTGACGGGTCTTTCGCAACCTATTACTACGCTTGGAAAGGCGGCCCCCGCTTGCCCGGAAAGCCGGGCGATTCCGATTTTGTGGCAGCCTTCAATGCCGCCGATGCTGAAAAGGTCAAAGAGCCAAGCGGCACGCTTCAGGCCGTCTTGAACGCCTATCAGGCGTCACCGAAATTCACCGATCTGGCACCCCGGACCCGCAAGGATTATGTCCGGCAGATTCGCCAGATTGAAGCCGAATTTGGCGACTTCCCTCTTGCCGCCCTGCCCGACCGTCGCACTCGGTCTGAGTTCCTTGCATGGCGCGACAAGCTGGCGTTGAAGTCCCGGCGGCAAGCCGACTACACCTTTTCCACTTTCGCGGCGATTATGGCTTGGGCAACCGACCGGGGCCTAATCGTGTCGAACCCGTGCGAGCGGCCCGGCAAGCTCTATCGCTCTGCCCGCGCTGAATCCATCTGGCTTGCCGATGATGAAGCCGCCTTCAAGGCCGTGGCACCGCCGCACCTTTGGCTTGCCTTCCTTTTGGCGGTCTGGACCGGACAGCGGCAAGGCGATCTGTTGCGCCTGACTTGGACGGCCTATGACGGGTCCAGCATCCGACTGAAGCAAAGCAAAGGCGGGCGGCGGGTCAATATCCCTGTGGGGGGAGAATTGAAGGCCGCGCTTGACGCCGCTGCCAAGGCTAAGAAGGCCGTGACCATCCTAACGACCACGAATGACACGCCTTGGACTTCGGACGGCTTCCGCACTTCTTGGGGGAAGATCGTGGCGAAAGCCAAGGTGATCGGGCTGACGTTCCATGATCTTCGCGGAACTGCCGTGACCCGCTTTGCGCTTGGCGGATGTAGTGAGGCAGAGATTGCCACCTTCACCGGGCATAGCCTGAAAGACGTGAGGGCTATCCTTGATGCGCACTACCTGAGCCGGGATTCCCGCATGGCAGAATCGGCATTGAAGAAGAGGGAGGCGCACGAAGCCGGAACAAAAGTTCCCAACTAAGCCCCCAACTGCCCGAATCCGTTCCACCCGGAACATGGTCTAAGGTATTGAAAAGGCTTGGCAGGAGTTGGGGGACTCGAACCCACGACCCTCGGTTTTGGAGACCGATGCTCTACCAACTGAGCTAAACTCCTGTGCCTGCGGAGGTGCTATTGCACCTTGGCTGCGAAATCAAGAGGCGTTCCCGGGGTTTCTTGCCCCAATCGCACGCTCGATCATATTGTTCAGATGCTGGAAAAACGGTGTCCCTTTCGGGTCGGTCCCGTCAAAGAAAGCCGCCACCTGCGGGGTGTGCCCGCCTGTCCCGGTTTCAACCAGACGAAGATCCACACCTCGCGCCTGTGCACAGCGCAAAGCAAGACGCGGGTTCTCAGCGCCGATCACCCGGTCAGGATGCCCATGCAGCATGACAGCGGGCGGGCCGGCCGGCGTCAGGCGCCAGGGCTGCACCATGGCCGCCGAAATCGCGACAACGCCGTCAGGCCGCATCAGGGCCATGCCCTTTGGCGGGTGCGCCAGTGAAAGGCCCAGTATTCCGCCCGCAGAGACGCCACAAACGACTAGCGGCCTGCCCGTGAACCGCCTGGCCAGAAAGCGCAGCGCGGCATCTGCATCTTCCAGCGCCGCAATCATTTCCGGCCCGCATAGCCGCGCGGCCAGCGTCAGACCCGCTGATTTTGACCGCGTCTGCGCCGCCAGGATCGCTGCGGCATGGGCCGGAGAGAACGCCGACAAGGGTGTTCGAAGCCGGTAGTCGGCCGAGGCAACCGCAATTCCCGCCGGGACAAGCCGTTGCGCCAACAGCCGCGCGGGCGGCTCCGTCCTGCGGCCTTTCAGGAAGCCCCCGCCATGCAGATACAGCACGAGGGCACGGGCCGGCATCGCCGGGTCGCAGAGATCAAGTGACAGGCCTTTGTCCGGGGCGAACCGCAATGTCTGTGCTTCGCGCATCCGTTCAATGTGCCTCTTTGATTGGAGCCGCGATCCTTGCGCGATTCTAGCTGGAGTCAAACGAAAAGCGCGCGG
>TARA_R110002096_G_scaffold123112_13_pt1 | contig 13554 bp, 11 predicted proteins | sample TARA_R110002096 | Tara Oceans TARA_R110002096 (sample SAMEA4397295) | marine metagenome | biome: Polar Biome; feature: [DCM] deep chlorophyll maximum layer (ENVO:01000326); material: water (ENVO:00002006), including particulate matter (ENVO:01000060) such as... | depth 35 m | reverse complement strand
CTGACCGGCGACATGCAGAACCGTCGCATCATCAACCAGCACCTGGCAGAGGCACGGGCGAAGGTCGAGGCGCGGGTGGAAAGCAACTCATCGCTCGCGCTGATCGCACATGTGCGCAGTGGCGGCTGGGCCTCGGTGGTGCCCAAGGGTCTGGCCGATCTGGTAGTGCAAAAGGGTGGCGATCTCTGCGCGCTGCCGATCACAGAACCGGAGGCCGAGCATCAGGTTGGGCTGATCGCCGCCGCCCGCGACCCGCAGACGCCACTGGTCGAGGCGCTGCTGGCCCAGGCCGCGCGGATGGGCGGAGGTTAGACAGGCCGGGAGGCACCGGCGGCGCGCTGTTATTTCGCCGGGAAAAACCGGCGCGCCGGAGCGGTGGTCTCACTCCCCGCGCCTGGTGGTCTTCGCAGCAATGGTGGACCAACCGGCACTCCGTGGGATATTTTTACCGAAAAGACGCCGCGAGCGCGGAAACTGTGGCGCCGCTACTCTGTGTCCCGGTGGCCCTGCGGCTCAGTTTCCGAACTTGATGATGCCCCCGGCCAGCAGCGCCACAACCGCGGCCTGATCGAGATAGCCGGTAGCGGGCTGGTTGCGCGACGTCTGGAAACGGCGAATGGCGCGACGGGTGCGGTTGTCGAAGACGCCGTCGGTTTCACCCGGATTGAAGCCAAGTGCTTCGAGCCGCTTTTCGATCAGGCTGCGGGCAAGGGCCGGCAGGCCGAGCGCATTTTCGGTGGCCTCTGCGCGGGCACGGTCTGCACCGTCCCGGGACTCGGCCTGCAACGCCTCGATGCGTGCTGAGGCTTCATCCACAAAGACACCGCTGGGAAACTGCGCCAGGTAGTCGCGATAACTTTGCGCGGTGTTGGCGGTCACGGCACGATCCCAGGCCGCGCGTTCCTGCGCTGCGGTTTCGGTACGACGCCGGTCTTCGTAGACCGCGAGACGATCGGCGGCGATTTCGGCGAACAGCCCGTCGGGAAAGCGCTTGAGGTAGGCGCGCAGGCCGGGTTCATCGCCCTGCGCCCCGCTCTGATCCCAGTAGAGCCGGTCCTGTCGGTCCTGAGCCGCCTTGCGCGCCGCAGCCTCTGCCTCCAGCTCTGCCGCGCGGCGGTCAGCCTGCGCCGTCAGCCGGGTCAGAAGATCGCGCGACAGATAGCCGGTGGCGGGCAACCCGAGGCTGCGCTGCCACCCGGAAATCGCGGTGCGGCTGGCGGGTCCGAACAGGCCGTCAATGCCGTGCGGGTCAAAGCCCAACAAGGACAGTTGCCGCTGGACGGTACGGCGCTGATCACGGTTGAGGCCCAGGGCATCTTCGGCCATTTGCGCGCGGACCTGCGGATCATTGCGCAGACGCTCCAGCGCCGAGCGGGCCAGGGCGGCAAAGCGACCTGCGGGGTATTTGGTGAGATAGGCCTCGTAGCCTGAAATGCTGCCAGCCCGGTTGGCGAGGCCCCAGGCCGTATCCTCTGCGGCCCTTTCGGCGGTGCTCTGGCCGGTACTGACCGGCGGCGGCGCGGTCACCACCGGGCCCGACGCCGTATCGGCGCGGAAGGGCACCGTAGCGGGCAGGAAGCCGGTGGCCACAAGACTGCTGCCAGCCAGCATGTCGGCCAGGCTTTCGCCCTTCAGGGTGAGGGAAACCGACGCGAATTGTGCCACTTCCCGCGCATCACCCCGGATCAACACCACGCCCTGTGGAACGTCCAGCGGGCCGATACCCGCGGTCAGGCCCTTTTCCAGCGGCAGGCGCCGGTCTTCGGTGCCCAGCAACACCACCGCGCCACCCGGAGCCTGCGCCGCCACGGCGAGCACGGTCGCAAGGTCGAGCCCGACCCCGCCGACAGTCGCCAGATCGGGGGTCGAAGCGTCGGTGCCCAGAAACCAGCTGTTCCCGGTGGATTTCGCAAAATGCCCCAGCAGCAGGATAACCAGACGATCACGCGGCCCGGCAACTTGCCACAGGTCGGACAGCCGCTGACGCAGATCACCGGCGATCAGATCATTGCCGTCGAGAACCGAGAACCCGGCCGAGCGCAACGCCGCCGCCGCGCGACCCGCCGCGGACGCACCGTAAACCGGCGAGGCATTGGCATAGTTCTGGTTGCCGATGACCAGCGCCCGATCTGCCGACCAGGCGGGCAAGGCCATCACCACCACCGCCGCAATTCCAACCCAAATACGCATCGTGCTTTCCTCCGGTCAAACCAGCCGCCAGGATCGCCTCAGTCGTACTGGCGCAGATCCTCGATCACCTTGCCGTCGTTTGGCAAAGACCCCGGCGGGACAAGTTCGACCTTACCGCGAAGTTTCAATGTCTCAAGCACGGATGCGTCATAGAGCGCCGGATTGGCGGCCCTGGTCTCGATCTTTACGGTCATTTCGTCCATTTCACCGCGACGAGTGGCGATAACCCGCGCACGGGTCACCTCGGCGTGGGCGGCAACCAGGGCTGCGACCTGTTCGGGGCGCACGAACATGCCCTTGATCTTGGTGGTCTGATCGGCACGGCCCATCCAGCCCTTGATACGCATATTGGTGCGGCCGCAGGGGCTGACACCCGGCATCAGCGCCGAAAGATCACCCGTGGCAAAGCGGATCAGCGGATAGTCTGGGTTCAGGGTGGTGACGACAACCTCGCCGACCTCGCCCGGGGCCACCGGATCGCCGGTGCCGGGACGCACGATTTCGACAATGACGCCCTCGTCAATGATCATCCCTTCCATCGCGGGGGATTCGTAGGCGATGTTGCCAAGGTCGGCGGTCGCGTAGCATTGCAAGGTGTGAATGCCCCGCTCCTCATATTCCTTACGCAAGGACGGGAACAGCGCCCCGGCCCCTACCGCAGCGCGGTTGATCTTCAGCTGCTCCCCCATCGCATCGGCCCGGTCGAGGATGATTTTCAGATAGTCCGGCGTCCCGGCATAGGCCGTAGCGCCAATATCCACCGCCGCGCGCACCTGCAGTTCGGTCTGGCCGGTGCCTGCGGCAATCACCCGCGCCCCAACCGCCCGCGCGCCGTTTTCAAATATCATGCCCGCTGGCGTAAGATGATAACCAAAGCAGTTTTGCACAATGTCTTCCGCGCCAATGCCGCAAGCATGCAAAAAGCGGCCGATACGCCACCAATCAGGCTTGCTGCTGCCGGGTTCATAGATCGGGCCGGGCGATTGGAAAATATGGGTAATATTGCTGGTGGGAATCCCGCCAAAGGGCGGGTTTTCCTTTTGCCAGGTCACCAGATCAGACTTGCGCAGCACGGGCAGCTTGACCAGATCGTCGAGGCTTTGCGGTGCGCTGTCGCTGATACCGCAGGCCCCCGCAGCAGCAACGCGGGTGAATTGGGCACGAAGTTGCGCAAGCTGACCGGCTTGGCGCGCGTCCATGCTGCGGATTTCGAGATTGTCAAAATAGGTCAAAACTGCATCCCCCCTCATGCCAGCCACCGCTTGCGGCGGCGATAGCTGCGCACGTCGCGAAAGCTTTTGCGCCCTTTGTCGGACATGCCCAGATAGAACTCCTTCACATCCGGGTTTTCGCGCAATTCCTGCGCCGTGCCCTCCATCACCACGCGGCCCGATTCCAGGATGTATCCGGTATGGGCATAGCGCAGCGCGACGTTGGTGTTCTGTTCCGCCAGCAGGAAGGTCACGCCCTCGTTGGCATTCACCGCCTTCACAATCTCGAAGATCTGTTCGACAAGCTGCGGGGCGAGGCCCATCGAAGGCTCGTCCAGCAAGATCATCTCGGGGCGGCTCATCAACGCGCGACCGATGGCGCACATCTGCTGTTCTCCGCCCGAGGTATAGCCCGCCTGGCTTTTGCGGCGTTCGCGCAGGCGCGGGAAATAATTGTAAACCATTTCCAGGTCTGCCGCGATGGCTGCGGCACCTTCGGTGCGGGTGTAGGCCCCGGTCAGCAGGTTTTCCTCGACTGTCAGGTGCTCAAAACAATGGCGCCCCTCCATCACCTGGATCACGCCGTTGCGCACCATCTCGGAAGGGTCCAGCGCCTCGATCGGCGCGCCCCTGTAGCTGATCGAGCCTTTGGTCACCTCGCCGCGTTCCGAGCGCAGCAGGTTGGAAATCGCTTTCAGCGTCGTGGTCTTTCCGGCCCCGTTGCCACCCAGAAGGGCGGTGATCCGGCCCTTGGGCACCGTCAGGCTGACACCCTTCAGCACCAGGATCACATGATTGTAGATCACCTCGATATTATTGACCTCAAGGAGGGTCTCTGTCTCTGGGGTGGCGTCAAGCATGGGGGTCAACTCTGCGAAAAATTCTGGGGAAATCCCGGCCGGGGGTCGTTGCCCCCGGCCAGAGATCAGGGCTTAGTTGCAGCGTTCTGCAATGTTGTTTTCGGCAGCAAAAGCGGCGCTGTCCTCGGCAACCAGCGCGTTGACGACCGCCTGATCAGACTGGATCCACTCGGTGATCAGGTTCCACTTCTTCGCGGTCGCATCCCACTGCTGCACGAGGCCATAGCCGTCGCCGCCGTGGTTTTCACAGCTCACGGCGAAGGGATAGCCGAAGTTCGGCAACCCGGCGGCGGCCATCGACTCTTCGGTCACAACCAGGGCTTCCATCCCGTCGCGCATCTGTGCCGGAGTAATGGCACCCGTGCCGGCCAGTTCCTGGGCTTTCTTTGCAGCCTCGGCTGCGAGGAAGGCCGCATACATACCACGCGAATACAGGACCGAGCCCACCTGATCGCCCGCTCCTGCAGCCTTTCCGGCATCAAGAACGTATTTCTTCAGGTCGGCGTAAACCGGGTAATCCATACCGGTGCCATGCATGGCCAGCGACTTGTAGCCATCGGCCGCGTCGCCGGCAGGCAGCACGTCGTTTTCAGAGCCCGACCACCAGATGCCGATGAAATTTTCCATCGGGTAGCGGATGTTGGCCGCTTCCTGAATGGCAACCTGGTTCATCACACCCCAACCCCAGAACAAAACGTTGTCCGGTTTCTCTCGGCGGATTTGCAACCATTGCGACTTTTGCTCCTGGCCGGGGCTGTCCACGGGAATAAGTGTCAGCTCAAAACCATGTTTTACGGCCAGCGCTTCCAGCGTCCGGATCGGTTCCTTGCCATAGGCCGAGTTGTGATAGAGCAGCGCGATCTTCTTGCCCTTCAGGTCGCCACCGTTTTCGGACAACAGGTATTTGATGGCAATCGACGCCCCGTCCCAGTAGTTGGCCGGGTAGTTGAAGACATCCTTGAAAACCTTGCCGTTCTTGGCCGAGGTCCGGCCATAGCCCATGGTGTGCAGCGGGATGCCGTCCGCAGTGACTTTGGGGATCAACTGATAGGTGATCCCGGTCGACAGCGGCTGAAGCACCAGCGGATTGTCGGCCTTGATCGACTCGTAGCATTCCACACCCTTCTCGGTGTTGTAGCCGGTCTCGCATTCGGACTGGCGGATCGGCACGCCGCCGATACCACCGTCGCGCTCTTGCAACAGGGTCAGGTAATCGCTGTAACCATCGGCAAAGGGGATGCCGCCTGCCGCAAATGCCCCGGTGCGATAGCTGAGCGAGGGAAAGTACAGTTCCTGCGCCAAAACTGGCGCTGCGGTAGCAAGAGCGGCGGCAACAAGGGCCGCGTATCTGAGTTTCATCGTCTATTTCCTCCCATTGGATTTGATTTTGTCATGCCGCGTATGCCGCGGTCTTGTTGATTGGCCGGGCCCTCAATGCGGGAAGGGCCAAAGCCGGAGTTTCTCTTTCGTGACGCGCCAAAGTTGCGCCAGCCCGTGCGGTTCCGCAATCAGGAAGACGATGATCAGCGCACCGACGATCATCAACTCCAGATAGGCCGCAAGGTCCGTAGGCCAGCCCAGCGCGCCCACCAGCAGGTTCTTGAGGAAGACCGGCAACAAGACCAGAAACGCCGCCCCCACCAGACTGCCGAAGATCGAACCGAGGCCGCCGATGATCACCATGAACAGCACCAGAAAGCTTTTGTCGATGCCAAAGCTTTCGCCGACCTCGGCGGCACCAAGGTAGACCGAAAAGAACAACGCGCCCGAGACCCCGATGAAGAAACTGGAAACGGCAAAGGCCGACAGCTTGGTCGTCAGCGGGTTCACCCCGATGATCTCGGCCGCGATGTCCATATCGCGTATCGCCATCCATTTGCGGCCCATCGTGCCGCGCGTCAGGTTGCGCGCCAACCAGGCCAGACCGAACAGGAACGCCGCTGTGACCAGGTATTTCGCCGACGCGCTGGTGTTCGCGCCGGTCAGCATGACACCGAAGATGCTGCGCTCTGGCGCGGAAATCTGGCCCGAGGCCGAGTAGTTGTAAAACCACGGCACCTTGTTGAACAGCCAGACGAGGAAGAACTGCGCCGCCAGCGTTGCCACGGCCAGGTAAAAGCCCTTGATCCGCAGGCTGGGCAAGCCGAACACCACGCCGACCGCCGCCGTCACCAGGCCCGCCAGCAAGACGTGGATGACGATATTTATATCCGGGAAGGCCGTCATCAGCTTGTAGACCGCATAGGCCCCCACGGCCATGAAACCGCCGGTGCCAAGGCTGAGCTGGCCGCAATAGCCGGTCAGGATGTTGAGCCCGAGCGCGGCTATTGCGTAGATCAGGAAGGGCACAAAGACCGCGTTGGCCCAGTAATCATTAATGAAAAACGGGATGACCCCGAAAGCCACCACCAGCACGGCGTAATACCGCAGCCGATCAAAGCGGATCGGGAAGGTCTGGTTGTCTTCGGGATAGGTGGCTTTGAAATCGCCTGCCTCACGGTAGAACATCAGTTGACCTCCATCGGGGTTACCGCCAGCGCGCGCCGGGGGGTTTCACACCCCCCGGACCCCCCGTGGGATATTTTCAAACAGATGAAAGGGTGGATGGTCATGGCTTATACCCTTTCGATGATTTTTTCGCCGAACAGCCCTTGAGGCCGGAAGACGAGGAACAGAAGCGCCAGCACATAGGCGAACCAGTTTTCGGTGGCCCCGCCGATCATCGGGCCGACAAAGAACTCGAACAGTTTCTCGCCCATGCCGATGATGAGGCCGCCGACGATCGCACCGGGGATCGAGGTGAAACCGCCCAGCATCAGCACTGGCAGCGCCTTGAGTGCGATCAGCGAGAGCGAGAACTGCACCCCGGATTTGGTGCCCCACATGATGCCCGCGACCAGCGCCACGAAACCGGCAATTGACCAGACCAGCACCCAGATGAAGCGCAGCGAGATGCCGACGGACAGTGCCGCCTGGTGGTCATCGGCCACAGCGCGCAGGGCGCGACCATATTTGGTGTATTGCGAGAACATTGTCAGGCTGACAACCAGGGCCGCAGCGACCAGGGCTGCCACGACATCGAGTTTGTCGATGAAAAAGCCGTAGCCGAACCAGTTGTAGGTCACGTTCTCGATCATGTCGGACACCCCCTGAGGCAGACCGACATCCAGCTTTTTGATCTCGGCCCCCCACATCACGTCGCCCAGACCCTCGAGGAAATAGGCAAGCCCGATGGTGGCCATGAACAGGATGATCGGTTCCTGGTTGACCAGATGTTTCAGGATGTAGCGTTCAATGATGACCGAAAGCAGCACCATGATTACCGCCGTCAGGAGGATGGCGACCAGTGCGGGCAACGTCCAGCCGAAGGTACCCAGATCCGTTCCGAAGACCACGTTGAGCAGGCGCGCGAAGGGCACCTGCCCGTCCTGCAACCCGACCAGGGTCAGTGCCGCGAACAGGGCCAGTACCCCCTGGGCATAGTTGAACACGCCCGAAGCCTTGAAGATCAGCACGAAGCCCAGCGCCACGAGGCTGTACATCACGCCGGCCATCAGCCCGTTCAGCATCACCTCGGTTGCGAAAAAGAAGGTATCAGACATCAGGTGCGGCCTTTCCTGTGGGTGGGGTGGCAGCAGCAGCGCGGGTAGGCGTTGCGGACTGTTCAGTCATGTGACACCCCCAGATAGGCGTCGATGACGGCCTGGTTGCTGCGCACCTCGTCCGGGGTGCCATCACCGATTTTCTTGCCATAATCCATCACGACGACGCGGTCAGAGATATCCATCACCACGCCCATGTCATGCTCGATCAACGCGATGGTGGTGCCGAATTCATCATTCACATCGAGGATGAAGCGGCTCATGTCTTCCTTCTCCTCGACGTTCATTCCTGCCATCGGCTCATCGAGCAGCAACAGTTTCGGTTCCGCCGCCAGAGCGCGGGCCAGTTCGACGCGCTTTTTCAGGCCGTAAGGCAGACGCCCCACCGGGGTTTTTCGGATGTGTTGAATCTCCAGAAAGTCGATGACCTTTTCGACCTTCTCGCGGTGCGCCGTCTCTTCGCGCTTCGCACGGCCCCACCAGATTGCCTGTTCGAGCATGTTGGATTTCATCTGCGTCAACCGGCCTGTCATGATGTTGTCGAGCACCGACATCCCCTCGAACAACGCGATGTTCTGGAAGGTACGGGCGATGCCTTGGGCGGCGACCTGATAGGGCTTCATCGGCTTGCGCTTTTCGCCGTGAAACCAGACCTCGCCTTCCTGGGGCACATAAAAACCGCTGATCACATTCAGCATCGACGACTTGCCGGCGCCGTTCGGCCCGATGATGGCGCGGATCTCGCCCTCGCGGATGTCAAAAGAAATGTCGGTGATCGCCGCCACACCGCCAAAGCGCAGGGTGATGTTTTTCATCTCCATCATCACGCCGCCGATCTGGCGACCGTCAGGGGTGGTGTAGCCTTCTGGAGAATCAAGCATTTTGACCGCCTTTAAGCATCCGGGTATGGAATGTTCGTTGAACACAACCATAACCTAACATGCTGATATATATATATTTAGCACTAGAAATTCTTGGTGCATTTGTAGCGAGGCGCGACGATGAGATTGTCCTTTGCGAAAAGGAGAACAGATGAAACAACAACCCGATCTTTTCGTTGATGGTGCCATCGCTGTCGCGCTGACGAGCGGCCTGACCGCTGAAAATGCCGTCGCAATGGTTTGCAAATTGCATGGCACTGATCCGGCCGACCCGCCAAGCGCCTACAAGATCGCTGCGCAACGCATCAATGATATTCAAAAAACTAAATGACACTTTCATTCGGCGGCCATCCTCTGGGCTGGGGCGACGTCGGCGTCGGCCAGCGTCAGGGTGGCCTTGATCGCGCCTTTGCGGCCGTCTTCATAGGTGACTTCGGTTTCGGTGTAGATTTCCGTCTTGCCGCTATAGAGCGCGTCGATCAGGTCGCTGAACTTTTCCTCGATCACCTTGCGGCGGACCTTGCGGGTGCGGGTCATTTCGCCGTCATCGGCGTCAAGTTCCTTGTGCAGGATCAGGAAGCGGTGCACCTGGCAGCCTGACAACATCGGGTCGGCGGCGACGGATTGATTGACCTCGGCGACATGGCCGCGCATCATCTCCAGCACCCGCGGATGCTGCGAGAGTTCCTGATAGCTGGAATAGGCGATGTTGTTGCGTTCGGCCCAGTTGCCGACGGCCGTCAGATCAATGTTGATGAAGGCGGTGCAGAAATCGCGGCTGGCGCCGAAGACCACGGCCTCGAGGATCGCCGGGTAGAACTTCAATTTGTTTTCGACGTATTTCGGGGCGAAAAGACTGCCATCGGCCATCTTGCCGACATCCTTGGCGCGGTCGATGATGCGCAGATGGCCGGTGTCTTCCTCGAAGAACCCGGCGTCGCCGGTGGCAACCCAGCCTTCGGGGTCTTTGGTCGAGGCGGTGCTTTCGGGGTTCTTGTAATAGGACTCAAAAGTGCCGGGGCTGCGGTAGAACACCTCGCCATTGTCGGCAATCCTGACCTCGACACCCGGCGAGGGCACGCCCACGGTATCGGCGCGCACCTGGCCATCGGGCTGTTGGGTGATGAAGACCGAGGCCTCGGTCTGACCGTAGAGTTGCTTGAGGTTGATCCCGAGCGAGCGGTAAAAGCTGAAAATCTCGGGGCCGATCGCCTCGCCCGCTGTATAGCCCACCCGGATGCGCGAAAAGCCGAGGGTGTTTTTCAACGGGCCATAGATGAAGATATCACCCAGCCAATAGGCGAATTTATCGGCACCGGACACCGGCCTGCCATCGAGAATGTCAGGGCCGATGCGGCGGGCGACGGCCATATATCTGTCAAACAGCCATTTCTTGAAGCGCCCGGCGTCCTCCATGCGGATCATCACATTGGTCAACTGGGTTTCAAAGACGCGCGGCGGGGCAAAGAAATAGGTCGGACCGATCTCGCGCAGGTCGGTCATCATGGTCTGCGCACTTTCGGGGCAATTGACGCAGAAACCGGTCCACATCGCCTGACCGATCGAGAAGATGAAATCGCCCACCCAGGCCATCGGCAGATAGGCCAGCACCTCGTCGCCGGCACGCAGATGGTCAAACTCCGACGAGTTTTTCGAGGTCTCGATGATGTTGCGGTTCGACAGCACGACGCCCTTGGGCTTGCCCGTCGTGCCGGAGGTATAGAGCATGACGCAGGTGCTGTCATAGGTCAACTCGGCGATCCGCGCGTCCAGTTCCTTTTCCAGGCGGCTGTGGGCAGCGCGACCTTCGGCCATCACATCGGCCATCGCGTTCATGCGGCTGTGGTCGTATTTGCGCATGCCGCGCTTGTCGACATAGACGATCTGTTCGATATGCGGCACCTTGCCCTCGATCTCGAGGGTCTTGTCCACCTGCTCCTGATCGCCGCAAACGACAAAGCGGCTGCCGCAATGGTCCATGGCATAGGCCATCTCGTCGGCGACGGCATCTTGGTACAGCGGCACGGGGATTGCACCGCACATCTGCGCCGCGACCATCGACCAGTAAAGCTGCGGGCGGTTGCGGCCGACGATCGCGACGTGATCGCCGCGCTCCAGCCCGAGGGCGAGAAAACCAAGCGCCATCGCGCGGATTTCTTCGGCGGCCTCGGCCCATGTCCAGCTTTGCCAAATGCCGAATTCTTTTTCACGGTAGGCGGCCTTGTCGCCATGCACGGCCACATTCCGCGCCAGAAGCGCCGGAACGGACACCAGATCAGGCTGTGCCTGCGAATGCATCTTTCTTCCTCCCCCTGCCGCGCGATGACGACACTTCTCCCGCTGGCGATTCTGCTGACGCCCTGCATTGTAGCCTACAAGGGTGGAGGCAAATGCTTGCCTGACTTTTTCGCAAACCTTTCGAATTGTAACACGCGTCGATTGGCGCTTTGCCACGACGGGCAAGGGATGGTAGCCCAAAAGGGCAGAGAGGAAAGAGATGCAACCAACCCAGGACGTGCGCACCGCGATGACAGCCGCCGGGCTGAACCTGATCCAACAGGCGCTGTCGATCTATGACAGCGATCTGAAACTGGCCGTCTGCAACCGCCGGTTTGTCGAGATGTTCGACCTGCCGCCCGAATTGGGCCAGCCGGGCGCATCGTTTGCAGAAACGATCCGCTATCTTGTGACACGCGGCGAATACGGCGAGGTCGACGAGGTCGAGCAAGCGGTTGCCGCCCGCGTGCAGGCCGCCCGGGCATTCGAGCCGCATTATATGGAACGCATGCGCCCCGGTGGCCGCTGGATCTCGGTCGAGGGCGCGCCGCTTACCCAGGGCGGCTGGGTGACGGTTTACACCGACATCACCGAGGTCAAGCTGCAAGAGGCGCTGCTGCGGGCGCGCTCGGCTGAGTTGTCGGACCAGGTTCTGGCCAATGCCGAACGGCTCAGCCAGGCCAACCGCGCCCTGGCCGCAACCAACACCGCACTGGAAGAAGCCAAGCGCGAATTGACCGAGATAGAGGCCCGCACCCGCCTGACCACCGAAATGATGCCGGCGCACATCGCCCATGTCGGGCGCGATCTGCGCTATACCTATTCGAACCGCCGGTTGTCCTCGGTGATGCCGGGGCGACCGCAGACCATCATCGGCCTGACCGGTCGCGAAGCGTTGGGCGATACGGCATTCAACAAGATCAGCCCTTATCTGAACCGGGCGCTGGACGGCGAGGCCTCGGTTTTCGAATTCGCCGACGAGGAGAGCGGGCGGCGGATCCGCGTGGCCTTTACCCCGGACCGCACCGGCGACGGACCGATCAACGGCGTCTATATCCTGTCGATGGATGTGACAGAGGAGGTGCAGGCGCGATCTGCGGTGATGCAGGCCCGCAAACGCGAGTTGGCGACGCAACTGACCTCAGGGCTGGCGCATGACTTTGCCAATCTGCTGACAATCATTCTCGGGCTCCAGGGCCGGTTGCAGCGGATGGCGATGCCACCGGGCGCGGACGAGTTGGTCTCGGCCACCCTGGCTGCGGCGCGACGGGGCGGGACGCTGCTTGACCGGATCGCGGGCATTTCGGGCAAGCGGGCGCTGCGGCCCGTGGCCACCGGAATGGCGGCGTTCCTTGCGGATATCGCGGTGCTGGCGCAACCGATCCTGCCCGACACCATCCGGCTGTGGGTTGCCCGCGAGGGCCTGGAAAAACCGCTGCTGTTGGACGCCGGCATGGTGCAAGACGCACTGGTCAACCTGATCCTGAATGCGCGTGACGCGATGGGTCCGCGCGCCGGGCAGATTACCCTGACGGCCCGGGCGCTGCGCGACACCTGGCTGGAACTGACGGTCGAGGATGACGGCCCGGGTTTCAGCGATGAGGCGTTGCTGCGCGGGCTGGACCCGTTTTTCACCACCAAGGGCGGCGAAGGGTCGGGCCTTGGCCTGTCGATGGTCTACGACCAGATTTCGCTGGCGGGGGGCACCGTCCGGCTTGGCAACCGCGATGGCGGCAAGGATGGAAAGGCGAAAGGCGAGGGGAGCAAAGGTGGGCGGGTGACACTGCGCCTGCCCCTGCGCCGCGCTGTCAGCGGACAGGTGCAGCGTATGGTGCTGCTGGTCGAAGACAGCGCCGAAATCCGCGAGAACGTTCGCGAAATGCTGCGCGCGATGGGTCATTCGGTGCTGGAGGCCGCCAGCGCGGACGAAGGGCTGAAGCTGTCTGCCCTGCCCGGCATCGACCTTGTGCTGTCCGATATTACCCTGCCCGGCATACTGAACGGCGTTGACCTCGCCGAGGCCCTGACCCGCGCACAGAACCAGCCGCTGGACAACGTTGCCGCACCAGTGTTCCTGATGACATCATTGCCCCCCTCCGACCCGCTGCGCATCCGGGCCGAACAGCGGTTTTGCGTGCTGACAAAACCCTTTGACCAGGACCAACTGACCGCCTTCCTGACCCCCGAGGTGCCATGAGCAAAGCTCCCCTGATCGCCATTCTTGACGACGAGCCCGAAATTCGCCGCATGTTGCAGTTCGCGCTGGAGGAGGCCGGGTTTCGCGTGGCAGCCTTTGCCCGCGCGACCGAATTCGAGGCGGCGTTGAACCGGGTGGTGCCCGATGTCTGCCTGGTTGATCTCGGGCTGCCGGACCGCGACGGCCTTGCGGTCGTGCACCGGCTGGCGCTGGAATCCGGGGCATCTATCATCATCATTTCAGGTCGCGCGCAGGTGCAGGACCGCGTAACGGGGCTGGAACTGGGGGCCGATGACTATATCATAAAACCCTTCGATCCGGCCGAGGTGGTGGCCC
>TARA_R110002096_G_scaffold415048_2_pt1 | contig 13559 bp, 9 predicted proteins | sample TARA_R110002096 | Tara Oceans TARA_R110002096 (sample SAMEA4397295) | marine metagenome | biome: Polar Biome; feature: [DCM] deep chlorophyll maximum layer (ENVO:01000326); material: water (ENVO:00002006), including particulate matter (ENVO:01000060) such as... | depth 35 m | reverse complement strand
TATCCTATTCAAATTTTCTCCTTAGGACCAAAAATCATAGAATTACATTGGCCGAAAATCATTGCAGAAGATGTTTTATTGGAAATAATTGCGCTCAAAAATAACATTGAAAATAAGTATTCCCCTATAATCTCTAGCATCTACCACAGTTACCAAGTTTTAAGCATTCAACTCAAAGAAATAGAATATGCAAGTGAAGTTACAACTTGGCTAAAAGAGTTGATTAAACGGCCTATGTCTAGAGAAAATTTGCCTCCGAGATGGATTTGGACCGTACCAGTTTGTTATGCTCCAGAAATAGTCTCCTCCCAAAATCAATATTTACAAGAGAAAGACATGGATTTGGAGACATTGATTGAATACCATACCAGTAAAAGCTTTCTATTGTACTTTTATGGCTTTTTACCCGGATTCATGTACCTGGGAGGTTTACCTGAAACTTTGCATATCCCTAGAAAAACCATTCCTGACAGGAAAATCAGCAAAGGTAGTGTGGCCATTGGTGGATCTCAAACAGGAATTTATCCTGTGGACAGCCCAGGTGGTTGGTACGTAGTAGGTAAAACACCGGTGGCCATCTTTGAAAATGGTCAGGTAAAATTACCTTTTAATCCTGGAGACAAGGTTCAATTTGCATCCATCTCTCCACAACGCTATACTGAGCTTCAGGAAGGCAGTGTTCATAATTGGGAAAAAACAGCTTACTGTGGGTAAAATAATCTTTCTCAAAGCAGGATTATACACTACCATCCAAGACAAAGGTAGGTTTGGTTTTGTGGATAAGGGAATTCCTTTGTCCGGAGCTATGGACGAGGAAGCCTTCCACCTTGCCAATTTACTTGTACGAAAAGACCCCGGTGCGGCGTGTTTGGAGATCTATATGGGAAATGTCAAACTATATTTTACAGAAAATTGCCAAATAGTATGTACCGGAGCCAATGCAAAAATAATAGTTGATGGAGATCTTTTTTCAACCAATGAAATTATCAATGTTTCAGCAGGCGCAAGAGTAAACATGCCTCCTTTTAGTAAAGGACAATGGCTTTATTTGGCAATAAATGGAGATTTTCAATGTGAAAAAGTTTTGGGAAGTCAGAGCTTTTATCAAAAAATCACCCAATTGTCAAAGTTTTCAGACAATGGTATTTTGCCTTATACCAATGCACCTCAAACTATTCCATTCGATTTCTCCAAAATTAAACCCAGAGTATTCTCGGAATTGATGTTTGTCCCTACCTATCCTGGTCCCTCCTTTTCAGCTTTGAGTAAAGAACATCAATTTACCTTGAGACACAGTACATTTACGCTTTCCCCAATCCAAAACAGAATGGGAATCCACTTGAAGGAGAAATTAAAACATGAACTTCCAGAGCTTATCTCAAGCCCTGTTTACCCTGGAACAGTACAGTTAACCCATGCTGGAAAAATGATTGTTTTAATGAAGGATGCCCAGGTTACCGGGGGATATCATCGGATTTTGCAATTGTCAGTGAGGGGTATTTCAAGACTTGCTCAACTAAGACCTAATGCTAAGTTCAAATTTCAGCTAATCGAAGAAACCAACACCTCTACCTGAGAGAGGAAAAGAAAAATTAGAGTTGATATTGCTCATAAATCCAGCCACATAAAATGGCCAATCCAAAGCTAACGAGTGTTCCTATTAATATATACTCTGTCAATTTTCTATCCTTGGATTCCTTTAAATCACCAAACCTAAATACTGACTTGGCTGCCACCAAAAAACCAATGGCTTCCCATTTTCCTGCAATTATAAAAATCAATACAAACCAACGTTCAAGAATCCCAATGTATTGCCCAGCCTTTTCCAATGAACCTATTTCATCAACAGTGGCAGGAGTCCATTTGGATATTATGGTCTTGATAATGATAGAAGCAGGTAAGGACAGAAACACCAGCAAGGTTACCACCAGCCAAAGTTTTTCCGAAACTGGATACAACAAATCCAAAAGTGTCGGATCAAGCACTCCAACCATTACAATTAAAGTAAGAATATGAGCCAATTGGTCTATAAAAAACCAATACCTTTTGGTTTGTTCTTTTTGCGCATATAGCTTGATCACATCAACGATGCCATGTACAAGCACAATCGCTACAGCGTATGGCCAGAAGGAAAGATCCGCAAGGATTACCATTATCAGTAGTCCATGTACCAACAGGTGCAAATACAGTTGATAGGCTTTAAACTTTTTAGCTTCTTTGGCCTCCACCCAACTATTGGGCTGAAACACAAAATCTCCCAATAAATGGGCTAAAACTAGCTTAATGAGTACAATCATGATATGAATTTTGCTAATCGATTTGGGAAGTAATCTACCAATGATTTAATTACCTCAAAATTGGCCCTAGAAAGTCTGGCACTTACTGAATTCTGGCTGATGTTTTCCAATGCGCCCAATTGGGTTTGGTTTTTAGAAGGGTTTTTGAAAGCAAGACAAACCATTTTAGCGGAATTTATTGACCAATTGTCCATTATGGTCAATGCCAACCTTAACATCAAATTTATTTCTTGGTTAAATTCATTGAAGTCACTCTTCAGCATAATCCCCTGATTCATCTTATGTAAATCCTCAAAAACCTCACCTGAATGAACATAGGCACTTCCATTGTTTTCTAGCAAGCGGTCTGCGGTATAATTTTCTTCACCAATCCCCATGCCCATTCTAATATCCAAAGGCTCAATTGACCTAATGGCGGCCTTAAGCAATATGCCCGCATAAAGTAATTGTCCTGGATTTTTAATTCTCAACTGAAAACTGTCTCCTCTATATATTTCCCAATCTTTACCTTCTGCTCCCCACTGATCCAGTTCCTTCTTTAATTCCTGCATCCATAGGCTTGCCGAAAGTTTTCTTGAATTGATCAGGTCACCTGTTATTATCCCTATCATTATCAGCTTGTATTTATCTACATTTTAAATGATATTTCAATTTATCTATTAATTGATAGATATTCAAGTTTATCCATCAAAAAAATGATAATTTTACACATTAACCATAAATAAATCCACCACACCCACAATTCCTATTAGGACAAAGCCAATTAAGCCTGTCATAAGCAGGTAATAAAGCGTGGGTAAAATGGTTTTCCTAAGCACACTTCCTTCTTTTCCTAATAAGCCTACCGTGGCAGAAGCCGCTACCACATTGTGAATGGCGATCATATTTCCTGCAGCAGCACCCACAGCCTGGAGCGCCAAGATCCAAGTAGGAGGCATTCCTAAATTATCCGCCACACCGAATTGAAACAAGCTAAACATCAAATTACTCACCGTATTGCTACCAGCTATAAAAGCACCTAAGGCCCCTATTGCTGGGGCGAAGAATGGATAAACCATGCCCACCTTATCTGCTGTCCACTCTGCCATCATTATAGGCATGGACAACAAACCCGAAGCATTCTCTCCGGAATTTATGTACACTCTCACCATGGCTACTGCAAACAAAAGCACAGCACCAGCTTTAAGAATCATCTTACTACTCTCACTAAAAGCTGCCTTAACTTGCTTTCCATTCATTTCATGTAAAAAATAAGTTAATCCACAGATCAAAAGTAAAAGCGTACCGGGTAAGTATAAAGGGGTACTGGAAGCGGATATTGTGGTATTAAGAATTTGATCAAGTCCAAACGACACACTGGTTAGCCAACTTTTAAATGGCAATTGAGGCAGCCTACTTAAAACCAAGATTATGGCCAATTGAAAATAAGGCAACCAGGCCATTTTCAATGAAATTTTCCTGGGATTGGAAGAGAAAGCGGGCAGATCTTTAGAGGGACTCAAATTCGCTGCGCCTAACCAATCTTCAGGCCATTGGTCTTTTTTCTCCATTTTCCAAATTGTTTTTGGCACCAGAAAGCCATTTTTAGCGGCAGAAACAACGAGTGACAAACCTACCAAAGCCCCAATTAGAGAAGGGAATTCAGGGCCTAAAAAAAGTCCCGTGATCATATAAGGAATCGTAAAAGAAAGTCCAGCAAACATGGCAAAAGGAAAAACCTGAAAACCTTCCTTCCACGATCTGTTTTTACCAAAAAACCTACATAGCATGAGTACCATTAAAAAAGGCATAAAACTCCCTACAATGGCGTGGATAATGGCAGCATTTCCAGTCACTAAAGCCAAAACATCTCCAATATTCAAGCCCATTTGATCTAATCTGCTTGTAAGTTCGGGGTTTTCCAAACCACCTTTAACGCCTACCAAAATCGGGGTACCTACAGCGCCGAAAGTGACTGCAGTACTCTGCACCATCATTCCCAAAACCACAGCGGCAAGAGCAGGAAAACCAAGGGCCACTAACAAAGGGGCCACTATAGCTGCAGGTGTTCCAAATCCTGCTGCCCCTTCAAGAAAGGACCCAAAAAGCCAAACAATGATAATTACCTGTATTCTCCGGTCTTTACTTATTCCAGAAAAACCATCACGAATACTGTCCACTCCTCCTGAAAATTTCAGAAAATTAAGCAAAAGAATGGCCCCAAATACAATGTAGAGAATATCAAAAGTGATAAACAAACTTTGAATAGAGGAGGCTAAAATGGTTAGCATAGACATATCCCAAAACGTAAATGCTAAAATGGCCGTAAGCAAAAAGGTTACTGGCATGGTGATTTTAGCAGCAATACGAAAGCCAACTAACATAATAGAGGCTATCAGGATTGGGAAAACTGCGAGAAAAAACAAAAGATTCTGCGACATTATTTGTTCCTATTATGAAGAATAAGTGAAAGGCATCATACAATAAAATCGAGATTTTCCGTCATTCGCTCCCCTTTATCATTCAATAGTTTCAGGTAAAGTGCTATCCTTTTTTCTGCAATTTTCAAATCAACATTGTTCAGGTTAATATTAAGTAAATCTATAAACCAAGGAATTTTCTTTTCCTCACCAACATATTTCTCAACGATGGACTTCGCAATAGGCAATGTGGTATACTTAGATGCAGCATACACATCTTTATCACTGGCATTCAAAAGCTTATCATACTCCTCTTGAAGTAATTTACTAAATAATTCAGGCGTAAAAACATCCCCTTCATTTACACCAGATTCTGCATCAACTTCCGTTATCACAGCCTGCTTGTGCAGCCATTCCCACAAAATACTTAGCCTAATTTCCCCAGTTGCCATGTCTTCCATTAGGTAGAGCACATTGTCATCACCAAAGAAATCTGCAGGTTTGAGAGCAGCAGCTTGCATTCCTTGACCAAAGGCATTGCCATATTGTAGGCCTACACTTAATAAGTTTCTAGCACCACGAATGGTCCTTGGTGCAGGTTCAAGATAAATCAAACCATCTGCATCCTCCTGAGTATAGCTTAACTTTTCAAAAGTTCTTCCCATCTGATTGGCCTGACCAGTTTTTTCCCAAACAGGTCTAACAATATGAACCATCTTCCAATGAGCTACCCATTTACCACTAGCCCCTTCACTAAGCTCTCTTTCTGCACCTGCCAAAGCCTTTTTCATACTTGCATTTACCCCTTCAGAGGATCCCACAGGTATATTTGGTTCCATACCACCTTGCCAAAGCGCAAAGTTGCCATTAATGTCAGGCGTGTTGACAGCCCTTCTTACCCGGTCTTCATAATTCCTCATGTACCCATAGGTCATGCCTATGGATTCAATATTGGGGTTAATGAAAGTTGGATCCCAGGCCATGGCATCAGACACACTATTAATATAATCCCAGCGACCAGTATTATAACCTACAAAATGCTTCCCCAAAGCAGCCCTAATCTCCATTAACTGATAGGTGGCTTCAAGTTGCTCTACCAATACATACACTTTAATGGTTCCATCCTTCAACTCCAAATGATTTTCTAAAGCGCTGATCATTCTATTCCATAAGGCAGCCTCTTCAGCCGTTTGAATTTTAGGCAGGTAAAGTACAATAGAAGAATCCGAAGCTAATAATGACTTATAATTATTAACAACATAGAGCACCAAATCAGCAATTGAGGCTGAAAAGGAGGCCCCATCAGCAAGACGAAGATGCCTATCATCCAAGTGAAGTCCACGTGCTCTAAAAATCTTGGTGGTGAAATTTAATTGTTCCTTCCAATCCTGAATCTTTTCATGACCAAAAAATGTCCTGCTCCAGCTATTCATCTGAGAAGCCACTTCTTCTGCCACGGACAAGAACACAGGGGATCTCTGTATGGCCAATTTGAGGTTTCGCTGATTGTCAAGGGACATGGTAGAGACTTGACCTAAGGCATCTTCACCATCAAACATCCATCCATCAGCTCCAGACAGCAAGGCATAAGCCACGTTGCGGATACTGCTTTCCAGACTCGCATTTGGCTTCGCTCCCGGGCCGGTCCCCTGAATCCATTGACGTTGAAGGTCTGCAGGGATTACAGCCCCTTCAAAATTACCTTCTCTGGCATCACTCACCTTAATATTGGTTCCTGCAATATTGGTTTCAGGGTTTAAAAAGGTTATCCTACTTCCATTTTGACTTCTTTCTTTTCTCCTGCGAAGTCGAATTTTCATCAATTTTTTTACTTCTACATTAAATGGTGCCATGTTCGCTAAGGCATGAAGCACGTCTGAGGAATAAACATCCTCATAAATCTCTTTCAAATTATCCCTGATGATGATTGCGGAATTATCCATTGTTAAAATTTAATGTTTGTTTATATACTATTTATAGATCCGTTATTTCAATGTTTTTCTACCTATACCAAATTGGTCTCCTTTGGCTATGATTTTTCCATTTTGAAAATGTAACTCAATCATCTTTTCACTTGCAACATAATTGTGGTGTTCGTCTTGAAGTAGGTGGATAATTTTCCTGGTTTTAACGTCTATCACTTCTCCACTTGAAGGATAGCCATACTTTCCATCAATGCTAAAGGTGATCCATCCAGGCATATCCTGCAAAGGAATAGTGGTAAGCTGCTGATAAGGTGGGTTAGCTTGAAATAAATGCAGGCGCATATTGTGACCATCACCGATCCATATTTCTTCCTCGTCTGGAGTAAGCCCTATCCCATGGCTTGGGTTACCATGCCTTCTTACAGGTCCTTTGTCCCAGCCTTCCACTTTGACACTCGCTAACACTTTACCAGTATTTAAATCACCAACTTCAAATCCTAAAAGCTCATTGACATTCACAAACACTCGGCTTTCCTGACTATTGATGGTAAAGGGTCTTATTCCATGAGAAAATGGCCCAACTTTCTTTATTATCGTGTGGCCTTTAGTTTCGGATACAAATAAGAAAGGAGAACTAATATCAGCCATGTAGGCAAAGCTTCCGGAAGGACCATAGATGGTATTGTGCGCCCTGTCAAAAACTTTTATTTTAGTGATTATTCCCCCTGTTTCACAATTGACTACATTCCAAAAATCTTTTTCAAGTGAGGGCAAATACATGGTCATTCCATCCGGAGAAATGGACATCCTATCTGCACCCCCATCGTAGGCTTTTTCCCAGATTATTTTTTCAGTAGACAAATCCAAGCGTTGGAGACCTTCAAGCGTACTGATGAACACACTGTTCAGTGCTATACTAACTGCTATTCCTTTAATATTGGATGGGCTACCGTCTTTCTTATAACCTTGCAAGGGAATTCTTTTGACAAATTTATGTCCATTGTCTATATCAAAGACCAATAAACCATGACCTCCATAACCTAAATAATTCCGAATACCGGGGACAGCTACATACAAATATCTCCGAATCTCCTGTTTGTGTAGCTTTGGGTCTTCCCCTTTGGCGAGTAATAATGAATGATTAAAACCTGTACTGATAAAGAACAAGGCAAGTAAAATATTAAAGTAAGATTTAAACCAAGTCATATGGCTTTTGGGTTTTGGGTTTATTATAGAAATGAAAGTCAGGTTTTACCCTAAATAGTTAAAAAGCCATTTTTGTTACGCCCCAGTTCTTCTGGTTAATTCAACACATAGCAAGCTTTCATTATAGGATTTGAATATTAATACCTAAGATAAAAAAATTGCGCAAACGATGTATAATTAAATGCAAAATCTAAAGAAATGTTTTGCTAAAATCTAAATGAATAAAGGCAGATTTTAATATTCCGAACACTGAATTTAACCCGGATTATGTAATAGGATTCGTAATGAGTATTGCAATCGCAAGAAAATCAGACTGTTTGGAGATTTTAGCATAGCACCGCTATGGTGAAATTGAAAACAGCAACGATTGGGTATTTTAAAGCGATTTCAGCACGTAATAGAATGTCTATTGCATACTTCGGGTTTAAACTTTGTCAACATTATTATAGCAAAAAAAGGTAAGAATGCCGCCACATGATTCTGACTTCATTCTTACCTAGATTATGAATTAGGGTTTTATTAATCTTTAAACTGGGTTACCTAAATTGATGTTTTTCATCCCTTCTTCATTCATAAAAGGCTGGTTTCGCAATCGCTGACCTGAAACCTTATAAATGGCATTGGCTACCGCTCCTCCAGTCGGCGGCAAAGCAGGCTCTCCCAATCCTGTTGGATCTATTCCATTGTCTATAAAGTGAGTTTCTATCTCAGGTATTTCTTTCATCCTAATCAAACGATAGGAATCAAAATTCTTCTGGTCTGCTACACCATTTGTAAAGGTAAGGTTTGCGAACATGGCATGTCCCATACCATCTAACATTCCCCCTCTTACTTGTTGATCAGCTCCTGTAGGGTTAATGACTATGCCGCAATCTGTAACTGCATAAATTTTATCCAACACGGCCTTTCCTTCTACAATTTTAGCTTCCGCAACTTGAGCCACATAAGATCTATGAGAAAAATAGACGCTAAAACCCTGTGAAACGCCTTGTTTTTTACCCCATCCAGATTTTTCGGCCACTGTGGTAATGACTCCTTTCATGCGGTCTATATCGTATTGGATCTCACCCACAGGCTTACTTTTTGCTTTATCCAGAAGATCCAATCTAAATTGCACCGGATCTTTACCGATTGCTTCAGCTACCTCGTCCAAAAAGGATTGTTCCGCAAAGGCAAGGAAATTCGTAATCGGTGCACGCCATGCATTGGTTGTAATGGGTGACTTGTATTCCATAGAACTTATTTCCAGGTTATCTATAGCTCCAGCTGGGAAATTATTCTCCCTTGTAGAATTGCCGGAGTTCATACCCACCCCACACAATTTGTAACCGATCAGTTCATCCTTACTATTCAATGCTGCCTCAAACCTATACTTTACTGCAGGTCTATAGGCTCCTCCAGTAATATCATCTTCTCTGGACCATGTCAATTTCACAGGTGCTTTCAGCATTTTGGAAAGTTCTACAGCTTCTTCCACAAAATCAGCTCTAAGTCGCCTTCCAAAGCCACCACCTAATCTGGTCAATTCAACACTTACCTTTTCCGGGGCAATCCCACAAATCTCTGCAGCAGCTTTTCTGGCTCGGTCGGGAGTTTGTGAAGGTCCTATCAATTCTACACTGTCCTCCTTCACGTGAGCAAAGAAGTTCATTGGTTCCATTGGACTATGGGATAAAAAAGGACATTGGTATTCACTTTTTATAACCCTTGCTGCATTCTTAAAGGCTGTATCCACGTCACCATCTTTTCTCTTCACCTCAGCCTTACCAGAATTAAGCATTTCATCAAATTTCCTATTGTGAAAGGCAGTCGATTCTAATGCTTTATCAATAGGCTCATATTCAATATTAAGTAGTCTTCTAGCTTTAATTAAAGGCCAAGTGCCTTCTCCTACTACAGCTACATTGTCTTTAAAAATAAGAACATCTTTGACCCCTTTTACTTTTTTTGCCTCATCAGAGTTAACACTTTTCAACTTCATACCAAAAGGAGGCCTTTGAATCATGGCATGAAGCATTCCATCACGGTACACATCCAAGCCATAAAGAGGTTGGCCAGTAAACATAGCATCATTGTCCACATTTTTTACAGGCGTTCCGATGATTTTAAAGTCTTTGACCGATTTTAATTGAACATTTTCAGGGACAGGTAAAGTTGATGCTTCATTGGCTAATTCACCATAATTCAACTTTTTAGATCCGTAAATAACATTTCCTTTGTCTGTTGTCAGTTCGCTCATGGGTACATTCAACCGCTTGGCTGCCGCTTCCATTAGCAACTGCCTTGCCGTGGCCCCTGCTTCCCTTAATCGCTGCCAGGAATGTGGCATGGCTCCTGAACCTCCCGTAACCTGTCTATCGTATTTTTCTGTATCTAAAAAGGCTTGTTGTACCCTAACGTTTGACCAATCTACATCCAATTCTTCAGCTACAATCATTGGAAAAGAGGTTTTGATGTTTTGCCCCAATTCTGGATTAGGAGAAAAGATCACCACATGATTGCTGGGAGAAATGGATAAAAAGCTATTGAAATTGATGGCCTTGTCATAAATCTCCTCATCGCTGATGACTTTCATTTTTGGTGAGTCACAGGCAGACCAATTAAAACCAATCAATAAACCACCACCAGCCGTGGCTGCTATTTTCAAGAAATCCCTTCTATTCGATTTTAGTGCTTTGTTCATGGTTATTTGATTTTAGCTGAGGCCAATAATACTGCTTCTTTGATACGGTGGTAAGTACCACATCTGCACAAATTGGCATTCATTCCATCTATTACTTCATCTTCTGAGGGTGAAGGATTTTTCTTTAGCATAGCTGCTGCTGTCATAATCTGCCCAGCCTGACAATAGCCACATTGAGCGACATCTACTTCTTTCCATGCCTGCTGTACGGGATGATCCCCCTTCTCTGAAAGCCCTTCTATGGTGGTAATTTTTGAATCTCCTATAGAAGACACTGGAAGCCCGCAAGAACGCACAGCTTCATCATTCATATGGACAGTACATGCTCCACATTGAGAAATACCACAGGAATACTTGGTTCCAATTAAACCCAAATTGTCTCGAAGCACCCACAATAATGGAGTATCTGAATCCACATCCACCTCATAATTTTTATTGTTGACTTGAAGTTTGTAGTTAGCCATTTCTTAATCTATAAAGTAAAACTTTTTTTAAAAATAGACCCTAAGTAGGTATACTTTTTCTAGGACTATTTAAATTATTTTAATACGAGAATGCCCTTTGTGAATTTATAGATAATTACTCATATAAATACCATAAAATCATCACTATAAGCAATCCATAATTAATCCAAATAAACAATTTAGGCAATCCAATTTAATTTTTAGCCAGCTTTAGCTTCGGCTATTTCAATCATCAAAATATACTGTTTATTCTTTTGATATTGAAAAATAATTAATTAAATTTTGAAGCACAAAGAATCAACACAATATTTCATCCTACAATCTTAAAATACAAGAAAAATGAATAGAATTCCTGGTTTACTGGTTTTAGCCGGGGTCTTATTGGCTATTCTGTTTTTATATTCCAACCCGGAAATTTTGGGTAAAATTTGGTTATGGATGATCGGTTTTATAGGCTATCTGGTCATAGCTGCAAAAAAAGGTTTTGAGATGATAAAAGACTTATTTACCAAAAACCAAGCTATTGTCAATATCCCCGATAAAAAGCAAGAGCCAAAGCCGGAAATTGAAAAGATCAAGAAGGTACTCCAACCTAATATAGAAGAAGCAAGCAACTTACTGGTCAATGAGGAGATAAATGCACTACCAAAAGCCATGATCACTGTTTTAAGGTATGTTGATGATGGGAATACCACATTGGGCTTGATGTTTCTCAACAAAACCTTCTTTGCTTATACATTGGAAGATACGCATAACGATGAGAAAATTCCCGGAGGAACCAGGATTCCTGAAGGTCATTATCAACTAGGGATCAATGAGCAACTCAGTCCATTGACAAAAAAGTATAGAAACAGGTTTAATTGGTTTTCAAACCATATTGAAATAAAAGGGATACCCAACTATGACAAGGTATATATTCATATTGGAAACAGTCACAAGGACACAAAAGGCTGTATTCTTATAGCTGATGGAGTCAATGCGGGTCAGACTGAAAAAATGATTTTACAATCTCAAAAAGCCTACGAAAGGTTTTATAAAAATATAATCCCAAAAATCAATCAAAACGAGCCAATGGCGATTAATATTCTAAATGAGGAATGGTTTGAAAGGGTTACCAAAGCCCCTCAGTTAGTACATGCCTAGGACAATACAATCTTAATTTAGAGACCTCAGACCGAAACACTCCATGGAAAATGCCACTTCAACCCCTGAAAACCAGGAAAAAAAGCCCAAATTAATTTCAGAACGCAATTATATTTTTATTCATATTGCTGCGATATTGATCATAATGTTAGCCTCATTGATCTTCATTGTGCCCGGCATGGAATCTACCAACCATACATTTGCCAATGGATTCGTCATAATTGTTGCCTTGAGTTTTATATACGGATTGGTAGCAAGGCATATCAGTCCGAAGGTTAAGGACAGAAACCCAAATTTCAATCCCTACCACACCTTTTTCTTTAGAGGGACCGTTATTCTCTCTATTATTCTGGTCATTTTTGCGGTGCTGGGAGCGCTCTTTGTATATGTAGAGCATGACAACCTCTTTCAGGCCATAGGGCTTGCCACAACTGTTATATGGATCGCATTGTTTCTGATATACTTTATGTGGTCAGTTTACCATTACAATATTAATTACGGACTTACGGATCAGGATTGGCAGCGTATCTATGATTTCAGGGATATGCACAGCAAAGGCATACCTGTTAAACCATCAGATTTGGAAATGCCGGAATACAATCCATATAAAAGTCAAACTTTTGGTTTACCTCCTGGAACAGTAAGAGGTATGATTGCATTTACGCTTTTAATGGGAGGCATGTCTCTCTTGATCGTCAGCTTTGGCACACAGTACACAGGAGTAGATGCAGCTTTATTAAGTCAGCAGTTTGAATTCTTTGAAACCGCCTTCTTAATGATGATTGCCTTTTATTTTGGAGATAAGTCTTTAAAGTACCTACGAGAAAGATGGACACCTAAACAAGTCGGTAATCAAGACAGCAGCAATGCACAGGCAGGAAATGGCGCATCTGCTACCACCAATCAAATAAGCAATACGTCTAGACCTATGGACAATATGGAAATTGACAATGCCTTTTTTGAAATGGAGGACAGAAATTTTTCCATTGAAAATGGGCTGAAGGTTGAGGAAATGCCAGCAGCTACGCAGCAAAGGGCTATTCTATCAACCTCTTTTGATACCCAGCCTGAGTTGAGTTTACATAGGGAAGAGTATGTTCAGATAAAGGACAATACCAATAGCAAATTGCTTAGCGACATGGACATCAGAATAGCGCTAGATGAACTCGAAGAAAAGGACAACATAAAGGTAAGTTTACCTGTGATAAAGGCAATTGTGAAAGTTGAATCTGCTGGCCGGGGTCACCTTAGCGATGGAAGAGCAAAGATTTTGTTTGAAGGCCATAAATTCTGGTATTGGCTAAAAAAATTCAACAAAGATCCAAAAGCATTGAGTGTAGGCAATGAAGACATTATTTATGAAAAATGGACAAGGTCACATTACAGGGTTGGTATTAAGGAATATGATCGTTTAGAAAAGGCACGGAAAATTGACCCAAAAG
>TARA_R110002096_G_scaffold83876_7_pt1 | contig 13562 bp, 13 predicted proteins | sample TARA_R110002096 | Tara Oceans TARA_R110002096 (sample SAMEA4397295) | marine metagenome | biome: Polar Biome; feature: [DCM] deep chlorophyll maximum layer (ENVO:01000326); material: water (ENVO:00002006), including particulate matter (ENVO:01000060) such as... | depth 35 m | reverse complement strand
CTGCTCTTTTGAGCCATAGCAATTGTTTGAGATTCAGACAAATTGCTAATGCGATGAGAAACCTCCTGCATGCTTTTCTTTTTTGTGAAAGACAAATCTAATTAAAATTGACAGCCATTCTCTTAAAATTATGAAGGATATGTAGAAGTATTTCAACAGTTGTACAGGAATTAATTTTATTTTTACTCAAAATTTATCTTATGGAAATTGCTTTAGAAATTTTAAAATACATTTTACCTGCAGCCATTATGTTTATTGGCACTTACTTTATTATACAGAACTTTTTGGAAAGTGAACACCGAAAAATTGAATTCAATTACCGCAACGATAATAAAAAGTTTATTTCTCCCATTCGTCTGCAAGCTTATGAACGCATGATTACATATATGGAAAGAATCAACCTAAGTAATTTGGTGATGCGCTGCTATAAGAATAATATGAATGCCAAGCAATTACAGCTAGCCATGCTTACAACTATTCGTACAGAATACGATCACAATATTTCTCAGCAATTGTACATCGCAGGAAATACCTGGAAGCTAATTAAATCAGCTCGTGAAGAAACAGTAAAGGTAATCAACAGTTGTTCAGATCAATTGAAAGACAATGCAAGTGGAGTAGAGCTGAGTCAATTTATTTTGGAATTGGTTGGTAAAATTGAACGTCAGCCCTCAGATGTTGCTATTGAAGCTTTGGTGAAAGAAGTGAATAGAACCTTTTAATTAATGACGGAACTCAAAAAACATCGCGAAGACAACCTTCATAAAAATGGAGGAATAGTTGGTAAGTGGCAGGATTTTATTGGAGAATTTGTCTATGGCGGAATTGATGGAAGTGTCACCACTTTTGCCGTAGTTGCAGGTTCCGCAGGAGCAGGGCTCGATGCTTCAGTGATTATAATTTTGGGCTTTGCCAATTTAATTGCCGATGGTTTTGCCATGTCGGTTGGAAGTTACCTTTCCAATAAATCTGAGATTGAAAATTACGACAAACATGAACGCACGGAATATTGGGAAGTCGACCACCTTCCTGAAAAAGAACGGGAAGAAATTCGAGAAATCTATGAAGCCAAAGGTTTTGAAGGAGAATTATTGGATCAAGTAGTGGCGGTAATTACAGCTGATAAAGACCGTTGGGTAGATGTAATGATGAAGGAAGAACTGAACATGACCAAATCCGATAAATCACCCTTAGCGATGGGAGCTATGACTTTTTTCTCCTTTATTTTAGTTGGATTAATTCCCTTATTGGCCTATTTATGGGACATCAATGCTGAAGTTAGTTCAGAAAATACCTTCCAAGTAAGCATCTTTTTAACTTCCCTTGCTTTTATAGGAATTGGTTGGCTAAAATCTTACGTTGCTCAAACCAGTAGAATACGCAGTATATTAGAAACCTTGTTTCTAGGTGCAGCAGCTGCAACGTTGTCCTATTTTGTTGGAGGATTTATCGAAAGTTTAATCAATTAGCGCCATGTTACTTTGGCTTGTATTTCGCTGATTTGTTGCTTAGAAATTTCCGGTAAGCCTTTTTTGGGAACTCCCAAGAGCAAAAAGCCCATGCATTTGTCATCCTTTCCCAGAGCTAGGTATTCTTTCATTTGCTCAGTAAAGGCAAGCGCCCCAGTACTCCAATAGCCAATAATGTTGAGCACTTTCATTGATAGCAACATGTTTTGAACCGAGCAAGCGACCGCATATTCTTCTTCTTGAACAGGAATACGCTGCTTTTCATCTCTTTTCATACAGATCGCGATGACATGCGAAATGATTGATGCATTGTTTTCAAACTTTTTAATTTTTTCTTGTTTGATTAAATCAACGGGAGTAACGCTTTGATATATTTCGCTGAGTTTTCCAAAAAAATCTTTCACCATTTCATCAGAAAAAACAACATACCTCCAAGGCTCTGTTCGTTTGTGCGAAGGGGCATAATTGGCATTTTCAAGCATTTTCCAAATTGATTCATTCGGAATTTTAGCACCTGCTTGCATTTGAGCGGGATACAAGGATTGTCGCTCTTGAATCCATTTACTGACGGTTTCTATATTCATATGCTATTTTTTAGAATCAAATTTATTAATTGTATACTTGAATTACGAATCTTGGCGCTCTTTGCGAAAAAACTTTGCGGTCCTTTGCGAGTAAAATAGTTGAATTTCACGCTAAGCGCGCAGAGAATACGCTAAGTACGCTAAGAGATTGTGTAAATTATCAAAATTAGATATAAATGTCTATTAGAAGATTAGAAAATCTTGGCGCTCTTTGCGAGAAAAATAGGTGAATTTCACGCTAAGCGCGCAGAGAATACGCTAAGTACGCTAAGAGATTGTGTAAATTATCAAAATTAGATATAAATGTTTATTAGAAGATTAGAAAATCTTGGCGCTCTTTGTGGTTAAATTTTAAAAACTTTTTTTAACCTCATAGTTACATAGCATTTAAGCCGAAAAAACATAGAAGCTTTGCTTTAAATAGCTATTTCTATGTTTAAAATTTCATTTCTATGAGGTTTATGGTTTGAAGTGTGATAATATATTGAATTATTATTCTGTCAATTAGTAAAAAGTAGGGTCATCCAAAATGGTGATTTTCTCGATCGGGATCAATTGAAAAGTACTTTCCATTAGATTTACTAATTTCGTTCAAATTTATTTTTTATGAAAAACCTTCTCTTAGCATCAGTAATCTCATTTTTTACTTTTCAAATCCAATCACAAAATGTTTATTGGCAACAAAAAGCAGCATACACTATGGAAATTGACATGGATGTTGAAAAGAATCAATTTACAGGAAGTCAAAAATTAGTGTATTACAACAATTCACCAGATACACTTCACCGTGTATTTTATCATTTGTATTTCAATGCTTTTCAACCGGGAAGTATGATGGATGTTCGCTCAAGAGAAATTGATGATCCAGATCCACGTGTGGGAGATCGAATTTTTAAATTAAAAGAAGAGGAGCAGGGCTATCAAAAAATTAAGCTGCTAAAGCAAGATGGTAAGGAGCTTAAATATGAAGTTAGCGGAACCATTTTAGAAGTGCTATTAAATCAAGCGATTTATCCAAATACCAGCACAGTTTTTGAAATGGACTTTGAGGCTCAAGTGCCTTTGCAAGTAAGAAGATCGGGGAGAGACAATAAAGAAGGTGTGCGTTTTTCCATGACGCAGTGGTATCCAAAAATGGCGGAATACGATTTACATGGTTGGAATGCGAACCCTTATGTTGGAAGAGAATTTCACGGTGTTTGGGGAAGTTTTGATGTTAAAATCAACATTGATGCAGCTTATGTTTTAGGAGCAACGGGTGATTTACAAAATCCTCAAGCAATTGGACACGGCTATGGTGAAGAAGTAATCCAAGCTGAAAAAGGCGGAAAGTTGCAATGGCATTTCAAAGCTGATCCTGTGCATGATTTTGCTTGGGTAGCTGATCCGGAGTTCACTCATAAAAAAATGCAGATGAACAACGGAACAATGCTGCATTTTTTATACAAGGAATCAGAGGAAACTCAAAATTGGGACAGTTTACCAAAGTATGCCGTTCAAATTTTTGAAATCATGAATGAGAATTTTGGAGAGTATCCTTACAAACAATACACTGTAGCTCAAGGTGGAGACGGAGGAATGGAATACCCAATGATTACGCTAATAACAGGAAACAGGAGCAAAGGGAGCTTAATTGGTGTTACTGCGCATGAAGCAGTACACTCTTGGTACCAGCACATTTTGGCAACCAATGAAGCTTTGTATCCTTGGATGGATGAAGGTTTTACAAGTTATGCCGACAATTTTGTATTGGAAAAAGTACTCAACAATTTTACACCCTTTGTTAGAAGTTACAGCAGTTATTACAGTTTAGTAAAATCAGGCAAACAAGAGGCTCTCAGTACCCACGCAGACCATTATGACAGCAACCGCAGTTATGGAGTCGCTTCGTATTCCATGGGCTTGATTTTTCTTCACCAACTTTCTTACATTGTCGGTCAAGAAAATTTTATGAAATCTATGAAGCGCTACTACACTGATTGGAGTTTCAAACACCCGACACCGAATGATTTTATAAGGGTAGTGGAGAAGACTTGTAATATGGAACTTAGTTGGTATTTAGAGCATTGGATTCATTCTACCAGAACAATCGACTATGGAATCAAAGAAGTGAAAGTGGTTAAAGGCAAAACAACAGTAGTGCTCGAAAACTACAGCAATTTCCCAATGCCAATCGACCTAAAAATTACATTTAAAGACGGAAAAGAAAAATGGATCAACATTCCTTTGCGCATTATGAGGGGAGAGAAAGCAGCAGAAACGAACATGAGCGATTATGAAGTTCGAGAAGATTGGCCATGGACCTTCCCAAAATACGAATTGCAAATCGACAGTAAATTAGAAAACATCGAATCAATTGAAATTGATCCTTCAGGAAGAATGGCTGATGTGAATCGGTCTAATAATGTTTATCCTTCGGATAGAGGGAATAGTTTTATTGTAGAGTAATTTTTTTTATAATTTCTTTTTGTGTGGTACAAAAACAAACAAAAAACCCACGGCATTATAAAATATCAAGAAAATCTACGCAGCCACCAACCACAGCTAAAAAAAACTCATCTCGATTAAAATCGAGACTCAAACAGTTTTTTAGCTAATATCCACGCTACCTGCTTGATTTTTAAGAAATTTTCTAAAAGCCGACCTTCTCGTTTCATTGGTGACATTTTTATTTAGTTTTTTATAGTTAGATTTTTTTCAACTAAAGATTAAAGATTATTGTGAAAATGAACTTATAATCAATGCAATCGTATTTATACTCTTTTTCCCAATGAATTAAGTTGGAATGATATGAAAGAAATAAATTTAATATCTATTTAATCACCTATAAGATAATTAGTTAAAAATTATTTAATCCCAACTTTTTGAAATAATAAATATATTTTCTATCTATGTTCTTTAAAAACCTAAACTTTAGAAAAGATGTATCAACTAAACAAACCTCCGAGCATTTTCTGGGTCTTAACTGTTTTAGCACTAGTATGGAACGTATTAGGCGTAATGGCTTACTTAACCCAAGTTTTCACTCCTGAATTAGTAAAAGCAAGTATGACAACAGAGCAGGTGTTGCTATTAGAATCTACGCCAACAGTTATTAATGCAGCATTTGCTGTTGCTGTTTGGGCTGGATTTTTAGGCGTTATACTTTTGTTGTTCCGTAAAGCCTTGGCACTGTTTATTTTTTGGCTTTCTCTGGTTGGTATTATCATCCAAATGGGATACAATACTTTTTTTACAGAAGCACTTGATGTTTATGGAGCTCAAGCCATCATAATGCCAATCATAACTTTGGGAATTGGTGTTTTGATGATTGTGTTTGCTCAAAAAGCAGCTTACAAACAATGGATTGCCTGAGAAATTACTTTTTCAATAATTCCTTCACAAGGAGAAAGTAGAGGACTAGGAATTTACTAATTACTGGAATCCTACAGCTAATTCATTTTGGATATTGGACTAATAGAGAGTGGTGTTCTGAAAACACAATTTAACAAAATACAATTTAACATAATATTAATTATAGGACAAAAGCAGTAAATCTCGTAATAGCCGTATTTCGGCTATTTACACATAATAGCAGTTCTTGGACAGTACGCTGTTCAATAACGACAGCTATTATGTTAAGAGATTTACGGCTCACAACCTGAATCACTTTTGTCAACTATAATGTATATTATGTCTGCTCCCGATTAAGTTTCTGTGGCTTTTACAAAAAGCCTACAAAACTAATAATCGGGATTGCTTTGCTTTTGGCAGCAAAGTAAATAGTTCACACTTTCCGCCCAATGATTCTAATGAACATCTGTGCTTGTGTCCTATAATTTGTCGTTATGTCTCCGTACATTTCGTCTGTCGGGATTCGCCTATGAGGGAAAACCGACTTTAGGAGGTTCACGAGCACCGTTGAAAATATACCCGTCGCGAGTAAATAGCCGCTATTGGCTTTATATAATACTCATATATGATATACAAAAAGTGATCAATGAAAACAATGGTATTATTGCTCCTGAGGATTTTATGAGAAAAGTAATCAACATTTCTGTAGGTGGCGCAAGAGGAATGTTAGCAGTAAAATTGGCTAAAACACCTTTAAGCCATATAACCCTCCCTCTATTAGATACAGGCTCTTTGAAGCAGGAAAAGAACTAATTGCTATTTTTTCCTTTTAACTTTTGGTTAAAAATATAAGTTCTGTTTCAATTGCTTCAACTAGCTTGCTTTAAGTTAATAACGACGAAGGATTGCAAATTTTACTTAGCGGGGACTTATAACTATTGCTGACTGTACTTTTCAATAAAAGTTTTTTTGGAAACTATTTTTAAAACTTGATCTGATTTTAAGAGAAGTAATTCTTTTCCTGTGTCTAAAAAGACTGGTTGCTTTGCATAACTCCAAACTTTTTTTCTTCTTATCCAGTTGTATTTATAGTAACCTAGTTCTTCTTTTTTTCTTGCATAATCTTTTGCAGCTATAATTCCTTTATCAAAGATTGGGAGAAGAATTTCATGTTTTAATTGGTTAGCATTGACTGTTAAGCTATCTGTAGGCTTTCCATCAAATAATCTTTGGACTGCTTTGTCTACTTCATAATTAAATTGCTTTAATATATCTTTAATTAGCTGTTCAGAGAATCCTTGATTCCAACTTTGCTTAATTTCATTACTAAAATTTATGAGTTTTTCTTTCGCTTCTTTTGAAACCTCAATTCTGTCATTTACTCTGTCATTCAAACATTTAACTCTAATTGTTTCAACTTCATCTAAGATTGAATTGAAGTCTTCAAATTCAATTTTAAAATTTTTAGCGTTAACTACCCATATCATTTTTTGATAAAAGCGTTCCCGAGCTCTAATCTCGTCTGAGCCAATTGAAGAGTTTTGAAATTCAATAGTCAGTTTTTTAGATGGGTTATGAATATCTGCTCTGTGTTTTTTTCCATGTTTATCAGATAGCACCACTTCCTGCCACTCTTTTGGGAACTGACTTTTCCATTCTCGGTGCCATTCAGTTTCATTTTCCCACCATACATCGCAATTCTTTTTCCCTTTATGAGCCCAATGATGTATTTTAATATTTCCGCATTTTGCTATTACAACTTCCTCACAAAGTGGACAGCTTCCTCTGCCATGTTTAAAAGCTTCACTCTTTACACCATTAAAAATTGCGTACTTCATATCACTTCCTTGGAAATTCCACAACTTAAAAAGAAAGTAAAAAGTAGGCCAAGCAAAGCCCAATTAAAAATCCTTCTCATAAATAAATATTTAATGAATTGACTTCAAAGATAGTACATTATGCGAATGTGATCAAATACTTTGAAATGGGTATTTGTAAATTTAGTCTATCATTATCGGTTTTGAATCAGGGATTTTAACTAATTTGTTTTAAGGAAATAAAGGCGAAGGATTGCAAATCCTTCGTAGCAGGGATTATATGCTCATATCATGTTTTTTTTTCGGGAATTCGCGAACTTCTTTCAGTCTCTTCAAGCCTAAGCCGTCATGCTTTCTTTTGGGCTTTCGTATTTCGTTATTTAACATAATGTTTAACTTTTTATAATCTATCCGCTAAAGACTGTTCTATATGAATTCTAGATCTCCTTAATTCTTTTATTAGTTTAGATTTCCATGCTCCAAAGTCGTCAAACGGTTCATGGACTATTCCTGCATAATCACTCGGCTTCTCTATTGATGATCCTGTTTCATTTAGTATAATTATATTTTCCCTGCCAATCTTTCCTAAAAAATAACCCATTTCTAGTATTACATTTTGTCTAACTCTAGGGTTCATTTTTGAATTTTGTGCCTTTAATCCACCGACATCATCAGCAGAGAAAAGTATTATAGCATATTGACATTCCTCAGCATTTCTAAGAAATTTTTCTATTATTGTTCCTCCTCCATTGTACTCTTCTTCAAGAATTACATAATCTAACTTCAGTCTCCCTAAAAGACTTGAAACTTTATCTCTCATTGAAATATTACGACCATGTACAATAAATATTTTCTTATTTTCTTCTATTATTTGTCTTGCAAGGTTCGTAATTGATCTTTGAACGTTTTTTTGATTTAATCTATCTAAATCACTTTTAAATTTAGATAAATTATCTATGTCATTTAAAATATTATTAACACAATCTAAGTATAAGCTTGATCTTGTAAAGTGATTGACTTTTATATAAGACTTAATTTTATTTACTTCTTCTACTAATAACTCGGTAGCATCTTTTGTATATTCTATTTTATATACAGAATCTATAACCTGTTGTAATCTTTCCATATTTTTATTGTAAAGTCTCCACTACTCTATTAGAATTATATTCACTTAATTTTCCTATTCCTTTACCAAAACTCTGATTTACTAAACTTTATATTCTAAAAATTCCAAGAATTTTTTCCCAAACTCTGAAATAGTCATTAATCTGTATGGTTTATAATCATGCTTACCAATCCCTTCATCTACTAAAAGAGATTTTGAAACTAAATCTTGAATATAAAAGATGTAATCCCCTTGTTTTAAGGAATAAAATTCTGAATTTCTAATAACATCTTTATCCTTAATTGAATCTTGAATTTTTTTACGTTCTAATTCAGACTTTGCAATCTCATACTCTTTTTCCGCTATACTTTCATTTTTATTTAGTCGCTTGATTTTAGCTTTATCTATCAAGCCTTCTTTTATCTTTTTTAATTTTTTTATAGTTTCCGTAAGTTGTTCTTCTTTTTTTGTAAGCTCTTCAATTGGAGTTTTAATCTCATTATGACTTTTGAGAATGCTAATTTGGACTTCATTTAGTTTTGAAACAATATCTAAGTAAGTTTCAGTAAAGTCAGTATAATTAGCATGTTGAATTTGATTCGCCAGAATATTTTTAAAATGTTCAATCTTATGTTTACTTCTATTGTTGGCTACGCTTCTTAGTATTGCCTCAAATACATCTCCGAACTCTTCTGATTTAATGTCATCTATTTTTACTTGTTTGATATTTAGGGATTTATAGAATTCCTTAAATGATTCAACAAATTGATTGATTCTGTTTTGCTTAATTCGAGACCTATGCTCGAATACCACTTCATCCAAAGCATCTCCGATATATGGAATAATTCCAAACAATACTTTAGTTGCAGTTTTTGATATCTCTTCCTTATTGTTTATCATAAAGGTTTACTGTTTTTCGTATTTTCTAAAATTCTATATCGACCAAGCCTTAAAACTGCCAGAAATATTAAAAGGAATTTACTTAAATTGTAATCCGAATACCTATAAAAAGAGTGAGCAATATTATTCCTAATATTCATTCCATTTCTAAGAAGTATAAATTTAAATAATAGTCTATCACTTTCATTGAAGTAATTTTGAACTTTATCATCTAAGAGTAACTCTTCAATAAACATCTCACGAGTTCCCTTTATTTTTCTATCATATTTTACGGTTTTAACTTTGAGGAATTGAGCGAATGTTCTTAAAATTCCTTCAAACTTCATTGCAAGTGAATCAATGGCAAGTATGTAACCAGGTTTATAATTGAACTCATTAACATGAGACTCAAATTGAATAAAAAACTCTTGAATTGCTGGAGCAATCATACTTAGCCAACTGTGAAGGGTATCCTCTCCACCGCCATGTCTTTCCATAAAGAATTGAGCAAGCCAAGATCTTTCTTTAGCAAATTCAATGAAAGAACTAAAAGAAAGTTTTCCATTTTCTACCCCACCAGTAAAAAGAAAGTATAAGAATGGATTTACACTAAAACCTATATACCAACCATAATTCTCAAATACTTTTCTTAAATGTATTTCCTCATCAGAATCGTTTCCCTGCGATTGATTATTATTAATATCAATATAACTTGGAGTTACAGTATCTAAGAAGGATTTTTTCCTGTTTTTCTTAGCACTTTCTTCAACCCATTCAGCATCGGGAAAAATATCACGATCATCACCATTTGCTAGATAAGTAAATATCTCTTCAGAGGTTAATTCTAAAACTCTCTTTGCTTTTGCCCTTAGATACTTAATAAAAGCTTTTGAATTATTATCATCATAACGATGTTGCACATAACTCAAATTCTGTTCATTCCTGAGATTAGCTATTTTTAGTGCTATTTCTTCAATTTTAACTTTGTTATTTGCATCTTCATAATACATCAAGGCTTTTCCAAAATATTTGACGGGAATTATTTTAGAGGTATCATCCATTCTATTCTCAGCTAACTCCTCATAGATAAAAGCAAGAGCTTCGTTTATTTTCACTAAGGAAGTAACATCTTTTTTTGCTATCTCTAGTCCTGATAATAGAATAGACTCTTTATGTAAGAAATCGTGTGGAACTTTCATATTTTCTGCTATCTTTAAACAAAGATCAATTACACCATCAAAATCTGATTTTTTAAACTTTGTGTTTTGTGTTGCAAAGTCTATAAATTCATGCTTCCTCCATGGCTCAATATTATCATTATCAAAAATGCATTTTTTCCAAATACCTTTAAAATCACTCTGTCTATAATTTGCAGAAAAGGCTAAGTAGAAACCATTCTTAAAATAATCAAAGAAATATTCCTGTATGTCATTATCTAGTTCATTCCACTTTGTCGTTAAAAGTTTGTAATAACAATCAATAGCTTCTTGAGCATAGCTCCTATTCTTAAGTGTTTTATCACTCCAAAGTATTTGATTGTATCTTATCTTTAGATAAATATTTTGTACAGAGTTAGCTCTCTCAATAATGTAACTTCCCATTGCATCATTAATTGCGTTGATCGATGGGAAACCATATTCAGTTGCATCTTTATCAGTAAAAAGCACTCTTGCTTTTGCTTCACCATTTGATAATACAAATTGAAAACAAGCGATTTCATATTGTATTTTATTAAGTACGTTTTGGTTTAATTTTTCAAAATTTGATTCTCGAATATTAATTAGGTTTGAAATAACCTGACTTTTTTGAGTTGAAGAGTTAGTTATTGATTCAACTTCGATGTAAAATTGGTCTAAGTTATTAAACTGCATTTCTTTGATATATATTTGCTATCCTTTCTATTGCTTGGGTCTCTGACTGAAGAAAGAAATTCAGAATTCTTCTCATAATTAATCCACAACTTTAGTCTCCTCCTATTATATCACAAACCAAATCATCAAATTCTACTTTTTTGTTCATTAAGGATGTTTAATGATTCTACATTTAATTTTAGCTGAACTTTATTCTATTTTAGATAATTCTTCAATAATCTTGCTCCATTCATTAACACATTTAGCAATTACTTTACTTAGTAAATTAACTAATTCACCGAATTCATTATAAATACCAAACTCAAATTTTAGTTCTTTGGATCCTGTAGTGCTTATTTGGCCTGAACTATTTAACGTTATATAGTTATTTCCACTTGAGCTACCTTTTATTGTCATTGATATTGAATGATATTTTAATATTGGATTAAACCCAGAACGGGATTTATTTAGCGGTGTCCCATGTTTTTCTATATTATTCAAATCAATTAATAATTGTAATTCCTGATTGGAATTTATTTTTTCTTCAACAATTGATTGGGCTATACCTTTCTGTTTTGCTAACTTTTTTAGATGATCTTTCATATTTGCCAAAGCAGAAATATCGCTATGCACCTTATTTAATAGAGGCAGCATTTGGGGAGCGAAACTAACTGTGCCTGCTTTATCTCTAACAGTTTTCATTAACTTCGATTCACCATCTCTCTCTTCAATTGTCAATGCTTCTTTTAATCTTGCTAGTCTTGTTGAAATATCGTTGTAATTCATATTAATCACCCTCCACTATTTTAATTTCTTCTTCAGTTAAACCGTATAAATTATATACCATCCGGTCGATTTCCCCATCCACTCGCTCAATCTCCTCCTTCAATGCCTGCGCTTTCCCCTTCTGCTCATTAAAATACTGCATCCACTCTGCTTCTTCAGAAAGCGAAAGTTCTACTTTGGCTTTTTTCAATTCTTTTAAAAAGTCCTTAAACTCTAATTCGTGCCAATTTTGCAGCTTAGTTGTGAGTTTTTTAATTTCAAATTTACTTTTTAGTAAATCGGAAAACTGTTCGTTTTGAGTGGAAAACTCTTTTAATGAATTAGCAATTTTTGTAGCACAATTTGATATTTGTTGTTGAACCTCAATATTTGTGTTTTTTACCGGTAAATTTTTCAACTCATTCACTTTTATTTTAGGAAATAAATCATCTTCTTCTGAATAGAACTTTCTAAAATAAAACCCATACAGTTTGGAATTTAGAAGAGCTAAATAAAACTCTAGTATTTCATTATTCCCTTCAAAATTTGTGCACATATAAAGAGATTGGTCAGCATAGTACTTTTCTTTGTCAAGAACAGCAAAAAAATAATCACTAATAATTTGCCTGATTAAAATTTTTGGTTGTTCAAAATAATGTTGGCTTTTAGGAGACATTAACCAATTACCCCACTTAATATAGCTTGTTTCCCATTTAAATGAATATCTATGAACTCCTTTTCCTTTTATTTCTTTTTTATATGTCGAATCTAATTGTTTTTTGGAATGATAAATTTTCTCTTTTACATCATTAACAGTCAAAGGAACACCTTCTTTGTTAATTCCATAACCTACTTGATAAGGTTTAATACCATTCGAAATATCTAGTTTGTCACTTAATTTGAATTCACTTTTATTTAATTTTTTTACAATATCATCTACTTTTTTATTTGGTGCAAATGATAAAAGATAACCTTGATTATTTCTCCATTCATATTGTTTGTAGCTATATAAATCAATTAAATCTTGTCCTACAAGAGTAATCTGTGTTTCTGTAGATTGTTGGTTTGTGAGTATAAAAATTGAAGTTTCAACATTTGCATCTTCGAAAATGATTTTTCGATTAAAATTTATTAGTACTTTAATTTTAGTGCTGTTTATTATCAATTTTCTTAAAGCACTTGCATACTTATTAGATAGCCAAGCATTCGGTATTATGAATCCAATTATACCTGCTTTTTTAGATAATTGTAAAATAGTTTTTTCTGTAAATAAATAATAAACTTCTGAATGACCTACAACGGTCGAATATGTTCTTCTAAAAAAAGAAATTTGTTCTTCAGTTAAAGTTGCTCCATACGGTGGATTTCCAATCACCACATCAAAACCGCCTTTGTATTCGGTTCGGAAGGCATGCTCGTAGGAGCTGTAAAAGAGATTGTCTAGGTTTATTGCTGCAGTTTTCTTAGTGCTATTAGCAGATAGCGGTGGCAATTTGTGCTTTTCTCGGTTGTTGCGGATGTATTCTACGGTGTTCCACAGTTGCTCTTCAGTTGTTATTTCTTTACAACCATATTTTTGTGTCCATAAGGGCACAGATTTTTCTTCTCCATCCTGGACAAGGGGATTAATCCCCTTGATGCTATTGTAGATACGAGATGTTTTTCCTTTTATTTTGCCAACTATTCTTGCTACTTCTTCTTCCTCACATACCAACAACAAATGCAGGTGGTCGCCACAAATATTGTAGGCCATCACATTC